>Ga0233375_1000271_pt1 | contig 29868 bp, 32 predicted proteins | sample ElkDunMinimDraft_10_FD_191539 | JGI IMG/M metagenome (GOLD analysis project Ga0233375, IMG submission 191539) | Fecal eukaryotic communites from dung pellets of Tule Elk in California, USA - Elk Dung E16 | ecosystem: Host-associated > Mammals > Digestive system > Large intestine > Fecal | place... | reverse complement strand
CGCCGACGGGGACGGTTGCTATCCCAGTACGTGGGTGACGCCTTCGGTGGCGACGCGGGTCGCGAAGGCGTGGGTGTCGCAGTTGGCGCAGAGCAGTACCGACGCTCCCACCGACAGCGGCGTCAGCAGCCACTTCACCGGCTGCTCCTCGGCGGCGACGTCGACGGCGAGCCGGTCACCCGCGGCCAGTCCCAGTTCGGCGGCGATGCCCTCGGCGATCACCCGCCACTGCTGGTAGGTGGTGCCGTCCGGGCTTGCCGCGTCCCCGGCGCGGACCGTCTCGTACGCCGGGGGTTCGCAGCCGTGGGTGCCGGCCTCGGCGAGGAAGTCCCGGTAGCCGGAGGGCGTCAGCTCCGGCGCGGCCCCGGGCGGTGCGGTGTCGACGACGAACCGGTGCCGGGCCTGCGGCACCACCTCCAGGGGGCTGCGCAGCCGCTGCCGGGAGACGAAGACCGCGTCGTACGGGCCGTCGTCGTCGCCGGCGAGTCCCGCGGTGGCCCACGGCCGGAAGGCGACGGTCAGGCCGGCCGCCCAGGCGCCCAGCAGCACGGCGGCGCTCTGCCAGTGCGGCGGCAGCAGCACCGCGACCGTGTCACCGGGGCGCAGGCCGCACCCGTCGCGCAGCAGCGCCGCGCTGCGGGCGGCCCAGTCGCCGAGGTCGGCGGCGGTCAGGTCGACCCGTTCGCCGCTCGCCTCGTCGATGTAGGTCAGCAGCGCCGAACCGGTGACGGCGGGCGCGGCGACGACGCTCGGCGCGGCGGGAACGGTCGATGTCATGGCGGCCTCCGGTGGTGGACGGCATCGGCGTCCTGCCACCATAACCAGCTCATCCCGGCCACTTGGGTGTGCGGTCAACGGCGCGCCGAACCGTCGCGCGGTCGGCGCTGAGCCGACCGGCACTTGCCGGGATATACCCCCGGGGGTATGGTTGGCAACGGACGCGGGTCCGCCCCTGGTTGCCGGGGCGTCCGCGCTTCGTGCGATACCGCCACCGGCGGCGGTCGCACCCTCGCGCTGGCCATCAGTGCGCCCCCTGCATACCCCCCAGGGTATTTTCGAAGGAGCGAACCCATGACCGTGCAGGTTTCCGTCATCTCCACCTCGTCGCTGGGCGACCGCAGCTACCTCGCCACCGACGGCACCGTCGCCGTCGTCATCGACCCGCAGCGCGACATCGACCGCGTCCTGGCCGAAGCCGGCCGCCTCGGCGTCCGCATCACCCACGTCGCCGAAACCCACATCCATAACGACTACGTCTCCGGCGGCCTGCACCTGGCCCGCGTCGTCGGCGCCGAATACCTCGTCAACGCCGCCGACACCGTCGACTTCACCCGCCGCGACGTGCGCGACGGCGACACCATCGACGTCTCCGACGCCATGCGGGTACGCGTCGTGGCCACCCCCGGCCACACCTTCCACCACCTCTCCTTCATCCTCGACACCGCCGGCGACGACGGCTGGAACCCCATCGGCGTCTTCACCGGCGGCTCCATGCTCTTCGGCACCACCGGCCGCCCCGACCTGCTCGGCCACGAACACGCCCACACCCTCGCCCACCACCAGCACCACTCCGTACGCCGCCTCGCCGACCTGCTCCCCGACGGCGCCGAAGTCTGGCCCACCCACGGCTTCGGCAGCTTCTGCTCCGCCACCCAGGCCGACGCCCCCGCCTCCACCATCGGCCGCGAAAAACAGCAGAACCCCGCGCTGCGGCTCGCCGCCGACGACTTCGTCACCCAGACCCTCGCCGGCCTCGACGCCTACCCCGCCTACTACGCCCACATGGGCGTGGCCAACAGCGCCGGCCCCGCGCCCGTCGACCTGAGCCCCGTCACCCGCGCCGACGCCGCCGAACTGCGCCAGCGCATCGCCGCCGGCGAATGGGTCGTCGACCTGCGCCACCGCAAGGCGTACGCCACCAGCCACGTCGCCGGCACCGTCAGCCTCGGCCTCGACGGACCCATGTCCACCTGGCTCGGCTGGCTCATCGACTGGGGCACCCCCATCACCCTGCTCGCCGACACCGCCGAGCAGATCGCCGACGCCCAGCGCGAACTCGTCCGCATCGGCATCGACCGCCCCGCCGCCGCAGCCACCGGCAGCCCCGACGAATGGGCCACCGACGAGCAGCAACTGCGGGAGCTGACAGTCGCCGACTTCACCGACCTCGCCGCCGCCCAGGCCCGCGACGGAGTCGACGTCATCCTCGACGTACGGCTCACCGGCGAGTGGAAAGCCGGCCACATCGACGGCGCCATCCACATCCCGCTGCCCGAACTGCCGCGCCGACTCGACGAAATCCCCGCCGGCGTGATCTGGGTGCACTGCGGCTCCGGCTACCGCGCCACCGCCGCCGTCAGCCTGCTCGCCAACGCCGGCCGCGACGTCGTCCACATCGACGACATGTTCGGCCACGCCGAGGCCGCCGGCCTGCCCATGACCACCGGCGCCTGACACCACAGCCGCGGCGGCACGTCGCCCGACGCTCGTGCCGCCGCGCTCCCGGCAACCCCCACCACCGACCAGAAACAAGGACCATGACCAGCAGCAACGCCACCATCGACCCCACCGCCCTGCGGGAACTGCTCGACACCGGCAACGGCGTACGGGTACTCGACGTCCGCACCCCCGGCGAGTTCGAAAGCGCCCACATCCCCGGCGCGTACAACGTGCCCCTGGACCTGCTCAAAGAGCACCGCGCCGAACTGCGCGCACACCTCGACGACGACATCGTCCTCGTCTGCCACTCCGGCGCCCGCGCCACCCAGGCCGGCCAGAGCCTCGCCCAAGCCGGCCTGCCCCACCTCAAGGTCCTCGCCGGCGGCATGCTCGCCTGGCGCAACAGCGGCGCACCCGTCAACGAGGCCAAAGCCCGCTGGAACCTCGAACGTCAGGTCCGCCTCGTCGCCGGCGCCATCGTCCTGCTCGCGATCCTCGCCTCGACAGTGATCCCCGGCGCGAAATGGGTCGCCGCCCTCATCGGCGCCGGACTCACCTTCGCCGCCGTCACCAACACCTGCGCCATGGGCATGATGCTGGCCAAGCTCCCCTACAACCGTGCCACCGCCACCTGCGACCTCGGCACCATCGTCGCCCAGCTACGCGAAGGCGCCCCGACCGCACCGGCCACCCGATGAGCGCGGGCATCACCCTCACAGTCATCCTGGCCGTCGGCATCGGCGTCACCCTCGGCCTGCTCGGCGGCGGCGGCTCCATCCTCGCCGTGCCGCTGCTGGTCTACGTCGCCGGGCTGCCCGGCAAGGAAGCAATCGCCACCTCACTGCTCGTCGTCGGCGTCACCAGCGCCGTCGCCGTCATCCCCCACCTGCGCGCCGGCCGCGTACGGTGGCGCACCGGCCTGATCTTCGGCGCCGCCGGCATGGTCGGCGCCTACCTCGGCGGCCTCGCCGGAGCGAAACTGCCCGAGAAACTGCTGCTCGTAGCCTTCGCCCTGATGATGCTCGCCACCGCCGGCGCGATGATCCGCGGCCGGCGCAACACCACCGGCAACGCCACCCCCACCGACCTGCCAATCCGACGGATCCTGCTCGACGGAGTCGTCGTCGGCGCCGTCACCGGACTCGTCGGCGCCGGCGGCGGATTCCTCGTCGTCCCCGCCCTGGCCCTGCTCGGCGGACTCCCCATGCCCATCGCCGTCGGCACCTCACTCGTCGTGATCGCCATGAAGTCCTTCGCCGGACTCGCCGGCTACCTCAGCACCGTGCAGATCAACTGGGCGCTCGCCGCGGCAGTCACCGCCGCCGCGGTCCTCGGCAGCCTCATCGGCGGACGCCTCGCCGGGCGCATCCCCGAGACCACCCTGCGCAAGACCTTCGGCTGGTTCGTCGTGGTCATGGGCGTGTTCACCCTCGCCCAGGAACTCCCCACCGCAATGGTCACCTCGCTCTGGCTCTGGGCCGGCCTGCTCCTCACCACAGCCGTCACCCTGGCCGTGCACCGCCACCGCAGCCGCCGGCGTGCCACCACGCCCCCGCAGCCATCGCCACCCACCCGGGTCGGCGCCACCCGCTGACGGCCCATCCCGCACCGACGACCTCAACCCAGATCGATCACCAGCGGCCGGTGATCCGAGACCACCGACAGCGGAGTGTGCACGTCCCGCACCGGCGGCAACATCGCCAGCGCGTCCGGATCAGCCAGCATGTGATCCAGCTGCACCCGCGGCACCACCGACGGAAACGTCCGCGCGCCCCCCAACGGCCGCCAGCGCGTCACCAGCCGCACCGCCCCCGCCGGCAGATTGAGATCCCCCATCAGCAGCCGAGGCCCCGGCAACGACCGCAACGCCCGCAGCACCTGCCGCAACTGCAACACGTTCCACCCCGGCACGAACGACAAATGCGTCGCCGCCACCGTCAACCGGCCCACCGGCGTCTGCACCACCGCCGCCAACACCACCCGCGGCTCGTCATCCAGCAACACCAGTCGCCGCCCCATCCCCGGCACCACCATCGGCGACCGCACCGGCGACGAACGCAACCGGAACACCTGCCACGACACCACCGGATACCGGCTCACCAGCCCCACGCCGTAACAGGGCTGCCCAAAACCGTCGTCATCGGCCCGCAACCGCCGGAACACCCCACCCGGGGTACCCACCAGCGCCGCAGCGAACCGGTGCTCGGCAGCCCGCAACGCCCGCGCGGCAATCGCCGTCTGATCCAGCCCGCCACTGCGGGACTGATCCCGATCCACCTCCTGCAACGCGAGGATGTCGGCGTCGATCGCCCCCACCGCCGCCGTCAGCCGCTCGGGATCCACCAGGCCGTCGTCGGGAGAACGGCCGTGCAGCAGATTGAACGTGGCCAGGCGCACCCCTGCACCCTACGTGCCGCCATGCCACAGTTACCCCGTGATCTTCAAGGCGCTCTTCTGTTCCCTGCTGGTATTCCTCGTCGCCTCAGCCATCGGACTCTGGATCCGCCGCCTCCGCGGCCGCTGACCAACACCCCGGCCCGACGAACACCCAGGTGAAGCTCCCCACACCAGCTCACCGACACCACCGGGCGCCCGGAAGAATCACCGCGTGGATCCCGCCTCCCTCGGCCTGCTGCTGACCGCCGCCACCCTCGCCGGCTGGGTCGACGCCGTCGTCGGCGGCGGCGGCCTGCTCCTGCTCCCCGCCCTGCTCATCGCCGTACCCGGCGCACCCGTGGCCACCGCCCTGGGCACCAACAAACTCGCCGCCATCTTCGGCACCAGCACCGCCGCACTCACCTACGCCCGCCGCACCCGCATCGACTGGCGCGTCGCCGGCCCCGCCGCCGCCATAGCCGTCCTCGTCGCCGGCGTCGGCGCCGCGCTCGCCGGGACCATCCCCGCCGAGGCGTACCGGCCCGCGGTGCTCGCCGTCCTCGTCGCCGTCGCCCTCTTCGTCACCCTGCGACCCAGCCTCGGCCTGCACGCCACGCCCGGCCGGCGCACCCCCGCCCGCGCCGCCGCGGCCATCGCCATCGCCGGCGGCATCGCCCTCTACGACGGAATGATCGGCCCCGGCACCGGCACCTTCCTCATCCTCGCCTTCACCACCGTCATCGGCGCCAACTTCCTGCACGCCTCCGCCATGGCCAAACTCGTCAACGCCGGCACCAACCTCGGCGCGCTCATCGTCTTCGCCTCCACCGGGCACGTCATGTGGCAGCTCGGCCTCGCCATGGCCGCCTGCAACGTCATCGGCGCCCTGATCGGCTCCCGCATGGCGATCCGACGAGGTGCCGGATTCGTCCGCGCCGTCCTGCTCGTCGTCGTACTCGCCCTGATCGTCAAACTCGGCTACGACCAGTTCACCTGACCGCCCGGCTCACCGGAGCCCGCAGGGCAGGTCGCCGGCGTATGACGGGTGCGCCTGTCCCGAAAAGGCGGCGGCCCCGCGAGCCATCGGCTCGCGGGGCCGCCGCCGGGTCACACCCGATCAGGCCGGCACGGCATCCACCGGACGCTCGAAGAACCGGTGCGCCGCCACCGCCGTCACCAGCTGCCCCAGGAAATCCTCATCCGGCGCGCCCGCGCCGGAAGTGAGCACCCCGGCCTCCGCCGCCGCATCCCCGGCCGGCAGGTTCGCCGCGGTACGCACCATCGCACCCGCCCCGATGAACGCCACCGGCTTGGCATGCTTGTACGCCTCGGCCACGAAGTGCACCGCGTACCCGTCACCGCAGATCAGCTCCGCAGCCGCAGTGCCGTCGGGCACCACCACCGCGTCGTAGAGCACCGACGCGACAGTGACGATCGCCCGGTCCACCGGCAGCGGCGTCCCGTCGGCGGCCGTCACCGCACCGTCCACCGGTGCCAGCAGCTCCGGCACCGCCCCCTGGGCCTTCAGCGTCTCCACCAGAGGGGTGACGCTCGCCGCGTCCACGCCGTCGGCCACCAGGATGGCGACCTTCCGGCCGAGAGGCTTGTCCTTCGGTTCGATCGCCTGGCTCAACGCCGGCGACCTGCCACCGGGGTTGTCCGTGACCTTCTCCGGGGCGGCGACACCGAGGCCCTGGGCGACCGCCATCGCCAGGTCGTTGTCGATGCGGTTGAGGTGCTCCACCATCCGCTGGCGGATCTCCTTGCGGACCACCCGGCCCAGCTCGAAGCGGTACGCCGCGACGATGTGCTTCTTCTCCCACGGCGACATGCTGTTCCAGAACATCGCCGCCTGGCTGTAGTGGTCGGCGAAGCTCTCCGGCCGCAACCGCAGCTTCGGGCCCGCCACCTGCGACGGGTAGTGCACGTACCCGCGGTCGCCCTGCGGCGTCGGCGTGTTGCCGCTGATCGAGTTGGGGTGGTAGTTCGCCTCGCGCGCCGGTACGGCGTCGAAGTGGAAACCGTCCTGCTGGTGGTTGTGCACCGGCGCCACCGGCCGGTTGATCGGGATCTGCGCGAAGTTCGGCCCGCCCAGCCGGGTCAGCTGGGTGTCCAGGTAGGAGAAGAGGCGGCCCTGCAGCAGCGGGTCGTCGGTGAAGCCGATGCCGGGCACCACGTTCTGCACACAGAAGGCGATCTGCTCGGTCTCGGCGAAGAAGTTGTCGGGGTTGCGGTCGAGGACGAGCTTGCCGACCCGGCGTACCGGAATGATCTCCTCAGGGATGAGCTTGGTGGGGTCGAGGACGTCGAAGTCGAGCCGGGCGGCCTCCTCCTCGGTGAAGAGTTGCAGACCGAGCTCGTACTCCGGGTGGTTGCCCGACTCGATCGCCTCCCACAGGTCCCGGCGGTTGAAGTCCGGGTCCTTGCCGGCGATCTTCTGCGCCTCGTCCCAGACCAGCGAGTGGGTGCCGAGCTTCGGGATCCAGTGGAACTTCACGAAGGTCGAGCGCCCCTCGGCGTTGATCAGCCGGAAGGTGTGCACGCCGAAGCCCTGCATCATCGCGTAGCTGCGCGGCAGAGCCCGGTCCGACATCAGCCACATGACGTGATGCATCGTCTCCGGCTGCAGCGAGACGAAGTCCCAGAAGGTGTCGTGCGCCGAGGCGGCCTGCGGGATCTCGTTGTGCGGCTCGGGCTTGACGGCATGGATGACGTCGGGGAACTTGATGGCGTCCTGGATGAAGAAGACCGGCATGTTGTTGCCGACCAGGTCGAAGTTGCCCTGCCGGGTGTAGAACTTCGTCGCGAAGCCGCGCACGTCCCGGACGGTGTCGGCCGAGCCGCGCGAGCCCTGCACGGTCGAGAAACGAACGAAGACCGGCGTACGCAGCGACGGGTCGCAGAGGAAATCGGCGCTGGTGTACTCGGCGAGCGACTCGTACAGCTGGAAGTAGCCGTGTGCGCCCGAGCCGCGGGCGTGCACCACGCGCTCCGGGATCCGCTCGTGGTCGAACCGCATGATCTTCTCGCGGAAGTGGAAGTCCTCGAGCAGGGTCGGGCCCCGATCACCGGCCTTCAGTGAGTTGTCGGTGTCCTGGACGGGGATCCCCTGGTCGGTGGTCATCCCCTGCCCCCGGTTGTCCACCTGGTAGCTCGCCAGCTGTGCGTCCTTGACGGACTGAGGTGCCTGCTCGCGGTCGGTCATCTCTTGGCCTGGGCCTTTCTGTCGGTTGTCCCTCTCCCCTCCCTTTCCAGCTGTGCGACCGCGAAACCGCGCCAGCTTGTGTTGGTGCTGTCGCCGGGCTTGCCCGGCGTCTTCTTTGTGATGAGGGCTACGCCCTCTATGGCATCCTAGGACGCTAGGTTAGAGGTGGAAGCGGGGTCGTGGGGGCTGGCGAGCTGCATCCAGGGCGATGTCGCAGCGCTGTTATATTAGGGCTGTGACATCTTCGGACCCGACCGCGCTACCCGATCCGTGGCACGGTCTGCACGAGCTGCTGGCTGCCATGGATGCCGAGATCGAGCAGGTCTACATCGAGCGTGGCATCACCGGGGTCCGGCCCCGGTTCGCCTATCCGCTGATCCGGCTCGCCCACACCGGACCACTGACCATTCGCGAGCTTGCGACGTCCCTGGGCCGCTCCCACTCCGCGGTCAGCCAGACCATCGCCGCCATGCGCAAAGAGGATCTGGTCACCTCCGAGCCGGGGCCTGACGCCCGCACCCGGCGAATCGACCTGACCGAACGAGGCAGATCACTGGCGCCGTTCCTGGAGGCCGAGTGGCGCGCCACCCACGAGACGGTCGCCGAGCTGGACCGGGAGATCCCGTACGCGATGACCGCCGTTGTGGAGCAGGTACAGCGGGCACTTGCACGTCGGCCGATGCGGCAGCGGATCCTCCACCACCTTGTCGAGCCACCGCCGTGAGAAGGCGGGTCCGGTTCCTCGACACCCGCCCGCTACGTGGCAGTCAGTCGTTTCGCGACCTGTGGATCGGTTCCTCCGCCGCGCAGCTCGGTGCGCAGATAGCCAACGTGGCGGTGCTGGCCCAGGTCTGGGACCTCACCGGCAGCCCGGTGAGCACCGGCGCCATCGGGCTCGCCGTCGGCGGGCCGATGGTGCTGTTCGGGCTGCTCGGCGGCACGTTGGCCGACAGCTTTGACCGCCGTTCGGTACTGCGGACCACCACCGCCGGCCAGGTGCTGGCCGCCGCAGGACTGTGCGCCCAGGCCCTGGCGGGCAACTCCAGCGTGCCGCTGCTGCTCGCGCTGGTGGCCATCGGAGCGAGCAGCAGCGCTCTCGGCGCCCCTGCCCGGCGGGCGTTCCCGGTCCGGCTGCTGCCGGGCGACCAGGTCGCGGCCGGTCTTGCCCTGACCAACGTTTCCTTCCAGACAGCGATGCTGACCGGTCCCGCGCTGGCCGGGGTGGTCATCGCCGGATGGGGTTTCCCCGCCGCATACGCGGCCCAGGCCGTGGCCCTGGTAGTCGCCATGCTCACGGTGATCCGGCTGCCTGCCATGCCGCCCGACGGCGCCGACCCGGCAGCCGGCCGACGCCGGCCGGAGCGTGGCGGTTGGACCATCGTCCTGCGCCGCCCGACACTGTGGGGCTCGATGGCAACCGACCTGTCCGCGACGCTGCTCGCCATGCCCATCGCGCTCTTCCCGCTGGTCAACGAGATCCGTTTCGGCGGAAACCCGCAGACCCTCGGCCTGTTGCTCTCGGCCGTCGCGCTCGGAGGCATCGCGGCCGGCCTGCTCTCCGGCACGGTGACGCGCTGGCGCCGTGCCGGCCTGGTGCAGCTCGCCGCAGCCGCTGTCTGGGGCTTGGCGCTGGCCGGTTTCGGTCTGGCCGGGCCGTTGTGGCCGGCGCTCGGCTGCCTGGTCGTGGCGGGCGCCGCCGACACCGTCTCCGTCGTCACCCGCAGCGCCCTGGTCCAGCTGGAGACACCGGACGCGTACCGGGGGCGGGTCTCCTCGGTGGAGCACGTCATCGGGGTCGCGGGGCCCGAACTCGGCAACTTTCGTGGTGGCCTGTTGGCGTCGGCCACCTCCGCCTCCTTCTCACTGGTCTTCGGCGGGCTCTCCGCGGTCCTGGCGATCGCCGCCGTGGCGGCGGCCAACGCACCTCTTCGCGCCTACCGCGCCCCGGCTGCTGCTGCGGAGCCGACTCCCCATGAAGCCGCGGACGCGGCGGCCGCTGGTCAGGTTCACTGATTGGCCTTCGGCGCCGCGGCGGCGGTCCAGCGGGTCGGCGGCGGTCCGCAGTTGCGAGGCGGCCGTCCGGGTCAGGCCGAAGGACGGTCGAAGCGACCGGTGCGGATCTCGCGCAGCGCCTGACGGCGGGCCTGTCCCCGCAGCGTGTCGACGTAGAGCCGGCCCGCGAGGTGGTCCGTCTCGTGCTGCAGCGCGCGGGCCAGGAAACCGCTGCCGGTGACGGTCAGCGGCTCGCCGTGCTGGTCGAAGCCCCGCACGGTGGCGTGCATGGCGCGCGGGGTCGGGAAGTAGAACCCGGGAATCGACAGGCAGCCCTCGTCGTCGTCCTGCAACTCTTCGGAGAGCTCCACGATCTCCGGGTTGACCAGGTGTCCTCGGTGGCCGTCGGCGTCGTAGACGAAGACACGCAGACCGACCCCGATCTGCGGGGCGGCGACCCCGGCCCGGCCCGGCGCGCCGAGCATGGTGTCCATCAGGTCGGCCACCAGCGCACGCAGTTCGGCGTCGAAGCTGGTCACCGGGTCGCATTCGGTACGCAGGACAGGATCACCGATGATCCGGATCGGTCGCATGGTCATGATCCAAGGCTATCCGCTGTGCCGCCCGACGCGGCCACGGCCGCCCGTAGCGGTGCCGCTTTCGCGGCCCCCTCGGCGACCTCCGCCCAGGGTTCACTGCCCCAGGTGATCCCGCCGCCGGCCCACAGGTGCAGCCGGTCACCGTCGGCGGCCACCGTCCGGATGGTCAGCCCCAGGTCGAGCCCGGCCGGACCGAGCCAGCCGAGCGCCCCCATCGCGGCACCGCGGCCGACCGGCTCCAGCCGGGCGACCTCCCCGAGCGCGGCGAGCTTCGGCGCCCCGGTTACCGAACCCCCGGGACAGACCGCGCGCAGCAGCGCGGCCAGGCCGAGCCCGTCGTCGAGGCGGGCCGAGACTGTCGACTCCGCCTGCCACAGGTCGCACCAGCGCCGCACCGCGTAGAGCTCGTCGACCCGTACGGAGCCGGTTCGCGCCACCCGGGCCAGGTCGTTGCGCTCCAGGTCGACGATCATGACGTGTTCGGCCCGTTCCTTCACCGAGGCGAGCAGCTCGGCCCGCCCGGCCGCGGTCGCCGGACGGGTGCCCTTGATCGGCCGGGTCACCACCTGCCCGTCGCTGACCTGCACCAGTGTCTCCGGGGAAGCGCAGCCGATCGCCCAGCCCCGGCCGGTGAGCACTCCCCCGTATCGCGCGCCCGGCAGCGCGGCCAGCCGGCGCAGCGCCGGCAGTGGGTCACCGCAGTACCGGGCAGCGGCATGGCCGACGAGGTTGACCTGGTAGACGTCGCCGGCGGCGATCGTCTGCCGGACCGCCGAGACGGCGTCGGCGTGCGCCTGCGGCGTCCAGCTCGCCGCCCACCCGTCCAGTTGCCAGGGCTGGGCGGCCGCGGCCGGCTGCGGGGCAGGCCGGGCCGGGGTGTGGGCGTAGAGGACCACCGCGACGTCCGGCAGCACGGGCGCGGGGCTCGGCTTCCCGACAGGTCCACCCACGGTCACCGCACCGGCCGCGGCGGAGAAGTGGAGGGCTGCCCCGCAGATCCCCGCCGGCCAGGTGCCGTCCGCCGCCTGGTTCAGCTCGGTCACCGGCAGTCCGTGCGCTGCGAGGAACTCCTCGGCCAGGACCGCCGGATCGCCGGGCTCGCCGACGCGCCACTCGAAACGCCCGACGGCGTGATGGCCGGCACCGCAGTCGCGCGGCGCGGCAGGCGGCAGCGCCCCAGCGGCTCCGAGCAGCGCGGACGGCAGCGATTCAGGGCCGGCGAGCGCGTCGATGCTCATCTACGCGACGCAGCTTCGGGTACGCGCACCGGAGGTCCTTCGATAGCAGACGCACGGACTTGGTACTGTGCGTCCCTTAGATCTGTGAAACGTGCCACAAGCGAACCCACAGTCCGGAGACCCCGATGTGCCAGCACCAACCGCCCTGCCCCTCCGCAGAAGCCACCGACCGGGAGGCGGCGCGGATCGTCGCCCGCTTCCCGGAGCAGGGATGGAGCCTACTCTGCAACGGCGTGATCCTCTTCGAGGACACCGGTGAGCTGCTCCCCGACGGAAGCACCGTCGCCCCGCGGCGTGGACCGGCCCGGCGCACCGTCGCCGCCTGAGCCGACAACCACACGTAGTCGCTGATCACCCGTCACCGGTCACCTGCTCCCCCGACCGGCCGCGGCCAACGCCGGCGCCGGGACGGCGCACATCCCCGTCCCGGCAGCCACGGTCCTCACTCCTCGAACGCCTCCGGGGACGGACACGCACAGACCAGATTCCGGTCCCCGTACGCCCCGTCGACCCGGCGCACCGGCGGCCAGTACTTCCCGGCCCGCTCCACCCCCGCCGGGTACGCCCCGACCGACCGCGGGTACGGGTGCGGCCACTCGTCGGCGCTCACCATGGCCGCGGTGTGCGGCGCGTTGCGCAGTGGGTTGTCACCGGCCGGCCAGGTCCCCGTGCCGACCTCGTCGATCTCCCGCCGGATGGCGATCATCGCGTCGCAGAAGCGGTCCAGCTCCGCCAGGTCCTCACTCTCGGTCGGCTCCACCATCAGCGTCCCCGCCACCGGGAACGACATCGTCGGGGCGTGGAAGCCGTAGTCGATCAGCCGCTTGGCGACGTCGTCCACGGTGACGCCGGTCGCCTTCGTCAGCGCCCGCAGGTCCAGGATGCACTCGTGCGCCACCAGCCCTTTGCTGCCGGAGTAGAGCACCGGGTAGTGCGCCCGCAGCCGGGCCGCCACGTAGTTCGCCGCCAGGACCGCCGTGCCGGTGGCCCGGGTAAGCCCTTCGGCGCCCATCATCCGCAGGTACGCCCACGCGATCGGCAGAATGCCGGCCGAGCCGTACCGCGCCGCCGAGACCGCCGGCGCCCCGTCGGCGTCCAGCGGATCCCCGGGCAGGTACGGCGCCAGGTGTGCGCGTACCGCGACCGGTCCCACGCCGGGTCCGCCGCCACCGTGCGGGATGCAGAAGGTCTTGTGCAGGTTGAGGTGCGACACGTCCGCGCCGAACTGGCCGGGCTTGGCGAAGCCGAGCAGCGCGTTGAGGTTCGCGCCGTCGACGTAGACCTGCCCGCCCGCGTCGTGCACCTTGGCGCAGCAGGTGGCGATGCCGCTCTCGTAGACGCCGTGGGTCGAGGGGTAGGTGACCATGATGGCCGCCAGCTCGTCCCGGTGCTTTGCGATCTTGGCGTCCAGGTCGACCAGGTCGACGTTGCCGTCGGCGTCGCAGGCGACAACGACCACCCGCATCCCCGCCATCACCGCGCTCGCCGCGTTCGTGCCGTGCGCCGACGACGGAATCAGGCAGACAGTGCGGTGCGCCTCGCCCCGGTCCCGGTGGTACGCCCGGATCGCCAGCAGCCCCGCCAGCTCCCCCTGCGAACCGGCGTTGGGTTGCACGCTGACCGCGTCATAGCCGGTCACCTCGGCCAGCCACTCCTCCAGTGAGGAGATCAGCTCCCGGTAGCCGGTGGTCTGCGCGGCCGGGGCGAAGGGGTGCAGGTCGGCGAAGCCGGGCCAGCTGATCGGCTCCATCTCGGCGGTGGCGTTGAGCTTCATGGTGCAGGAGCCGAGCGGGATCATGCCGCGGTCCAGCGCGTAGTCGAAGTCGGCCAGCCGGCGCAGGTAACGCAGCATCGCCGTCTCCGACCGGTGGGCGTGAAAGACCGGGTGCGTCAGGTACGCGGTGGTACGCGCCGGCCCGGCGGGCGCCGGCGACTGCGGCTCACCGGTGGGGGCGTCGACGCCGAAGGCGGCCCAGACGGCCCGCAGGTGCTCCTCGGTTGTCGTCTCGTCGCAGGCGATCCCGACCCGGTCGGCGTCGACCAGGCGCAGGTTGACACCGCGCTCGGCGGCTGCGGCCACCACCGCGGCGGCGCGCTGCGGGACCACGGCCGTGACCGTGTCGAAGAACGGCTCGGCGCCGGTCTCCACCCCGCCGGCCCGCAGCCCGCCGGCGAGCCGGTCCGCCATCGCGTGCACCCGTTCGGCGATGCGCCGCAGCCCGTCCGGGCCGTGGTAGACGGCGTACATGCCGGCCATCACCGCCAGCAGCACCTGCGCGGTGCAGATGTTGCTGGTGGCCTTCTCCCGGCGGATGTGCTGCTCGCGGGTCTGCAACGCCAGCCGGTACGCCCGTTCGCCGGCCGCGTCGCGGGAGACCCCGACCAGCCGGCCGGGCAGCATCCGCTCCAGTCCCGCCCGGACGGCGAGGTAGCCGGCGTGCGGGCCGCCGTAGCCCATCGGCACGCCGAAGCGCTGGGTGGTCCCGGCGGCGATGTCGGCGCCGATCTCCCCCGGCGGGCGCAGCAGGGTCAGGGCGAGCAGGTCCGCGGCGACGGTCACCAGCGCGCCGCGCTCGTGCGCCGCCTCGACCAGGTCCCGGTGGTCACGGACGGCCCCCGATGCCCCGGGGTACTGCAGGTGCAGGCCGAAGAGCTCGGCGGGCAGGTCGGTGGTGGCCAGGTCCAGCACCCGCACCTCGATGCCGAGCGGTTCGGCGCGGGCGCGGAGCACGGCGACGGTCTGCGGCAGGGCGTCGGCGTCGACGACGTAGACGGCGCTGCCGTTGCGGCTCGCCCGCCGGGCCAGGGTCATCGCCTCGGCGGCGGCGGTCGCCTCGTCGAGCATGGAAGCGTTCGCCAGCGGCAGCGCGGTCAGGTCGGCGACCATGGTCTGGAAGTTCAGCAGCGCCTCCAGCCGGCCCTGGCTGATCTCCGGCTGGTACGGGGTGTAGGCGGTGTACCAGGCCGGGTTCTCCAGCACGTTGCGCCGGATCACCGGCGGCGTGTGGGTGCCGTGGTACCCGAGTCCGATCATGGAGACGGCGACGGTGTTGCGGTCGGCGAGGGCCCGCAGCTGCGCCAGCGCCTCCTGCTCGGTGGCGGGCTCCGGCAGGTCGAGCGTGCCGTGCCAGCGGATCACCTCGGGGATCGCGGCGTCCATCAGCTCCTCGACGGAGCCGTAGCCGACGGCCTCCAGCATCCGGGCGTGCGCTGCCGTGTCAGGGCCGAGGTGACGGTTGACGAACTGCTCGACGGTCATGGGTGGCGCTCCCAGGCGGTGAGGTCGACGGGTCGGCCTCCCCCTCTGTCGCGCCCGGAACAGAATCCGGCCCGCTTCACAGTGCCTGCCCTGCGTGGTCCTTTTGCCTGAGAGGTTCCGGGGAGGGGTTGCCCCTTCGGCGCCGTCGGAACGTGACGGTCTCTCCCACGCGGGTGTTGCCGGCACGTTCCACGCTACCAGCGGCGACCGTCACCGCATCGCGCCCCCGGACCGGGCCGTCATGATCGATGCCGCGGCAGGGGCCGGCCGCGTGGCTCCCGGCGGAGGCGACGTTGCCGGAGAGCTCAGGCGCTCACCGGGACGGTCGACGGCGGTGGGGTGGGGCCGGTCCCCGCCGGCGGGGACGAGGTGCCCTCGACGTGCCGGCAGAGCTCGGGCAGGACCACCCCGAGCGGGGCGTCGAGGCTGAGCGTGGCGCAGCCGTCGCCGCGGGTCGGGCCCTGGTTGACGATGGCCACCTCGATGCCGAGGGCGGCGGCCCGGGTGACGAACCGGCGACCGGAGAAGACGGTCAGGGAGGAGCCGAGCACCAGCAGCAACCGGGCCCGCTCCACCAGGCCGAAGCAGCGGGCCACCCGGTCGGCGGGGACGTTCTCGCCGAAGAAGACCACGTCGGGTTTGAGGATGCCGCCGCAGTCCACGCAGTCGACCGTACGGAAGGCCGCGACCGCCTCGGCGGGCAGGTCGACGTCGCCGTCGGGGTTGAGTTGCGCGCCGTGGTCGGCCAGGTGCGGATTCGCCGCGCGCAGCCGGCGGTCCAGCTCGGCCCGGTCGCTGCGCTGCCCGCAGCCGAGGCAGCGCACCCGCGCCAGGTTGCCGTGCAGTTCGATCACGTCGGGGCAGCCGGCCGCGGTGTGGAGTCCGTCGACGTTCTGCGTCACCACCGCGGTCACCAGCCCGTCGCGGTGCAGCCGCGCCACCGCCCGGTGCCCGTCGTTCGGGGCGGCACCGGTGATCGCCCGCCAGCCGAGGTGGCTGCGCGCCCAGTAGCGCTGCCGCGCCTGCGCATCGGCGACGAAGGCCTGATAGGTCATCGGGGTGTGCCGGCGCCGGGCCGCGCCGCTGGGTCCCCGGTAGTCCGGGATACCGGACTCGGTCGACAGGCCCGCACCGCTGAGCACCACCACGCCACCGCCGGCGACCCGCTCGGCCAGCGCCTCGATTCGCTGCATCACGCTTCCATGCTGCCTCACGGGTGTGGCGGTCAGCGAGGACTCACCCACCCGGCTGCGCCGGCCTGCCCTATGACGTGGTCAGCGCCGCGTCGATCACCGCGGTGACGAGCGCGTCCAGGGTCGCCGGATCCGCCCAGAGGAACAGGTCCGGCTCGATCAGCTCGAGCTCCATCAGCAGCGGCGCGCCGTCCGGGCCGGGCACCAGGTCCACCCGGGCGTAGAGCGGCGGCGCACCGTCGAGGGCGGCCAGCGCCGTACCCGCCACCGCCAGCTCCCGCTCGGTCGGCGTGTAGCGGCGCAGGTCCGGGTGCGCGTCCCGGTCGCTGTCGTAGGCGACACCGGGCGCGAGCACCGCGCCCTTGCGTACGGCGTGCCGGAACCGGCCCCCGACGAAGACCAGGGCCGCCTCCCCCGCGGTGTCGACCGCCGCCTGGTACGGCTGGATCATCACCGTGGCGCCGTCGGCGTGCAGGCGGCCGATGTGCGCGGCCGCCCGTTCGTGCTCCTGCGGACCGTACCGGGCCGCGTGCAGGGCGCCGGCGCCGACGACCGGTTTGACGACGAACTCCCCCGCCGGCAGCACCGGCTGCTGCCCGGGCGCGACGAAGGCGGTGGGGACCACCGGCACACCCCGCTCGCCCAGATCCGCCAGGTACGTCTTGACGGCGTTCCAGCGCACCAGCGACCCCGGGTTGACCAGCCGGGTCGCCCCGGCAGCCCGGTCGACCCAGTTCAGGAACTCGGCGACGCGCCCGGTGTAGTCCCAGGTGGAGCGGATCAGCGCCAGGTCGAAGGCGGCCCAGTCCACGGCCGGATCGTCCCAGCGCACCGTACTCACCCGGGCCCGCTCACCGAACCGCTCGGCCAGCGCCGAGAGTTCGGTGTCGACGGTCAGCCCGAAATCGGAGGTGACCAGCGCGATCACCGGCTCGGTCCGCACTGCGCCCACCTGCTGCTCCTTGTCGTCGCCGCTGCCGCATGGGCGGATCCGGTGTCACCGGCGCCATGTCCGCCGGCTCGTACCCGGCGATGGGCATCGACGCGACCCTACCCGCCGATGGCTCAGGTTCTCGCCCCCATTTGAAGGGCGCCCGGCCCGGTACGCCCGTACCGGGCCGGCGGGCGGCCCCTCAGCGTTGGTACTGGCCGGGCAGGGCGGTCTGGCCACCGGACTGCTGCGGGCCGCCGGGCAGTTCCCGGGTCAGCCGGTCCATGGTGCGCGCCAGGTGCTCGCTGCCGTCGTCCAGATGCCGCGCGGCCGCCTGCATGTGCGAGATCATCATCTCGCCGTAGATGCGCAGCGCCTCCCGGGCGGCGACCCCGTCGTCGAAGGTGTCCCCCGCGGTGCGCCGGTAGTCCTGCACCACGCGTTCGGCCTCCTGCCGGGCCTCCTCGACCGCCGCCTGCATGTAGCTCTCGTACTGCACCCGGGCGTAATCGGCGACCCGCCGGGCGTACTCGTGGGCCTGGGCGATGATCTGCTCCGCCTCACGCTGCGCGGCGGAGAGCAGGTTCACCTCCTTCGCGGCCGGCAGTTTGGACCGTCCCGTGCTCGGCAGCACACCGTGCCGGTGCAGCTCGAGCTGGTCGGTGAGGCGCTCGTTCTCTCCCCGCAGGTAGCCCACCTGCGCGGCGAGCACGTCCAGCTCGTCGGCGACCTGCATCCGGAACCGGTCGACGTCCTGGTGGTCGTAGCCGCGCCGGGCGAACGACGCGCTCTCGAACTCCCAGCGGCGCACCCGGTCGGCGGTCAGCCGCACCTGCGGTTCGGGCTCGACCGGAACACCGTCGTAGCTGCCGATCTGGGTAGCGCTCACAGGGCACCTCCGGCTGTTTCGGGTGTCAGGTGGGACGCGTCGTGACCCGCCGTGCGCCACGTCGGGCCGTACCAGTGTTTGCCGAGACCCTCGTGGTGCAGCTGCGCGGGGTGGTGCCCGGCCCGCACCAGGGCGGCGCGGGAGGCGAGCACCATCTCGTCGGAGCCGCAGATGTAGACGTGCCGGTCGCGCCAGTCGCCGTCGGCCAGCGCCGGCTCGTACGGATGTACCGGCTCGTGCGGACGGCGGGGATCGAGCCCGATCACGTGGGTCACCGTCAGCCAGGGGTAGGCGGCCGCGTACTTCGCGATCGTCTCGCCGTCGTAGAACTCCGACTGGGAGCGCGCGCCGACGTAGAGCGCGACCCGGCGCCGCCCACCCTCGGCGGCGACCTGCTCGACGAGCGAACGTACCGGCGCCCAGCCGGTGCCCGCGGCGAGCAGCAGCAGATCCGCGTCGCCGGCCCGGGCCAGGGTCAGCCGTTCACCGATCGGCGAGGCGAGGTGGAGCTGGTCGCCGACGCGGTTGCCGTAGACCAGGCGGGAGCTGACGGTGCCGCCGGGGGCGGCGCGCACGTGCAGCTCGATCGTGCCGTCGGGACGCGGCGCGTTCGCCGGCGAGTAGTAACGCCAGGAGCGCACGGTTGGATGGGACACCCCGATCGACTGGCCCGGGGTGAAGGGCAGCAGGTACTGGGGGCGCAGGGTGACCACGGCGACGTCGAAGGTACGCCGTTCGTGTCCGACGATCTCCCCCACCCACCAGGGCGGGGAGATGTTCTCGGCGGCCTCGGCGGCCTCGGTCATCACCTGTGCCACCAGGCCGTACGCCGCGGCCCAGTCCTCCGCCAGCTCCTCGCTCCACTCGTCACCGCTGAAGTGCGCCAGGGTGCCCAGCAGTGCCTCCCCTACTGCGGGGTAGTGCTCGGGCGCCACGGCGAACTTGCGGTGGTCGGCCCCGAGATCCTGCAGGAAGCCCACCAGACGATCCACCTGGTCCACATTGGTGACGATGTGTCCGAGTGCGGTGAAGAGGCGGTCCCGCTGCCCGGCCATGTTCGTGGGGAACATCTGCCGGATATCGGGATTGGCCAGGAAGAGCAAGGAATAGAAGTAGAGCGGCACCTGGTCGCCGTGCGAGGCGACCAGGTTCCAGCTCTGCTTGAGGCGGGCGACGTCCACGCTCAGGCGCCCGCGGTGTTCCCGTTGAAGACCACCTGGTCCTGTACCTGGCCCAGCACGGTCTGCACGTCGGCGATGATGTCGGCCGGCACGCCCAGCCCGATGAGCACGGCGACCAGGTGCTCGCCGACCAGGGCAAAGTGCGCTGCCGGGATCCGCAGCGGCTGGTGTGCCTCGGCAAGGCCGCGGCCGGCGTACTCGTTCGGTCCTCCGAGCACGGTGGCGAGCATCAGTGCGAGGTGGCGACGCTGCCCCGCCATGTCCACGGAGGCGAAGTAGCCGGCCAGTTCCGGGTCGGCGAGCACCCGGTCGTAGAACTGCTCGACCGCGGCGCGGACGGCCGGGGCGCCGCCGATGCGGTCGTAGTGGGAGGCCGCGGTGTTCTCCTGGGTAGCCGTCACAGTCGTTCCTTCCGGAGGGGATGGGCATCCGGCGTCACTCCTGCGCGGATGGCAGGCCCGCCGGCCGCATCTGGGGACGATAGCGTGCCCCATGATCAGCGCAATCGTCATCCTGCCATGCTCCGGAACCGGTTTCGGATTCGCCGTCCGGGCATCGATGACAGCGCCCGTGCGCGGTAACGCGGGCGTCCGGAAACGGGGCGGTGAGGCAGCGACCCGGAGACGACACGAGGTCGAGGCCGGCCTCGTTCGGCTCAGCCGGCGCGGCGGCGCGCCCGTCGGGCGGCCAGTTCGTCGCCGGCGCTCTCCTGCTCCGGCAACGGCATCGGCACGGCCGGGGCCGGGGCGGGACCCGCCGGCTCGGCCGGCAGCAGCGACAAAGATCCCTGGATCTCCTTGAAGGCCCCGCCGATCGCGATGCCGAAGACGCCCTGCCCGCCCTGGAGCAGGTCCACGACCTCCTCCGGCGAACGGCACTCGTAGACGGTGGTGCCGTCGGAGATCAGCGTGATGCCGGCCAGATCCCCCACCCCGCGGGAACGCAGCACCTCGATCGCGCGACGGATGTTCTGCAGCGACACGCCCGCGTCGAGCAACCGCTTGACGACCTTGAGCACCACCAGGTCACGGAAGGAATAGAGCCGTTGCGTGCCGGAGCCGGAAGCGTCCCGAATGCTCGGCACCACCAGGCCAGTACGCGCCCAGTAGTCGAGCTGCCGGTAACTGATCCCGACCGCGCTGCACGCCGTCACACCTCGGTACCCGACCGAATCGCCGTCGTCGGCGAACACGTCGTCGGCCTGGCCTGCCACCAGGGCCGGATCAGGGTCTCGTGGCTCATGCATCCGGATGACCTCCCCGCAAGTGCGGTGACCCACCGTTTACGTGGCGCGCCCCGACTGCGCAAAAGCCTATAGGGCAACGAGTCGGTTACCAGGAAGGAACGGCCACGACACGCCGATCACGAAAATGCTCCACTGTCGCCGGTGCAGCGGTAAACCGTCAGCCGGCGAAATCCTCGGGGCTGACCTGATCGAGAAACTCGCGGAACTTCTCGACCTCGTCCTCCTGCTCGTCGGGAATGACGATGCCCGCCTCGGCGAGAACTTCCTCGGCACAGCGGATCGGCGCACCGACCCGCAGCGCCAGGGCGATCGAATCGCTCGGCCGGGCGGAGACGCGCACGTCGTCACCGATGAGAAGGTCGGCGTAGAAGACGTTCTCCTTGAGCTCGACGATCTCCACCGCGCGCAGCGGGGCGTCGAGCGCCGTCAGGATGTCGCGCAGCAGATCGTGGGTCAGCGGCCGGGCCGGTTTGACACCCTGCTGCTCGTAGGCGATCGCGGTGGCCTCCACCGCGCCGATCCACACCGGCAGGTAACGGTCCCCGTCGACCTCCCTGAGCAGGACGATCGGCTGGTTGTTGGGCAGCTCCACCCGAACCCCGACCACGCTCAGCTCGCGCACCGCCGCCTCCGTGTCGTCGTCATTGTGCTGCACCCTTCCGGCACGACCGTACACGGAACGGGACAGGCCCGTCCCGTGTGATTCACCGCGTCCGTACGCGCCGGAAAGGGGGATACCCACGCAAGCCTACGGCACGCACCCCGGCGCCTGCCTGACGGCGAACGCCGGGGTGGATCATCCGCCGAGAGCCGACCGCAGCCCCACCCGGACCAGCGCCGCGTGCAGCTGCTGGGAGAGCGAGGCCAGCTCCCGTGCCAACTCGTCGGCACGGGCCCGCGCGGCCGGGTCCTTCTGCCGCGCCAGCGGGGCCACGAGCTGCGCGAAGAGGCCGACCTCGCGGTCCGCGGCCGAACGGAAACCGCGCAGATGCCGCGGCTCCAGGCCGTACGTCGCCAGCCCTGCCACCGCCCGGGCGATGATCACCGCGTCCCCGTCGTACCAGCCGGAGGCACCCGAGCCGAGCACGCCGAGGCGCTCCAGCTCGGCCAGCGTGCTCTCCTCTATGCCGGTCCGTGCGATCAGCTCCGCCCGGCCCAGCCGTTCGTCGACCGGGACCGGTTCGCTGTCGGTACGGCCCGGCACCGCACCGTCGGGTCCGACCGCGACCAGCGCCGGCCGTTGCGGCGGCGCGGCGGCAGCGGTGTCCCGCTCGAGAAGCTGCTCACGGATCACCCGCAGCGGGAGGTACTGGTCCCGCTGGGCGGCCAGCACGAAGCGCAGCCGGTCGACATCCGCCCAGCTGTACTTGCGGTACCCGGACGGGCTCCGCTCCGGCTCGACCAGGCCTTCGGCCTCGAGGAACCGCAGCTTGGAAATGGTGGTGTCGGGAAACTCCACCCGCAGCTGCGCCAGCACCTCGCCGATGCTCATCAGCGCAGAGGTGTGCGCAACCGCCGGTGGCGTCGCCGCCGCAGGCTCGTTCACCCCCGGCCGGCCCCCTGCTCCGCACGCGGACCGGCGATGAAGACGACGCGGAACTTGCCGATCTGCACCTCGTCACCGTTGCTCAGGGTTGCCGCCTCGACCCGCTCCCGGTTGACGTAGGTGCCGTTGAGGCTGCCCACGTCCCGGACCGTGAAGGTGTTGCCGTCACGGTGGAACTCGGCGTGGCGGCGGGAAACCGTCACGTCGTCGAGGAAGATGTCACTGTCGGGGTGCCGCCCGCTGGTGGTGACGTCGTGGTCCAGGAGGAACCGGGCTCCGGCGTTCGGGCCCCGCCGGACGACCAGCAGCGCCATTCCGGGGGGCAGCGAACCGGACATGCGGTTCGGCGCCACCTCGGTCTCCGGACCCTCGAGCACTTCCTCGAGCGAACCGAGATTGAGCGTCGAAGTGACGTCGAGTGGGGGGAACTCGTCGTCTGGGCGCGTCATGGGACCACCTCACGGTTCTATTCAGTCGGCGTCAGGGATGGCGGGTCTGGCCGCCGAGCGCTTTCACTCCCGGCGGCTGGCTCCCCGTGCCCAGGGAAGGCAATTCCGTGACGCCCTTTGGTTTCTTCTCGGTCAACTGGACGAGCCTAGCCAGCGCCGAAATACAGAGCAACCGGACGCGCACACACCGCCATCGCGATGTCCGCGCGCTCAGCTTCCAGTCAGTTCGCCGTACGCCGTCGCGGTGAGCAGGTTCTGCACCGCGGCCGGTTCGGCCGGCGCCAGCTCGATCAGCCAGCCCTCGCCGTACGGGTCGGTGTTGATCAGCTCGGGGGTGTCGGCCAGCGCTTCGTTGCGGGCCACCACCGTGCCGTCGACCGGCGCGTAGAGCTCCGAGACGCTCTTGGTCGACTCGATCTCCCCGAACGGATCCCCGGCTGTCATCACGGCACCTGCCTCGGGCAGCTGCACGTAGACGATGTCACCCAGGGCGTCCTGCGCGAAGTGGGTGATGCCCACCCGCACGTTCGCGCCCTCGCCGCCGGCCACCCACTCGTGGTCGGCGGTGTACCGCAGATCATCAGGTATCACCAGTCGAGTCCTTCGTCGTCGCGCTGATCACGCGGGGCGAGGCGACACGCCGCGCGCCGCGCGGTCAGGATACCGGCTGGGCATGTTTCAAGCTGATCGATCCGCGCACGGCGATGACCTCCACCGTCCTGCGTTCTTCCATGGTCACGGTACCGCCGTCCTTGCTCACCGATGAGACCACCCCGCCCGGAATGTTCAGCGCGGTCCGCATCGTCGCCGGATCACCGATCACCGTGATCGTGTACGGCCCGGTCAACCGCCGGCCGTCGACGATCACACCGCTCTCGGCGGAAGGAGATGCGTCGACGAAGTAGGTGGACGCGACGATGCGCACCATTCCGCGGTCGGCCCCGGAGATCTGCATCGCCTCGGCGCCGGCGCCGCGCAGCTCCTGCACGGCGTTGAGCAGCACAGAGGCGCTGATCGGCGTACCCCGCCCTGCGAAGGTCACCTCCATGCCGGGCCCGGTGGCCTTGAGCGTGCCGGCGAGGATGCCGAGCTCGTCGGCACGCTTGGCCGCCTCCTCCAGCGCCGCCTGCCGGCCCTCCTCGCCGGAGCGCAGCTGCCGCTGACTCTCCTCGAGCTCACGGATCTCCTGGTTGAGGCGCTCCTCCTGGGACTGCAGGTCGGAGAGGATGCGGACCAGGTCCTCCTGCCGGGCGGTGCTCAGTGACCCGTCGGTGGCGGTGGACCTGAACTGGACCGCCACGGTGAACCCGAGCAGTGCCAGCAAGATCACAATGACCAGTCCCGCCGGGGTGCCCCCGGAGAACGGCGCCCAGAACTTGAGACCGCCGCGAGGGGTGGCGCCGTCGCCGCCGGCGGACGCCCCGGTCGTCTCGGCTCCGGTGTCCCGCTCGGGTTCGCCGGCCGCGGCGCCGCGCTCCGGCGCTTCCGCGAGGGCGGCAGGCCCGGGTTCATCAGCCCCGGCGCCGCGCTCGGGTGCCCGACTCGCGGCCGGCTGCGGCTGCGTGGACGGCACGCCGGGCAGCGCCGTGCTCGCCGGCACCTCCTGCGGCGCGGCGCCCGTGCCGGTCGGTGTCCCGTCGGCGCCGGGCTCGCGCGCCGCGGCCGGCGAGATGTCGCTCAGCTCGTCGGCCGGGGGCGCGTCGGGGCGCGGATCGGGCTCGCTGGCAGCGCCGGCGGGGCGGCCCGGTGCGGCACCCGCGGGCCAGCCGGTGCCGGTGTCGCTCGGTTCCTGGCTCATCACTGCAAACCTACGCTCTGAACAGGTGTCGGCGGATCGCGGCGACGTTGCCGAAGATGCGGACGCCGAGTACCACCACCACGCCGGTGGAGAGCTGGCCGCCCACACCCAACTGGTCACCGAGGTAGACGATGAGTCCGGCGACGAGGACGTTGGAGATGAACGAGATCACGAACTGCTTGTCGTCGAAGATCCCGTCCAGCTTGGCCCGGATGCCGCCGAAGACCGCGTCCAGCGCCGCCACGACGGCGATCGGCAGGTACGGCAGCAGCGGCGCCGGCACCGCCGGGTCGAGATACAGCCCGAGCACGATGCCGGCCACCAACGCCAGTACCGGGATCATCAGCCACCTCCGGAGGAGCTCGGTCGCGGGCTCGCCCCGGTCGGCGGCGAGCCGTTCGCCGCGCCCGACTCCGTGGGATCCGGAGTCACCAGCGGCTCGGCGTAGCGTAGCTGCGGCTCAGCGGCGGCCGGCAGGGTGAGGTCGTCGGCGTCGGCGATCTCGAACGAGATGCCGTAGACCTGGACGACTCTGCGCATCACGCCGGCGGTCTCGCTGGCCGAGAACTCGCGCTCCATCTGCCGCGGTCCGATGGCGGTGACCTCGTACGGGCCGGTGACCGGCCGGAAATCGACCAGGATCGTGCCGCCGGCCGACCTGATGGTCGAGGTTGAGGTGAGACGCTGCCCGTTGATCGCGATCGCCTCGGCGCCGGCGCTCCAGAGCGCGTTGGCGATCTTCTGCAGATCGATGTCGAGCACCCGGCTGTTGGCGCTCTCGGCGTCCGGGGCGTCGGCGACCCGGACCACGACACCGTCACCGCTGACCCGCCCGAAGCCGGTCACCGCCTCCAGTTCACGCAGCCGGATGGCCTCGGTGTCGGTCAGCGCGGCGGACCGGGCCGCGGAGACCTCCCGGCGCAGTTGTTCGGTGCGGCGGGCAAGATCGTCGGCGTCCTTCTCCCGCTCGTGGATCTGCGCGATCAGTCCGGCCCGGGCCTGGCTGCGGTCGGGCTCCTCGGCGACGGTCTTGCGGTACGCCATCGCGAAGAGCATCCCCGTCACGACCAGAGTGACCAGTGTGAGGGTGCGCAGGGTTCCCCAGCGCCAGGTGCGGGCCTCGTGGTCACCGGAGCGGCCGGCCGCCGCGTCGGCGTAGCCGGGATCCAGCGGGTCCTGAAAGAGCTGGGTGAGGAAATCGGGGGCGTAGTGCCGTTCCGGCTTGCTCGCCGGAGTGCCTTCCGGGTCGCCGGCAGAGCCGGGGTCGACGGGACGGCTCACCGCGACTCCCGCAGGCGCCGCGACCCCCGTACCAGCCGGGTCGCCTGCACCACGTAGAGGGCGCCGGCCACCCAGTACAGCACCAGGCCCCACCACGCGAGGCCCCAGCCGATCGCCATGGCGACGGTGGCCGCCGCGGGCACCGCCGCGGCCAGCAGCAGCACCGGGAAGGCGGCAAGGAGGATGAAGGTGGCGGTCTTGCCGACGTAGTGCACCGGGGGCGGTCCGTGGCCGTGGCGGCGCAGCACCAGCAGCGACCCGAACAGCAGGACCTCCCGGGCGAGCAGCGCGGCGGTGAACTGCCAGGGCACCACGTCGCGGAGGGTGAAGGCCACCAGCGTCGCGAGGATGTAGAGCCGGTCGGCGAGTGGATCGAGCAGCTCCCCGAGCCGGCTGACCTGGTCCATCCGGCGGGCGAGGTAGCCGTCCACCCAGTCGCTGGTGCCGCCGATGGCGAGCACCACCATGGCAGCGAGGTCGGCCCGTGCGCTCAGGAACAGGTAGAGGAAGACCGGTACGCCGATCAGCCGGGCGAAGCTGATCAGGTTGGGGATGGTGAGGATCCGGTCGCCGATGCCCCCTGCTCCGGAACCGCCGGACTGGGAGCGGGTCGTCCTGGACGGCCGACTCGTCACCGCACCTCCCTCTGCAACACCGCTGTGCGGTTCCGGTGCCCGGCGGCGCAGCCACCGCGGCAGGTGGGGAGAGGACCGGTGCCATCTGGCCGGGCCGGCTCCGCTCACCACCGGGTCGTTGCGCCTACTGCCCGGCGGCTCGCCGGCCGGCTGCCGGGGCCGGCTGTGGACCTGAAGCCGCTCTTTCGCGCTGCCACTATATCGGCCCGCTGGCCCGGGACCTGTCTGCCGTGCGCTCGGCCCGGGGTTCGTTTGGTGACGTCGACCTCACGCCGTCCAGACCGTCCTAGGAGGCTAGGTGTCGGAATGATCGCCGTTCTGGCCGAAGAGCGCCGCATAACCGGCGGGCAGCCGGGCCAGCACCGCGTCGAGCTCGGTCGCCGAGACCGCCGCGGCGACCGTACGCAGCACCGCGCGCGCATCGGTCTCGGCGGTCTCCGGTGGCACCCCGGTCGCGATCCCGACTCGCTGGAGGAACTCGTCGGTGCCGATCGGCACCGACGGACCGCCGTCACCAGTCAGCCACATCCCCATCGGCAGCGGCAGCCGGCAGCCGAGCTCTTCGGCATCGGCTTCGTCGAGACGGTGGCCGAGCACCCCCAGCACCGCCTGGGTGACGACCGCGGCCTCGGCCTCGTCGGCGTACCCGCCGCGCCGGCGCACCTGGCCGACGAATTCGTCATAACGCATCGAGAGCCCTCCGCCCGCGCGTCCCCTCCTCGAGGATCGCCCGGCGGCGTACCCGTTCCCGGTGCTTTGATGCCGCCTCAGGCGGTACATCACGGACAGACGCCGCCGCGACCGCCGTCGGGTTCGGCGCGCGCAGGCCCCAGCCAGTCCAGGCAGACGATCACCGCGTCGTCACGCAGGCCGGAGCCCGCATGGTGTGCGTACATTTCCCGCATGACCGCGCCGACGGCTTCCCCGGCGGGCTGTAACCGGGCCGCCCGCATCGCCCGCGGCATCGCCCGGTCGCCGTACGGCGCACTGGCGCCGGACCCGGCCGAGTGGACCCCGTCGCTGACCACGAAGAGCCGGTCACCCGGTTCGAGGTCGAACTCCTGCTCTTCGTAGCGGGTCTCGGGGAACATCCCCAGCGGCATCTGCTGCTCGAACTCCAGCGGCCGCACTGTCGTCCCGCGGACCAGCAGCGCCCGCGGCGAACCGGCGTCGACCGCCCGGACCCGTCCGCTGTCCAGGTCCACGTCGAGCAGCAGGGTCGCCACGTGACGCTCTCCGCGGTGGTGGGAGTAGACGGTGTCCGACGCCAGCTCGGCCTGCTCGACGAGGTTGCCGCCGGCCCGGCGGGCGTTGCGCATGGCGTTGACCGTCAGCGACGTCAGCAGCGCCGCGGACAGCCCCCAGCCGTCGCCGTTGAGCACGGTGACAATCAGCCGCCGGTCCTCGACCGACCAGTCGAAATGGTCACCGCCGATCGTGTACGCGGGCTCGAGCTGCCCGGCGAGCCGGTACGTCACACCGGTCAGCGCGCGCCCCGGCAGCAGCTCCCACTGCAACTCGGCTGCCATGCTGAGCCGCTCCTGCCGGCGGCTGCGCCGGTACCTGTCGGTGCACTGATCCGCCGCGCGCAACGCCAGCGCCAGTTCGTCGGCGATCAACTGCGCCCGGCGCAGCGTCGACTCGGCCGGCTCGGGATCGAAGTCGACGCGCAGCACACCGATCCGGTCCCCCCAGATCGTCATCGGCAGGTGCCACCGGCAGCCCCCCTCGGCGAGGAGCTCGACGATCCGGCGCTGGCTGCGGAAACACCGCTGGGAACCGGCGGCGGCACCGTCCATCAGCGAGGTCGGCTTCCCGGCGGAGATCACAGGCCAGAGACCGCTGAGCCGGTAGTCGGCGAGCAGCACCTCCAGCCGGCGCGCGCCGAGCTCGGCGCGGGCAAGGCGGTCTGCGGTCTCGGCCAGCTGGTCCGGGGGCGAGTCGAGAAAAGCCCGGCCGGCCGGAGCGACCACCGGCAGATCACCCTCCGACTGCAACTGTTGCTGCACGGCAAAGACCATACCGGTCGGCGGCCGCCCCGCCGTCCGCGGCCGGCGATACCGGCATGACCGCCGTGCCGCCGGGTAGGCGCGGGGCCGGACCAGAACACGGGGAGGCATCATGCCGGGATCACGACCGGGAAGTCACGCGTACGACGTGGAACGCGCCAGGCTGCGCAAGGAGCTGGAGAACTCCGGCCGCGCGGTCGACGAGCACGCCAACGAGGAGGCCAACCGCATCCTCAAGGACGAGCGGGGGCGCCGGGGCGTACTCCGCAGTGACCGGGGACTGGGCCCGAAGGGCGAACGGGGCCCTGGCGAGCCACGCTGACCCGGAGGCGACGAGGAGCATGCGGCGCCGGCCCCTTGCTGTCCTGCACGGTCGGGTTCTTGCCGTTGCGCCGCATCTCCGGCTGCTGGACGTTCGTCACGGATTTCCCCTCTCTCCCGGTCGCGCCGATGGTCGCGGCACGACCCCGCTTCGCGTACCCGGGGCACGGCCGCGCATACGCGGATGCGGCGGATACCGGCGGGCCGGGAGGGTAACCGGTGCCGGTGACCGACGATGCGACGCTCGCCCGCTGCCTGGTGGACCAGGGCGGGCGGACCTACGCCGAAAGCGCGGGGATCACGCTGGCCGACCGGCCACGGCCGCTGTACCAGCTGCTGGTCCTGGCGGAGCTGCTCAGCACCCGCATCCGCGCCGGCATGGCGGTGGCCGCCGCCCGGGAACTCTTCGCCGCCGGCGGTGCGACACCGTCGGGGATGGAACGGCTGAGCTGGCAGCAACGGGTCGACGCGCTCGGCCGGGCCCACTACCGGCGGTACGACGAGAGCACCGCGACCCGGCTCGGGGAGGGCGCGGTGCTCTGCCGGCAGCGCTGGCGCGGCGACCTGCGCCGGCTGCACGCCGAGGCCGGCGCGGATCCGGTGGCGCTGCGGCGGCTGCTCACCGGGTTCCCCGGCATCGGGCCGACCGGCGCGGACATCTTCCTGCGCGAGGTGCAGCGGGTCTGGACCGATCTGCGGCCCTTCGCCGACCGGCGGGTGCTCTCCGGCGCCCGCCGGGTAGGGCTGCCCGCGGATGCGCGGGCGCTGCGCGAACTGGTCTCGGCCGGGCAGTTCGACCGGCTCGTCGCCGCGCTGATCCGGGTCGACCTCGGTGACCTCGCACCGGATGCCTGCGTCCAGCCGGCCCGGTGAGCGGCGCTCAGCTCACCGGGGTGCCACTGTCGCCGGGTCTGGTGAGGTGGTAGACGGCGGCTGCCGCGATCAGCGCCCAGATAAGGACGCCGTTGGAGATCTGGCGGTCCTGGCCCGCCGAGTCGCCGCCGCTGCCGAAGTAGAGCACCGCCAGGCCGGCAGCGACCGCCACGAAAATGCGAAAACGTCGGTTCTTCACCACCGCACGGTAAACCCCACAAAACGGTCAAATGCTACGAACGCCGAGAAAGAGTCCAGGTGCACCGCTCAGGCCTTCTCCAAGTCGTCCAGCTCGATGGAGTGCGACATGAGCCACCGGGCCAGCGCGCGCATGCCGAACAGCCAGAGCGGCGCCGACTCCGCCAGCGCGTTCGTGGCGTAGACCGCGAACCGCAGATCCGGGGCCCG
>Ga0233375_1000270_pt1 | contig 29894 bp, 25 predicted proteins | sample ElkDunMinimDraft_10_FD_191539 | JGI IMG/M metagenome (GOLD analysis project Ga0233375, IMG submission 191539) | Fecal eukaryotic communites from dung pellets of Tule Elk in California, USA - Elk Dung E16 | ecosystem: Host-associated > Mammals > Digestive system > Large intestine > Fecal | place... | reverse complement strand
GTTCTCCGTCTCGGTCGTCGGGGTGCCACTTCCTCACCTGGCATATCGACCATCGAGATGCTCGACGTGAGCCCGTCCCTCACCGCGGCATCGTGACGGTCTTCTCCGGACCTCGCACCACGCCCATCGCGTTCGCCCCGACCACGCGGTAGGTGTACGTCGTCCCGGGGCGCAGCCCCCTCAGGGGGACGGACACCGACTTCTCGAACGTGGCATCGATCCATGCGCGGCTCGTCCAGGCCGGGCGCTCGCCCGTGGGCGCCCACTCGAACCACACCTGCGTGGGCAGCCGGTGCGGGTGCACCAGGGCCCGCAGCGTGACAGCAGTCGGGGCGCGGTCCTCCCACCAGGTCGAGGACGTGGTGGGAGGGCCGGCCGTGCCGAACGCGCGGCTGAGCGTCGACGTCCCGGCGTCGGTGCTGGCGGTGACCGTCCACGTGTACGCCGTGCCAGGCCGCAGGCCCACCAGGTGGTGGGTGAGGGCCCTCGAGTACGTCACCGGCGGGACGGACAGCCAGACCTCGCCGGCTCCTCCCGGCCCACCGTCGCCACCTCCCGTGGGCGACCACGCGATGCGCACAGTCGCCTCGTAGCCCTGCGGCTGCACCCACGCCCTGAGCTCGGCGCTGGTGGCGTCGACGACCCCCTCGGCCATGCTGACCTTCGGCTCGGGCGCCGAAGTCACCGTGATGGTGTCGGCGGCCGTCGCGCCCGTCGCGTCAGTGACTGTCAGCCGGGCCGCGAAGCCGCCCGCGCGATAGGTGTGGACCAGGCCTGACGGCGGGGGCCCGAAGCCTCGGAGCACTGGCGAGCCGTCACCCGGGTCCACGCTCCACGACGCGATCCCGGAGCCGGGCTCCGCTCCGGTCCCCGTGCTGCGCGACGCGTCGAAGGCCACCTCCAGCGGCGCCGCCCCGTGCGTGGCGGAGGGCGCCAGCCATGCGGACGGACGCCCGCGGATCGCGGCCGCCTTGACCGCCTGGGAGTACCCCGCGAGCGACTCCGGCGACGAGTCCACCCACCATGCGCACGTGCCGTGCTGATGGAAGATCGACACCGCCTTGACCTCGGGCCAGGTGGCCAGCGTCGCCAGCGCCTCCGTGTACCACCGGGCCTTGCGCGCCGGATCGGCGGGGTCCTCCACCGACCCCCACTCCGCCAGCATCAGCGGCTTGCCGTGGGGCTGCGCCCAGCGGCGGAACGGTCCGGCGACGTCAGCGAGCGCACGCCACGACGGCGGCTTCGACGGCGCGCAACCGTGCCAGTTGTACGGGTCGAGCGCCAGCCAGTCGACCACGTCGTCGCCCGGGTAGAAGGCGTCCGCCCCGGCGGTGGACGGCGCCGACCCGAAACTCCCCGGCGTCATCACCCACGTCCACGCCACGTTCGTCGCACCATCGCCGCGCACCACCTCGACGTAGTGCCGCCACGCGGCCCGGAACTCCGCAGGCGTGCCGTGCCCGGTGGCCTGGTCGGGCTCATGGTGGAACACCAGGAACAGCGGCTCCCCCAGGCTCGCGATCCCCGCGGCGTGGGCCGCGATCTCCGTGTCGTGCTCGCCGGCGGCGATGGACGCCCACGCGATCTTGCTGCCGTCCAGCCGCCGTGGCTCGATCGACAGCACCGGTGTCCGCCCTCGCCGGAGGGTCGTTGCCACCTGGGCCGGCGGCATGGCCTCGTCCCACCGGGCATACCACCGCTGCAGGTCCAGCTTGCGACCGGTGGCCTCCTCGAACGCCGAGACCGCGGCCTCCGAGACCTGGCTGTCGCGGGGTTGCACGAACCCGCCCACGAGCATCCCGGTGGCGGGCGTGAGCATCTGCGACGCGGTCAGGTCCGCGGCGACCGCGGGCGCCGAGGGGGCGTGTGCCTCGGTCGCCACACCAACGGTCAGGCACAGGGCGGCGACGGCGAGGATCGAGGTGCGGCGGCGGCGCAGCGGCATGACGGCCTCCCGGAGGTCTCCTCCTTCCGGTCGGCAGCCCCGCGCCTCGATGAAGGGATCCGCGAGGATCGGGTCGAGGACGAGGCCCAAGGGTCTCCGCACCAGGACGCGAGGACCCACGTCCCAGCCGGACTCCATCGACTCGCCGCTACGGTCGAGCCGTGCCCACCACCACCCCCACGCGGCAGCCCGCGCCCCGGCCGCGCCGCCGCCGCTCGCCGGGGTGGGCGCCGAACCAGCACGGCGCGTGGGCGATGCTGGTCGCGCCCTTCGCCGTCGGGGCGCTGCACACGGGGCCGTCGTGGCGGCACGTCCCGCTGCTGGCCGTCTGGCTCGTCGGGTACTTCGCGTTCTTCGCGGCCGGGCTGTGGCTGCGGTCTCGGCTCAAGGCCCGCTACCTGCCCCCGGTGCGGGCCTACGGCATCGCGACGGCGGTGCTGGGGCTCGTGGTGCTGGCGGTAGCCGGAGAGCTGGCGCACTGGGTCCCGGTGTACCTGCCGCTGCTGGCCGTCAGCCTGTGGTGCTCGTGGCGGAGGGCGGACCGCTCGTACCTCAACGACGGCGTCACGCTCGTCGCGGCGTGCCTGATGACCGTGGTCGCGGCCGGTGTCGGGTCACCAGCGCCGCGGGGCGACGCCTGGCTGCCCGGGGCCGACCTGCCGGAGGTGTGGCTGCTCGCGGGGCTGCTGCTCGCCTACTTCGGCGGCACGGTGCTGTACGTGAAGTCCCTGATCCGCGATCGCGGCAACCGGGCCGTCCACGCCGCGTCGGTCGTCTACCACGCACTGGTGACTGTGCCGGCGGCGCTCGCGCAGCCGTGGCTCGGCGCGGTGTTCGCACTCCTCACCGTGCGGGCCGCCGTGGTCCCGCACCTGTGGCCCGGCCTCGCCGCCCGCTGGATCGGGCTCGGCGAGGTCGTCGCCAGCCTGGTCCTGGCCACAGCGCTGCTCGTGCTCGTCTGACCACTGTGCCACCGACCCCCGGGCCGAACCTCAGGGCGTCGAGGTCGGGCCGGTCGACGGGCTGCTCGGAGGGAACGGCAACGCCTCCCCCGCCAGGATCTTCTCGCCCGCGGAGACCTTGGCCTCCCACGTGTCGTCCGTCTGCCACAGGCGGGCGATGGCCTGCAGGTCGTCGCCGCTATACCCGGCGCCCCAGAACGCGGCGGCCGCCAGGGTGTCGGGGTCGTTGGGCGGGGGGAAGGCCGGATCGGGCGTGGGCGCCGGGAGCGGCTCGCCGTCGAGGATCTTCTGGCCGATGACTGCCTTGGTCTCGATGAGCTCCGTGCTCCACAGCTCGCCCAGCCTATCGACGTCCGCTGCGCTATAGCCGGAGGTCGAGAACGCCTCCCACTGCACCCGGGTGAACCCGTCAGGCAACGGCGACCAGTCGACGCCCATCGCCTGGACGGCGTTCTCGACGACGCGCGCGACGTTCGAGTAGGGGTCGGCGGCTGCCGCGGCGCCGGCGCCCACCACGGCAAGGGTCGACGTGACGACGCCCGCGACGACGATCTTGGTGCCGCGGCGGGCCGTGGCTCGAGAGGGCCTTGCGGCGAGCAGCTCCTCGATGCGCGCGGCCACCACGGCGGCGTCCGGCACGGCCGTCTCACGCGAGCGCAGGGCGCGGTCGATCCGGTCGCTGAGCGCGGCGTCGTCCGGCTGGCCGGGTCGCGGGCTCCGCGGCGTCCCCGTGAAGGGCCCCTGGGGGACGTCACCGTCGTCTGAGCCGTCAACGACTCGCAGATGGGTGCTCATGGCTGCTCCATGGTGGTCGAGTGGTCGGTGGCGCGCAGGGTGGCCAACGCCCGGGAGGCGTGGGAGCGGACGGTGGCCCCGGAGGTTCCCAGAACCTTGGCGATCTCCAGGTCGGACAGGCCCTCGTAGAAGCGGAGGACCAGCACGGCGCGCTGCCGCGGGGGCAGGGCCGCGAGCCGCCGCCACATCGCGTCGTCCTCGACGACGCGCCTGGCATGGTCGTGCTCCGGGTCCGCGTGTGCGGCGAGGATGTCGTCGGTCGCAGCGTGGATCGTGCGCACATGCCATCGGCGGCGCCAGGACAGGTGCTCGTTCGTGACCATGCGCCGCAGGTACAGGTCGGGGCGGTCCATCATCGCGATCCGGTTCCACCGCACGTGGGCGCGCAACAGCACCTCCTGCACCAGGTCGGCCGCGGTGTGCCCGTCACCGGTCAGCACAGTGGCGTAGCGCAGCAGGCCTGGCAGGTGCGCGCGCACCACGTCGTCGAGCCGCTGACCGGGCGCGCTGGCGTCCTCCGCCGCTCCCCCGGGGCGCCGCGCCAGATCCATCCTCGCCACGCCCCGCAGTGGCTGCACGCGCGGGATCGCCGCGCTGTCCGGCCGGGGCGCGTGGGTCCACGTGCTCATCGGCGCACCCCGAGCAGGTCGTCGAGCGCGCCTCGCGGGTCGCGTGCCGCCGAGCGGTCGGGGCGGGGTATCGGGCGAGGGTCGAGGCATCGGGCGAGGAGCGCCTCGACCAGGGCGGCGCGCCGCACGATCGCGCTGGTGTCAAGGTCTCCGGGCAAGATGCGCACCTCCAAGGTGTCCCGCACAGGGCGGTCGGTCAGCAGCTGCTTGAGGTTCACGTCGGCGAACTTCGTCACGCCGGCGCCCTGGGCCGCGTCCCGCATCAGCGTCCAGGCGCTGCGGTCGCCGGCCTCCTGCCAGGGGAGCTCGACGAGGTCCACGAGCTCCTGGGGCAGCGGCGCCAGCCGCTGACAGTCGGGGTTGGCGTCGAGTGCCGCCCAGAGCTCCTCCCGCCAGTGCCCGAACAGCCTCACGACGTTGGCGAACGACTCGGGGCGGCGGAACGGGGCGCCGTCCAGATGCAGGTGCACGGCGGCCTCGCGGGGGACGGTGAAGCCGAGCTCACGGGCTGGGCCCAGCAGGCGCTCGAGCGCCAGGGCGTGGTGGCGCTCGATCGGCGGGGTGACGATCTCGCAGGGGCGCTCCCGGCCGGGGGGCAGGGTCATGGCCACCGCCACGGTGGCGCCCGCGGAGTCGTTCACCCGCGCCGCGCCGGGGAGCAGGTCGACCCGGGAGCCGAACAGCTCGGCCACCGGGTCCAGCACCGTGGCCAGCGACGCGTTCGGGTTGGTGTGCCGCTCGATCAGGCGCAGCAGGCGCCCCTCGTCGCACAGGACGCGGTACCAGTCCCGGCGCCCGGGCCCCCCCGGGATCCCGGGCGCCGGGGACAGGTCCCGCTGGATGGTGATGTCGTCCACCAGGCGGGCGACGGGCCGGCCGTGCTCGTCGACCACGTCGAACGCTGGGGACAGGTGCCGGAACACCCCCACGCCCGGCACCGCTGACGGCTCGCTGTCGACGTGGAATGACCGCCGTACCCGCCCAGCGCACCGTGCCGCGAGCTCATCCGCCAACGTCTGCCGGTCGGATCCGGCAGGCGCCAGCAGCTCGATCTCGAAGCCTGTGCGCAACAGCAGCTCGTCCACGTCGATGTCATCTCCTCGCAAGCGGGTCAGGGTGCCGGGCGGATCGCGCGTCGGGCGTCAGCCCGCCGCGGGGACCTGCCCGCTCGGCGACACAGGCAGCGTCTCGCCCGCCAAGAGCTTCTGGCCCGCGGAGATCTTCGCCTCGTAGGCGTCCTCCGTGCTCCACAGCGCGGCGAGCTCCTCGGCGTCCTCGAAGGTGTAGCCGGCCTCCCAGAACGCGCCGGCGGCTTCGATGATCGGGTCCACGACCTCCGGGGTCGGGGCGCCCAGCTCCGCCTGCTTGCCGTCCAGGATCAGCTGGCCCGCACGGGCCTTGACCTCGAACGCGTCCCCGACCTGCCACAGGTCGCCGAGCCTGGCCAGGTCCGCCGAGGAGTAGCCAGCGGCGAAGAAGGCGTCGACGGCGGCGGTGACGTCGTCACCGATCACCTCGACCTCGACAGTGGTGTCGCTGATCGTCAGCGCCGAGGCGACCTGGCCGCCCGACGCTGCGCCGTCGGCGCCCGAGCCCAGCCCGGTGGCCATCGCGACGCCACCCCCGGCGAGGGACAGGCCCGCGGCGACCAGGCCGACGGTCATCCACCGACGGCGGGGGCGGGCCTCGCCATCCGCGAGTGTGGACATCGGGGTCGTGGTGATGTCGTTCATCGATCCTCCAGGTGTGTCGCGAACTTGCTGACCCTCTGAAGACGCGGCTCGACGCCCAGGTGTGCAGTCCGTGCGCAGTCCGATTCGCACCTCTCGTGCGATCGGCCAATGTACGGGCCCCGGGTCCCCCAGGTGGGGACACTCCGGGCATAGCGTCTCCACATGGCCGACGACCTCGCGAGCACGCACGACATCCGCCTGCGGGACGGGCGCACCCTGCGCGCCTACGACGCCTCGCCCTCGCGCGCCGGGCGCACGGCGGTGGTGTGGCACCACGGCTCACCGCAGAGCGGCGCCCTGCTCGAGCCCTTGGTGGCGGCGGCCGAGTCCCTCGACGTCCGGCTCGTCTCCTACGCCCGTCCCGGCTACGGCGGGTCCACCCCTGCTCCGGGCCGGGACGTCGCCGCGGCGGCCGACGACGTGGCTCAGCTCGCCGACGCGCTGGACCTCGGCCCTCTCGCCGTGATGGGCGCCTCGGGCGGGGGCCCGCACGCGTTGGCGTGCGCCGCGCTACTGCCGGGCCAGGTCGTCGCGGTCGCCTGCCTCGCCGCGATCGCTCCGCCGACCGGCCATGACGACTGGTACGCGGGCATGGCGAGCCCCGAGGGCCTGCTCGCCGCGGCGACGGGCGGGCGCGCGGCGAGGGCGGCGTACGAGGAGGAGGCGGAGTTCGACCCGTCGTCGTTCACCGAGGCGGACTGGGCCGCCCTGGCCGGGGCATGGGCGTCGCTGGGCGAGGACGCCGCGCACGCGGGCGAGGCGTGGCCCGGTGGGCTCGTGGACGACGACGTCGCGTTCACCCGGCCGTGGGGATTCGAGCTCGCCCAGGTCGGGGCGCCCGCGCTGCTGGTGCAGGGCGGGCAGGACCGCGTGGTCCCCGCCGCGCACCTCGAGCTCGTGGCCGCGTCGCTCCCCGGCGCCGAGGTGTGGCGCAGGCCCGAGGACGGCCACATCTCGGTGCTCGACGCGTGCGCCGACGCGATGGCATGGCTCGTGGCGCACGCCTGACGTCCCGACAATTGATGGGGCGAATACATTCTCCGCCGAGCGGCACGATATTCATCCCCTGATTCGTGCCGCGAATGACCCCGCGACGTCCTTTCTGCGGTCATTCTTCGGGGCTGGGCAGCACGATGCCCGGCAGACCTGAGGACTGCCGGGCATCGGGTGTCGACTGGAGGGCCGCCCAGCGGCCCGGCGCGTCAGCGCACCAGCGGCGTCATCCCCGAGAGGCTGATCAGATGGGCCATGTCACGGCGCTGTGCGGCGGTGAGTGCCCGGCTCGAAGGGACAAGGGGACGGCGGCGTGCGCGGCGGACAGGGGTGGCGTCCGACTTTCGCGAGGTGATGGTGTTCACGAGATGAACAATACTGATTCCCCGCCCTGCTGACGATTGCATTTCCGGCCGTTGAAATGTGGCGTGGCGCACATTGTCTGCCAGGTGTCACCGACCTGCCAGCAGCAGCCCCCGGTCGGCCTGGCTGATGTGCGGTCAGGTGGCCGTCCCCGGCGCGGGGGCGACCGGGCCGTAGACCGGCTGGACGTCGGCCATCTCGAGGTCGGCCGTCGCCTGGATGAGGGCCAGCAGATCAGGGTCGAGCCCTGGCGAGAACTCCTCGAAGCGCTCTTCGGCGATGGTCGACGGGACACCCTCGGGCGCCTGCTCGCTCGCGTCGAGCGCGGTGCCGTCCTGGGACGGGGACATCCCCTGGAAGATCTTCCCGGCCTCGGACTGCGAGGCGAGGTCGAACGTGTACTGCTTGCTCTGCAGCCCCAGGTCGAGGAGCTTCTTGACCTCGGGGAACCGCTCGGCGTTCGTCTTCGGGATCGGCAGCACCTTCGCCCAGTCGACGCCCAGGGTCTCCAGCGCCCGCGCATAGGCGTTCTCGTGCGCCTGGTCCCGCACGATCAGGTACGCGATGGTCGAACGCGCCGTCTTGTTCGCGGTCATCTCGTAGATGCGGCACTTCTGCAGCCGCCCGGTCGACTCGAGCATCAGGTTGTAGAGCAGGTCGAGGACGAGGTTGCCCGAGTTGTAGACGTAGGACCCGCTCCACGGGTTGCCCGCGGCGTCCACCGGGAGGGCGCCCTGAGCCGCGACCAGGTAGTGGTGGATGTTGCTCTGGTCGAGCGCGGGCGCCAGCGGCGTGGCGCCCCCCGCCCCGGGGGTGTCCAGCGGGTCGGTCGGGCTGCCCTGGTACCGGGGCGATCCGTCCAGGAGCCGGGCGATCGTGGTGCCGATCAGCTCCACGTGGCTGATCTCCTCCGTGCCGATGCCCTGCAACAGGTCTCGATACGGCTTCCCGGCCGGACCTCGGAAGTTGATGCTCTGGAACAGGTACTGCATCATCGTCCGCATCTCGCCGAACTGGCCGCCCAACCCCTCTTGCAGGGCGTTCGCGGCAGCCGGGTCCGGCTCATCGGGGACGATCTCGTTGATCAACCGCTGGACGTGCAGGTACATGGCCGTCTCCTCTGCGTCGAGTCGTCGGCCCCCTCCCAGCAGAAGAGGGCGCACGAGCCACTGTGGCCTCGCAGCGGCGGCGGCGCATCTGGGCCGTCCCGCCTCGTGCGTCGTCTCCCATGGCGAGCGCCCGGAGATTGCGGGCGACGGCTTGCAGGTTCACCAGGGAGAATGGGCCGTCGTGAGCAGCCCTGGAGAGCAGCAGCCGACCCCCGAGGGGACCGAACCCGGTTCCCGACCGGCTCGGCGACGCCGCCCTCCCCGCCGGCGATCTGCCCGCGACGCCGCCACCGGGCCGGAGGGCCGCTCGGAGCAGGCCCCTGAGCGTGGAGCGAAGGACGACCGCCGGCGCCGTGAGCAGGGCCGCGCCGGCCGGGGAGACGACCAGTCCCGCCGCGAGCGCCGCGCCGCGGTCCGCCGCGCCACGGCCGTCCCGCCCATCACCTACCCCGAGCAGCTCCCGGTCTCGGCCCGGCGCGAGGACATCGCCGCGGCCATCCGCGACCACCAGGTGGTGATCGTCGCGGGCGAGACCGGCTCCGGGAAGACCACGCAGCTGCCCAAGATCGCGCTCGACCTGGGCCGTGGCCGCGAGGGGCAGATCGGGCACACGCAGCCCCGGCGCATCGCCGCGCGCACGGTCGCGGAGCGCATCGCCGACGAGCTCGGCACGTCCATCGGCGAGCTCGTGGGCTACCAGGTGCGCTTCACGGACGAGTCGAGCGAGCGCACCCTCGTGAAGGTCATGACCGACGGCATCCTGCTGGCGCAGATCCAGCGGGACCCGATGCTGCGCGGCTACGACACCCTGATCATCGACGAGGCCCACGAGCGCTCGCTCAACATCGACTTCCTACTGGGGTACCTGACCCGGCTGCTGCCCCAGCGACCCGACCTCAAGGTGGTCATCACCTCGGCGACGATCGACTCCGAGCGGTTCGCACGGCACTTCTCCGGCCCGCCCACCGCTGAGCACCCGGACGGCGTCCCCGCGCCGGTCATCGAGGTCACCGGCCGCACGTACCCGGTCGAGGTCCGCTACCGCCCCCTGGCGCCCGACCCGGAGCCCGAGCCCGAGCCCGAGCCCGGTGGTCCGGGTGCGCCCAAGGCCGCGGCGCGCGGCGCGAAGAAGCCGCGCGAGGTCGAGGAGCGCGACCCGCTGACGGCCATCTGCGAGGCGTTCGACGAGCTCGCGGCCGAGGGTCCGGGCGACATCCTGGTGTTCTTCTCGGGCGAGCGGGAGATCCGCGACGCGGAGGAGGCGTTGCGCTCCCACCTCGGCGAGCGGGCCTCGGACCTGCGCCGGCCGGACGCCGTGGAGATCCTGCCGCTGTATGGGCGGCTGTCGGCCGCGGAGCAGCACCGGGTGTTCCAGCAGCACGGCAACCGCCGCGTGGTGCTGGCCACCAACGTCGCCGAGACGTCGCTGACCGTGCCGGGCATCCGGTACGTGATCGACCCGGGCACGGCGCGCATCTCGCGGTACTCGAAGGCCACGAAGGTGCAGCGGCTGCCCATCGAGCCGATCTCGCAGGCGTCCGCGAACCAGCGCTCGGGCCGGTGCGGGCGCGTCGCGGACGGCATCGCGATCCGCCTCTACTCCGAGCAGGACTTCGCCTCGCGGCCCGAGTTCACCGAGCCGGAGATCCTGCGCACGTCCCTCGCCTCGGTGATCCTGCAGATGATCGCCGTGGGGGTCGCGACCACGCCCGACGACATCGCGAAGTTCCCGTTCGTGGACCCGCCGGACACCCGCTCGGTGCGGGACGGCACGCAGCTGCTCACCGAGCTGGGCGCCCTCGGCTCGGGCGACGAGGCGGGCACGGGCCTGACCCGGGTGGGCCGCGACCTGGCCCAGCTGCCGATGGACCCGCGCCTGGGCCGGATGATCGTCGAGGCGGGCCGCCGCGGGGTCGCCCGCGAGGTGATGATCATCGCCGCCGCCCTGTCCATCCAGGACCCGCGCGAGCGCCCGATGGAGCAGCGCGCGCACGCCGACCAGCAGCACGCGCGCTTCGCCGACCCCACGTCGGACTTCCTCACGTACCTGAACCTGTGGCAGTACCTCAGGGAGCAGCAGCGGGACCTGTCCGGCTCGGCCTTCCGCCGCCTGTGCAAAGCGGAGCACCTCAACTACCTGCGCATCCGCGAGTGGCAGGACGTGGTGACGCAGCTGCGCGAGCTGGCGAAGCCGCTGGGCATCGTGGTGAACCCGCCGCCGCAGCGGAAGGCCCCCGAGGCGGCGCCCTCGGGCAAGGCCGCCGCCCCCGCCGGCCCCCGCCGGCGCACCGCCCCCGGCGCCGCCCAGACGGTGCTCGACTCCGACACCGCCGACGGCCCCGGGACTCTGCGGCTCGACTGGGACGCTGACCGCATCCACCTGAGCCTGCTCGCGGGCCTGCTCAGCCAGATCGGCATGCAGGAGGCCACCGAGGTCACCCCGCCCGCCGCGCAGCGCGGCAAGCGGCCACCGGGCCGACCGGACCGCCGGGGCCGCAACGAGTACGTCGGAGCCCGCGGCGCGCGGTTCGCCATCTTCCCCGGATCGGCCCTGGCCAAGCGGCCGCCGGCGTGGATCATGGCCGGCGAGCTCGTGGAGACGTCGCGGCTGTGGGCCCGTGACGCGGCGCGCATCCAGCCCGAGTGGGCCGAGGAGCTCGCCCAGCACCTGGTCAAGCGCACCTACTCCGAGCCGTCGTGGTCCACCAAGCAGGGCGCCGCGATGGCGATGGAGCGCGTGCTGCTCTACGGCGTGCCGATCGTCGCCCAGCGGCGGGTGCTCTACGCCAAGCACGACCCGGAGCACGCCCGCGAGCTGTTCATCCGGCACGCCCTGGTCGAGGGCGAGTGGACCACGCACCACGAGTTCTTCCACGAGAACCGCCGCCTGCTCCAGGAGGCGGAGAGCCTCGAGGCCCGCGCCCGCCGCCGTGACCTGGTGGTGGACGACGAGGTCCTGTTCGCCTTCTACGACGAGCGGATCCCCGCCGACGTGGTCTCGGCCCGGCACTTCGACACCTGGTGGAAGACGGCCCGGCGGGCGGACCCGGATCTGCTGAGCTTCACCCGCGAGCTGCTCGTCGCGGACGACGGCGCCACGGTCGACGAGTCCGACTTCCCCACGACATGGCCGCAGGGCGACCTGGAGCTGCCGCTGACCTACCAGTTCGAGCCGGGCACGGACGCGGACGGCGTCACCGTGCACATCCCGCTCGTGCTGCTGGCCCGCGTGCGGCCGGACGGGTTCGGCTGGATGGTGCCCGGGCTCCGCGAGGAGCTGGTCACGGCCACCATCCGGGCGCTGCCCAAGCCGGTGCGCGTGCAGCTGGTCCCCGCGCCGGACGTGGCCCGCGGCGTCGTCGCGTGGTTCGACGAGCATCTGGCGAGCTGGGAGGACACGGTCCGCGCGGGCGAGCTCGCGCCGTCCTTCCACGAGGCGTTCGCCCAGGCCGTCCGGGCGATGCGCGACGTGGAGGTGCCCGAGGACGCGTTCGACGACGAGCGGCTGCCGGCCCACCTGCGCATGACGTTCCGCGTCGAGGCCGCCGGACAGGTGGTCGAGGAGGGCAAGGACCTCGTCGGGCTCCAGCGCCGGTTGGCGCACCGCACGCAGGACGCGGTCAGCAGCGCCGTCCGAACCGCGGTGCGGGACGCCATGCGCGAGGTCGGCCGCGGCGCGAAGAACGCCGCCGCCGCTCCCGCCTCCGCGAGCCCTGACGCCTCACGCGCCGTGACGCCCGCACCGGGATCGGCGGCGCCCTCGGCCGCCCCGCCGTCCCCCGGCATCCCCGAGCGCACCGGCCTGACCACCTGGCCGGACGGGCTGCCCGAGGGCGCCCTGCCGCTGACGGTCGAGACGTCCGGTCCCGGCGGGCTGCGGGTGCGCGGCTATCCGGCGCTGGTCGAGGAGCCGGACGGGACCGTCGCGCTGCGGGTCATGGCCGATCCCGCGACCCAGGTCGTCGAGCACCGCCGCGGCCTGCGCCGGCTGCTGCTGCGCGAGACGGGCCTGGCGACGCCCCGCGTGACCACCCGCTGGTCGGGGCAGCAGGCGCTCACCCTGGCCGCGAGCCCGTACCCGAGCACCGACGCGCTGGTGGCCGACGTGCAGCTCGCCGCGGTGGACCACCTGCTGGCCGAGCACCTGGCAGGGCGGCCGGCCACCGAGGTCCGCACGGCCGACGCCTACGCCACCCTGCGGGCAGCCGTGCGGGAGCAGATCGAGGACACGGTGCACCGCATCGTCACCGACCTGGTGGCGGTGCTCGGCGCGGCGCGGGAGCTCGACGCGGAGGTGCGCGGATCGAGCAGCCTGGCCCTGCTGGCCACGTTGCAGGACGTCCGCGAGCAGGCGGCCCGCCTGGTGCACGTCGGGTTCGTCGCCGAGGTGGGCGCCGCGCGGCTCCCGCACCTGGCCCGGTACCTGCGCGCGGCCCGGCACCGGTTGTCCAAGGCGGCCGGCAACCCGGACCGCGACGCCTCCCTGGCGTGGACCGTCGCCGAGCTGACCCGTGAGCACGCGACCGCCGTCTCTCGGGCAGAGGCCACGGCCGCCCACGCGCAGGCCGTCGACCCTGACCGTCGGGCGGCGCTCGAGGCGGTGCGCTGGATGATCGAGGAGCTCCGGGTCTCCCTGTTCGCGCAGCAGCTCGGCACCGACGGGCCGGTCAGCGAGAAGCGCATCCGCAAGGCCCTCGCCGAGGCCTGACAGCCGCGTGCTGGCGGCCGCCGGAGCGCACCGGGCGAAACTTGGCGGCACAGCGGGTGAGGTTGCGTGGCGACGCTCCCACACCCGGTTCCTCCGCACTACAGTGCCCGCATGACGACCCGGCCCCACCGCGACGATGCGGACCGAGAGGCACTTGACGGCGTCTCCGGGTCGAGCCCTGCTCCGCCGACCGAGGAGATCCTCATCGCCGTGCACGACGGCCTGGCCAAGGTGCCGGCCGGGTCTCCGCACGCGTGGTTCGAGGTGCCCCGGCAGCGCACCCCCGCCGCCGCGCCCAAGATGGGACGTCGCCGCACGTCCTGAGCCTCGGACCGCCCGTCAGTGGGGCGCCGCAGAATGGGCGCCATGCCTTCCGACCCCGCACCGCTGCCTGAGACGGCCCTGGCCGCGCCGCGCTGCTTCGGCGACGGCAACCCGCTGTACGAGGAGTACCACGACACGGAGTGGGGCCGCCCGGTGCACGGCGACCGTGCCCTGTTCGAGCGGGTCGCGCTCGAGAGCTTCCAGTCAGGGCTGGCGTGGATCACCGTGCTGCGCAAGCGGCCGGCGTTCCGGGAGGCCTTCGCCGGCTTCGACGCTGCTGTCGTCGCCCGCTACGGCGAGGAGGACGTCGCCCGGCTGCTGGCGGACGCGGGGATCATCCGCAACCGGGCCAAGATCGAGGCGACGATAGCGAACGCCCGCGCGGTGCTGGCGCTGGCGGAGTCCGGCCGCTCGCTCGACGAGGTCTTCTGGTCCCACGCCCCCGACCGCTCGGCGCACGTGCGTCCGCGGGCCTGGGAGGACGTGCCGCCCGTGACCCCGGAGTCCCGTGCCCTGGCCCGCGAGCTCAAGTCGCTGGGCTTCCGGTTCATCGGGCCGACCACCGCGTACGCCGCGATGCAGGCGTGCGGCCTGGTGGACGACCACCTGGCTGGGTGCCCGGTCGTCCTGGCGTCGACGGCGCCTGGGCCCTCCGTGCCGGCACGATAAAATCAGGAGGTAGCGGGAGGACCGTTCCGAAGCGGTCGCCCGAGATCCCCAAAATCTCGTCCCGTGAGAAGCGTTGCCCACATGGCGATATCGCCCTATCATTGCGTCACCATCCAGAGCGGCCGAGAGACCTGGCTCGACGACGCCGCAGCAACCCCCCTCGTTCATCGCGGGTGTGGGTGCTTCCGCCAGGGTCGATGGAGCTGACCATGACCTGCATGGATCGTTGTCGTCCCGTGGCCGCGCCGCGCCCGGACCGCCGAGGCGCGCGATGAGCGCGGCGCCTGAGTCGTGGCACGACGACCCGGTCGAGGCCGCCACCCGTGACCACCTCGCGGTGGTGGACCGGCCGACGGTGTCGTTCGAGCTCTACCCGCCGCGCAACCCGGACGCCGCGCCGCGGCTGTGGGAGACGATCCAGGCGCTCAGCTCGGCGCGCCCTGACTTCGTCTCCGTGACCTACGGCGTCGAGGGCAAGACCCGCGACACCACCCGCCGCCTGGTGCGCCGCCTCCTGCGGGAGACCGCCCTCAACCCGATCGCGCACCTGACCTGCGTGGGGACCTCCCGCGCGGAGGTCGTCGAGGTCGTCGAGGAGTTCCTCGACGAGGGCGTCCGCTCGTTCCTCGCCCTGCGCGGGGACCCGCCGCCCCAGCAGTCGGACTGGAGCCCGCACCCGGACGGCCTGCGCACCGCGGCCGAGCTGGTGGCGCTGCTCCGGCAGATCGAGGCCCGGCGGCGCGCCCAGAGCCCCGCCCAGGCCGTGCGGGCCACGGTCCGCCCCCTGTCGGTGGCGGTCGCGGCCTTCCCCCGGGGCAACGCGCCCGTGGGCAGCACCCGGGAGCAGGACATCGCCGCGCTGCTCGACAAGCAGTGCGCCGGGGCCGACTTCGCCATCTCGCAGGTCTTCTACGACCCGGCGTCGTACCTCGGCATGGTCGCGGACGCCCGGCGGGCTGGGGTCACCATCCCCATCATCCCGGGCATCATCCCCACCACAGACCCGGGCCGGCTGCTCCGGCTCGAGGCGCTCACCGGCGTGCAGGTCCCCCGCGACCTCCTGGCCCGCCTCGAGTCGGTCGACGACGAGGTGGCGCGCCACCGGATCGGCATCCGAGCGGGCGTCGACCTGGTCAACGCCGTCCTGGACGGCGGGGCGCCCGGCGTCCACATCTACACCTTCAACACCCATCACGCCGCGCTCGACCTGCTCGAGGGCGCACATCTCGGCGGAGGGGCCACCGGCCCCGGCGCCCGGCCGGCTGCCGACGGGCCGCAGGCCACCACCACCCAGGCCGATCACCAGACCTCGAGGGGCTGAGCATGACCACGAACGACACGACCGCCACGCCGGAGTTCCCGGCCGGCACCGTCCTCGGCTACCCCCGCATCGGGCCGCGCCGCGAGCTCAAGAAGGCCATCGAGGCCTTCTGGGCAGGGCGCGCCGACGCCGCCGAGGTCGAGGCCGTCGCGGCCGACCTGCGCCGTCGCACCCGCACCCGCCTCGCCGAGCTGGGGCTGCGCACCGACCTGCCCGCCATCCCGTCCGCCTTCTCGTTCTACGACCAGGTGCTCGACGCGACGGCGCTGCTGGGCGCCGTGCCCGCACGGTTCGCCGACCTGGTCGGCGACGACGGGCGCCTGGACCTGGCCGGATACTCCACGGTCGCCCGCGGCCGCGGCGAGGACCTGCCGCTCGAGATGACCAAGTGGTTCGACACGAACTACCACTACCTGGTGCCGGAGATCGGCCCGGAGACCGAGTTCCGCTACGCGAGCGACCGCCCGGTGCGCGAGTTCGCCGAGGGCCTGGCCGACGGCGTGCTGACCCGGCCCGTGATCGTGGGCCCGGTGACGTACCTGGCGCTGGCGAAGCCGACCGAGGGCGCCCCGGAGGGCTTCTCCCCGATCGACCGGCTCGCGGACGTGCTGCCCGTGTACGCGGAGCTGCTGCGCGACCTGCGCGCCGCCGGGGCCACCTGGGTGCAGCTCGACGAGCCCGCCCTGGTCTCCGACTCCGTCGACGCCACTCCCGAGCAGCTGCACGCGGCCGTCGCGGAGGCCTACCGCGCGCTGGCCACCCAGATCCCGGCCGACGAGCGCCCCGCGATCCTCGTCGCCGCGCCCTATGGCGACCTCGGGGAGGCGCTGCCGCTGCTGGCCGCCACGGACGTCGAGGGCATCGCGCTCGACCTGGTGCGGGGCGCGCTGCCCGCTGAGCCCGTGCCCGGCCTGGCCGGCAAGGTCGTGGTCGGCGGCGTGATCGACGGCCACAACGTCTGGCGGGCCGACCTGGGCCGTGCCCTCGACCGCCTCGAGTCCCTGCGCGGGATCGCGGGCGCCGAGGCGACCGTCGCCGCCGGCACCTCCACGTCGCTGTTCCACGTGCCGCACGACGTCGAGGACGAGCCGGCGCTCGACCCCACGCTGCGCTCGTGGCTGGCCTTCGCCGACCAGAAGGTCGCCGAGGTCGCCACGCTCGCCACCGGGCTGGCCGAGGGCGGGCTCGCGGTCAAGGAGCAGATCCTGGCCGCCGACGCCGCGCTCGCCACCCGGCGCAACGCCCCCGGCGTCGTCCGCCCCGAGGTCCGCGAGCGCCTGGCGGCCCTGGGCGAGGACGCGTTCCAGCGCGGCGACTTCGCCGACCGCAAGGCCGCCCAGGCGCAGCGCCTGCAGCTGCCGCCGCTGCCGACCACGACCATCGGCTCGTTCCCGCAGACCCCCGACATTCGCAAGGCCCGCGCGGCCCACGACCGCGGCGAGCTCAGCACCGCGCAGTACGAGGACGAGATGCGCGCGGAGATCCGCCGCGTCGTCGAGCTGCAGGAGTCGATCGGGCTGGACGTGCTGGTGCACGGCGAGCCGGAGCGCAACGACATGGTGCAGTACTTCGCGGAGAACCTCGACGGGTTCGCGGTGACGCAGAACGGGTGGGTGCAGTCCTACGGCTCGCGCTGCACGCGCCCGTCGATCCTGTGGGGCGACGTGTCACGCCCGGCGCCCATCACCGTGGGCTGGACGCAGTACACGCAGTCGCTGACCTCCAAGCCCGTCAAGGGCATGCTGACCGGGCCGGTGACGATCCTGGCGTGGTCGTTCGTGCGCGACGACCAGCCGCTGGGCGACACCGCCAACCAGGTCGCGCTCGCGCTCCGGGACGAGATCACGGACCTGGAGGCGGCGGGTATCGCCATCGTGCAGGTCGACGAGCCGGCGCTCCGCGAGCTCCTGCCGTTGCGCGCCGCCGACCACGCGGCGTACCTCGACTGGTCGGTGCGCTCGTTCCGGCTGGCGACCTCCGGGGTGCGGGCGGACACGCAGATCCACACCCACCTGTGCTACTCGGAGTTCGGCGAGGTCATCGGCGCGATCGACGGCCTGGACGCCGACGTGACGTCCATCGAGGCCGCACGTTCCAAGATGGAGATCCTGGGCGACATCGCCGACGCCGGCTACCCCCGCGCGGTGGGCCCGGGCGTCTACGACATCCACTCGCCGCGGGTCCCCAGCGAGGCCGAGGTCACCGAGCTGCTCGAGTCCGCGGTGAAGTCGATCGCCGTCGACCAGCTCTGGGTCAACCCCGACTGCGGCCTCAAGACCCGCCGGTACGAGGAGGTCACGCCCTCGCTCGAGAGCATCCTCGCCGCGACCCGTGCGGTGCGCGCGACGCTCTGACACGGACGACGACCGCAGGCGCCGCTGAGCGGTTGCAGACGTGGGGGCCCTGGCCGGTGGCCAGGGCCCCCACGTCGATGGGTCACTCGGTGGACGGGCCCGATCCCTGCACCCCGCCGGAGCCGGGCGTCTCACTGCTGGACGGGTACCCCTCGGTGGTCGACGGGTAGTGGCTCCCCGCCGAGGTCGACGCCCCTCCGACGGGCTCCGGCTGGCCGGAGCCGATCGAGCTGCCGCTGCTGCCTTCGCCGCTGCTGCTGCTCGACGTCTCGATGGTCGGGTGGGCCTCCCGGACACCACGCTGCACCTCGACCCGGCGCGGCTTGGACGACTCCGCGACCGGGATGGTGAGGGCGAGCACGCCATCGGCGTACGTCGCGGTGATGTCCTGCAGGTCGAGGCCCCGGCTGACCGTCAGCTGCCGCGCGTAGGTGCCGCTCGGACGCTCACGAGCGAGCCACTGCACGTCCGTCTCCGTGCGAGGCGTCCGCTGCGCGTGGATGGTCAGGGTCCGGTCCTCCACGCTGACGTCGATGGTGCCCGGGTCGGCTCCCGGCAGGTCGACGAGCAGCACGTAGTGGTCGCCGGATCGGTAGAGATCCATCGGCATCGTCGCCGCTGCCCGGGCGCTGCCGAACATCTGGCCGACGAGCCTGTCCATCTCCTGGAACGGGTCGTATGCAGTCACCACAGCCGAACACCCCCTTGTCACAAGGCTCTGGACCCCCCGGAGCCTGACGCCCGCCGCCGCGCCCACCGTGGTGGAGCGGAGGGGGCACCCTTCGACAGTGACCCCGACGGCGGCGCCGCGCCACGGCAGGGGGCGGGGTTCGCGCAGGGAGTAACGAGCCGGGAGGGCCGCCGGGAGAGGGCGGCGAGGGCTCAGACGCCGCTGACCACCGACATGAGGGACCGCACGATGTGGACGTCGGCGTCCAGCCACGGGACGGAGAGCCACTGGCCCGGGGCCAGCCATCGCAGCTCGTCGTGCTCGACCAACGGCTCGGGGGCGCCGTGCGCCACCTCGGCGAGCCACAGCCGCATCACATAGGTGGGCGACAGGGTCCACAGTCCGTCGTCCGGCCCGGGCACCTCGGACCCGAGGGTCACGCGGATCCCGAGCTCCTCGCGCAGCTCGCGGTGCAGGCCGTCCTCGGGCGCCTCCCCGGGCTCCACCTTGCCGCCCGGGAACTCCCAGCGGCCAGCGAGGCTCGTCGGGGCCGAGCGGCGCGCGGCGAGCAGGCTGCGCGGTGAGGCGAGGTCGTCCACGATGGCCGCGGCGACGACGAGCACAGGTGGCTGCATGCGGGAATTCTGCCAGCCGCTCCTGCGTGTCCGCGCAGCGAGAACCTCGTCGGGCCCAGTTTCGTCGCTGCCTCAGGCGATGAGCAGCAGCCCACCCAGGCTCACGGACATCGCGACTGCGGTGGCCACGGCGCCGAGGGCCAGCGCCCGCCCGCCGCCGCGCACCAGCCGGCCGACGTGCACCTGGCTGCCGAGCGCCACCATCGCGGCGCCAAGCGCGAGGGTGGTGGCGACGCGGGCCATCGAGGTCACCGCGTCAGGCGCCAGGCCGCTGGACCGCACCGCGACCGCCAGCAGGAACCCGACCACGAACAGGGGCGCCACGGGCGGCCGGGCCCCCGACTGGGCGGCGCCGCGGCGCCGTCGCCGCAGGCCCACCACGGCGACGAGGGGCGCCAGCAGCACCACCCGGGCGAGCTTGGCGACGACGGCCACGGCGAGAGCCGCCGCGGAGACGGCGCTGGCGGCCGCGACGACCTGGGCGACCTCGTGCACGGACATGCCCGCCCACAGGCCGGTGGTGCGGTCGTCCAGGCCCGCGGCCGCGGCGATCAGGGGCACGACGAGGATCGCGATGCTGCCGTAGAGGGTCACCATCGCCACCGCTGTGGCCACGTCGTCCTCGTCCGCGTCGGCCACCGGGCTCATCGCGGCCACTGCCGCGGCGCCGCAGATGGAGGACCCGGTGGCCACGAGCAGGCTGAGCCCTCGCCCCACCCCCAGGCGCGGCCCCAGCCACCGGGTCGCGCAGAACGTGGCGGCCACCGTCACGCCGAGCACCGCGAGCTCGGCCGCGCCGAGGGACAGCACCTCGGCCGCCGAGATCTGCAGCCCCAGCAGGACGACCCCCGCGCGCAGCACGTGCCGAGAGGTCCAGGCCAGGCCCGGCTCCAGGGCGGGCCGCACCAGGTGGAGCACCCGTGCGGCGAGGCCGGCGCCGATGGCCGCGAGCAGCACCGGGAAGGCCGGCAGGACGGCCGTGACGGCCAGGCACAGGGCGGCGACGGCCACTGCCGCCAGGATGCCGGGCAGCACGGGCGGGCGTCCGGCTCCCGTCGGCGGAGCGGTGGGGCTCCGGGGGGCGGTGTCGGCGACGGGCAGGGCGACCCCGACGGGCGCGGGGGACGCGGGGGGCACGGGGGGCGCTGTGCCTGGGCGGACGTGCGGGTGGCTCACGACGCCCACCATGCCGTGCCGACGCGCGTCCCAGAAGGCTGCCCTGCCTCGCAGGATCTAGCCTGAGGCTATGGCCCCGGACCTGATCGGCAGCCCACGGACCCCGCTCGGCCCGCTCGAGCTGCTCGTGGCGGTGGACGAGCAGGGGTCGATCTCCGCTGCGGCGCGCGCGCTCGCCCTGGCCCAGCCCTCGGTGAGCGCCGGCCTGCGCCGCCTCGAGCGGCAGACCGGGCTCGGCCTGGTGGTGCGCTCGCACGGCGGCACCGTGCTCACCGAGGCGGGACGCGCCCTGGTGGGACGTGCCCGTGACGTGCTCGCCGCCTCGGACGCCTTCGAACACGAGGTCGCCGCGATGCGCGCCGAGCGCGGGGGCAGGCTGTCGGTCGCCGCCAGCCTCACCATCGCCGAGTACCTGGTCCCCGGCTGGCTGGCCGCCCGGCCCGCAGGGGCCGCCGTGGTGGACCTCCAGGTGGCGAACTCGCGCGACGTCATGCAGGCGGTGCTGCACGGGCGGGCCGACCTGGGGTTCATCGAGGGCCCCGACCTCGATCCGGGCCTGCACGCGCGCACCATCGGCCACGACGAGCTGCTCACGGTCGTGGCGCCCGGCCATCCCTGGGCGGAGGCACGGCGGCCCGTGACGGCGGCCGAGCTCGCCGCCGGGCCGCTCGCGCTGCGGGAGGAGGGATCAGGGACGCGAGCGACCCTCGAGCGCGCCCTGCGGGCCGCCGGGGCGCCGTTCGCAAGCGCGCCCGCGCAGCTCGGCTCGACGGCGGCGGTGAAGAACGTGGTGCGCGGCGGCCAGACCGCTGCGGTGCTGTCAGCGCTGACCGTGCAGGACGAGCTCACGCGCGGCACGCTCCGCCAGGTGCGGGTCGAGGGCGTCGACCTGCACCGCGAGCTGCGCATGGTCTGGTCGCGAGGGCGGGAGCCCGCCGCCGTGGCCCGCGAGTTCGCCGCCACGGTCGTCGCGGCGACCAGGGAGCAGCGTCAGCGCAGGCCCGCGGCCTCAGCCCAGGCGACCGCCTCGGCACGCGTCGAGACTCCGATCTTGCGGTACACCGAGCGCACCTGAGACTTCACGGTGTTGCGGGTCACGAAGAGGCGCGTCGCGATCTCCTCGAGCGTGACGTCCTCCGCCAGCTCGCCCAGCACGACCCGCTCACGGCGAGTCAGCGGCTCCGCGAGCTGCGCTCCGGGACGGGAGATCTCGATCGTGCTCATGGTGTCCTCCTGGTGTACTGCGACGCCCGGCCCCGCGGGTGGGGTGGTGCGGCTGTCACTGATGAGATCGGCAGCCGACGTCGATATGACGCAGAAATCACCCATCAATCACCCGTGCCACCGCGAGCGGTGCCCCGATACCCTCCAATCCGAGCAAAAGCGCAGGTCAGCCGCTTATCACAGGAAAGTGCGGCCAGTCCTTTTCATCCGAACGTGGTCATCCTTTCGGCCTAACGGCCGGGCGCCGCTCAGGCCTGGGTGAACGCCTGGTACTCGGCCGCGGTCAGCAGCGGCCCAGAGCCGGTGACCTCGACCTTGAGCAGCCACCCCTCGCCGTACGGGTCGGAGTTCACCACCGACGGGTCGGCGACGGCCCCGTCGTTGACCGCGACGACCGTTCCCGAGACCGGCGAGTACAACTCGGACACGGACTTCGTCGACTCGATCTCCCCGACGACGCTGCCCGCGGTGAGCACGTCGCCGACGGCGGGCAGTTCGAGGTACACGACGTCGCCCAGCGCGTCGGCCGCCGTGGCGGTGACGCCGACCGTGGAGGGCTCGCCCTGCAGCACCCACTCGTGCTCGGCGGTGTACATGAGGTTCTCGGGGATGCTCGACATGGGTCTCTCCTGGGTCGTTCGGGTCGCACGACGCCCGGGCGGGCGGTGCGGTGGGGCCGGATGGGGGCGCCGGTCAGGCTCGGTCTACCGTGCGCGCCGGTAGAAGGGAAGGGCCACCACGCGCACCGGCTCGCGCCGTCCGCGCACGTCGACGGCCAGCGCCGTGCCCTCGGCACTGAGCTCGGGCGTCACGTAGGCCATGGCGATGGCGTGGCCCAGCGTGGGCGAGGGGGCGCCAGAGGTCACCGTTCCCACCACCGGGCTGTCCGGACCGGGGCCCGCGACCACGTCGTAGCCGTGACGCGCGGCACGGCGCCCCTCGGACACGAGCCCCACCAGGACGCGCGCGGGCGGGGACGCCTTGCGGGCGGCCAACGCGGCACGGCCGACGAACGGCAGCGGCCCGCCGTCGGGCAGCGTCTTGTCGAGCCGCACCACACGGCCGAGCCCGGCCTCGTACGGGGTGGTGGTCCGGTCCAGCTCGTTGCCGTACAGCGGCATCCCCGCCTCGAGGCGGAGGCTGTCCCGCGCCGAGAGGCCGGCGGGGACGAGGCCGTGCGGGGCGCCCGCGTCGAGCAGCGCGCGCCACAGCGTCGGCGCGTCGGCAGCCGGCACGAACAGCTCGAAGCCGTCCTCCCCGGTGTACCCGGTGCGCGCCACGAGCGCGGGCAGGCCGGCCACGGTGGCCTCGACCGAGGCGTAGTACTTGAGCCCGGTCACCGCGTCCGCGTCCTGCGGCGCGGTGAGCCCGCTGACGATCTTCTCCGCCGCCGGCCCTTGCACCGCCACGAGCGCCGTCGCGAGCGACCGGTCCTCGAGCCGAGCCTCGAACCCGCCGATCCGCTCGCGCAGGGCCGTGGCCACCACGGCGGCGTTCGAGGCGTTCGCGACCACCAGGAACTCCTCCGGCGCCAGCCGGTACACGACCAGGTCGTCGAGCACGCTGCCGTCGTCGGCCGTGATCATCGTGTACCTGGCCCGGCCCACCGCGAGCGCGGTCAGGTCGCCCACCAGCGCGTAGTCGAGCGCCGCCGCGGCCTGCGCGCCGGTCACCGCGAGCTCGCCCATGTGGGACAGGTCGAACAGCCCGGCGGCGGCGCGCACCGCCTGGTGCTCGGCCAGGTCGGAGGTGTAGCGCAGGGGCATCTGCCAGCCCGCGAACGAGGTGAGGGCGGCGCCGAGGGCGACGTGCTCGTCGTGCAGGGGGGACAGGACGTCGTCGGCCATCAGTGGGCGCCTTCCGTGGAGGTCAGGTCGGTCGTCGACTCGTCGAACGCCTCGGGCGGCGGGCACGAGCAGACGAGGTTGCGGTCGCCGTGCGCGTTGTCGATGCGGCGCACGGGCGGCCAGTACTTGTCGGCGCGCACCGCGGGGAGCGGGTACGCCGCGAGCTCACGGCCGTACGGCAGGTCCCACGTGTCGGCGGTGACCGACGCGGCGGTGTGCGGGGCGCGGCGCAGCGGCGAGTCGGCCACTGGCCACGTCCCGGCGGCGACCTCGTCGATCTCGCGGCGAATCGCGATCATCGCGTCGACGAACCGGTCCAGCTCAGCCAGGTCCTCGCTCTCCGTGGGCTCGACCATGAGGGTGCCCGCCACGGGGAAGGACAGCGTCGGGGCGTGGAACCCGTAGTCCTGGAGCCGCTTGGCCACGTCCTCGGCCGTGACGCCGGTCCGCTTGGTGAGCTCGCGCAGGTCGAGGATGCACTCGTGCGCGACGAGCCCGGCGGGGCCGGTGTACAGCACCGGGAAGTGCTCGTTCAGGCGTGCCGCGAGGTAGTTGGCGCTGAGCACCGCGGTCTCGGTGGCCCGGCGCAGCCCCTCGCCGCCCATCAGCGCGACGTAGGCCCAGGAGATCGGCAGGATGCCCGCCGATCCGAAGGGCGCCGCCGAGACCGGCGCGGTCACGTGCTCGGCGCCTGTGGGGCCGTCCGTGGCACTGAGCCGCGGGTCGGTGGGGTCGCCCGGCAGGAAGGGCAGCAGGTGCTCCCCCACCCCGATCGGGCCGACGCCGGGGCCGCCACCGCCGTGCGGGATGCAGAACGTCTTGTGCAGGTTGAGGTGGGACACATCGCCGCCGAACTCCCCCGGCCTGGCGAGCCCCACCAGCGCGTTGAGGTTGGCGCCGTCGATGTACACCTGGCCGCCGGCCTGGTGCACCAGGTCGCACACCGTCCGCACGTCCTCCTCGTAGACGCCGTGCGTCGAGGGGTAGGTGATCATGATCGCCGCGACCTGCGGCCCGTGCATCGCGAGCTTCGCGCGCAGGTCGTCGAGGTCCACCGAGCCGTCGTCGGCGGTGGCGACCACCACCACCCGCATGCCCGCGAGCGCCGCCGAGGCCGCGTTGGTGCCGTGCGCCGAGGCGGGGATCAGGCAGACGTCCCGCACCGGGTCGCCCTCGGCGCGGCGGCTCGCGTGGAAGTCGCGGATGGCCAGCAGGCCCGCGAGCTCGCCCTGCGACCCGGCGTTCGGCTGCACGGAGACGCCCGCGTAGCCGGTCACCTCGGCGAGCCAGTCCTGCAGGGCGCCGATGAGCTCGGTGTACCCGGCGGCCTGCTCGCGCGGCACGAACGGGTGCAGGCCCGCGAACTCCGGCCAGGAGATCGGCTCCATCTCGACCGTCGCGTTGAGCTTCATGGTGCACGAGCCCAGCGGGATCATCGTGCGGTCCAGCGCGAGGTCCTTGTCGGAGAGCCGGCGCAGGTAGCGCAGCATCGCCGTCTCCGAACGATTCACGTGAAACACCGGGTGCGTCAGGTAGTCGCTGGTGCGGCGCAGGGCCTCGGGGATCGCCGCCCCCCGGTCGAGGGCCGGGCCGGCCACGGCCGCGCCGTCTGAGGTGGCCGCGCCCGCGGTGAGCACCTCCGCGAAGGCGGCGAGCACCCGCGTCAGGTCGTCGGGCGTGGTGGTCTCGTCGCACGCCACCTGCACGTGGTCAGCATCCGGCGCCCAGAGGTTCACTCCGCGCTCCGCGGCGGCGCCGACGATCGCGCGCGCGGCGCCCGGGACGACGGCCCGCACGGTGTCGAAGAACGACTCGTGCTCGACCGCCACGTCGAGCGCCCGCAGCCCGGCGGCGAGCTCGACAGCCCGGGCGTGCACCCGCTCGGCGATCTCCCGCAGCCCGTCGGGCCCGTGGTAGACCGCGTACATCGAGGCGACGATCGCCAGCAGCGCCTGCGCGGTGCAGATGTTGCTCGTGGCCTTCTCGCGGCGGATGTGCTGCTCACGGGTCTGCAGCGCGAGCCGGTAGGCGGGGGCGCCGTCCGCGTCGACCGAGACCCCGACCAGGCGGCCCGGCAGCATCCGCTCCAGGCCCGGGCGCACCGCCATGTACGCGGCGTGCGGCCCGCCGTAGAACAGCGGCACCCCGAACCGCTGCGAGGACCCGACGGCGATGTCCGCCCCCAGCTCCCCCGGCGGGGTCAGCAGCGTGAGGGAGAGCAGGTCCGCGGCGACCGTCACCAGGGCGCCGGCCTCCTTGGCCTGGGCGATCAGCGGCGCGAGGTCCCGCACCACGCCCGAGGCGCCCGGCGCCTGCAGCACCACGCCGACCAGCTCGGCGCCGCCCAGGTCCGGCAGCCCGCCGCTGAGGTCCGCCACCACGACGCGCGTCCCCATCGCCTCCGCGCGCCCACGGGTCACCGCGATGGACTGCGGCAGGCACTCGGCGTCGAGCACCACGACCCCGTCGTCCTTGCCGCGCACCCCCCGGCGCATCAGCGCGACGGCCTCCGCCACCGCGGTCGCCTCGTCGAGCAGTGACGCGTTGGCGGTGGGCAGCGCGGTGAGGTCCGCGACCACCGTCTGGAAGTTCAGCAGCGCCTCGAGCCGGCCCTGCGAGATCTCCGGCTGGTACGGCGTGTACGCGGTGTACCAGGCCGGCGACTCGAGGACGTTGCGGCGGATCACCGCGGGCGTGACCGTGTCCGAGTAGCCCTGCCCGATCATCTGCGTGAGCACGGTGTTCTTCGCCGCGATGGCGCGCAGGTCGGCGAGCACCTCCTCCTCGCCGCGGGCGGCGGGCAGGTCCAGCGGGCGCTCCGTGCGGATGGACTGCGGCACGGCGGCGTCGATCAGCGCGTCGAGCGAGTCGTAGCCCAGCGTGGCGAGCATCGTCGCGAGGGCCGAGGCGCGCGGGCCCACGTGCCGGTCCGCGAAGTCCCGGGCGGCGTCGGTGCGGTGCGCGAGGTCGTCGCGGGTGAGGGACGTCTGCGCGGCCTGCGCGTCAGCCTGCGAGGCCTGCGCGGTCGCTGCGTCGTGGAGATCGGTCACGGTGGCTCCTCCGGAGGCGCCCGGCGACGCCGGGACGGGCGGTTGGCCTCCCCGCTCTGTCATCCGGCGGGCGCCACCCGAGGATGGGGCCGCCGACCTGAGAGTTTTGCCGGTCCGCCTGCGGGTCGTCGCCACCGCAGTGGCCTGACCCCGGGGCGCGCCGACTTGCACCGTCGGTGAGCCGCCCACGTGGGCGGCTGCTTTCCAGAGTTGCCTCGCCGCGGCGGTACGGGGGCCTGAGAGTTTCCCGGGGAGGGCTTGCTCCTTCGGCGCCTCGACGCTGACGCGGGAGGACTCTCCCGCCACGGTTCGAGCAGCGTGTTCAGTTGTGTCTCTGCCGCCAGCCTACGGGCATGTGGCGCCGGTCACGCACGCATCTCATCCCCGACGGGGACCCCCATACCGCTCACGTCGGGCGGGCCGACTGCCGATGCCCCGGCATGTCCGCACCCGGGCCAGCCACGAGCAGCCCTTCCCTGGTGGCGCCGTTCGCCTGGACTGCCGCGCTGGCCGTGGGGGCCTCCGCGCTGTCGGCCACCCGGTGGCACTCCTTCCTGTGGCGGGAGCACCGCGCGGGCGCCGAGATGTTCTCCACGATGCAGGCGCGGGGCGCCGAGCTCGGCCTGCCGGTGCTCGACGCGTCGCTCGCCCCGCGGCCGCCCGACGTCTGGGCCTCGACCGTGACCGGGGCGTCCGACGGCCTCACCGTGGCCGCCGTCGCCCTGCTGGGCGTCGCGCTCGTCGCCGCGGGTCACCGGCTGTGGGGGCTCCTGGCGCCCGTGCTGCTCAACGTCGTGCCGCTGGTCGCCGGCTGGCCGCTCCTGGGCGCGGTCGTCCTCCCGGGCGCCGACGACCCGTCGGGCGGCCCCCTGCCGTGGTGGGCGGCCCCGCTGCTGATCGGGATCGCGATGTCGGCGCCCGCCGCCGCGGCTGCTGGCCGTGGCCACGCCCCGGACCCGACCACCGCCCGCGCCAGTCCCCGTGCAGCGCTGCTCCGCGCCGGGTCGGCGACCGCGCTCGTGCTCGGCGGCTCGATCGCCTGGTCGTGGGCCGTGGGCGCCCTCACCTCGACGTGGGGCGAGACGTCGGCCGAGCACACGAGCACCGCGATCGTCATCCTCTCGACGGGCCTGATCACCGCCGCGCTGCCCGGGCCACGGCTGCGCCGCTGGGCGACGGCGGCGGCGCTGCTGGTGGTCCTGGACGGCGTCCTGGCGAGCGGGGTGCTGACAGGGCTGTCCGCAGGCGAGGCGCTGTCCGTCGGGATCGCGGACCCTCTGGCCCGCATGGCGGTGCTCGCCATCGGGCCGCTCGCCGTCCTCGCCCCGCCGGCTGTCGGCCGGGTGTGGCGCGCAGCCTTCCGGCGGGAGCCGGACGCCTCCGCGGCGCCGGGCCCCGCCTGACCGCGCACTGAACAGGCCATAGCCACGACGACGACCCGGCGTTAGCGTCGCCGTATGGCCGCTCCCCTCGACTCCCCCGGACTCGTCGTCGCCGTGAGCCGCAGCGCCCACCACGCCTTCAGCAAGGCCAACGAGCCGGCGATCCGCATCGCCGCGGGTGTCGGGGTCGAAGGCGATGCGCACTCCGGCGCGGACGTCCAGCACCTCTCGCGGCGCAAGCGGGACCTGGTGCCGAACCTCCGCCAGGTGCACCTCATCCACGCCGAGCTGTTCGACGAGGTCGCCGCCGCGGGGTTCACCGTGAACCCCGGCGAGCTGGGCGAGAACGTCACCACCCGCGGCGTGGACCTGCTGGCGCTGCCCCGCGGCACGCGACTGCACCTCGGGGAGCGGGCTGTCGTCGAGCTCACCGGGCTCCGCAACCCGTGCAAGCAGATCGACGGCTTCCAGGCCGGGCTCATGCGGCAGCTCGTCAGGCGCGAGCCCGACGGCACGATCGTCCGCAAGGCCGGGGTGATGAGCGTCGTGCTGGTCAGCGGCATCGTGCGCGCCGGCGACACGATCGGCGTCGAGCTCCCCGCCGGTGACCGCGAGGCCCTGGCCCCGGTCTGACGGCTGGCGCGGCGGCACGTCTCTCAGGGATGCGGGCGGCTTTCCGTGGCCGTGAGCGTCTCGAGGCGCGCGCGGTACTCCGCCTCGTCGATCTCGCCGCGCGCGTACCGCTCCGCGAGCACCGACGTGGCCGACCGGGTCGGCGATCCAGCCCAGGGCGGGCCGTAGCCCGCGGCAGCCCAGCGGCGGCGGCGCGATGCAGCGAACGCGACGACCGCGACCACGACGCCGATCCAGAACAACGGGATGAGCAGCAGCCACGGGCCAGGCCCCCAGCCGCCGTACGCGCCCGGGTGGGTGGCCAGTGTGCTCAGGGTGGACATCATGGGGATCCTCCAGGGTGTGGTGCGGCCGGGCGTCGGCCGCACGTCCACACTCCCGGGTGGGCACCCCCCGCGTCGTCGTCCCCGCGGACCGTCGTGAACGCTCCGCCTGGAGCGGCGGTGTCAGCCGGCCCAGCCGGGGCGGACCAGCCCTGACTCGTACGCCGCGACGACGAGCTGCGCGCGGTCGCGGGCGCCGAGCTTCCCGCACGCCCGCAGCACATGCGTCTTGACGGTGAGCGGGGACAGGAAGAGGCGTTCGCCGATCTCGTCGTTCGACAGCCCTTCGCCCACCAGCACGACGACCTCCCGCTCACGCCCGGTCAGGTCGTCGAGCCCCGGCAACGGCGGCGCGTCCCGGGTCGCTCGGGCCACGCGCTCCAGCAGCCGACGCGTCACCGTGGGCGACAGGAGCGCCTCCCCCGCCGCGGCGACACGCACCGCGCGCAAGAGCTCGGCAGGCTCGGTGTCCTTGACGAGGAAACCGCTGGCGCCGTGGCGGATCGCGTCGGCCACGTACTCGTCGAGCTCGAAGGTCGTGACGACGACGACGTGCACACCGCCGGCCCGAGGGTCCGAGACGATCCTCCGGGTGGCCTCCAAGCCGTCCAGTCCGGGCATCCGGATGTCCATCAGCACGACGTCGGGCAGCAGCTCGAGGGTGAGGGCGACGGCCTCGGCGCCCGTCGCCGCCTCGCCGACGACCGTGAGGCCCGGCTCGGCGTCGACCAGTGCGCGCAGGCCGGCGCGCACGAGCTGCTGGTCGTCGGCCAGCACGACCCTGATCACGTCGTCCCCCGCGGCAGCTCGACGACGACCGCCCAGCCGGCGCCCCGGGGGCCCGCGTCGACAGCCCCGCCCAGGGCCTCGACGCGCTCGCGCATCCCGCGGAGCCCGAGCCCCGTGCCGGCGCCCCGCTCTGCGCGATCGGGAGCGGCTCCACCGTCGCGCGACGACGGGTCGCCCTCGCCGCCGTCGTCTGCCACCTCGAGGGCGATGGCGGACGCGTCCTGCGTGATCCGCACCGCGACACGGGCCCCCTCCCCGGC
>Ga0233375_1000268_pt1 | contig 30119 bp, 28 predicted proteins | sample ElkDunMinimDraft_10_FD_191539 | JGI IMG/M metagenome (GOLD analysis project Ga0233375, IMG submission 191539) | Fecal eukaryotic communites from dung pellets of Tule Elk in California, USA - Elk Dung E16 | ecosystem: Host-associated > Mammals > Digestive system > Large intestine > Fecal | place... | reverse complement strand
GCACGAAACGTGTCTCCGGCGGGATCGCGATCCGCGGATGCGCGTGCAGCATCAACTGCAACATCGTGGTTCCCGAGCGCGGAGCTCCGCAGACAAAGATCGGCCGGTCGTCACCCATGCCCGGTCCAACGACCGCCCACGCCGTCAAGTCACCGCATGCCGGCGGCCGGAACCGGCCGGCGTCTCAGCCCAGGGCGCGGATCGTCAGCGCGGCGTCGAGCGCGGCGACCGTCGCCGCCCAGCCCTTGTCCTCCGCCGAACCGTCGAACCCGGCCCGGTCGCGGGCCTGGCCGATGGTGTTGACCGTCAGCACCCCGTGCGCCACCGGCTTGCCGGTGTCCAGCGCGATGCGGGTCAGCCCGTCTGTCACCGACCGGCAGACGAAGTCGAAGTGGGCCGTCTCGCCGCGGATGACCACACCGAGCGCCACCACCACGTCGCAGCGGCGGGCCAGCGCCTGCGCCACCACCGGCAGCTCCACCGAGCCGGCCACCCGGGCCACGACCGTTTCCGCCCCGCACGCCTTCGCCGCCGCGACCGCCCGGTCGAGCATGTGGTCGGTGAGCTCACCGTGCCATCGCGCCGCCACGACCCCGACGGTCATTCCCGCCGCGTCGACCTCGGTGACCCCCGGCTCGCCGAATCCCGCCATCGTCCTTACGCTCCGATCCTGCCGTTGATCTCCGGCCGCTGCGCCGGCTCCTCCGGCACCTGGTCCAGCTCGCCGCCGAGCAGGTGCCCCATCCGGTCCCGCTTGGTACGCAGGTAGCGCACGTTCTCCGGGGTTGCCCGCACCGGCAGCGACTCGCGTCCGGTGATGGTCAGCCCGTACCCCTCCAGTCCGGCGCGCTTGGCCGGGTTGTTCGTCAGCAGCCGCATCGAGCGCACACCCAGGTCGTAGAGGATCTGCGCGCCGGTGCCGTAGTCGCGGGCGTCGGCCGGCAGCCCGAGGTCCAGGTTGGCGTCGACGGTGTCCCGCCCCAGGTCCTGCAGCTGGTACGCCTGCAGCTTGTGCAGCAGGCCGATGCCGCGCCCCTCGTGGCCGCGCACGTAGAGCACCACGCCCCGCCCCTCCTTGGCGACCCGGGCCAGGGCGGCGTGCAGCTGCGGACCGCAGTCGCAGCGCAGCGAACCGAAGACGTCGCCGGTGAGGCACTCCGAATGCACCCGCACCAGCACGTCGTCACCGGCGCCGATGTCGCCGTAGACCAGCGCGATGTGCTCGGCGTTGTCGTGCGCCGCCCGGTAACCCAGGGCGCGGAAGACGCCGTACTCGGTGGGCATGCGCGCCTCGGCGACCTGCTCGACCTGCTTTTCGTGCCGGCGCCGGTAGGCGATCAGGTCGGCGATGGTGATCAGCGTCAGGCCGTGCTCGGCGCAGAACTTCTCCAGGTCCGGCACCCGCATCATCGTGCCGTCGTCGTTGACCAGCTCGCAGAGCACCCCGGCGGAGCGCAGCCCCGCCAGCCGGGTCAGGTCCACGGTCGCCTCGGTGTGGCCGGGGCGGGTCAGCACGCCGCCCTCGCGGGCCCGCAGCGGCACCACGTGCCCGGGGCGCGACAGCATCGCCGCGTCGGTGCCGGGATCGGCCAGCAGCCGGATGGTGTGCGCGCGGTCGGCGGCGGAGATGCCGGTGCTGATCCCCTCCCGGGCGTCGACGGTCACCGTGTACGCGGTGCCGCGCCGGTCCTGGTTGGTGTGGTGCATCGGCGGCAGGTCCAGCCGTACGCAGTCCTCGCCGGTGAGCGCCACGCAGACGTAGCCGGAGCTGTAGCGGACCATGAAGGCGAGCAGCTCCGGCGTCGCCAGCTCGGCGGCGAAGATCAGGTCGCCCTCGTTCTCCCGGTCCGCGTCGTCGACTACCACGACCGGCCGCCCGGCCGCGACGTCGGCCAGCGCCTGCTCGATAGTGCCGAACGTGCTCATGCGATCGCCTCCGCGTATGTGGAACCGCCGGCCGGCAACCGCCGGTACGCCCGCGAGGTGCGGAGCCAGCTGATGAAGCCGGCGGCACAGAAGAACCCGTACAGCAGGTACATCGCCGCCGACGGGTAGAAACCACCCTTGAGCAGCAGTGGTACGCCCACGGCGTCCACCGCTATCCAGATCAACCAGAACTCGACGTACCCGCGGGCCATGCCGTAGGTCGCGAGCAGACTGCCGACGAAGATCCAGGCGTCGGGCAGCGGGCCCCAGGAGCCCAGCGCCGACAGCACCGGGTACGCCACCGCCATCCCGGCCACGGCCAGGGCCAGCAGCACCAGTCGTTCGCGGCGCCCGGCCCAGCGCGGCACCACCGCGACGCCTTCGCCGTTGACTCCGGAGCGCCGGCTGCGCGACCAGTTCCACCAGCCGTAGACGCTCACGGCGAAGAAGAAGACCTGCCGCCCGGCCTGCCCGTAGAGGTCGCGGTCCTGCGGGGTGGCGAAGACGCCGCCGAGGAAGACCGTCAGCAGCAGCGCGTTGCCGATCATCCCGACCGGCCAGGCCCAGACCAGCCGGCGCATGCCGAGCAGCGCCGAGCCGAGGCCGAAGACGTTGCCGACGATCTCCCGCCAGAGCACCGCCGAACCGGCGACGACCAGTTCGGCGCCGAGCAGCCAGCGCAGCACCTCCATCACGCCTCGTCGTCCTTCACCAGGGCGGCCCGGGCCGCGGCCAGCGCGGCGGCGGTGTCGTCGGCGCGCGGGCCCAGCAGCCGCTCGACGTACTTGGCCAGCACGTCGACCTCCAGGTTCACCGGGTCGCCGGGCTGCCGCAGGCCCAGCGTCGTCAGCTCCTGCGTGGTGGGGATCAGGCCGACGGAGAACCAGTCCGCGCCGACTGCGGCGACGGTCAGCGACACGCCGTCGACGGTGATGGAGCCCTTCTCCACGACGTACCGGGCCAGCGCGTCGCGCAGCCGGAACGTCACCGTCTCCCACTTCTCGGCGGGCTCCCGGCGCAGCACCTCACCGACGCCGTCGACGTGGCCCTGCACGATGTGGCCGCCGAGCCGCCCGCCGAGCGCCATCGCCCGTTCCAGGTTGACCCGGCTGCCAGGTCGCAACGCCCCGAGCGCCGAACGGCGCAGCGTCTCCCCCATCACGTCGGCGGTGAAGACGCCGGCGTCGACCTCGACGACGGTCAGGCAGACACCGTTGACGGCGATCGAGTCGCCGTGGCCGGCGTCGGCGGTGACGACCGGGCCACGGATGGCCAGCAGGGCCGAGTCCCGGCCGGTGTCGGTGGTGGCGACGACCTCGCCCAGCTCCTCGACGATTCCGGTGAACATGTTCAGTTCCCCCTCGGGCGTGGCAGCGCGGTGATGCGCAGGTCGGAGCCGATCCGGGTGACCTCGGTGATGTCGAGGTCGATGACGTCGGCGATGGTGGTGATGCCGGCGTCGGCCAGGGCGGGCGCCCCGGCGCCGAGCAGCTTCGGGGCGACGTAGCCGACGACCCGGTCGACCAGGCCGGCGGCGAGGAAGGCCCCGGCCAGCCGCGGTCCCCCCTCCAGCAGCACCGCCCGCACCCCGCGCTGGTGCAGTCCGCGCAGCAGCGCCGTCAGGTCCAGCCGGCCGTCAAGTCCGGCGCCGACGTCGGCGGCGGTGGCGATCCAGGTGGGGGCGGCGGCGTCGCGGACCTGCGCGCCGGCGGGCGTACGGCCGTGGGTGTCGGCGACCACCCGCAGCGGCTGGTGGATCGCCAGGCTGCCGTCGCGCAGGTTGCGGGCGGTCAGCCGCGGGTCGTCGGCGAGGACCGTGCCGACGCCGACGATGACCGCGTCGACGGTGGCGCGCAGCGCGTGCACGTCCATCCGCGCTTCCTCGCCGGTGATCCACATGCTGGTGCCGTCGGCGGCGGCCGAGCGGCCGTCGAGGGTGGCGGCGTACTTCCAGATCACGTACGGCCGGCCGCGGCGTACGGCGGTCAGCCAGGCGATGTTGCCGGCCTCCGCCTCGGCCGTGCGCACCCCGGTGACGACCTCGATACCCGCGGCGCGCAGGGTCGCGGCGCCACCGGCGGCGATCGGGTTCGGGTCGTCGACGGCGATGACCACCCGGCCCACCCCCGCGGAGATCAGCGCCTGGCTGCAGGGGCCGGTACGGCCGGTGTGGTCGCAGGGTTCGAGGGTGACAACGGCGGTGCCGCCGCGGGCCCGGTCGCCGGCCTGGGCCAGCGCCACGATCTCGGCGTGCGGCCCGCCGGCGTAGGCGTGGAAGCCCTCGCCGACGACCTCGCCTGCGGCGTCGAGCAGGACACAGCCCACGACCGGGTTGGGGCTGGTGGTGCCGAGCCCGCGGGCGGCCAGCGCGACAGCGCGGCCCATCGCCTCGTCGACGGAGACGCTCGGCATCGGCCCGTCCGGTCCTCTCGCTCGCCCTGCGGGTGCGCGGCGAAGCGGGGACATGGCACGGCGGCGGAAGGGTTCGGGGAACGGCGGCGCCGACCCCGGACCTGGCGGTCAGTGGAAACCGCTGGGCAGCGGCCACGAACCACCCATCCGTCCCGCGCGCTGTCTCCCATCCGGACTGTCTGAGCGCGCGAAGTGCCGCACTCAACCGTCGGCCCCGGATTCTCACCAGGTCCACCGGGCGGACTAGCCGCCTCGGGTCGCGGGCTTACCACGGTCGGACCGTGGATCACCGCCGGTTCGGAATTTCACCGAGCCCCGCCAGCGCGTGGTGGGTATGGAGGAAGTCTTACACGTTCACCCCGGTGATCCGCCAGTGAGGGGCGCCACGGGTCCACCAGGTGAGCGCTAATTCACCGTTCGGTGCGGCGGCGGTCCATCGCCACGTACGAGCCGGGCTGGTGCTTGGCCAGTGATTTCATCCGCGAGGCCACCTCAATCGCCTCGACCGGGTCGGTCAGCCGCCGCTCGGCCACCGAGAGCGCCACCCCGATCGAGAGGGTGACCAGGGCCGCCCTGCGCACGTTGCCGCGCCGGTCGGGCAGTTCCACGTAGCCGCGCCGGGCGTCGTCGGGGTCGTAGAGGGTGTCGGCGGTGCGCTCGAAGTCGGTGACGGCGGCCTCGGTCAGCGGCCGTACCTGCGCCGGGGTGGAGATGATCACGAAGTCGTCGCCGCCGATGTGCCCCAGGAACGCCGGTGGCGCGCCGACGGAGATCACCGCCCGGTGCAGGCTGCCCGCCAGGGCGCTGATGAAGTCGTCGCCGCGGACGAAACCGTACCGGTCGTTGACGCTCTTGAACCGGTCGATGTCGATGTAGCCGACGGCGAAGTCGACCTCGTGGCGGACCCGCTCGGCGATCTCCCGGCGGACCCGGCTGTTGCCGGGCAGGCCGGTCAGCGGCGAGACCTCCCGGAACTCCTTGTTGCGCCGCAGCGTCGAACCGACCCGGGCCACCAGCTCGGCGGTGTCGAAGGGTTTGACCAGGTAGTCGTCGGCGCCGGCGTTGAGGCCGTGCACCTTGTCGGAGGTCATCCCCTTCGCGGTCAGCATGATCACCGGCAGGGCGGAGGTCATCGGGTCGGCGCGCAGCCGCCGGGTCAGCTCCAGCCCGTCGACGCGCGGCATCATCAGGTCGACCACCGCCAGGTCGGGGCGGCGGCGCTCGATCATCTCCAGTGCCTCCTGCCCGTCGCGGGCGTGGGCGACCTCGAAACCCTGCAGCCGCAGGTTGACCTCGACGAACCGGGCGATGTCCTCGTCGTCGTCGACGACGAGGATCAGGTCGGGCCGCTCACCGGCCGGTTCGGTGGTCACGGGGTCACGATGGCCCGCTCCGCGAGACCGCGCAGCCGGCGTACCGCCTCGGCCGGGTCGGCCGCGCCGTAGACGGCGGTGCCGGCGACGAACGCGTCCGCGCCCGCCTCGGCTGCCTGCTCGATGGTGTCGGCGGCGATGCCGCCGTCGACCTCGATGCGCAGCTCCAGGTGGCCGCTGGCGGCGTGCCGGCGGGCGGCGCGCACCTTCTCCAGCAGCTCGGGGATGAAGCGCTGCCCGCCGAAGCCCGCCTTGATCGTCATGATCAACAGGGTGTCGAAGGCGGGCAGGATGTCCAGGTACGGCTCGATCGGGGTGTCCCGGTCGATCGCCAGGCCGGCCTTGGCACCGGCCGAACGCAGCTCCTTGGCCAGCGCCACCGGGTTGTCACACGCCTCGGCGTGGAAGGTGACGTTGTACGCCCCGGCGTCGGCGTAACCCGGCGCCCAGCGCCGCGGGTCTTCGATCATGAGGTGCACGTCGAAGGGCATCTCGGTCACCGCGCGCAGACTCTGCACCACCGGCAGGCCGATGGTCAGGTTGGGCACGAAGTGGTTGTCCATCACGTCGACGTGCAGCCAGTCGGCGGCGCCCTCCACCGCCCGGACCTCTTCGGCGAGGCGGGCGAAGTCGGCGGCGAGGATGCTGGGCGCGATGATCGGGGGAGGTACGGTCACCGCGCCAGTGTACGAACGCGACGCCGTCCAGACACGCCGGGTTCACCCCGTGAGAGGCGCCCCGGCGCGTCGGACTTGCTCAGGTGCGACGTGGCACTGCCAGAGAAGGCTCAGGTGCGACGTAGCACTGCCGGAGAACGCTCAGGTGCGACGTAGCACTGCCAGGAACATGGCGTCGGTGCCGTGGCGGTGCGGCCAGAGCTGCACCGTCGGCCCGTCACCGAGACCGGGCATGCCGGCCGGCAGCAGCTCGCGGGCGTCGACGAAGTCGACCGGCACCCCGGCGCGGCGCGCCGACTCGGTGACGGTCACGTGCGTCTCGACCCGGTGCGGCGAGCAGGTGACGTAGGCGACCAGCCCGCCCGGGCGCGCCGCGCGCAGCCCGGCGGTGAGCAGCTCCCGCTGCAGCCGGGTCAGCTGCGACAGGTCCGAAGGCTGCCGCCGCCAGCGCGACTCGGGACGGCGGCGCAGCGATCCGAGCCCGGTGCAGGGCGCGTCGACCAGGACCCGGTCGAAGCCGCCCTCGGGCAGCTGCGGATCCTCGCCGACGGTCCGCCCGTCGGCGGTGAGCACGGTGACCGGCAACCCCTGCACCGCCTGGGAGACCAGCCGGGACCGGTGCTCGCTGACCTCCACCGCGGTCAGCTCCGCACCACGCTGCGCGGCGAGCGCGCCGAGCAGCGCGGACTTGCCGCCCGGGCCGGCGCAGAGATCCAGCCAGCGGGAGTCGCTGCCCGAAAGCTCGCCCTGCGCCAACGCCGCGGCCACCAGCTGCGAACCCTCGTCCTGCACGTGGGCCCGCCCCTGGTGGATCGCGGCCAGGTCGCCGGGCGAACCCTGACCCAGATAGACCGCGTACGGCGAGAAGGCGCCAGGGGCGCCGCCGACCTCGTCGGCGAGCGCCACCGCGTCGGCCAGACCCGGCCGGGCGCAGAGGTGCACCGGCGGGGCCTCGTTGTCCTCGATGAGCAGCCGGATCAGGTCGGAGCGGTCGTCGGTGCCGAGCGCCTCGGCGAAGGCCCGCACGATCCACTCGGGGTGACTGTGGGCCAGCGCCAGGTAGCCGACCGGGTCGGTCTCCTCGTCCGGCGCGAGCTGGGCGATCCAGTCGTCGAGGCGCTTGCCGGAGATCTCCCGCAGCACCGCGTTGGCGAAGCCGGCGGCGCCGGGGGCGACGGAACGGACCAGGTCGACCGTGGAGGAGACCGCCGCGTGCGCCGGCACCCGGGTGTAGAGCAGCTGGTACGCCCCGAGGCGCAGCGCGTCGCGGGCCGGCGGGTCGATGCGCTCCATGTCGCGGCCGGCCGCCGCGGCGATGATCGCGTCGAGGGTGCCGCGCACCCGCAGCGTGCCGTAGGTCAGTTCGGTGGCGAAGGCGGCGTCGCGGCCGTACAGCTGCGCGTCGCGCAACAGCCGGGGCAGGACCAGGTTCGCGTACGCGTCGTCGCGGTGCACGGCGGCGATGGTGTCGTAGGCGGCCTGCCGGGCCGGGTCGGTGGCCGGACCGCGGGGCCGGGCAGCGCGCTCGTCACGGCCCCGGCCGTCGCGTCCCCGGTCGCCGCCGCGGCGGTCGTTGCCGCGGCGCTCGGGTGGTGCGGGGCTGCGGCGCGGGCCGGCCGGGTGGAAGCCGGCCTGGCGGGGTTCGGGTTGCCGCTCCTCGGGAGCCGTCATGCGAAGGACTCCCCCGTGGCGACGCGGACTCCGCGGGCCCAGTCGGGGGCGGCCATCGCTTTCTTGCCGGCCGCCCGGACCTCGCCCAGGCGCACCGGCGTGGTGGCGGTGCCCACCAGGACGCGGGACTTCTCCGCCAGCAGCTCGCCGGGCTTGAGCTCCGGGCCGTCGGCGACAACGCTGACCGGGCCGAGCTTGACCCGGTCGCCGCGGAAGGTCGTCCACGCTCCCGGCGCCGGCGTGCAGGCGCGGATGCGGCGGTCGACGCCGAAGGCCGGATCCCCCCAGCGGACCTGGCCGTCCTCGACGGTGAGCTTCGGGGCGAGGGTGACGCCGTCGGCCGGCTGCGGGCGGGCTACCGCGGTGCCGGCCTCGAGCGCGTCGAGGACGGCGACCAGCAGCTGGGCACCGGAGTGCGCCAGCCGCTCCAGCAGGATGCCCGAGGTGTCGGCCGGGCCGATCTCGTCGGTCAGGGTGCCGAAGACGGGGCCGGTGTCCAGCCCTTCCTCCAGCTGGAAGACGCTGGCGCCGGTGACCTCGTCGCCGTGGAGCACGGCGTGCTGCACGGGGGCCGCACCGCGCCAGGCGGGCAGCAGCGAGAAGTGCAGGTTCACCCAGCCCAGGCGCGGGATCTCCAGCGCCTGGGTGGGCACCAGGGCGCCGTAGGCGACCACCGGTGCGCAGTCCGGTGCGATCTCGCGCAGCCGCTGCTGGAACTCCGGCTCGCGGGGGCGCGCCGGGGTGAGCACCTCGATGCCGCGCTCGTCGGCCCAGGCCCCGACGGGAGAGCGGACCAGGCCCCGGCCGCGCCCGGCGGGGGCGTCGGGCCGGGTCACCACGGCGGCCAGCTCGTGGCCGGAGGCGGCGATCGCGTCCAGTGCGGGTACGGCCACAGCCGGCGTGCCGGCGAAGACAAGACGCATCCCGGTCACCGCCCCAGACCGAAGGGGTTGCTGATCGAGTGCGGGCTCAGCTTCACCACCGGCGGCTTGTCGAGGTCGTACCACTCGGCCTGGCGGATCTCTCTCATTGCTTCCTTACGTCGCTGCGGGTCCAGCCGGTCGACGAAGAGAACCCCGTCGAGGTGATCGGTCTCGTGCTGAATGCACCGTGCCATCAGCCCGGTGCCCACGATCTGCATCGGGTCGCCGTACTCGTTGAAGCCCTTGGCGACCACGTTGAGCCGGCGTTTGGTGTCGAAATAGAGGCCGGGGATCGACAGGCAGCCTTCCGGGCCGTCCTGCTCCTCGACGTCGGGGAATTCCAGCACCGGGTTGACCAGGTGCCCGATCACGTCGTCGACGTCGAAGGTGAAGACCCGCAGCCCCACGCCGAGCTGCGGCGCGGCCAACCCGGCGCCCTGGCTCTCCTGCATGGTCTCGCTCAGGTCGCGTACCAGCTTGCGCAGCTCGACGTCGAAGTCGACGACCGGCTCGGCCGGCGTGCGCAGCACCGGATCTCCGAACAGACGGATGGGCTGGACGGTCACGCGGGGTGGCTCCTCACGAGGATGACGGGCGGATCGGGCCGTACCAGTCTACGGAGTGCCCGGTGGGGGGCCCGGCCGACCGGGAGGTCTCCCGGCGGCGGGTGGAGTGGGGGGCGGCGCGCTGCCCGGCCGACGGCAGATCCCGGCGGCGGGCGGCGGTGCGGGCCGGTCAGGAAGCGCCGGCGTCGGCGGTGAGCACCTCGTCGCGGGCGGGCAGCACGATGCCGTGGGCGGACTCCCAGTCGCCGATGACGGCGGGGGTGACCTGCCGGTGGAAGTAATCGACGGCGCTGAGGCCACCGACGACCTCCTCGTCGACCTCGGCGACGAGGACCCCGGGGACGACCTTGAGGCCGGCGCGGACGGCGGCGCTGAGCCGGTCGTGGCCGTCGACGACGTAGAAGTGCTCGCCGGTGTAACCGATCTTGAGCGGCTCCAGGTGCGCCACGTCCGCGGCCAGTGCCGTCGCGAGGGCGTCGCCGTTCCAGTCCTCGCGCAGCGCCTGGATCTCCTCGGTGGGGAAGATCCGGGCCGGGTCGAGCAGCAGCATCGGCGGGGCGGTGTGCACCAGGTCGTTGCCGGTGGTGTCGTCGACGACGGCGAGGATGTGCTCGATCACCTCGGCGGCGGAGGCGCGGGTGGTGTCGCAGACCAGGTCGTAGTTGCGCAGCTTGGCCTTGTCCACGCCGTAGCGGGTGATGAAGCGGCCGCGCTCGCTGTCGCTGCGCTCGCGCAGCCGCTGCTTGGCCTCTTCCAGCGAGCTGTAGCTCTCGGCCGGGCCGGCCGGTCGTGCGAGCACCCGGCGGGCCGCCTCGGTCGGCTCGGTGATCATGTGGACCTTGATGGCGTCCTTGAAGTAGTGCCACGCCAGCCGGGAGTCGACGACCAGCTGCTCACCGGAGGCGGCGATCTCCTCCTGGAGCTGGTCGACGTAGCCGTCGACGGCCTGGTCCAACTCGGCGTGCAGGTTGAGCTGCAGCGCGGTCATCTGCCGCTGCTGGGCCATCTCCCGGTAGAGGTCGCCGACGCTGATCCGCCGCAGGCCCAGGCGCTTGGCGATCTCGATCGAGACCGTGCTCTTGCCACTGCCGAGGTCACCGTTGAAGACGATGGATTGGCGAACGGTCACGAGCGGCACCCCTGATCAAAGGCTTGACAACATCATCGATTCGCGCGTCCGGAGCATCGGGCTCCCGCCACCTCGACGCCACGTGGGCCGGGGTATGACGGGCGATGCTACCACCGGGTCAATTACCACTTTCCGTGCCGCTCAGAACAACGTGAGCGGGTCCACCTGGATACGGACGGGGTCGGCTGCCTTGCGCACGGAGCGCAGCGCGGCGGCGTCGCGCAGCGCGGTGGCGAGCTCCGGAGCGCGCCGGCGCGGCACTCGTACCAGCATCCGTTCCTTGTCGTCGCCGGCCGGGACCGGACCGAGCTGCTCGGCCTCGGCGGGCAGCCGGGCCTGCGCCAGCAGCGCCCCGACCGCCTCGGCGGCGCCGGTGACGCTCGCCATCCGCATGGCCGGCGGGAAGCCCAGTTCACGGCGTTCGGCGAGTTCCCTGGCGGCGAACCAGGCCGGGTCCCAGCGCAGCAGCGCCTGCACGGCGGCGAGCGAGCCGTCGGCGACGACCACCACCCGGCCACCGGCGGCGGCCGGCCGGGCGAGAGCGGCCGCGGTGAGCCAGCGGCGCAGCGCCTCCTCCCCCGCCCGCAGGTCGGCCCGGGTCAGCAGCGCCCAGGTGTCGAGCAGCAGCACCGCGCCGTAACCGCCGACGGCGACCGGTTCGGCGCCCGGGGTGGCGACCACCAGGCCCGCCTCCCCCGGCACCTCGGTGAGGACCTCCTCACGACCGGAGGTGCGCACCGGCACCCCGGTGAAGGCCCGGCCCAGCTCCTCGGCGGTACGGCGGGCACCGGTGACCGCGGCCCGCAGCCGGCGGCCACCGCAGTGCGGGCAGGTGTGGGCGGTGGCGACGTGCCCGCACCAGCGGCAGGCGGGGGCGGCCTGCGCGGAGCCGAGCGCCAGCGGCCCGGCGCACTGGTCGCAGCGGGCCGGGGTGCGGCAGTCGCCGCAGGAGACGGCGGGCAGGTATCCGCGGCGGGGCACCTGCACCAGCACCGGGGCGTCGGCGGCGAGCGCGGCGCGCGCCGCCTGCCAGGCCAGGCTCGGCAGCCGGGCGGTCTCCGCGCCGGGGTCACGGGCCAGCTGCGGATCGTCGCCGGTCGGGGCCACCGCCGGCGTACGCGCGCGCACCGTCGCCCGGTCGGCGGCGATCTCCTTCGCCCAGCCCGTCTCGACCAGCAGCTGCGCCTCGGCGGTGCGGGTGAAGCCGCCAAGCAGCGCGGCCGCGCCGGCGAGCTGCGCGCGGGTGAGCAGCACCTCCCGGGCGTGCGGGTACGGGGCCCGCGCCTCGGCGTGCAGGTCGTCGCCGTCGTCGAAGATCGCGACCAGGCCGAGGTTGTCGACGGGGGCGAACATCGCCGCCCGGGTGCCGATCACGGCGGCGACCCGGCCGCGCCGGGCGGCGAGGAAGGCGCGGTAGCGCTTGGTGGGTCCGGCCGCGGCGGAGAGGCAGACGTGCCGGCCGGTGCCGAGTTCGGCGGTGAGCGCCGCGTCGAGCCGGTCCAGGTCGCGTCCGTCGGCGACCACCACGACCGCGCCCCGGCCGCCGGCGACGGTGGCGGCGATCGCCTCGGCGTACCGGCGGGCCCAGTCCTCGCCGGCGAGGGCGGACCAGACCGCACGGGCGGGCCGCCCTTCGCGCAGCGCCCGCAGGAAGGCAGGCCCGGTCGGGTAGTCACACCAGCCGGCGCCCGGGACGCGGGCGGCGTTGCCATCGGACTGGTGGTCGTTCGGGCCTGTGGCCGGATTCTGCGGAGCGCTTTCGGCGGCGTGGTCCGGTGAGGCTTCGGCGGATGCCGGGGGCTCCAGCCCGGTCCGGTCGTCGGCCGCGTCGGCGTTCGCGGCGGCCGGGTCCGGTTCGCGTTCGGTGCGGGCATGCCGGGGCGGGACGGCCAGCCGCAGCACGTCGGCGAGGGTGCCGGCGTAGCGGTCGGCGACCGCCCGTGCCAGCCGGGCGACCTCCGGGGCCAGGACCGGCTCCGGTGAGACCAGCTTCTCGAGGTACGCCAGCTGCTTGTCGTGGGTCGATGACTGCGCGCGTTCCAGCAGCCAGCCGTCGACGAGCTGCCGTCCGAAGCGGACCTTCACCCGGGTGCCGGGCACCGCCTGGTCGGCGAGCTCGGCCGGCACCAGGTAGTCGAAGAGCCGGTCCAGGTGGGGCAGCGGCACGTCCACGCAGACGCGAGCGACCGGCAACTCCGTGGCGGGTTGCCGGTCGCTGCGCCTGGTTCCGGTCAGGCTCCCGCTGCCGACTTCAGGTCGGCGGCGCGGTCGGTGCTCTCCCAGGTGAAGTCCGGCAGCTCCCGGCCGAAGTGGCCGTACGCGGCGGTCTGCTGGTAGATGGGGCGCAGCAGGTTCAGGTCCCGGATGATGGCGGCCGGCCGCAGGTCGAAGACCTCGTTGATCGCCGCTTCGATCTGCTCCACCGGCACGGTCTCGGTGCCGAAGGTCTCGACGAAGAGGCTGACCGGGTGGGCCTTGCCGATCGCGTACGCGACCTGGGCCTCGCAGCGCTCGGCGAGGCCGGCGGCGACGACGTTCTTGGCCACCCAGCGCATCGCGTACGCCGCCGAACGGTCCACCTTCGACGGGTCCTTGCCCGAGAAGGCGCCGCCGCCGTGGCGGGCGTACCCGCCGTAGGTGTCGACGATGATCTTGCGGCCGGTGAGGCCGGCGTCGCCCATCGGGCCACCGATCTCGAAACGACCGGTCGGGTTCACCAGCAGCCGGTAGTCGGCGGTGTCGAGGTCGAGCCCTTCGAGTTCGGGGGCGATCACGTGGTCGCGCACGTCCGGGGTGAGCAGCGACTCCAGCGAGATGTCGGCGGCGTGCTGGCTGGAGACGACAACCGTGTTGAGCCGCACGGGGCGCAGCCCGTCGTACTCGATGGTGACCTGGGTCTTGCCGTCCGGGCGCAGGTACGGGATGGTGCCGTCCTTGCGGGCGGCGGTCAGCCGCCGCGACAGCCGGTGTGCCAGCGCGATCGGCAGCGGCATCAGCTCGGGCGTCTCGGAGCAGGCGAAGCCGAACATCATGCCCTGGTCGCCGGCGCCCTGGGCGTCGAGCGCGCTCTCGGACTCGCCGGTACGCAGCTCGACGGCGTTGTCGACGCCCTGGGCGATGTCGGCCGACTGGCTTCCGATGGAGACGCTCACGCCGCAGGAGGCGCCGTCGAACCCCTTCTTGGAAGAGTCGTAGCCGATCTCCAGGATGGTCTCCCGCACGATGGTCGGGATGTCCGCGTATGCCTTGGTCGTCACCTCACCGGCCACGTGCACCTGACCGGTCGTGATCATCGTCTCGACGGCGACCCGGCTGCGGGGGTCCTCGGTCAGCAGGGCGTCGAGAATCCCATCGCTGATCTGGTCAGCGATCTTGTCCGGGTGGCCCTCCGTGACCGACTCGGACGTGAAAAGGCGGCGTGCCACGGTGCTCCTAAGTGTCGATGTCGTTTCCGCGGCAGTCTAAGTCATGGCCGCGGCCGGACGAGTGGGATCAGTAGGGAGAAACCATCAGTCAGGACACCGGCCTCAGGCGGCCGACCACGAGATCCCAGACGCCGTCGGCGAGCTGTTCCTTGGGCTGCTCGGCGAAGGTCCACGCGGCACCGTCGGCGGCGAGCACGGTCGCGGCGTTGGTGTCGGCCCCGAAGACCTTGTCCACCCCCACCTCGTTGATCACGATCAGGTCGGCGCCCTTGCGGGCCAGCTTGGCGCGCCCGTTCGCCTCGGCGTCGTGCGTCTCCGCGGCGAAGATCACCAGGAGGCTTCCGGGGCGGCGGCTGTGGCCGAGCTCGACGGCGATGTCCGGGTTGGTGACCAGCTCGATGGTGGGCGCAGTGCCGTCCTCGGACTTCTTGATTTTGGCCGAGGCGTAGTCGGCCGGCCGGAAGTCGGCGGGCGCGGCGGCCATCACCACCACGTCGGCGTCGGCCGCAGCGGCCACGGTCGCGCTGCGCAGCTCCTCGGTGGTGCCGACCCGGATGAGGTCCACTCCGGCCGGGTCGGGCAGCGCGGTGTTCGCGGCGATCAGGGTGACCTTGGCGCCCCGGGCGGCGGCCGCGCGGGCGAAGGCGTACCCCTGTTTGCCGGAGGAGCGGTTGCCGAGGAACCGGACCGGGTCCAGCGGCTCGCGGGTGCCACCGGCGGTGACGACGACGTGCCGGCCTGCCAGGTCGGCCTCGGCCCCGCCGCGCGCCAGCGCCCGGCGGGCGAAGGCGAAGATCTCCGCCGGGTCGGGCAGCCGGCCCTTGCCGGTGTCTGCGCCGGTGAGGCGTCCGCTCGCCGGCTCGATCACCAGCACACCGCGAGCGCGCAGCGTCGCGACGTTGGCGACCGTCGCCGGGTGCTCCCACATCTCGGTGTGCATGGCCGGAGCCATAACCACCGGACAGCGCGCCGTCAGCAGCGTGTTGGTGAGCAGGTCGTCGGCGAGACCGTGCGCCGCCTTGGCCAGCAGATCCGCGGTGGCCGGTGCGACGACCACCAGATCCGCCCGCTGTCCGAGGCGCACATGTGGCACCTCGTGCACGTCGGACCAGACGTCATCGGCCACCGGACGGCCGGAGAGCGCCGACCAGGTCGGCGCTCCCACGAAGCGAAGGGCAGAGGCGGTGGGGACGACGCGTACCCCGTGGCCGGATTCGGTGAAGAGGCGGAGAAGCTCGCAGGCCTTGTAGGCGGCGATGCCCCCACCGACACCGAGGACGATCTCGGCGGTCATCGAACGCGCCGCGGTTACGGCTGGTCGGTCGGCTCGGCGGTGAGGAGGTTCTCGTTGATCTCGCGCATGGCGATCGAGAGCGCCTTCTCCTGCGGGGTGGTCTCCACCAGCGGGCCGACGTACTCGAGCAGCCCCTCGCCGAGCTGGCTGTAGTACGCGTTGATCTGACGCGCGCGCTTGGCCGCGAAGATCACCAGGGCGTACTTCGAGGTCGTCTTCTCCAGCAGCTCGTCGATCGGCGGGTTGGTGATGCCCTCGGGGTTGGCGATGGATCCCACGACAGATAAACCTCTGCTAATTCTCAACCGGGTGCGATCCCTCGGGCCGCCGCCCGGGACCGGGTCGTTCGGGGGCGGGGGCGATTCGGGAATCGACGCCGGTTGGCCGGAGTCAGAAAGAAGAACCGAGTAAGCCTAGCAGCTCCGCGGCGACCCGCTCGACGGACTCGCACAGCATCACGACGTCGGGGTTCAGGCCGGTCAGAGCGCTCTCGTCGCCCGCGCGAGGCACCAGGAGCACCAGCACCGACCGCGGCAACTCGTGGCGCACCTGCCGGGCGCCGGCGGGGTCGAGCGGGATCAGCAGCGGATGCCCGCCGGCCCGGCGCAGCGCGGCGCGGGAGATGGCGTAGCGGTCCGGGCCGATCGTCGCGGGGGCCAGCAGCTCACCCGCGGCCAGCAGCGCGTCGAAACGGGCGGCGGTGACGAACTCGCGTTCGGCGCCGGGGCGCTCCCCGGGTCGCGGGGCGCGGGTGGTGACCGCGGCCGGCACCCGCACAGACGACGATCGCGCCCGGATCAGCCCGGCCACAGCGCCCCGGCCGGAACCTGACGGTCCGGTAAGGACGATGGGCCGGGCCGCCGGGCGCGACTCGTCGTTGCGCACTGCTTGTTTCTACACGGCGACGCGCACTAGTTGGACGCGAACTCCGCAAGCAGAGCCTTGCGCTGCTGCTCGCCCAGGCCGCGCAGGCGGCGGCTGTCGGCGATCTTCAGCCTCTCCATGATCTGCGTGGCCCGGATCTTGCCGATGCCCGGCATCGACTGGAGGACGGCCGACACCTTCAGCTTGCCGACGACCTCGTCGGACTCGGCCCGGTCCAACACGGCGGGCAGCGTGGTCTTGCCCTGCTTGAGCTGCTCCTTCAGCGCAGCGCGGGCTTTGCGGATCTCCGCGGCCTTCTCCAGCGCGGCAGCGCGCTGCTCGGGGCTCAGTGACGGGAGCGGCACCAGTTCTCCTCAGGTCCCTATCGCGACGGGGACGTGCCCCGCCGCACGTGAAACGTGGTGTGGCTGTGAACCAAAGGGGTCAGTGGTTCCCAGCGCCGGGAAAACTAGCGTTCCCTGGCGCATTCGGCAACGTGGCAGGTTGTGGCGATACCGCTGCTGACCGAGTCCACAGTCAGCCGAGCGGGCGTACGACGGCCCTGCATTCGGCCAGGATCCGATCGGCTGCGGCCCGCAGCGCCGCCGGATCCGGACCAGCCGACAACACCTCCCGGGAGTAGGAAGGGAGCACGGCCGGCAGGCTCGTACCGAAGACGCGGGCCAGATCCGATGCGCTCGCGCCCTGGGCGCCGAGGCCGGGAGCGAGCAGCGGGCCGTTGACCGCGCTCAGGTCGTGACCGGTGTCACCAATGGTCGCCCCGACCACCAACCCGAAGCTGCCCAGCGGCTCCGCACCCGCGTTGAGCTGGGAAATCTCGTCGATCACGGTCTGCGCGACGGTCCGGCCGTCAGCGGTCACCGCACGCTGCACCTGCGCCCCTTCCGGGTTGGAGGTCAGCGCCAGCACGAAGACGCCGCCGCCGCCCGCGGCCGCGGTCTCGAACATCGGCGCGAGGGCGCCCACGCCGAGGAAGGGGCTCGCCGTCACCGCGTCCACATACAGCGAGCTGGATGGATCCAGATAGGCCGTGGCGTAGGCGGCGACGGTGGAGCCGATGTCGCCGCGCTTGACGTCAAGCAGAACGAGCGCGCCGGCCGCACGCAACTGTCGGATATTTGACTCAAGGACCGCGATTCCGCGGGATCCGAATCGCTCGAAAAACGCCGACTGGGGCTTGACCACCGCAACCCGGTCACCGATGGCTTCCGTGACGATCCGGGTGAACCGCTCCAGACCGGTCACGTCATCGGGAAGGCCCCAGCGCGCCAGCAACGCCGGATGCGGGTCGATGCCGACGCAGAGCGGTCCCCGCTCACGTACCACCCGGTCCAGCCGGGCACCGAAGGTCTCCATCGGGTCTGCTCCCTCTCCCTGGGGACGGCCACGCCGCCCTACTCCGGTCAGCCGGCGGCGACAGCGGCCGCGATGCCGGTGACGATCCGGTCGACGTCGGCGACGTCGGCGACGTACGGCGGCATGGTGTAGATCAGGTCGCGGAACGGACGCAGCCAGACACCGGCGTCGACCGCGGCGGCGGTGGCGACGGGCACGTCGACGTCGTGGTCGAGCTGCACCACCCCGATGGCGCCCAGCACCCGCACGTCGACCACCCCCTGCGCCGTGCGCAGCGGCTCGAGACCGGCCCGCAGCCCGGTGCCGATCCGCGCCACCTCGCCGCGCCAGTCCCGCTCGGCCAGCAGCCCCAGCGAGGCGTTCGCCACCGCGCAGGCCAGCGGATTGCCCATGAAGGTCGGGCCGTGCGCCAGCACCCCGGTCGCCGAGATCCCCGCAGCGATCCGCGGCGTGCAGAGCGTGGCCGCCAGGCTCAGATAGCCGCCCGTGAGCGCCTTGCCCAGGCACATCACATCCGGAGTCACCCCGGCGTGCCCGGCGGCGAAGAACTCACCGGTACGCCCGAACCCGGTGGCAATCTCGTCGAAGATCAGCGGGATGTCGTGCGCGGCGGTCACCTCGCGCAGCAGCCGCAGGTACTGCGGATTGTGGAAGCGCATGCCACCGGCCCCCTGCACCACCGGCTCCACGATCACCCCGGCCAGCTCACCGGCGTGCCGTTCGACCGCATCGACCAGTGCGGCGGCGTACCCGGGGTCGACCGGCGTGTCGAAGCCGGCCGGGGGCAGGTCGGCGAAGACCTGCCGGGGCAGCACGTCACCCCAGAGCGAGTGCATCCCGCCCACCGGGTCGCAGACGCTCATCGGGTGGAAGGTGTCGCCGTGGTAGCCACCGCGCCAGGTGCCCAGCCGCTGCCGCTGCGGCCGGCCGCGGCCCCGCTGGTACTGCAGGCACATCTTGATCGCGACCTCGACGGAGACCGAACCGGAGTCGCTGAGAAACACGTGCTCCAGCCCGGCCGGAGTCACCTCGACCAGGGACCGGGCCAGCTCGATCGCCGGCGCGTGGGTCAGCCCGCCGAACATCACGTGGCTCATCCGGCCGAGCTGGGCGGTCACCGCCGCGTCGAGCACCGGGTGCCGGTATCCGTGCACCGCCGCCCACCACGACGACATCCCGTCGACCAGTTCGCGCCCGTCGGCCAGCCGCAGCCGTACCCCGGCCGCCTCGGCCACCAGGTACGGGTCGGCGGTGCCGGGCATCGGCGCGTACGGGTGCCAGACGTGCCGCCGGTCGGCGGCGAGCAGCTCCGGCTCAGGCACGGGCGGAACCGGCGGTCGCGGCGTCCCGCGCGGCCTCGGCGGCCGACCGCACCAGGTGCGGGCCGCGGTAGATGAAGCCGGTGTAGAGCTGCACCAGGTCGGCCCCGGCGTCGAACATCCGGGTGGCGTCGTCGGCGTCCATGATCCCGCCGACGCCGATGATCGGCAGCCGGCCGCCGGTCTCCCGGTGCACGAACCGCACCACCTCCCGGGCCCGGACGGTCAACGGCCGGCCCGACAGCCCACCCGCCTCGCCGGCGAGGTGCGCGTCGGCGGCGGCGAGCCCACCCCGTTCCAGGGTCGTGTTGGTGGCGATCACCCCGGCGGCGCCCCGGTCGAGGCAGACCTCCAGCAGTTCGGCGATCGCCGCGTCGGTCAGGTCCGGTGCGATCTTCACCAGCACCGGCTTGCCGCCGGCCAGGACGCTCAGCAGGGCGTCGACGTGCTCCCGGTCCTGCAACTGCCGCAGCCCCGGGGTGTTGGGCGAGGAGACGTTGACGGCGAAGTAGTCGCCGAAGGAGCCCAGCGCCCGGTAGGAGGCGAGGTAGTCGGCGACGGCGTCCTCCAGCGGCGTCACCTTGGACTTGCCCAGCGAGATGCCCAGCGGCACCCCCAGCGGCCGGCGCAGCGCCTTGAGCCGGGCTGCCAGCGCCGCCGCGCCCTCGTTGTTGAAGCCCATCCGGTTGACGATCGCCTCGCTCGCCGGCGCCCGGAACAGCCGCGGCCGCGGGTTGCCCGGCTGTGCCCGGGAGGTGACCGTGCCGACCTCGACGAAGCCGAACCCGAGCGCCGGCCACGCCGGCAGCGCGACACCGTTCTTGTCCATCCCGGCGGCGAGCCCCACCGGGTTGGGGAAGTCCACCCCGAACACCGTGCGCGGCGCGGCCACGGCGTACCGGGCCCGCAGCGCCGCCAGCGCCGCCGGCGCCCGGGACAGCCCCGCCAGCCGGCGCAGCGTCCACTCGTGGGCGGCCTCCGGATCACCGCCACCGAGGCGGAACAGCGCCGGCCGGACCAGCTTCTCGAACGTCACCGCTTGCGCTCCCGCCTCGCCACAGATCCCGCCTCGCCACAGATCATCGTCGTCGCTGCGTCCTCCGGCGCGGCGATGTCGCCACCGCCGCGCCGAAGGGCAGGTTCACCTCGCGGCGCGCAGCGCCGCGTGCAGCTCCTGCAGCGGGCGTACCGCCATGTCGCCCCGGATCAGGGCCTCGATGCCCATCACGGCCGCGGCGGCGCCCGGAACGGTGGTGATGCAGGGGATGTCGACGGTCACCGCCGCGCTGCGGATCTCATACCCGTCGGAACGGGCGCTGGCGCCCGAGCCCTGCGGGGTGTTGATCACCAGGGCGATCTCCCCGCCGCTGATCAACGAGACCGCGTCGTCGCCGTCGGCGCCGGCCTCGTAGTGCTTGCGGACCAGTTCGCACTCCACCCCGTAGCGGCGCAGCACCTCGGCGGTGCCGGTGGTGGCCACGATGGTGAAGCCGAGGTCCGCCAGGCGCTTGACCGGGAAGATCATGCCGCGCTTGTCGCGGTTGGCGACCGAGACGAAGATCTTGCCGGAGGTCGGCATCGCCCCGTAGACGGCGGCCTGCGACTTGGCGAAGGCGTGACCGAACGAGATGTCGATCCCCATCACCTCACCGGTGGACTTCATCTCCGGGCCCAGCAGTGAGTCGACGCCCTGACCGGCCGGGGTGCGGAACCGCTTGAACGGCAGCACCGCCTCCTTGACCGCCACCGGCGACCCCGGCGGCATCAGACCACCGTCGCCGGTGGCCGGCAGCAGCCCCTCGGCGCGCAGCTCGGCGATGGTCGCGCCGACCGCGATCCGGGCCGCCGCCTTCGCCAGCGGCACCGCCGTGGCCTTGGAGACGAACGGCACCGTACGCGAGGCGCGCGGGTTGGCCTCCAGCACGTAGAGGACGTCGTCCTTGAGCGCGTACTGCACGTTGAGCAGACCGCGCACGCCGATGCCGCGGGCCAGCGCCTCGGTGTAGCGGCGCACCTCGGCCAGGTGCTCGCTCACCAGCGTGATCGGCGGCAGCACGCAGGACGAGTCGCCGGAGTGGATACCGGCCTCCTCGATGTGCTCCATCACGCCACCGAGGTAGACCTCGCCGTCGGCGTCGCAGAGCGCGTCCACGTCGATCTCGATCGCGTCGTCGAGGAAGGAGTCGACCAGGACCGGGTGGTCCGGCGAGATCTGGGTGGCCCGGCTGATGTAGCCGCGCAGGGTCTCGTCGTCGTAGACGATCTCCATGCCCCGGCCGCCCAGCACGTACGAGGGGCGGACCAGCACCGGGTAGCCGATCTCGTCGGCGATCGCCTTCGCCTCGCCGAAGCTGGTGGCGGTGCCGTGCGCCGGAGCGCGCAGCTGCGCCTTGGCCAGGACCGCGCCGAAAGCGCCCCGGTCCTCGGCCAGGTCGATCGACTCCGGCGAGGTGCCGATCACCGGCACGCCGGCGTCCTTGAGGCGCTGCGCCAGCCCCAGCGGGGTCTGCCCGCCGAGCTGCACGATCACGCCGACCACGCCGGGGCCGCCGGCCGCCCGGCCGGAGGAGTCCTCGGCGTGCCAGACCTCCAGCACGTCCTCGAAGGTCAACGGCTCGAAGTAGAGCCGGTCGGCGGTGTCGTAGTCGGTGGAGACCGTCTCCGGGTTGCAGTTGACCATCACGGTCTCGAAGTCGACCTCACGCAGCGCCATCACCGCGTGCACACAGGAGTAGTCGAACTCGATGCCCTGGCCGATCCGGTTCGGGCCCGAGCCCAGGATCATCACCTTCGGCCGGTCCGAGGGCGTGACCTCGGTCTCCTCGTCGTAGGAGGAGTAGTGGTACGGCGTCGTCGCCGCGAACTCCGCCGCGCAGGTGTCGACGGTCTTGTAGACCGGGCGCAGCCCGAGCCGGTGGCGCAGCGTCCGCACCCCGTCCTCCGCCGCCAGCTCGGGGCGCAGCGCCGCGATCTGGCGGTCCGAGAGCCCGGCCCGCTTGGCGTTACGCAGCAGCTCCTCGTCGACGGTGGCGGCCGCGAGGATCTCGGCGCGCAGCTCGATCAGGGAGACGATCTGGTCAAGGAACCACGGGTCGATCCCGCCGGAGGCCGCCGATACCTGCTCGACGGTGGCGCCCAGGCGCAGTGCCCGCTCCACCGTGTAGAGCCGGCCGTCGTGCGGCATCCGCAGCGCCTCGAGGGTGTTCTCCACGGTGGCGCCGTCGGGGTCCGGCTGGGTCCAGAAGCCGGCCGCCGAAGTCTCCATCGAGCGCATCGCCTTGTTCAGCGCCTCGGTGAAGTTGCGGCCCATGCTCATCGCCTCGCCGACCGACTTCATCGTGGTGGTCAGCTCCCGGTCGGCGCCGGGGAACTTCTCGAAGGCGAAGCGCGGGATCTTCACCACCACGTAGTCGAGCGTCGGCTCGAAGGCCGCCGGGGTCTTGAGGGTGATGTCGTTGGGGATCTCGTCGAGGGTGTAGCCGATCGCCAGCTTCGCGGCGATCTTGGCGATCGGGAAGCCGGTGGCCTTGGAGGCCAGCGCGCTGGAGCGCGACACCCGCGGGTTCATCTCGATCACGACGATCCGGCCGTCGGCCGGGTTGATCGCGAACTGGATGTTGCAACCGCCGGTGTCCACGCCGACCTCGCGCAGCACCGCGATGCCCAGGTCACGCAGCTGCTGGAACTCCCGGTCGGTCAGCGTCATCGCCGGGGCGACCGTCACGCTGTCGCCGGTGTGCACACCCATGGGGTCGATGTTCTCGATCGAGCAGACGACCACCACGTTGTCGTTGCGGTCGCGCATCAGCTCGAGCTCGTACTCCTTCCAGCCGAGCACGCTCTCCTCGATGAGGACCTCGTGCACCGGGCTGGCCGCCAGGCCCGCGCCGGCGATGCGGTCCAGGTCCTCGTCGGTGTGCGCCATGCCCGAGCCCAGCCCGCCCATGGTGAACGACGGCCGGATCACCACCGGCAGCCCCAGTTCGGCGACGGTGTCGCGGACCTCGTCCATCGAGTGGCAGACCCGCGAACGCGGCACCAGCGGGGTGTCGACGTCGAGGCCGAGCCGCAGCCCGGCCTTGGCGACGATCTCCTTGAAGAGCTGCCGGTCCTCACCGCGGCGGATCGCCTCGATGTCGGCGCCGATCATCTCCACGCCGTACTTCTCCAGCACCCCGGCCTCGTGCAGCGCCACGGCGGTGTTCAGCGCCGTCTGCCCGCCCAGGGTCGGCAGCAGCGCGTCGGGCCGCTCCCGGGCGATGACCTGTTCGACGAACTCCGGCGTGATCGGCTCGACGTACGTGGCGTCGGCGAACTCCGGGTCGGTCATGATCGTGGCCGGGTTGGAGTTGACCAGGCTGACCCGCAGCCCCTCGGCCCGCAGCACCCGGCAGGCCTGGGTGCCGGAGTAGTCGAACTCGCAGGCCTGGCCGATGACGATCGGGCCGGAGCCGATGACCAGTACGTGCTTCAAATCGCTGCGCTTAGGCATGCTGCTCTCCGCTGTCGTCCGCGCCGCGACTGCGGGCACCCTCGATCAATTCCACAAAGCGGTCGAAGAGGTAGTCCGCGTCGCGCGGACCCGCCGCCGCCTCCGGGTGGTACTGCACGGTGAACGCCGGCACGTCCAGGGCCCGCAGCCCCTCGACCACATTGTCGTTGAGGCAGACGTGGCTGACCTCGACACCACCGAACTCGGTGTCGATCACCTGGTTCGGCACCACCGCGCCATCGGCGCCCGCACCCGGCACCTGCACGGCGAAGCCGTGGTTGTGGCTGGTCACCTCGACCTTGCCGGTGGTGCGGTCCAGCACCGGCTGGTTGATGCCGCGGTGGCCGTAGCCGAGCTTGTACGTGCCGAAGCCCAGCGCCCGGCCGAGGATCTGGCTGCCGAAGCAGATACCGAAGAGCGGCACCCGGCGGCGCAGCACCTCCCGGGCCAGGGCCACCGGGTGCTCCGCCGTCGCCGGGTCGCCCGGACCGGGCGAGAAGAAGATCGCGTCGGCGCCGGTGGCGAGCAGCTCCTCGATGGTCGAGGAGGCCGGCAGCACGTGGGTGGTGACACCGCGCGCGGCGAGCCGCCGCGGCACGTTGCGCTTGATGCCCAGGTCGAGCGCGGCGATGACGTAGCGCTGCTCCCCTTCGGCCTGCACGACGTACGGCTTGTCGGTGGTCACCTCGGCCGAGAGGTCCGCGCCGACCATCGCCGGCGCGCTGCGCACCCGCTCCAGCAGCTCCTCGGTGTCGGTGGTGACGCTGGAGATGCCGACCCGCATGGCGCCGCGCTCACGCAGGTGCCGGGTCAGCGCGCGGGTGTCCACTCCGCAGATGCCCACGACGCCCTCGTCGGCCAGCCGCTGCTCCAGCTCGCCGGTGGCGCGCCAGTTGGAGCCGATCCGGGCCGGGTCGCGTACGACGTAGCCGGCCACCCAGATGCGGTCGGACTCGTCGTCTTCGGTGTTGACCCCGGTGTTGCCGATGTGCGGCGCGGTCTGCACCACCACCTGCCGGTGGTAGGAGGGGTCGGTCAGGGTCTCCTGGTAGCCGGTCATGCCGGTGTTGAAGACCGCCTCGCCAAAGGTCTCCCCCACGGCGCCGTACGACTCGCCGCGGAACGTCCGCCCGTCCTCCAGGACCAGGATTGCCGGTCGCCGTTTCACGCAGTCTCCCCCTCGACCCGGAACCCGGGGCATACCAGACTTACCCGACTCATTTCACAGCCTTTCCATCGAGCACCGTCGGCTCGCCCCGCAGGAACGTCGCGACCACCCGGCCGGGCAGGGTCATCCGCGCGTACGGCGTGTTCCGGCTGCGGCTGGCGAGGTCGTCGGGTTCGATCATCCGCCGTGCGGCCGGATCCACCAGGGTGATGTTCGCGACCCGGCCCGGCGCCGGGTCGTGGCCGTGCTCGTCCAGGCCGGCGATCCGCGCCGGAGCGCGCGACATCCGCTCGGCGATCAGGTCCCACTGCGGGCCGAGCACGTCGAGCACGATCGACAGCGCCGTCTCCAGCCCGAGCATCCCGGGGCGGGCGTACGCCCACTCGCACTCCTTGTCCTCCACCGCGTGCGGGGCGTGGTCGGTGGCGACGATGTCGATGACCCCGTCGGCGAGCGCCTGCCGCAGGGCCTGGATGTCGGTGGCCGTACGCAGCGGCGGGTTGACCTTGAAGACCGGGTCGTACGGGCCGTCCGGGCTCCAGCCCTCGGCGACCGCCGGGCTGCCCAGCTCGGGCGTGCCGCCGACGAGCTGGTCGGTCAGGAGCAGGTGGTGCGGGGTGACCTCGGCGGTGACCCGCACTCCGCGTGCCTTGGCGTGGCGCAGCAGCTCGACGCTGCCGGCGGTGGAGAGGTGGCAGATGTGCAGGCGGCTGCCGACGTGCTCGGCCAGCAGCACGTCCCGGGCGATGATCGCCTCCTCGGCGACCGCCGGCCAGCCGGTCATGCCCAGCCGGGTGGAGACCTCGCCCTCGTGCATCTGGGCGCCCTCGGTCAGGCGGGGCTCCTCGGCGTGCTGGGCGATGACCCCGTCGAAGGCCTTGACGTACTCCAGCGCGCGGCGCATCAGCCGCGGGTCGGCCACGCAGTGCCCGTCGTCGGAGAAGATCCGCACGTTCGCGGCGGAGGTCGCCATCGCGCCGAGCTCGGCGAGCTGCTCGCCGGCGAGCCCGACGGTGACCGCGCCGATGGGCTGCACGTCGACCAGCCCGGCTTCGCGGCCGAGCCGCCAGACCTGCTCGACGACGCCGGCGGTGTCGGCCACCGGCGAGGTGTTGGCCATCGCGCAGACGGCGGTGTAGCCGCCGAGCGCCGCGGCCCGGGACCCGGACTCGACGGTCTCGGCGTCCTCGCGGCCCGGCTCGCGCAGGTGGGTGTGCAGGTCGACCAGGCCGGGCAGGGCGACCAGGCCCGCGGCGTCGACGACCACCGCGCCCTCGGCGGCGAGGCCACGACCGGTCTCGGCGATCACGCCGTCGCGGATGAGCAGGTCGGTCGGCTCGGCGCCGAGGATGCTCGCGCCCTTGATGAGGTACGTGGCCACAGCTATTTACCCCCGAGAAGCAGGTAGAGAACGGCCATCCGCACGGAGACCCCGTTGGTGACCTGTTCGACGATGGTGGAGCGGGGCGAGTCGGCCACCGCCGGCATGATCTCCATGCCACGGTTGATGGGCCCGGGGTGCATGACGATGGCGTGCTCGGGCAGTCGCGCCATCCGCGGGCCGTCCATGCCGTAGCGGCGGGTGTACTCCCGCGCCGAGGGGAAGTAGGAGGCGGCCATCCGCTCGCGCTGCACCCGCAGCATCATCACCACGTCGCTTTCGGGCAGCACCGCGTCCAGGTCGTAGGAGACCTCGATGCCGGGGGCGAGGGCACGGTCGGCCTGGATGGGGATCAGCGTCGGCGGCCCGACCAGGGTCACCTTGGCGCCCAGCGTGGTCAGCAGCAGCATGTTGGAGCGGGCGACCCGGCTGTGCAGCACGTCGCCGACGATCGCGACGTGCAGTCCGTCGATGCGGCCCAGCCGGGCGCGCATCGTGTACGCGTCCAGCAACGCCTGGGTCGGGTGCTCGTGGGTGCCGTCGCCGGCGTTGATCACGCTGCCGTCGACCCAGTTCGCCAGCCGGTGCGGCGCACCCGCTGCGGGGTGGCGGATGACGACGGCGTCGGCGCCCATCGCCTGCAGGGTCAGCGCGGTGTCCTTGAGGCTCTCGCCCTTGGAGACGCTGGAGCCCTTCACCGTAAAGTTGATCACGTCGGCGGAGAGGCGCTTCGCGGCCGCCTCGAAGGAGATCCGGGTCCGGGTGGAGTCCTCGTAGAAGAGGTTCACCACGGTCCGGCCCCGCAGCGCGGGGAGCTTCTTGACCTCACGTCCGGCCACTGTGGCCATCTCGGCGGCGGTGTCCAGGATCAGCGTGGCGGTGGCCGGATCCAGGTCGGCGCCGGAGAGCAGATGCCTGATCACTGCCGTCCCCCGGTGAAGAGCTTTACCTCGTCGGCGTCGTCGAGGCCGGCGAGGGTCACCCGCACGCTCTCCGACAGCGAGGTCGGAATGTTCTTGCCGACGTAGTCGGCGCGGATCGGCAACTGCCGGTGGCCGCGGTCGACCAGGACCGCGAGCTGCACCGAACTGGGCCGGCCGACGTCGTTGAGGGCGTCCAGCGCCGCGCGGATCGTCCGGCCGGAGAAGAGCACGTCGTCGACGAGGACCACCCGGCGGCCGTCGATGCCGCCCGAGGGCAGCTCGGTCGGTCCGATCGCGCGGGTGGCGTTGCGGCGCAGATCGTCGCGGTAGAGGGTGATGTCGAGCACACCGACCGGGACGTCGATACCTTCGAAGGCGCTCATCCGCTCGGCCAGCCGCCGCGCCAGCGGCACACCGCGGGTGGGCAGGCCCAGCAGCACGGTGTCGGCGGCGCCCTGGGTCTTCTCCAGAATCTGGTGCGCGATGCGGTCGATGACGCGCTGCACGTCGGCGCTGGTCAGAATGACCTTTACGGACGGTTGCAGTGCCGGCTCTGCCGGGGTGCTCTCGGGCACCGGGGGCCGGGCAGCCTGCGGGTAGGCCACGGCGGACCTCCTTCCCCGCCTCACGGGACGGGTCGTTAAAGGATGTCGGATTCCGCCCGGGCCGGTAACCGGCGCAGACGGGGCTCGGCACACGTTACCAGTGGTCACACGACCGGCCGAAGCGGGTGGCCGGCGGCCGGACGTTCGGTGGAGGCACCGAATCCCACCTCCGGGCGATTTCTCGATCTCCAACACTTGACCAAGTGACCTTCAACTGCGTACCGTCACGCTCCGTAGCGATAGCTGGGAGAACCCCGAGCAGCACTGGGAGTGTCAATGCCCTCTGAATACGCCAAGTCGCTGGGCGCGCGACTGCGTTCCATCCGCCAGCAGCAGGGTCTCTCCCTGCAGGGGGTGGAGGAGAAGTCGAACGGCCGCTGGAAGGCCGTCGTCGTCGGCTCCTACGAGCGCGGCGACCGCGCCGTAACCGTGTCGCGGCTGGCGGAGCTCGCCGACTTCTACCGCGTGCCCGTCTCCGAACTGCTGCCCGACGGCAGCGGGGTGCGGCACGAACCGACCAACAAGATCGTCCTGGACCTGGAGCGGCTCTACGACGAGGCCTCCGAGGACCTGGCGTACGTAGCGCGGTACGCCCGCGCCATTCAGCAGCAGCGGGGTGACTACAACGGCCGGGTGCTCTCGATCCGCGCCGACGACCTGCGGGCGCTGGCGATCGTCTACGACGCCTCCCCCTCCGGTCTGATCGAGCGGCTCAACGAGCACGGTGTGCTGGTGGCCGACCCCCGGGCGTTCTTCGCCTCCTGATCGCCGCGTACCACGACGAAAGGCCCGCGCCGGACGGCGCGGGCCTTTTCGTGTGGTGCGGGCCAGTTGTGAGCAGGCCGTGACGTGCGTTCCCGGTCTGCTCGCCGGCCCATTGCGTGCCGACGAGCAAGGTGCCGGCCGTTGCGTGCCGGCGAGCAGGTGCCGGCCCGTTGCGTGCCGACGAGCAGAGGTGCCGGCCGTTGCGCGGGTCAGCGGGGGCGGGTCAGCGGGTGGCGTACTCGGCCACCCGGCCGAGCAGGCCGTTGAGGAAGCGCGGCGAGTCGTCGGTGGACATCTGCCGGGCCAGCTCGACGGCCTCGGTGATCGCCACCGGGTCGTCGATCTCGTCGACGTAGAGCAGCTCGTAGACGGCGATGCGGGCCAGGTTGCGGTCCACCACCGGCATCCGGTCCAGCGTCCACCCTTCGGCGTAGCTGGCGATCAGCTCATCGATCCGGTTGAGGTTGGCTGCCACGCCCTCGACGAGGTCGATCGCGTAGTCGACATGTGCCGGCCGGGGATTCTCGATCCGGTCGAGATACCCGGCGAGCACCTCCACCGGCGGCCGGTCCCGCAGATCGGCCTCGAAGAGCACGTCGAGAGCCCGCTTACGCGCCTTGCGGCGCGCCGGCATCTGCTGTTTGGGACCCTCGGCCATCAGGCCCGGCCGAGGTATCGGCCGTCACGGGTGTCGACCTTGATCTTCTCACCGGTGGTGATGAAGAGCGGCACCTGGACGGTGGCGCCGGTCTCGACGGTCGCCGGCTTGTTGCCGCCGGTCGACCGGTCGCCCTGCAGACCCGGCTCGGTGTAGGTCACCTCGAGGAAGACGCTGGTGGCCAGCTCGATGTAGAGCGGGACACCCTCGTGGGTGGCGACGGTCGCCTCCGCCTCCGGCAGGAGGTAGTTGGCGGCGTCACCGACGGTCACACCGGGGACGTGGATCTGGTCGAAGGTGTCCAGATCCATGAAGACGTAGTCGTCGCCGTCGGCGTAGAGATACTGCATCGTCCGCTTGTCGACGGTCGCGGTCTCGACCTTGGTGCCGGCGTTGAAGGTCTTGTCGACGACCTTGCCCGACAGCACGTTCTTCAGCGTGGTGCGCACGAAGGCACCGCCCTTACCGGGCTTGACGTGCTGGAACTCGACGACAGCCCAGAGCTCGCCGTCGAGGTTGAGCACCGTGCCGTTCTTGAGGTCGTTGGTGGTCGCCATACCCTGCCTTGATCTTCAATTGACGGAAAGACCTGGCAAGTCTACTAGCAGCCACCGCCAGGATTCACACCCTCCGGACCGCTGCGATCGGCGCCGCATCACAGTATCCCGTCCCCTGCGATGATCATTGCTCGAAAACGGGATTCACCCCTCCAGACCGCCGCCGCCTCGCAGCCGCGCCCGGCCCACCGCAGTGATCACGACCATCCCTGGAGGAACCTTCCCTTCCCGGGAGACACCCCTCCCTTACCTGGGGCGATCACCCCCATCCGCCCTCACTCTCATCACGCGGATTGATCGTTAGTCGAGAACCTGTGTCAGACAGGCCGCACCACACCGGTTCTGGACTAACGATCAAGCTTGGGCTAGATCGTCGCGGCCTGAAGGGAAGCGGCCTGAAGCGAGGCGAGGCGGCCCGAGGCGAGGCCACCCGAAGCTAGATGGCCTGAGGTTTGGTGGTGCGGGCGAGGTGGTGCAGGGCGAGGCGGTAGCCGTCGACCCCGAGTCCGGCGATCACGCCGGTGGCGACCGCGGAGACCACCGAGTGGTGCCGGAACTCCTCGCGGGCGTGGATGTTGGAGATGTGCACCTCGACCAGGGGTGCGCGCAGCATC
>Ga0233375_1000267_pt1 | contig 30142 bp, 27 predicted proteins | sample ElkDunMinimDraft_10_FD_191539 | JGI IMG/M metagenome (GOLD analysis project Ga0233375, IMG submission 191539) | Fecal eukaryotic communites from dung pellets of Tule Elk in California, USA - Elk Dung E16 | ecosystem: Host-associated > Mammals > Digestive system > Large intestine > Fecal | place... | reverse complement strand
GGTCGCGCGCCACGAGCTCGAGGGCCGGCGGGTGCGGCTCGTCGTCGAGATGGCCCAGCCCTTCGGTGGAGTCCGCGGTGCTGAACGGCGCACCGTGTCCCAGGCCGTGCTGCGACAGCGCGGTGAGCGGCAGGACGGCGACGAGCATCCCCGCGACGATCCTGCGTGCGGTGCCGGCGGACGTCGTGACCCGTTCCCAGAGGTACGGCAGCGCGATGCACGCCGCCAGCGTCGAGAGGGTGAGCAGGGGCCAGTAGTAGCGGGAGTTGCCGCCTGCCCGCTCCGCCGTCGTGACCCCCGCGTAGCCGAGGAAGTACACCCAGAACGTGATGACGAGCACCAGCAGCGGGGAGCGCAGGCTGCCTCCGCCACGCCGCAGGACGAGGGCCAGGGCCGCGACCACCATGACCGGCACCGCCCACGGCGCGATCGAGCGGATCTTCTCGAGGTAGTGGGGCATCGCCAGGACGCGTTGCTCGACGTAGTAGGCGAGCCGCGCATGCAGCGGCTGTCCGGGCTCGCCGGCTGCGGCGCCCTGCTCCTGGAACGTGCGGTCCTCGCCGAACGACACGGCACGGTCGTTGGGGGGAGCCCAGAGCGGCGCGTCGGAGATACCCGGTGCGGCGGACCGGGCGGGGTCGAACTTGGCCGTCATGTTCACCGAGAACGACGATCCGACCGTGAGCTCGCCGTACTTCCAGGTCAGGGCTCCGATCCAGGGCGACGCCAGGAGCAGCCCCGTCAGGAACGCGATGCCGGCGGCCGCGAGCAGGTGGCGCCGCTGCGGCCCGCGGGCGCTCCCGACCAGGCGCACGGTCAGCCAGATCGCCCCGGTGACGGCCATGACGGGGACGAGGAAGAGCTTGGTCACGTACCCGACCGTGCACACGACCCCCAGCACCGCGGCGGCACGCCGCGTGCGCCCTGCCTCGAGGAGGGCCTCGTCGAGGCGGTGCAGGGCGTACACGAAGCAGGTGGTCCACGTGACCACCAGGACGTCCGGGGTCAGGGAGTGGATGGCGCCCACCGAGAACACGGTGACCACGACCGCGAACACCGTCGTCGCCACGGTGTGCTGCCGCGTGACCCGCCAGACGAAGGCGGTGCCGACCGCTGCGCCCAGCCATGCGGCGACGGCCGAGACCGTGACCACCGCGGTGATGTCACCGACGCCCAGGAGGAGGAGCGGAGCCGCCAGCCAGCTGATGAGGGGGGACCAGTAGGCGTTGACCGCGTCGTGCAGGTGACCGTCCGCGTACTGGCGGGCGATCGAGATGTAGGAGATGCCGTCGATGTTGTTCAGGTCGTACGTCGAGCGGGCCACGGCGAGCCCGAGCAGCACCGACCCGACGACGCCCACGCCGACGACCGGCCACCGCCGGCCCCGCACGGGTCGACGGTCCGGTCGGCGGTCGACGGTCACGGGCTCGAGGAGTGAGGTCGTCGTCGTCACGGTGCTCATGGGTGCTGCGCCTGCGTGGCCGGCCGACCGTCGGTGGGGACGTGGGTGGGCGTCGCGCCGGAGCCTCGGCGACCGGCTCGACGCGTCAGGTTCGTGGTGGCGAGGAAGAGCACGTCCACCGCGATGCTCCACAACCGGGTGAGCACCGTGACGACGACGGCGGCCTCGACGGGCATGAGCGCCGTGAGGAAGAGGACCTGGATGCCTTCGCGCACGCCGATGCCGCCGGGGGCGAAGAACGCGAGCATGCTCACGGCCGACGCGATGCTCGCGGCGCCGATCACGTACCCGACGTCCGACCACGGCAGGTCGGGGTAGACGGAGCGCGCGACGAGGAAGTACGAGGCGCCGGTGAGGATCGTCCCCAGGACGTACAGCCCGCCGCCGCCGAGCACCATCGACCAGGAGGGTCGGTCGTCGGTGGTCATGGGCTGCCGCCGGAGCACGCGGTACGCGAGGTCGAGCAGGCGCTGGAGCACGGGCGGTGCGAGCGCGACGAGGCACACGACCGCCGCGATGACGGACAGCTGGACGGCCTGGGGCCCGGCGGCGTCGAGACGTGGGTCGAGCGCCAGCAGCGCGAGGCCGACGAGCAGCGTCGAGATGAGCTGCAGGGCGGCCTCCAGGACCCCCGACACCGCGAGCTTCGAGCGGCTGACCCCGTGCTGCGCGGCGAAGTAGACCTTGCCGACGATCCAGGTCCCGGCGCCCAGGATGTACCGCCCGAGCCACGCCTTGGCGTACACGGCGCACAGCTCGCGCCAGTCCCGCCCCACGTCGCGCGCGCCGAGCCGGCGCAGGAGGTGCAGCCAGACACCTGCTCCCCAGTAGCGGAAGAGGAGTGCGAGCGCCGTGGCTGCGAGCATCGGCGCGACGTGGAAGTCGAGCCCCTGCAGGCGGGACCAGTCGATCCGGGCCAGGTACAGGGCCATGAAACCGACGACGAGGACGGTGAAGCTCACCTGCACCCAGCGCCCGAGCCGCCCCGAGGGCCGGCCGCCGCTCACGGGCGCACCTGCGCGCAGGCCACGAACGGTGCGAGCAGCGCCTCGTGGTGGCGACGGGCCACCGCGGGCCACGCGAACTCGTGGGACAGCTCGATCGCCTGCGCGACGAGCTCGTCGCGCGCGTCGTCGCCCATGCCGGCGACGCGCACGAGTGCGTCCGCCATCTGGGCGGCGTCGCGCTCGTCGACGAGCACGCCCGTGCGTCCGTCGTCGAGGATGTCGTCCGCTCCGCTCTGTCGTGTGGCGATGCAGGGCAGCCCGTACGACAGACCCTCCAGCAGCACGACCGGCAGGCCCTCGACGTCGCCGTCGGACGCGACGACGGAGGGCACGACCAGCACATCGGCCGCGCGGAAGCACGTCTCCTTGAGCCCACCCGACACGTAGCCGACGAACGTCACGTGCTCGGTCAGCCCCTGCGCGTCGACCGCGGCGGTGAGCTCGGTGCGCAACGGGCCGTCACCCGCGACCAGGAGACGCCACGGCCCGAGCGTGTCCGACGCGAGGTGGAGCGCCTCGAGGAGGTGGTGCAGGCCCTTCTTCTCGACCAGGCGCCCGACGAACAGCAGCACGAGCTCGTCGCCCAGCCCCAGGCTCGTCCGTGCGGTCGTCCGGGCGTCCGCGTCGCGCGGCTCTGCCGGCAGGTGCGTCCCCATGGGGATGACGTGGACGGGTGGGCCGGTCCGTCCGTCGGGGTCGAACTGCCGCAGCCGCTGCAACGTGCGGGTGCTCACTGCCGATGCGGCGCGCGCGCGGCGCAGCGTCGGCCGGACGACCAGCGGCCCCCCGAACGGCACCCGTCGCCACACGTCGACGTCGGACGCGTGCGTGGTGAAGACGAAGGGCACCCCGGTGAGCCGGGAGACCCACGAGGCCACGACGGCCTGCGGCGTGAACCAGTGCGCGTAGATGACGGCCGGGCGCAGGCGGCGCGTCTCGCGCAGCATCGCGACGAGCTCGCCGAGGAACAGCAGCGGCACCACGGGGTAGAGCCACGGGTTGCTCCGCAGGGCCGGCATGATGCCGCGCCCGGCGAGGACCTCGGCCCGCCGAGGAAGGGCGTAGTGGAACCGCACCTCCTCGAACCCGGCGTGCCGGGTGCGGGAACGGGTGTGGGACCGGCGGTCGTGCGGCGCGAGGACGTACACGTCGAGCTCGGGGAACTCACCCGTCAACGCACGTACCTGGTCACGCACGAACGCCGGGACGGGGTCGTCGTCCGACGACGGGAACGTCGAGGCGACGACGAGGACGCAGGGCCGCGCAGAGCCTGTGGTCACGCCGCCGTGCCACGGGTGAGCTCGGCGAAGCGGGCCCTGTCCGCGTCGGTCAGGGCACGGGAGTTGACGTGGGTGAGCCGGCCGGTCCCGCGCAGCAGCTCCTCGATCACGTCGAGCTCGAGCTCGGTGAACGCGGCCAGGAACGGGCCGTCGTGCGCCATCAGCTCACGCAGGCTGTCGTTGAGGTCGGCGGACTGCGCGATCCCGGCGGCCAGCACCCGCGCGTTCTCGTCCGTGACGTCGACGGGCGCGAAGGCGGGGCCTTCCTTGCGCAGGAAAGCGATCCCGCCGATCGGCGCGACCTCGCCGAACACGTCACCCGCGAAGATCTCGTCCGCGTGGATACGCGTCGAGATGAGGAACTCGGTACGCATCACGCGCTCGAGCACGAAGCGCAGGACATTCTTCGCATATACCGCCGCGCGGTAGCGCAGGGGGATCCGTGCACCGACGAGCGAGCGCACGTTGTACGTGAAGATGTGCAGCGGTCGCGGATAGGGGTGGACCCTCAGGTCGGCCGTGTCGACGAGCAGAAGATCGTCGCCGAGGAAGCGGAAGCCCTGGTCGAGAAGGGCGATGCTGAGCGTGGTCTTCCCGGTGCCGCCGTAGGCCGGAAGGAGCGTGGCCGTGCCGTCCTTGGTGACGCCTGCGGCGTGCATGAGCAGCACGCCCTGCTGGAGCAGCTTGTAGTACATGATCGGCTCGAGGATCTGCGCCTGCAGGTAGACGCCGATCGCGTTCATGTACACGCGGTCCAGCCAGTGTCGGGCGAAGTACACGGTCACGCGCTCGGTGTCGATGCCTCGCACGAGCGTCCGGTACCGGAACAGCCCCTTGAAGCGCGTCTCGTGGACGACGTCGCCCGGCTGGCGCTCGGGTAGCCGACCCACGAGCTCGACCCGGACCGTGGGGGCGCCGGGGGCCGCGTCGCCGGGCTGCGCGATACGCAGGTACTCGTTGTCGAGATAGCGCCGCCAGCCGCGATGGTCGGTGACCAGATCCACGGTCAGGAATCCGTAGAAGTTGTACGAGGTCACGACGATCTGCCCACCATTCAGCGCTGTTCGAGGCATCGTCACCGGCAGGCCCGGACATGCACACAGGGCGTGCAGCGGTCGCAGGGTCGGGAACCGCCTTCGATAGGCATGGTCGCCCGACGATGCGCCGAGAAGTTTAGCAGCGGCTGACTGCACCCGGATGTGCGTCGCTCATTCGGGTGACGCCCGTCGGTGTGGTCGTGGGTTCACCGTAGAATCTCCGGACCCCCCACCCCAGGACGTGAACGTGAAGGTCTTCATCCAGATCCCCTGTCTCAACGAGGAGACGACTCTGCCCACCGTGCTGAGCTCCGTTCCGCGCAGCATCGGGGGTATCAAGACCGAGATTCTCGTGATCGACGACGGTTCGACGGACCGCACGATCGAGGTCGCGCGTGAGCACGGTGTGCGGCACTTCGTGCGGCACACGCGCAACATGGGCCTGGCACGCTCCTTCCGTGACGGTGTGCACTACGCACTGGCCCACGGCGCCGACATCGTCGTGAACACCGACGGGGACAACCAGTACCCGCAGGACCGGATCCCCGATCTCGTCGCGCCGATCCTCGCGGGTGAGGCGGACATCGTCATCGCCGACCGCCAGACAGCGACGATCGCCGAGTTCTCGGCGTTCAAGAAGCTCATGCAGCGGATCGGCAGCGCGGTCGTCAACGGTGCGGCCGACACGAGCCTGCCCGATGCGGCGAGCGGGTTCCGCGCGTATTCGCGGCCTGCGCTGATGCGGTTGAACGTCGTGACCGAGTTCAGCTACTGCATGGAGACGATCATCCAGGCCGGGCACAAGCGGCTGCGGATCGTCAGCATCCCGGTCACCACGAACCCCAAGACCCGCGAGTCGCGACTCTTCACCAGCATGTCGCAGCACATGCGCAAGTCGGCGGCAGCCATCACGCGCAGCTATCTCATGTTCAAGCCGCACGCGGTCTTCGCGTCGATGACGTCGTTGTTCGCCGTCCTGTCGGCCGTCCCGATGATCCGGTTCCTCGTCCTGTGGGCGATGAACGGTGAGCGCGGTGGCAACATCCAGTCGCTGATCTTCGGCGCGATCATGGCCGTCGCCGCACTGCTCTCGTTCGCTCTGGGGGTGCTGTCCGAGCTCCAGCGGACCAACCGCATCCTGCTGGAGGACCAGCTGGAGCGGATCAAGGAGCTGCAGTACCGCCGGGACCCGTACGACCCGCCCTCGTGGGAGAGCTGGTCGACCGAGGTCGCCCGTGAGGAAGAGGAAGTCGACCGGGTGTGACGAGCTCGGGCTCCCGGAGGTCGCCGACCGTCATCGGTCGGCAACCTCCGGGCGCCGGGCTCAGTCGCTCGAGCCGAGCAGCCCCAGCAGGTAGCTCCCGTACCCCGACTTCACGAGCTTCTCCGCGCGCTCGCGCAGCTCGTCGTCGGACAGGAACCCGCGCCGCCAGGCGACCTCCTCCGGGGAGCCCACCTTCAGGCCCTGCCGGTGCTCGATCGTCCGCACGTAGTCCGACGCCTCGAGCAGCGAGTCGAACGTCCCGGTGTCGAGCCACGCCGTCCCGCGGGGGAGGACCTCGACCTGCAGGCGCCCCTGCTCGAGGTACGTGCGGTTGACGTCGGTGATCTCGTACTCGCCGCGCGCGGAGGGCTTGAGGTCCCGGGCGATCGCGACGACGTCGTTGTCGTAGAAGTACAGCCCCGGGACGGCGTAGTTGCTCTTGGGCTGCGCGGGCTTCTCCTCGAGGGAGAGCGCGCGGCCGGTCTCGTCGAACTCGACCACGCCGTAGGACGTGGCGTCGGCGACGCGGTAGGCGAAGACGGCACCGCCCTCGATGTTCTCGAAGCGCTGCAGGCGCGACCCGAGCCCGGGGCCGTAGAAGATGTTGTCGCCGAGCACGAGGGCGGCGGAGTCGTTGCCGACGAAGTCGGCGCCGAGCACGAAGGCCTGCGCGAGCCCGTTGGGCTCGGCCTGCACGGTGTACTCGATCGAGACGCCGAACTGCGACCCGTCGCCGAGCAGACGCCGGAACTGCTCGGCGTCGTGCGGGGTCGTGATGATCAGGACGTCCCGGATCCCCGCGAGGATCAACGTGGACAACGGGTAGTAGATCATCGGCTTGTCGTAGACCGGGACGAGCTGCTTGCTGACGCCGAGCGTGATGGGGTGCAGTCGTGTGCCCGAGCCGCCGGCCAGGATGATTCCGCGCATGGCGCCCTAGTGTGCCGTATCCGGGAGGTCGACCGTGTACCTCCGGTGGTTCTCGCCCGCCCACTCGAACGTCGCGGCCTCGACCAGGCACGGTTCGTCCAGCCGGCGGGTGGACACGACGGACGTCAGGACGGGCATGCGCTCCGCGATCGCGCACGCCGGCCCCGTCACCGAGATGTGGTCGGCGCTCGGGTTGCGCACCGTCACGGGTACCGAGTCGTCCCAGGTGAACGTCACGTAGGACCCGCCGCGGTTCCACACCGACTCGTCGCTGTCCGGCACCAGGCGCTGCCAGGCGTCGCGGTCGGGCCCGGCGAGCTGGCGGCCGGACAGGGACGGGACGCCCGTGGCGAGCATGAGCGCGTCGACGCTCACGTCGTCCGACGCCCAGGCCTGGCCGTGCTCCCGCAGCCACGCGCCGTCGCGCATCATCTGCTGGGCGGTGGTGCTCGCACGCAGGTCGCCGAGGCCCATGATGACGGGGTTGACACGCCACACGAGCGAGACGGCCAGCAGGACGGCGAGCAGGTAGGGCAGCACCGACCGCGGGCGCCACGTGATCAGCGCCACGCTCAGGCCGGTCATGGCCGCGGCGAACGCGACGTGCCCGGTCGACAGCGTCGGCATGGTCTCGCGCTGCATGGCCACGCCGGCCACGGCCACGACGGCCGCGACGACCCCGCCGCAGAGCAGCGCCCGCCAGAGCCCGGGGCGCTCGACGAGGGCGGGCAGCAGCAGGCAGACGAGCGCGACGGCGAGGTAGCCGAGCACGTCGCTCGCTCGTCCCGGCGGCACGAGGTTCACCAGGGGCAGGTGGGTGCCGAGGGTTCCCCAGTCGACCAGGACCCACGTGAGCCAGAAGGCCGTGGCGGCGCCCATCACGATCGCTGCCGGGCGGTTCACGCGCTTCCAGACGACCGCCCGTGCCGCGACCAGCACCAGCACCCACACGGCGGCGATGGCGAACGACGACGAGATCTCGGAGTTGTTGGTGCCCTCGATCGGCAGGTACTCCTGCCAACCGAGCAGGGTGGCACCGAAGGTCTCCTGCAGCGGCTGCGACGCCCCGGTCGCCACCCGCGCGCCCGGGTACAGGGTGCTGGTGATGGCCGTGAACGACGCCCAGTTCTCGGCGAACACGGCGCCCGCCAGGGCGAGGGCCCCGCCGCCGACGGCCGCGGTGGTGACGAGGCCGACGCGTCGCCGGTCCCGTGCGCGCAGCACCGTCAGGACCGCCGCCACGAGCAGCGGCAGGACGACGACGATGGTCCAGGGTTGGTAGTGGAACGGCGTGCGCGCGAGCAGGACGGCGGCGGTGACCCCGTACGCCACCGCCACGCCCCGGCGTCCCTCCGTCCACCGTCGCGCCGTCAGGAGGAGCGCCGCGCTCCCCGCGAACGTGTACCCGAGCATCGTGACCGGGCCGAGCGACCACCAGGCGGTCGCCGGTGACGCGAGCATGAGCCCGGCCGCGAACCAGCCGATCCAGCGGTTGCCCGTCAGCTCGCGGAAGTAGGCGGGGGCGCCGAGCAGCAGCAGGAGGACGGGCAGCCACCAGCGAGCTGCGAGCAGCGACGCGTCCGGCAGCCAGGGGCCGAGCCGCAGCACGGTCGCGTCGTGGAGCACGACGGTCGAGGCGGGGCCGGACGAGAGCAGCGACGCGAAGCCGTGCGGTGCCGCGAGGGGGTTGAGGTCGTCGGTCGCACCGGTGGCGGTGACCCCGAGGTTCAGCGGCGTCGACGTCAGGAACTCGTCGCTGCGCAGCGAGAGCGGCTCGCCCACCTGGTGGCCGTACGGGTTCGCCGGGTCCTGCCGCATGGCCCCGCTGCCGATCGAGGACAGCGTGATCCCGGTGACGACGAGCATGAGGTACACGGCGAGCGGGGCGAGGACCGGCCAGCGGCGCGCCACGACGCCCCGCCACCCGCTGCGGGGGGCAGGGTCGGCGTGCGTGGCGGCGACGGCCGGCGCGCCCGGGTCAGTGCTGGTGGGGGACATCGTGCTCCGGTCGTGACGTGGTCGGCTGGCGTGCGGGGGTGCCGGCGGGGTCGGGGCCGACGACCCCACGCATGCCGTCTGCGGCACCACGTAGGGTCGCACGCCAACGTGTGAGGCGGCCCGGGAGCAGCACCGTGGTCACGGCGAGGTGGCGGACGTCGCGCAGCACGGCCCCGAGCGCCCAGCCGGGCGAGTGCCGCCCGTACCGGCGCACCAGGTGCACGCGGTTGCGCGCGATGTAGTAGTACCGGAACGGTGCGGCGTGCACGAGGCGCGGCCCCCGGCCCGCGACGGCCGCGGTGGTGGTCCCGAGCCGGTGGCCGATGGCCGCCCCGGGGGCGACGACCACGGCGCGCCCGGCCGCGCGTGCGCGCAGGTACAGCTCGGTGTCGACGCCGTCGATGAACAGGCCGGCGTCGAACGGGCCGCCGCCCGGCGCGGGCGGCAGGTCCGTCGCGACGAGCAGCCCGGACTGCAGCGGCTCGCGGCCGAGCACGACGTCGCCCCGGCGGCCCGCCACGCGCGACCCCACGTCCTCGACGTGGCCGGGCCCCACGAGCGCGGGGTCGAGACCGGCCGAGCGGGCGGCCCCGGCGGCGGCCAGCAGGTCGGCGACGTAGCCGGCGGGCAGCACCGAGTCCTGGTCGACCGTGAGGTACCACGTGGGCCCGTCGTCGGCGGCGCGCGCGGCGGCCGTGCACAGCGCGGCGCCGATGCCGCGGTTCTCGGGGTGGCGCACGACGACGGCCCCCGTGGCGGCGCACGCGGCGAGCACGGCGTCGGCCGCGGGGCCCGTGCCGTCGTCGACCACGACGACGCGGTCCACCTGCCCGGCGAGCGACGCGCACACGGCGGTCAGCCGGTCGTCCGGGTGGTACGAGCTGACCAGTGCGGCGACCCCGCGGACGTGCAGGGACCCCTCCGACGACATGGCGCACAACGTACACTCCGTGGCGGCGCGGCATGCTGCAGGCGCCGGTGACACCGCCTGCGGGCCGGGACGAGAGCGCCGGGAGGGACCACGATGAGCGACGTCACCGTGCCCGCGGTCGTCGGGCGTCGGGACGCGGTCGGCATCGCGGTCGCCACCGGGGTGTCCGCACTGGGCGGCTATGTGGCGCTCGCGCTCGCCGCCCGCACGCTGAGCGTGGCCGACAACACCGTCTTCGTCACCTGGTGGTCGGTGCTCTTCGTCGTGTTCGGGCTGCTCAGCGGGTTCTCGGTCGAGATGACGCGGGCTGTCGCCGCGGCGCGGCAGGACGGCTCGCCGTCCGGCGCGCCGACCGTGCGGCGGGTCGCCGCCGGCGTCGGGCTCGTCACCGTCGTGGTGTGCGCACTGACCTCGCCGCTGTGGTCCCGGGCAGTGCTCCCCTCGGGGCACGGTGCGCTGGTGGTGCCGGTGTGCGTGGGTGCCCTGGCCTTCGCGGTGCACTCCGGCCTCGTCGGTGCGTTGGCCGGTGCGCGGCGCTGGAAGCCGTACGCACGGCTCGTGGGTGCCGAGGCGCTCTGGCGGCTCCTGCTCGTGTCGCTCGCGGCGCTGCTCGGCCTCGGCCTGGGTGGGCTCGCGTGGGCGTCGGCGCTGGGTGCGACCGCGTGGGTGCTCGTCGTCGTCCTGTCGCCGGCGGCACGTGGTGCCGGGCGCGAGCGCACCGACGCCTCCGCCGGGGTCGTCGTGCGGCGCGTCGCCGCGGCGACGGTCGCGTCGGGCGCGAGCGCGGTCCTCGTGGTCGGCTACCCGTCGCTGATCGCCGCGACGACGCCTGCTGCCGCGTTCGCCACCGCCGCGCCCCTGCTGCTGGCCGTGTCGTTGACCCGTGCCCCTCTCATGGTCCCGCTCAACGCGTTCCAGGGCGTGGCTGTCGCGCACTTCGTCGCGCACCAGGAGCGCGGCCTGCGTGCCCTGGCGCCGATCGCGGCCGTCGTCGTGGGGGTCGGTGTCGTGGCCGCGGCGCTCGCTGCGCTGGTGGGGCCGTGGCTCATGACGTTCGTCTTCGGTCCCGCCTACGACGTCCCGGGTGCGCTGCTGGGTGTGCTGACGCTCGCTGCGGTGTGCCTGGCGCTGCTGACGCTGACGGGCGCGCTGTGCCAGGCGCTCACGCGGCACCGGGCGTTCGTCGCGGGGTGGCTGGCGGCGAGCGCCGCCGCGGTCGTCGTGCTGATGGTGCCCGGCGGCCTCGAGCAGCGAGCGGTGCTGGGGCTCGTGGTCGGGCCGGTGGTCGGGCTCGTCGTGCACCTGGTCGTGCTGGCGCGCGTCACGCGGCGGGCCGCAGCGTGAGCGGGCCGCCGGCACCCCGGGTGAGCGTCTGCATGGCGACGTTCCGCGGCGAGCGGTGGGTCGAGGAGCAGATCGCGTCGATCCTGGGCGAGCTCGGTCCGCAGGACGAGCTCGTCGTGGTGGACGACGCGTCCGACGACGCGACCCCGCAGATCCTCGGGCAGATCCAGGACCCGCGCGTCCGGGTGCTCCTGCAGCGCGAGAACCGCGGCTACGTGCGCACGTTCGAGACCGCGATGCTCGCCGCCCGCGGCGACGTGCTCCTGCTGGCCGACCAGGACGACGTCTGGGTACCGGGCCGGGTGGGGCGCATGGTCGAGGACCTGGCCTCCGGTGAGGTCGTCGCGACGAACCTGGCGACCCTCGGCGGTCCGGACGCGATCCCGGGCCCGTACGGCCAGCGCTCGTGGCGGCTGCGCGCCAAGGTCGGTGGTCGTCGCGTCCGCGACGTGCTGGGCGTGCTGGCCGGCAACCGGCCGTACTTCGGGTGCGCGATGGGCGTCCGGCGTGGCGCGCTCGACGTCCTGCTGCCGTTCCCGCCGTTCCTCGTCGAGTCCCACGACCTGTGGATCGCGCTGTACGGCAACGTCACCGGGACGATGGTGCACGACGAGACCGTGAGCGTGCTGCGCCGGTACCACGACCAGAACACCAGCCCGGCCCGTCCGCGCGGGGTGCGGGCCGCGCTGGGGTCACGGCTGCTGCTGGTCCGGTGCCTCGTCGAGCTGCGTCGTCGCCGGCGTGCCCTGCGTCGCTGACGGTCGTGCCTGCCCGAGGCCGCGCTCGACGTCGAGCCGCAGCAGGGCGACCTCCTCGGCGAGCGTCCGCGTCTCCTCCTCGAGCTCGGTGATCTCGGCGCTCAGCTGGATGCAGACGAGGAGCAGCACCAGCAGCGCCGCCGCGAACAGCAGGTTGCTGGGCGTCTGCACGCCGGCCCACCCTGCCAGCGTGCCCAGGACGTCGGGGAACAGGCTCAGGGCGCACACGCCGACGGCCAGGGCGATCCACGCGACGACGTACTTCTCGCGGAGCTTGCGCGTGCGCAGCAGGACGAGCAGGAACACGACGAGCGCGACGCACAGCGCGACGGCGAACGCGTAGCCGGTCATCGTGAGGCCCCCTCCGCCAGGGCCACCGCGGGCGGTGGAGCCATGGGGCGCGACAGCGCGACGACGAGCGCGAGGACGGCCCGGCCGAGGAAGATCGCCGCCTTGCCGGGGCTGTGCGAGGGCGTGCCCCCGGCGCGCACCCGCATCGTGACCGGCGTCTGACGGATCCGCAGGCCGGCCCGGCAGGCGATGACGAGCGACTCGACCGTGTCTCCGAGGTACTCGGCCGGGTAGTCCCGGGCGAAGAGCGCGATGGCGCGGGCGTTCGCGCCGCGGAAGCCCGACGTCGTGTCGGTCAGGCGCGTCGCCGCGGTCCGCGACAGCACGGCGGACAGCAGGCCCATCGCCCACCGGCGCGGACCGCGGACCTGGTAGTCACCCTCGCCCGCGAACCGCGCGCCGATCGCGACGTCCGCGCCCTCGTCGAGGAGCGCCACGACGCGTGCGACGTCCGCGGGGTTGTGCTGCCCGTCGGCGTCGAGCTGGACGACGCGGTCGTAGCCGTGCCGCTGGGCGAACCGGAACCCGGCCCGCATGGCCCCGCCGACGCCGAGGTTGAGGGGCAGGTCCAGGAGCATCGCACCGGGGTGCGCACGCACGACGTCGGCGGTGCCGTCGGTCGACCCGTCGTTGACCACGAGCACGTCGGTGTCGGGCAGGTGCGCCGTGAGCTCGTCGAGCACGTGCGGGAGGACGGCCTCCTCGTTCCACGCGGGGACGACGACGAGCAGACGCGGGGGAACGGGTGTGCTCACGGCCGCCCAGCCTAGCTGCCGTGCCTGACGACCGGGCGCGGCTACCCTTCCTCCCGTGCCGCTCGACATCCTCGTCCCGTACTGGGGAGACCCGCGCCTGCTGCGCCAGACCGTGCGCAGCGTGCTGGCCCAGGACAGTCCCGACTGGGTGCTCACCGTCGTGGACGACGCGTACCCCGACCTGACGGTGCGGGACTGGATGGCGACGATCGACGACCCGCGCGTCCGCTACGTGCGCAACGCGCGCAACGAGGGGATCACCGCGACGTTCCGCAGGTGCGTGGAGCTCGCGACGCAGGAGCGCGTGGTGCTGCCGGGGTGCGACGACGTCCTGCTGCCCGGGTACGTGAGCACCGTGCTGGCCGCACACCGCGCGCACCCCGAGGTGGCGGTGATCCAACCGGGCGTGCGGGTGATCGACGCCTCCGGGGCCGCCGTGAACCCGCCCGCGGACCGCGTCAAGGCGCTCCTGCGGCCCCGCGCGACCGGCCGCGTGCTGCGCGGCGAGCGCCTCGCGACGAGCCTGCTGCACGGCGACTGGATGTACTTCCCGTCGCTCGCGTTCCGCCGCGAGACCCTGCTGGCCACGCCCTTCCAGCAGGGGCGCGCCGTGATCCAGGACCTCGCGCTCGTGATCGACATGGTGGCTGCGGGGGAGGGGCTGCTGATCGAGCCCGAGGTCTGCTTCGCATACCGCCGGCACGCGAGCGCGTCGGCCCCTGGCACGGCGCGCTTCGAGGGGGAGGTCGAGTACTTCCGGGACGCGGCCGCGCAGATGCGGGCACTCGGGTGGCGGCGCGCCGACCGCGCCGCCAGGTGGCGTGTGACGTCGCGGTTGCACGCCCTCATGACGCTCGCCGCACCGGGTGCCACGGACCGGCGGTCGCTGTGGCGGCTCGCCGTCTCGCGCGGCTGACGCCCCGCGCTGCTCAGAGAAGGTCGTGGGTGACGTTCTCGGGGCCGAGCAGGCGCGCGCGCCGCGCGACGTCGCCCCGCAGGTCCGCCGCCGTCGCGCCGTCCACCAGCACGACCGAGCCGTCGGCCGCCCAGGTGCCGAGCGCCGTGCGCAGCACCGTCGCGAGGTCGTCGCCCGCCAGTGCGACGCGGTCACCCGTCGGGCGCAGGTCGCCGAACAGCTGCCGGAAGGTCGCCGTGCTCCCGGCCGCGACCAGCGCGGGCGAGTCGGGGTCGGTGGGCGGTGCCCAGGTCACCACGTCGGCGTAGGACAGCACTGCGGCACCGTCGACCGCGTCCGGGGCAAGGGGCGCGCCGAAGCTGCGGGCGAGCGGTGCGAGCGCGACAGCGACCACGGCGGGCGCACCGGCCGTCGCGGGGCGGTCGGTGACGACCACGTCGGCGTGCGTGCGGTCGTCGAGCGTGACGCATGCGCCGCAGCGCCACGCCGCCAGCGCCCACACCAGCGCGCGCCAGTGCGGTGGCAGGTCGAGCCGGACGTGCACGCCGGGTGCGACGTCCACCTCCTCCACGAGGAGGTTGGTGCTCTTCGCGACCCAGTTGGCCAGGACCGCGCCGGAGAGCTCGACGCGTTCGCCGTCGGGGCCGTACCAGGTGATGCGGGGTCGCCCCGGGTCGCGCTCGAGCAGTCCGAGGAGCGTCGCGACGTCGGTCGGCGGTCGGCGGTGGGGGGTCGACATGGGCCCCAAGGCTAGACGTGCACGCGCGCCACGCCGGGACTCCCGAGTTTTCACCCGGACAACTCGGGCAACTAGCACGTCTCCGGTTGACGATCGGGAACGACACGCGTGTAATTCCAGGAGAACTGTTCTTGCACGCACCACCGTTGCGACCTCCGCGCCGCTCCGGCCGGGTCGGGCGTGATCAGCAGGACGACGGCGCACCTGGCACCACCCGGCCAGCAGAGCACCACCGAGCACGACTTCCCGCGGAGGCACGTATGTGGCACCTGCTCGACGACGAGAGCTTCCCCAACGACGTCGCCACCCACGCACCTGCCCAGCCGGCCACGAACGTGCTGTCGATCTTCGGCACGCCCGAGGACGACGGACCGATGGGGTGGCAGGAGCGCGCCCTGTGCGCGCAGACCGACCCCGAGGCGTTCTTCCCCGAGAAGGGCGGCTCGACGCGTGAGGCCAAGAAGGTGTGCACGCAGTGCGACGTGCGCGCCGAGTGCCTCGAGTACGCGCTCGAGAACGACGAGCGGTTCGGCATCTGGGGCGGCCTGTCCGAGCGTGAGCGGCGCAAGCTGAAGCGACGCGTGGTCTGATCTGTGGGACCCGCGTCGGCAGGGTGCGCCACGCCCGGCCGGCCTGCCACCGGTCGCGCCTCCACGACGGCATGATGGCGCGAGCATGACTGACACGCTGTCCCCCGTGGACCACATCACGACCGCCGCGGTACCGGTGACGACGCCGGTGACCGCGGTCGTCGTGACCCGCGGCCGGACGCGCTACCTCGCGGCGACCCTCGAGGCGCTCGACGCTCAGTCGCGGCGGCCGCTGCGGGTGCTGGTCGTCGACGTCGCGCCGGTCGACGCGCACGTGGGCGAGGTGCTCGACCACGCGTACGGCGCGTCGTCGCTGCCCGTGCCGCGGTTGTCGACCGTCCACGCACCGCACGCGCGGACGTTCGGCGAGGCCGTGCGGGCCGGGCTGGACACGCTCGCGCAGGCCCTGGACGAGCGGCCGACCGCGTGGTTGTGGCTCCTGCACGACGACAGCGCGCCGGCCCCGGAGGCGCTTGCGCGACTCGTGCGGACCGTCTCCAACGCACCGTCCGTCGCGGTCGCAGGCTGCAAGCAGCGCACGTGGACCGACCCGGAGCGGCTGCTCGAGGTCGGTGTCCGCACCACCCGGTCCAGCCGCCGCGTCACCGACGTCGAGCCCGGCGAGCTCGACCAGGGCCAGCACGACGGTCGGACGGACGTGCTCGGGGTCGGACTCGCGGGCGCGCTGGTGCGCCGCGACGTGTGGGACACCCTCGGCGGCACGGATCCCGCCCTCGGGCCGTACGGGGACGGGCTGGACCTGTCGCGCCGCGCGCGTCTGGCCGGCCACCGGGTCGTCGTCGTGCCGACCGCCGTGGTGCGGCACGCGCAGGCCGCGTACCACGGTCTGCGCCCCGCGCGCGGGGGTGCGGACGGCGTGCCCGACGAGCGCGAGGTCGACCTCGACGGCGACGGCGAGCCCGACAGCGCGGACCCCACGCGGTCGTTCGCGGGTCGCCGCCGGTCGCTGCTGCACCAGCGGCTCGCGAGCGCGCCGCTGCCCTTCCTCCCGGTGGTCGTCCTGCTCACCCTGGGCGCCGCCGTGCTGCGCAGCCTGGGCCAGGTCGCTGCCAAGCACCCCCAGCTCGCGCTCGCCGAGCTCCGCGTCGCGCTGGTCGTGCTGCTGCGCCCCGGGCCCGTGGTCCGCGCGCGGCGGCGGGCACGGGCGACGCGGGTGCTGCCGCGGCGCACGCTGCGCCCGTTGCAGGCGACGTGGCGCGACGTCTGGCGGCTGGCGCGCGACCGCCGGCTGGCCCGGCTCGAGGCGCGTCGCGTCGGCCGTGCACCGAGTGAGCTCGAGCTGCGCGAGCTGGCCGCCCTCGCGACCCGTCGTCGCGTGACGTTCGCCCTGGTCGTCGGACTCCTCGTGCTGGTCACCGTGGTGGCCGTGGGCAGGCTCCTCGGCCCGGTCGCGGCCGGGGCGCCGCTCGTCGGCGTGGCGCTCGCGCGTGTGACGACCGATCTGGGCGACGTCTGGAACGCCGCGACGTCAGGGTGGGTCGCGGGGGGACTCGGCGCGCCCGGCCCTGCGGACCCGCTGCTCGTGGTGCTCGCCGCACTCGCGGCGCCGCTCGGCCGTGACGTCGGTGCGGTCGTCGGTCTGCTGGTGCTCGGCGGGGTGCTGCTCGCCGGCCTGGGTGCGTGGGCGGCCGCGGGCGCGGCGACCCGTTCGGTCGGCGTCCGGGCGTGGGCTGCCGTGGTGTGGGCGACCACGCCGGCGCTGCTGCTCGCGGTCGGTGACGGCCGTGCGGGTGCCGTCGTGGCGCACGTCGCACTGCCGTGGGTGGCCCTCGGGCTGGCGCGTGCCGTCGGGGTGCAGCGCGTCGACCAGGTGGTGCCCGGGGTGTCCACGGTGCGCCGTGACGCCGACGAGCAGGACGCCGACGCCGCCGCCGAGGCACGCGCCGCCGCGTCCGCGTTGCGCCGGCCACGGCACCGCAGCGTGCGCGCCGACGCTCCGCTCGAGCTCGTGGGCAGCGGCGCCGCCGCACCCGGCGGTGGGACGGAGGCCGACGTGGTCACGCCCGTGCGCGGTGTGTCCGCGGTGCCGACACCACGCGCGCCCGTCTCCGGCGCCGTGCCTGTGGGCACCGCGCCGCAGGGTGCGACCTCGCCCGACGGCGCCGCGGAGGCTCCCCGCACGGTCGGGGCGCCCGACCCGACCGGGTCCGTGGCCGCCGCCGCCGGCGCGGCGCTCGCGCTCGCCGTCGCTGTCGCCGCGGCCCCCGTGCTGCTCGTGCCCGCGGTCGTCCTGCTCGTCGTCGTCGCGCTGGCGGCGCCCCGGGCCCGTGTGCGCGTCATCGGTGTGCTCGTGCCCACGCTCGTGCTCCTCGCGCCCTACCTGATCGAGGTCGGCACGCGCGGTACGGCCGGTGTCCGGCTGCTGCTGGCCGACGCCGGCCCGGCGGCGCGGGGCGCACCGGCGTCCGCCGTCGCGCGCGCGCTGGGTGTGCCCGCCGACCCCGCCGTGCTGGTGCCCGACGTCCTGCCCGACGTCCTGACGGCCGCGTGGCCGTACCTGACCGGTGCCGTGCTCGTGGTGCTGGCTGCGTTCGCGCTGCTGCGCGGGCGGGTCGTCGCCCGGGGCGTGCGGGTGTGCTGGGCGGTGGCGGCTGCGGGCGTCGCGGCCGGGGCGGTCGTCGCGGCACTGCCCGTGGCGCTCACACCGGACACCGTGGGCCCCGCGTGGACGGGGGCGACGGTCTCCCTGACGACCCTCGGGCTGCTCGGCGCGGCGGTGCTCGGCAGCGACCGGCTGACCTTGCGGCTCGCGCGGACGTCGTTCGGCTGGCAGCAGCCGGTCGTCGCGCTCGGCACCGCGGTCGCCGTCGTGGCCGTCGTGTGCGCGACGGTGGGGTGGGGCTGGACCGCCCGGGCGGGCGACGCGGTGGCGCTGAGCGCCTCGAGCGTCCCCGTGGTCCCGGTCGTCGGCCAGCAGGGCGCCCAGTCCGCGGCGGCGTCGCGCGTGCTCGCGCTGAGCGTGCGCGGTGACGGCGCGGTCGACTGGTCGCTGCTGCGGGGCGACGGCGACCAGCAGGTCGACCACGCCGCCGCGGTCACGATGCGGGGCCTGGTGGGACCGCTGGACGCGCCCACCGTGCTCGGCGCGGACGATGCGGCGGCCGAGGTCGGTGCGCTCGCCGCGCGCCTCGTGCAGGGAGCGACGGGCGACGTGGCGCCGGACGTGGCCGCGCTGGGTGTCGGGGACGTCCTGGTCCCCGCCCCGGTGGACGACGCGGCGGCCACGCGGGCGGGCCGTGAGCGGCTCGTCGGTGTGCTCGACGCGACGGCAGGGCTCGAGCGCGTCACGCACGACGGTGCGGGCACGCTGTGGCGCGTGCGCGCCGCTGCGGGCGATGTCGTGACCTCCTGGGCGCGACTGGTCGCGCAGGGCGCGCAGGGTGAGCCCGGTGCCGCGGCTGTCGCCGTGGCGGCCGACGGGCGCAGCGTGGACACCGTCGTCGCCCCCGGGGACGGCCGGCGCGTGCTGGTCCTCGCCGAGCGGGCGGACCCCGGCTGGCACGCGTACCTGGACGGTCGGCGGCTCGACCGGGCCGATGCGGGCTGGCGGCAGGCGTTCGAGCTCGGCGCCGACGGCGGCGCGCTCGAGGTCCGGTACGTCGACCCCCACCGCGTGCCATGGCTCTCGGTGCTCGGCCTGACGACGCTGGTGACCGTCCTGCTCGCCCTCCCGCTGCGACGCCGCCGAGGAGTGCGCACATGACGGCCCGACCGACCACACCTCCTGAGGGGACGCCCGTCCTGGACCGCCCGCGCGAGGGTGCGGCGCGGCGCGTGCTCCGGGCAACCTCCGGGCTGCTCGTCCTCGCCGTGGCGGCGGGTGCGCTCGCCGCTGCGGCCCGGACCGGGACCGCGGACGCCCTCGTCGTCGTCCCCGAGGCCGTCGAGGTGGCCCCAGCCTCCGTGACGCTGCAGTGCCCGGGACCCGTCGTGCTGCCGCAGCGCGCGGCACGCGGTGACGCGGCGTTCGACCCGTCGCCCGTGGCACCGCAGGTCGCGCTCGACGCGGTCACGGCTGCGGGTGGTGGCGCAGGTGCCCTGGCGGTGCTGCCGCTCGGGGGTGCGGCTGCGACGAGCGAGCTCGCCGCCGGCGGCGGCTCGCTGCACCTGGACGACGTCGCCGCGCCGATGGTCGTGCGCGCACAGCCGGACGACGTGTCGCCGGTGGTCGCCGCGACGGGGATGTCGGTGGTCAGCGATGGTGACGCCCGCGGGCTGGCTGCGGCGTCGTGCCGCGCGCCCTCGAGCGACGGCTGGTTCGTCGGCGGCTCGACGTCGGTGGGGGCGACCGCCACGCTCGTGCTGACGAACCCCGGCCTGACGGCCGCGCAGGTCGAGCTGGAGATCTTCGGCCCCAACGGCCGCGTCGAGCCGACGACCACCCAGTACACGGTCGCGCCGGGCGCCACCAGGGCCGTCGACCTCGGAGGGGCCGCGACCGAGCAGGCCGCCGTCGTGGTGCACGTCACGGCCACGGGGGGCCTGATCTCGGCGCACGTGCAGGACACGGCGGTGCGCGGGTTCACACCCGCGGGCACCGACCTCGTCGTGCAGGGTGCGGCGCCCGCGACGCGGCAGGTGGTGACGGGCGTCGCGGCGGCCGACTCGCAGGTCGGCTCGCCCGACGCCCCCGTGCTGCGGCTGCTGGCACCGGGCGACGAGGCGACGACCGCGCGCGTGACGCTCCTGGGCGCCGACGGTCCCGTCGACCTGCCCGGGGCGCAGCGGGTGCCGCTGCGAGCCGGCGAGGTGACCGACGTCCCGCTCGGCGGGCTGCCGTCCGGGGTGTACACGATGGTCGTCGACGCGGACGTCCCCGTCGTCGCGGCCGCGGCGGTCTCACGCACGGGCGAGCCCGGTGACCTGGACGACGAACCCCGGGTCGAGCGCGCGTGGTCGCCCGCCGCGACCCCGGACGCGCACGGCGTCGTCGCGCTGCCACGCGGTGTGCGTGCGCGGGTGGTGGTCGCTGCGGTCGGCCAGGACGCGTCGGCGAAGGGTGAGGCGTCCGCGACCTTGCGTGTCCTCGGCCGTGACGGTCAGGTGGTCTCGGAGCACGCGGTGAGCGTCGACGCCGGCACGACGGGGGCGTGGGACGTCGCCGATCTCGCCGACGGCGCCGCGGGCGTCGAGCTCGAGCCGATCGACGGTGTGACGCTCGCCTGGGCGGTCACCCTGACGCTCGCGCAGCAGGACGGTCCGCTCGTCGCGGTGCTCGACCCCGTCGCGGTGGTCGGGGCAACGGCGGCGCTCCAGGTGCGCCAGGACGCGCGACCGGCGCGCGACTGACCCGAACGGTCAGCGCGCGGTGCGTCGCAGCTGCAGGAGCTCTCGGACCCGCAGGCCCGCCCGGACCGCGAACCGCACCGGCGCCTGGTACCAGCGGCCGTACCGTCGCTCCAGGTACCGCCGTGCGCTGGCGTGGTGCGCGCTGATCATCGGCCCCGGCCGTTCGCGCCACGAGGTGCCGCCGACGTGGGTGACCTGCACGTCCGGCACGTACAGGTTCTCCCAGCCGGCCCGCCCGAGGCGCTCGCCCAGGTCGACGTCCTCGAAGAACATGAAGTAGGACTCGTCGAAGCCGCCGACCTGCTCGAAGGCCTCACGGCGCAGCAGCAGGCACGCACCGGAGAGCCAGCCGGCCTCGCGCAGGTAGCCGCCTGTCGACTCCTGCCGCGCGTGGTACGCCCGCGTCCAGGGGTTGCCCGGCCAGATGCGCGCGAACAACGCGTGCCCGGCGCCCTGGCGCAGCGACGGCAGGGCGCGTGCGGAGGGGTACATGGTGCCGTCGGTGTTGAGCAGCATGGGACCCAGCGAGCCGGCGCTCGGCTGCTCGTCACCGGCCGCCACGAGCCGGTCCAGCGAGCCCGGGCTCCACTCGATGTCCGAGTTGGCGACGACCAGCCAGGGGGTCCGGGCATCGGCTGCTCCGAGGTTGGCGGCCGCACCGTAGCCGAGGTTCGCCCCCGGGACGACGAGCCGTCCCCCGGCGCCCGCCACGACGGACTCGGCGACGGCGTGGTCGGTGCCGTTGTCCACGACGACCAGCTCGACGGGATGTCGCGAGGCGACCGCGAGCGTCTCGGCGAACCGGAGGAGCTCGTCACCCGGGTGGAAGACGACGCAGACGACACGGACGACGGGTGCGGCGTCGTCACGCACGGGCGATCGTGTGCCGGCGGGTTCGGGGGACAGGGGCGTGGTCATCGAGCGTCACCTTAGTGCGCGCAGATCAGTGCCCGTCCCCGTAGCCCGGATCGACCTCCTCCGGGCGGCGACCCACGAGGTGGGCGACCTGCTCCACGACGACGTCGCGCACGAGGTCGGCGAGGTCCGCGGGGTCCGCCGCGCGGGCCTCGACGGGCCGGCGGTACACCACGATGCGGTGCGGGAGTCCGGCGTCGGCCGGGAAGTACCGGCCCAGGGGCACGCCGCCGTGCTCCCACGGCGCGGGGTTGGACGGTGGGACGTCCTCGACCGCGAACTCCGCGCCGTCGAGCTGGCGCGCCCACCGTCGCTCGAGGTCCTCGACCGCGTCCAGCACCAGGTCGTCGAACCGTTCGGCGCGGGTGCGGTAGGCGGGTGTGCTCATGGGGAGCACCGGACCGCGGGGGCCGCGTCCGCGGCGGTCGCGGCGGCGCACGCCGACCGCGGGTGTCGCGGGGGCCGCCGCGGCACCCGCGCGTCGACGCAGAGCGGGCAGTCGGGCACCGTCACCGGGCGTCGACGGGCGTGGGGGGCCGAACGGACTCACGTCGCCACTGTAGCCACGCGGTGCGCCCGACACGCGGCCCCCGCGCGCGCCGCAGCGGGCCTGGTGGGGGGTACCGTCTGCTCGTGAGATCCGTCCGGCAGTGCTCGCGCACCGCGTGCCCGCGCGCTGCGGTCGCGACGCTCACCTACGTCTACGCCGACTCGACCGCTGTGCTCGGGCCGCTGGCCCAGCTCGCCGAGCCGCACTCCTACGACCTGTGCGTCGAGCACGCCGACAGGCTCACGGCGCCCCGTGGCTGGGAGGTCGTGCGGTTGCTGCCGGAGCTGCAGGAGGCCGCCCCGAGCCATGACGACCTGGTGGCGCTCGCCGAGGCGGTCCGTGAGGCAGGACGGCGACGTGCCCCGGAGCCGGCCCCCGCGCTCGCACCGGTCGCCGCACCCGTGCCGGACACCGCGCGGCGCCGTGGCCACCTGCGCGTGGTCCCCGGTGAGCAGGCGTGAGCGCGGCGCGCGACCGCCGACCCCCGGCGGACGAGCCGCTGGGCTCGATCACGCGCCCGCTGTCGGACGACTCCGCGACGGCGCCGGCCTGCTACGGGTGCGGTGCCGACGACCTGACGCGGCTGCGGCTCGCGCTTCCCGACGGCCGCCCGGCGGTCTTCGCCTCCTGTCCCGACTGCGAGGCCACCGCGTGGTTCGTGATCGACGGTGACGGCATCGCGCTCGGCCCCGACGGCGTCCCGCGCGCCTGACCCGGCGGTCCGCCGCCGACACCACGGGACGACGTCCCTTCGACCCAGGAGATGCCATGACGCCCAGCGACGCCCCCGCCACCGACCTCGAGCCGTGGGCGCGTGCGCTGCTGCGCTGCCCCGTGACGGGTGCCGAGCTCGTCGACGGCATGGGCGACGACGGCTCACCGGTCCTCGTGTCGACCGACCCCGAGCGCCCGCTCGTCTACCCCGTCGTGGACGGGATCCCGGTGCTGCTCGTCGACGAGGCGCGCCCGGCGTCCTGACGCGCACCTCGGGCGTGCCGGTCGTCCCGGTGCCCGCGCGGTGCGTCGGACGTCACACGTCAGGATCGGGGACGCCGTGCGGCAGCCGCCGCAGCAGCACAGCCTCCGCCTGCTCGCGACGCACGCGCTCGCGCTCGACGACGGTCTCCCGGCGGCCGCGCTCCGCGAGCACCGCGGACAGGAACGCCTCGGGATGGGTGCCGTCGGGCGGCGGAGGGCTCACGTACGGCCGCAGGTCGGCGGCGAGGCGCTGGCCGAGCTCGGCGCGTGATCCCGGGTGCAGCAGGGCCGCCCGCCCCAGGAACTGGCGGACCGCCAGCGCCAGACCGTCGGGCAGGCGCGCGACGTCGGCGTGCGCGGCCCAACCGGCCAGCTGCGGTGGCATCACGGCCGCCGTGCGCACCGGTGCGGCCGCCCTCACGCGGGAGCCGTACGTGCCCGCCAGCACGTCGCCCACACGCTTGCCGCGGGGATGCGCGATGGAGCAGATCACGGCGACGGACCCGAACGTCAGCCACAGCTCGCCGACGCCCGTCAGCGCGCGCACGAACGCCTGCCGGAACGTGATCGGGCCGCCGTCGTCCCGCACGATGCGCACGCCGGCCACGAGCTTGCCCAGCGAGCGCCCGCGGCTCAGCGTCTCGACGGTCGTCGGCAGGACGACCGTGACGGTCACGAGCAGGACGATCGTGAGGATCCGGCCCGTCGTGGCGTCGAACGCGACGTCCAGACCGCCGAGCACGACGAGCGCGACGATCGCGAGGGCGGCGAGGGTGAGGACGTCGACGATCGCGCCCAGGAGCCGCGAGGCCACCGACGCGGGGCGCGTGTCGAGCACGACGCCCTCGCCGATGACGACACCGTCCTGCAGCTGGCTCGGGCGCGGCGTCGTGGCGGTCACCCGCGCAGACTATCGCCGGGGGCCGCACGAGCCCCGACGCACGTGAGACGGCCGGTCGATGGCAGGCTGGGGGCGTGGACCTCGACGCGTACACCCGCGCGCGCACGCCGACGTGGCAGCGCCTCGACGAGCTCGCGCGCCGCCGCAGGCTGACCGGCGCCGAGGCGGACGAGCTGGTGGCGCTGTACCAGGCGACCGCGACGGACCTGTCCGCGGTCCGGTCCGCGGCGCCCGACCCCGAGACGGTCACCCGCCTGTCCCAGGTGCTGGCCCGCGCGCGTGCGCGCCTCGCGGGGACGCACGCCCCGTCCCTGTCGGACGTGACGTCGTTCGTCGTCCTGCGGCTGCCTGCCGCGCTCTACCGCATCCGGTGGTGGACCGTCGCGGTCACGGCCGCATTCCTCGCCGTGGGCGTCGCCACCGGTGTGCTCGTCGTGTCGTCGCCCGACGCGCTCGCGCTCATGGGCACGCCGGCCGAGCAGCGGGAGTACGTCGACCACGCCTTCGCGGAGTACTACGCACCGGGTGCGGGCTTCGCCGCGATGGTCTGGACCAACAACGCGTGGATCGCGGCCGTGTGCGTCGGGACCGGCATCACCGGGGTGTTGCCGGCGTACATGCTCCTGACCAACGCGGTGAACGTCGGTGCCGCGGGCGGTCTCATGGCGGCCCACGGGCGCCTGGACGTGTTCCTTCAGCTCATCGCCCCCCACGGGCTGCTCGAGCTCACGGCGATCTTCGTCGCCGGAGCCGCCGGGCTGCGGCTGTTCTGGACGTGGGTGGACCCGGGGCCACGCACCCGGGGACGGGCCCTCGCACAGGAGGGGCGCGCGCTGTTCACGGTCGCGATCGGGCTCGTCGGGGTGCTCGCGGTGTCGGGGCTCGTCGAGGGGTTCGTGACCGGGACGGGGCTGCCGTGGCCCGTCAAGGTCGCGGTGGGCGTCGTCGTGCTCGCCGCGTTCTGGGCGTACGTCCTCGTCCTCGGGCGACGGGCCGTGGCGGGCGGGCACACGGGCGACCTCGACGCCGACCGCGCGGGGTACGCCGTCGCGACGGCGGGCTGACGCGGGCGGGTCAGTCCGCGAGGCGCACGGCGTGCGTGTCGGCGTCGTCGGCGACGAACCGCACGCACGTCTCGGCGGCGGCGAGCACGTCGCGCCGCTGCGAGGCGGGCAGCGGCTCGAGCGGCGTCACGGTGAGCGTCGCGCCCGTGCGGCGCGCGCCGGCGTGCGAGCTGCGCACGCGGTCGACCGCCCACGTGGCACGCACGCGCCCGTCGACGAGGACCGCCGCGGGCAGGCGGCCGTTGGGCGTCTGCAGCGCCCGGCGGTGGGTGTCGTCGATGACGCGGGTGCGCTGCGCGTGCGACAGCCAGAGGTTGTCGTAGTCGGGCAGGAAGCGCACCGGTGCGGGGACGTCGGGGTCGGGGCGGGGTGCGTCGGGCAGGTCCAGCAGCTCGCGCGTGCGACCACCCGGGCGTGCCGGGACGGCCGGCAACGTCACGAGCCGGTCGCGCAGGCCGTCGACGACGCCGCGCAGGCCGGTCAGGCCGGACCACGCCTGGACGTCGCCGACGCTCGCCGGCCCGAACGCGGCCAGGTAGCGCAGCACGACGTCCTCCAGGGCGCGGGTGCGTGCCTCGTCACCGGACAGGTCGCCGGCGGCCGTGACCGCGGTGGGCACCCACGCGTCCAGGGCCGTCCACGTCGTGGCCGCCGACCGCTGCCACAGCCCGCGCGGCGTGACCTGCACGAACGGCAGCAGGGCGCGCGCGAACGCCGACAGGTCCTGTGGGTGCGCCCCGGGCCACTCCTGCGCGAGACGTGCTCCGAGGTCCGTGGTGGCACGCGGCTCGGCGCGCACGTGGGCCGCCGCGACCTCGACGAGCCGCTCGAGGTCGACGAGGTCCGCGGAGGCACGCCGTCGCGCGTTGGCGCGCAGCTCACGGGCCATCACCGGGCGGGCGAGCGCGGCGAGCACCGGCGCGTCGCGGGCCGTGACGAGGTGCACGGTCGAGCGCATCACGGCGATCCGCACCACGGTGCGCGCGAGCAGCGCGTCGTCCAGGTCACGCGTCGTGAAGCCCACGACCCGGCTCCACAGGCCCAGGAACGGCGACCACGGGTTCTGCGCCTGCAGACCCACGAGGTGCTCCACCACCGTCGGCACGTCGTCGTGCGTGCGCGCCAGCAGGTGCTGACGTGCGAGCAACGCCCGGTTCAGCCCGCGGTCCTCGAGCACGTCCCGAACCTACCGCCCCCCACCCACGCCCGGCCGGCTACAGGCGGCCGGCCGCCTTGAGGGCGAGGTAGGTGTCGGCCAGACGCGGTGCCAGCGCGTCGGGGAGGGCCTCGACCACCTCGACACCGCGCTGGCGCAACCGCATCGCGACGGCCGCGCGCTCGAGCGACGTGCGCTCGGCCGCCGCGGCGTCGAAGACCTCGTCGATCGTGCGCCGGGACGTGCGCAGCTGCTCGAGCTCGGGGTCGGCGACCGACGCGAGCACGACCTGGTGGCGTCGCGTGAGGCTCCCGACGACGTCGAGCAGACCCTGCTCGACCGAGGCGGGGTCCAGCGAGGTCAGCAGCACGACGAGCGCGCGACGGCTCACCCGCGAGCGCACCTGCCCCACGAGCCCCGGCCAGTCCGTCTCGACGAGAGCGGGCTGCACGCCCGCCAGGGCCTCGGCCAGTGCGGGCAGCACGCGCGACGCGTGCGAGTCGGCCACCCGTGCCCGGACCCGACGGTCGTACGCGAGGAGCTCGACGCGGTCGCCTGCGTGCGCCGCGAGCACGCCCAGCAGCAGCGCGGCCTCCACCGACGCCTCGAGCCGGGTCGCGTCGAGCACGCGCGCGGCGCTGGTGCGCGAGGTGTCGACGACGAGCAGCACGTGCCGGTCACGCTCCGGTCGCCAGGTCCGGACCACGACCTCGCGTCGCCGGGCCGTCGCACGCCAGTCGATCGACCGGACGTCGTCACCGTCGACGTACTCGCGCAGCGAGTCGAACTCCGTGCCGCCGCCGCGGACCTGGACGGCGGCGCGCCCGTCGAGCTCGCGCAGCCGGGAGAGTCGCGACGGCAGGTGCCGTCGTGACGCGAACTCGGGCAGCACCCGCAGCCGGCCGGGCACGTCGAGGGACACCTGCCGGCCGGCGACGCCCAGGGGCCCGAGCGTGCGGACCGTCACGCGGTCCGCGACGGCATCGCCGCGGCGTGCGGGCACGAGCGTCGTGGTCACCCGCCGCTGCTCACCGGGCGGCAGGTCGACGCGGTGCCGGGGCGTGCGCGCGCCGGTCGGGTCGTCGCCGCCCGGCAGCGCCGACGGGGGCCACGCGTCACGCACCACGGCGCGGGCGGTGCGCCGCCCGGTGTTGCGCAGCGTGAGCACGGAGTCGGCCGTGCCGGACAGCCTGACCGACGTCGGCAGCCGACGGGAGAGGGCCAGCTCGCGCGGCGACGCGGCGAGCGCGACGTCGAGCGCGCACAGCGCCACGACGACCAGCGCCCACGTGAGCACGGTCAGGGGGGCGGGCAGCAGCGCGACCGGGACGAGCCCGGCCAGCGCGACCAGCACCGCGCGCGACGTCAGCGCCACGGGCTCAGCGGGGGACCGGGACGGACGCGAGCACCGTGTCGAGCACCGACTCGGCGGTGACGCCCTCGATCTCGGCCTCCGGACGCAGCTGCACCCGGTGCCGCAGGGTCGGGTGCGCGAGCGCCTGCACGTCGTCGGGCGTCACGTAGTCACGGCCGCAGAGCCAGGCCCACGCGCGTGACGTCGCGAGCAGCGCCGTCGCCCCGCGGGGCGAGACGCCCAGGCTCAACGACGGCGACGTGCGGGTCGCGCGGCACACGTCGACGACGTAGCCGATGACCTCGGGGGCGATCTGCACCCGGCCGACCTGCGCTCGGGCGCGTGCCAGGTCGTCCGTGCCGGCGACGGCGCGCACGCCGGCGGCCGCGAGGTCGCGCGGGTCGAAGCCCGTGGCGTGGCGCGTCAGCACCTCGACCTCCTCGGAGCGCTCGGGCAGCGGCAGCAGCAGCTTGAGCAGGAACCGGTCGAGCTGCGCCTCGGGCAGCGGGTACGTGCCCTCGTACTCGACGGGGTTCTGCGTCGCGACCACGACGAACGGGTCGGGCAGGCGGCGCGGCTCACCGTCGACGGTCACCTGCCGCTCCTCCATGGCCTCGAGCAGCGACGCCTGCGTCTTGGGGGGCGTCCGGTTGATCTCGTCGGCCAGCAGCAGGTTCGTGAACACCGGGCCCTCGCGGAACGAGAACTGCGCGGTGCGCGCGTCGTAGACGAGCGAGCCGGTCACGTCTCCCGGCATGAGGTCGGGCGTGAACTGCACGCGCTTGGTGCCGAGCTGCAGCGCACCCGACAGCGCGCGCACCAGCAGCGTCTTGGCGACCCCGGGCACGCCCTCGAGCAGCACGTGCCCGCGGCACAGCAGCGCGATGATCAGGCCCGTGACGGCGGCGTCCTGCCCGACGACCGCCTTGGCGACCTCGCCGCGCACGGCCGCGAGGGAGCTGCGCAGGTCAGGGTCGGGCGGGGCGGCCGGTGGCGCCTCGACGTGCTGCTGCCAGGGCATGGCCTGCTGCTGCCACGGCGCGGGCGGCGCCGGGGGTGCCGGCTGCGGCTGCGCCGGGGGTGCGGCGACGGGGGGCGTCGGCGGGCCGGCGGGCGTGAGCGGCCCCTCGGGCGCGTACGGGCTGCCCGGCGCGCCGGAGGTGGTCGGACGCGGCGTCTCGTCGGTCACGGTCGGTGTACCTCGCTCTCCAGGTGGTGCAGGTCGTCGGCGAGCCGCAGGAGGCCTGCGTCGTCGGTGGGGGGCGGGCCGTAGAGCAGTGCCTCGAGCTCGCGGGCCGGTCGGTCGGTGGCACGCGCGAGGGCGTCGACGACGGCGTGCGCATCGGCGGACCTGGGCAGGCCGAGCCGGTGCGCGACACGCGCCGCGGTACCGGCGCGCAGCGCAGCGGCGGCGTGCCCGTGGGCTCGCGCGCGCCGGTAGAGCCGGCCGCGCCCGCGGGTCGCCTCGGCCGAGCGGACGACCACGGGCAGCGGCTCGGCGACGATCGGTCCGAGGCGCCGGGCACGCCACACGACGGCCACGACGAGCACGAGGGCGAGCCAGCCGGCAACCGGGCGCACCCACGGGACCAGGGCGGTGAGGGTCGTGCCGGACGCGTCCTCGCGCCCGGACCCGAGGTCGTCGAAGGTCGGGACGTACCAGACGAGGTGGTCGTGGCGGCCGAGCATGCGCAGCACGAGCGCGGCGTTGCCCTCCTCGCCGATCGACGCGTTCGTCATCGGGTCGAGGTCGGACAGTGCCGTGACCCGCCGGCCGTCCTGCTCGAGCGTCACGTACGCGGCGTCATCGGCACCGTCGTCCGTGGCGAAGCACGTCGTCGCGCGGCCCGTCGGGTCGCCGTAGCCGCCCGCGGCCGTGATCGAGCCCGCCGCCAGCGCGGCGGGGTCGTCGCAGCCCGCGGTGCGCGTGGTGCGCGCCCCGCCGGCACTCGATGCCACGACGTCCGGTGCGATCGACGACAACGCCCAGCCGGCGTCGACCAGCACGAGGTCGTCGTCGAGGTCCGTGAGGGCCCGGACCTGGTCGTCCGTGAGCCACTGGTCGCCGACGACGAGCACCGTGCTGTCGCCCGTCGCGGCCGCGAGCGCGGCACCGGTCGTCGTGACGTGCTCGACCGTGACGCCCTGCCGTTCCAGCACCTGGGCCGCCGCGCGGGACCCCACCGCGCCCGGGTTGTCCGGCGCGCCGGGCGCCGTGCCGGCAGGTGGCGCCGGCAGCGTCAGGACCAGTCCGCCGAGCAGGAGCAGGCCCAGCACGACGAGCCACGGACGGGCGCGGCGCCACCGCGCCGTGGCGCGTCCGCGGCCGGTCGAGCCGTCACCGAGCACCTCCGTGGCCGGTGGACGCGGTGCGTGCGCCGTCGCGGACGCGGGCGTGCTCACGTGGGCACCCCGACCGGACGTGCGGTGCGCACGGCGTCGTCGAGCGCCCGCATCGCCGCGTCGTCGTCGGCCGTCGCGGTGCGTTCGCCGTAGACGACCGCGTCGAAGAGGTCGCCGCCGCGCAGGAGCGCCTCGGCGTGCGCGGGCAG
>Ga0233375_1000266_pt1 | contig 30276 bp, 24 predicted proteins | sample ElkDunMinimDraft_10_FD_191539 | JGI IMG/M metagenome (GOLD analysis project Ga0233375, IMG submission 191539) | Fecal eukaryotic communites from dung pellets of Tule Elk in California, USA - Elk Dung E16 | ecosystem: Host-associated > Mammals > Digestive system > Large intestine > Fecal | place... | reverse complement strand
GCGAGCATCTCGTCCGTGTAACCGAAGTCGTTGAAGGTGGCGACCTTCAGCGTGATCGGGCCGTCCTCGCCGGATCCTTCGTCGGAGCCCTCGGCGGCACCGCCGCAGGCAGTCAGGGCGAGGGCGAGGGTTGCGATACCGGCCGTCGCCGCGGCGGTGCGGCGGGATCGGCTGGCGGGTCGGGTGCTGCGTCGCACGATGACTCCCTTGTCTGGGTCGAGGGCCGCGTGGGGCGGCAACCTGTCGGCAGGTGCACGGGACGACTGGTTGTCCCGGCTCCTGGTGCCTGTCGCAGATGCTCGTTCCCGCCACCGGGGGCGTCAACCAGGGCCGGTGGCGACGCCCGCCCGCGGGGCGTGGAACGGCGGGATTCCGCGGGTACGACGGGGGCGGCGTCCGCTGCCTGACGTGATCGGTATTGATCACGATCGCGCGAGTCGTGCCGACCGATCGTGATCAGCGGGTGCGGTTCGCGGCCAGGATCTCCTCCTGGTACGGCGCGACGACGTCCCCCGAGACGCGGCAGTCGAGCAGCAGGAAGCGGCGGTCGGCCACGGGCTCGGCGGCCCACGTCGCCACCCGGTCGAGGTCGCTCAGGGTCCGGACGACGACGCCCTCGGCACCGAGCGCGCCGGCCAGCGCGGCGAAGTCCGCCTCCGGGATGCGCATCGGCTCCTCGGCGATGCCCTGGCGCCCGTACACGTGTACCTCGGCGCCGTACGCGGCGTCGTTCCACACGACGGCGACCCCGCGACCCGCCGCGGTCCGTACGGCGGTCTCCAGGTCAGCCAGCGCCATGAGCCCGCCGCCGTCGCCGGTGGTGAGCACCACGGTGTCGTCCGGGCGGGCGGCCGCCGCGCCGGCGACGCTGGGGAAGCCCAGACCGATGGACTGGTAGGCCGTACCGACCATGACCATCCGGTCGGGGGAGGCGACGGGCCAGTACATGTTCGCCCAGCCGATGAAGTGCCCGCCGTCGGACACCACCACGCGGTCCGCGGGCAACAGGCCGGCGAGGCGGTGCGCCACGGTGCGCGGGTCGAGGCGTCCGTCAGGTGCGATCCCGTCCGCGGGGCCGGTCTCGTAGCGGCGGGCCCCGGCGACGTCGACCGTCTCGCGCCAGCCGGAGGGCTTGGCCCCCAGGGCGTGCAGCTCGTCCATGAGCGCCCGGGCCACGAGGGCGGCGTCGCCCCGGACGAACCCGCCGACGTGCCGGTGCGTCGCCGCGGGAGCGATGTCCACCTGGGCCACGCGCGTGCGCGGCGCGAACAGCTCGCCGAAGCGCATGGTGAACTGGTTGAGCGACGCCCCGAGCACCACTGCGACGTCGGCCTCGCGGACCAGCTCCATCGCCTCGCGTGCGCCGAAGCCGCCCGCGACACCGAGGTCGTAGCGGCCGTCGGGGAAGACTCCGCGGCCCAGCGCGGTCGTCGTGGTCAGCGCGCCTGTCGCCTCCGCGAGCTCGCCCAGCGCCTCACCCGCACCGGCGAGCCAGGCACCCCGTCCCGCGAGCAGCAGCGGTCGCTCCGCATCGGCGAGGTGCCGCGCGAGGTCGGTGATCGCCGCCGCGTCGAACGGCCCGGCCGGAGCCAGGGGGCCGGGCAGCGCGGGCCGCGGTGCGTCGGGGATCGGCCCGGCCTCGAGCGCCGCCACGTCGTAGGGGATGGCCAGCACCACGGGCACGCGGTACGTCAGCGAGTGCTCGATGGCGATGACGCTGGTGGCTGCGGCGTCCGCCCGGCCCACCGTGTACGTGCGGGCGCCGACGGCGGCCGCGAGCGCGATCTGGTCCACGTCCCAGGGACGCGGGCCCGACGTCGGCTCGTCGCCGGTCAGGAGCACCAGGGGCACGCGGGCCTGGGCGGCCTCGGCGAGCGCGGTGAGTGCGTTGGTGAAGCCCGCGCCGTAGGTGGCGGTCGCGGCGGCGATGCGGCCCGAGGCGCGGAAGTGCGCGTCGGCGGCCACGACGCCCCCGGCCTCGTGCCGCACGGCGGTGAAGCGCGCGGTGGTCGAGCGCGTGAGGTCGTCGAGGAACCAGGCGTTGCCGTTGCCCATGACGCCGAAGACGTGGTCGACGTGCTGGGCGAGGGTGCGGGCGACATGGGCGGACACGGTGGGCACGGGGCCTCCAGGGGAACAGTGACGGATGAGTGGTGCGGTCCGTATGTGTCCCGTGCGGGCCCGGCTCGTGGCTCGCCGCGCGCCCCTTTTTCGAGCGCAGGCGGTCTCGCCCGCCTTGACGTTCCGGAGTATATCCACGAGCCGGACCCTGCTGGTGACCGGTGCTGGTGACCGGTGCTGGTGACCGGTCAGGCCGGAGTGAGCGTGTACTTGGTCTGGAGGTACTCGTGGATGCCCTCGGCGCCGCCCTCACGGCCGAGGCCGGACATCTTCCAGCCGCCGAACGGCGCCGCCGCGTTCGACACGACGCCGACGTTGAGCCCCATCATCCCGGTCTCGAGCCGCTCGATCATCCGCTGGCCGCGCGAGAGGCTCTCGGTGTAGACGTACGAGACGAGCCCGTACTCGGTGTCGTTGGCCAGGGCGACCGCCTCGTCCTCGGTGTCGAACGTGGCGATCGCGAGGACCGGGCCGAAGATCTCCTCGCGCAGGATCTCGCTGCCGGGCGCGACGCCGGTCAGGACCGTGGCCCCGAAGAACGTGCCCGGCCGGTCGAGGCGGGAGCCGCCCGTGGTGAGCTCGGCGCCGCGGTCCACCGCGTCCCGCACGAGCGCCTCGGCCTTGTCGACCGCCTTCTGGTCCACCAGCGGACCGATCGTCACGCCGTCCTCGGTGCCGCGGCCCACCACGAAGCCCTTCACGGCGTCGGTGACCCGGCGGGTGAACTCGTCCGCCACGGAGGTGTGCACGATGAACCGGTTGGCGGCCGTGCACGCCTGCCCGATGTTGCGGAACTTGGCCGCGAGGGCGCCCTCGACGGCTTTGTCGAGGTCGGCGTCGTCGAAGACCACGAAGGGGGCGTTGCCGCCCAGTTCCATGGAGGTGCGCAGCACACCGGGCGCGGCCTGCTCGAGCAGGGTGCGGCCCACGGGCGTGGAGCCGGTGAAGGACAGCTTGCGCAGGCGCGGGTCGGCGATGATCGGGCCGGAGACGGCGCCGGAGCTGGTCGTGGTGATCACGTTGACCACGCCGTCGGGCAGCCCGGCGTCCTGGAGCAGCCGCGCGAGGTACAGGGTGGTCAGCGGCGTCAGCTCCGCCGGCTTGATCACCACGGTGCACCCTGCCGCCAGGGCGGGTGCGATCTTGCGCGTGGCCATGGCCAGAGGGAAGTTCCACGGGGTGATGAGGAAGCAGGGACCCACGGGGTGCCGGCTCACGATCATGCGCCCGGTGCCCTCGGGGTTGGGCCCGTACCGGCCGGTCACCCGCACGGCCTCCTCGGAGAACCAGCGCAGGAACTCGCCGCCGTACGTGACCTCGCCGCGCGCCTCCGCGAGCGGCTTGCCCATCTCGAGGGTCATCAGCAGGGCGAACTCCTCCCGACGCTCCTGCAGCAGGTCGAACGCGCGGCGGAGGATCTCACCACGGGTCCGGGCGGGCGTCGCGGCCCAGTCCGCCGCGGCGGCGACGGCCGCGTCGAGCGCGGCCGTGCCGTCCTCGGGCGTGGCGTCGGCGATCGTCCTGATGGTCTGTCCGGTCGCCGGGTCCTCCACCGTGAACGTCCCGCCCCCCGTGGCAGGCCGCCACCGGCCGCCGACGAGCAGCCCGTCGGGGACGGAGGCCAGCAGGTCGGACTCGCGGGTCTCGGTCATGGGATCTCCTTCATCGGTGTCGTGTCCTGCGGCAGGAGTGCTCCGGCGAAGAACGCGCCGAGCTCGTCCGTCGCGCTCAGCGGGAGCACAGCGGCAACGTACTGGTCGGGCCGCACGACGACGACGGCGCCGCCACGGTCGATGCCGCGCAGCTCGAAGATGTCGTGGGCCGGGTCGGTCGCGTACACCTTCTCGTAGTCCACCAGACCGAACGGGCCGACACGCGGCCTGAAGACCTCGGGCACGTCGGCGAACTCCACGCCGAAGTGGTCCTGCTGGTAGACCACCTTGACGTCGAGCACGGAGTCCGGGTCCGTGCCGGGCGGGGTGTGGCGCAGCAGCGGTGAGCCCGGGTCGGTGCCCAGCCACTGCGCCCAGTCCCGCAGGGCCGACGGCTCGCCCGGTGCCGGGGCGTCGGCGAACGCGTACACGCGCCAGCGGCCGTCGGCGCGGGCGTGGTGACCCAGGTGCGCCGGGTTGCCCTCGGCGACCCGCTCCACGGGAGCCGACTTGAAGCGTTTGCCCACGGGGAAGCCCGTGGCGAGCTCCTGATGCACCGACTCGGTCACGATCATGGAGGGCTGGTACTGCGTCATGAACCCGCACGGGAACTCGGCTGTCTTGACGTAGAAGTCCTCGAGGTAGGTCGGGTCGGGCAGATCCTCGGGCGCCGTGGCCATGAGGCGGGACCACTCCCGGTCGAAGTCGATCAGGTCCTGCGCGACCACCTGGCGCTCGGCCGAGTACGTGGCCAGCAGCGTCCGGGGAGCGCGGCCGGTGAGCACGTGCGCCAGCTTCCAGGCGATGTTCCAGCCGTCCTGCATGGACACGTTCATGCCCTGGCCCGCCTTGGCGCTGTGCGTGTGGCACGCGTCGCCCGTGAGGAACACGCGGGGCGTGCGGGTGCCGGTGAGCTCGTCGGGCACGTCGTCGAAGCCGTCCGTGACGCGGTGGCCCACCTCGTACACGCTGTGCCAGGGCACGTCCTTCACGTCCAGCGTGTACGGGTGGATGATCCGGTTCGCCCGCGCGATCACCTCGTCCAGCGACGTCGCACGGATGCGTCCGCCGTCGTCCGGCGGCACCTCGCCGAGGTCCACGTACCAGCGCGCCAGGTAGCCGCCCTCACGCGGGATGAGCAGGATGGACCCGCCGTCGTGCGACTGGATGGCGCACTTGGTGCGCACATCCGGGAAGTCGGTCACGGCCAGCACGTCCATCACGCCCCAGGCATGGTTGGCCCGGTCGCCCACGGGCTTGCGGCCGATCGCCTGCCGGACGGCGCTGTGCGCGCCGTCCGAGCCGATCACGTACCGTGCGCGGACCGTGCGCTCGGTGCCCTCGTGCGGTCCGGTGGTGTGCCGCAGTGTGACGGTGACGGGGTGCCCGTCGTCGCCCGCCGTCGTGCCGGGGGACTCCGGGGCCTCTGCCACCGTGAGGCCCGTGACCTCCAGGCCGTAGTCCGGTGTGACACGTGCGGGCGCCTGGGCCGCCACCTCGGCGAAGTAGTCGAGGACCCGAGCCTGGTTGACGATCAGGTGCGGGAACTCGCTGATGCCGTGGGCGTCGTCGGGCGGTACGGCGCCGCGCACGATGTGACGAGGGTTCTCCGGGTCGGGCTTCCAGAACGCCATCTCGGTGATCCGGTACGCCTCGGCGGTGATCCGCTCGGCGAACCCGAACGCCTGGAACGTCTCGACGCTGCGCGCCTGGATGCCGTCGGCCTGACCCATCTCGAGGCGTCCGGCCCGCCGCTCGACGACGTGCGTGCGGATGTCGGGGAACTGCGCGAGCTGCGCGGCGGCGATCATGCCCGCGGGACCGCTGCCGACGATGAGCACGTCGACCTCGTCCGGCAGCTCGCCGGGGCGTTCGAGGCCGTAGCCCGCGGCGGGCTGCACGCGCGGGTCACCGGACACGTAGCCGTGGTGGTGGAACTGCATCGTTCTTCCGTTCTGCTCGTCGTGCGGCTGTGCTGCGTGGTGCCGGACCTGGTGCTGCGCTCCCGGACGGTGGAGGGTCAGGCCTTGGCAAGGCCGTAGACCGGGCTGGCTGCCTGCTGCTCCTCGTGCTCCGGGCCGAGCGGGATGCCCGTGCGGTCGCGCAGCAGCAGCGTCGCGGCCAGCCCGATCACCGTCATGCCTGCCAGGTACAGGGTCACCGACGCCGTGGTGCCCGTCGACTGCACCAGGGCCGTCGCGATGGTCGGCGCGAACGCCCCACCCAGGATCGAGCCGATCGCGTACGAGATGGAGACACCCGAGAACCGGATGGACGCCGGGAACAGCTCGGCGTAGAGGGCCGCCTGAGGGCCGTAGGTGAGGCCCAGACCGATCGACAGGAAGGTCAGGCCGAGCACCAGCGAGCCGAACGTGCCGCCGTTGACCAGCGGGAACAGCGTCAGCACTCCCGCGAGCTGCACCACGAAGCCGATGGCGTAGGTGGTCCGCCGGCCGAGACGGTCGGACAGGGCGCCCGCGAACCACGTGGACGCGAGCCAGACGACGGCGGAGATCGTCACCGCCCACAGGACGGGCCCGCGGTCCAGGCCCACCGGCCCCTCCGGGTCGGACGCGTAGCGCTGGATGTAGCCGCCCGTGGTCATGTAACCCACGGCGTTGTTCCCTGCGAAGACCAGCGCGGCGACGATCACCAGCGGCGTGTGCCTGCGGAACAGCTGCAGCAGCGGCTGGCGGGTGGTCTCGGCACGCTGCGCGATCTCGACGAACACCGGGCTCTCCTCGACGCTGCGGCGCACCCAGTAGCCGATGCCGATCAGCACGACGCTCAGCAGGAACGGCACCCGCCAGCCCCAGGCGAGGAACGCGTCGCCCGGCGCGACCGAGTTCATGACGCCGAGGACCGCGGACGCGAGCAGCAGGCCGAGCGGCACACCGATCTGAGGTGAGGCGCCGAAGAGGCCCCGCCGCGCGACCGGGGCGTGCTCGCACGACATGAGCACGGCCCCGCCCCACTCGCCGCCCGCCGAGATGCCCTGGAGGATGCGCAGCAGCACCAGGAGCACCGGGGCCGCGACGCCGATCTGGGAGTACGTCGGAAGCAGGCCGATGAGCGCGGTCGCCACGCCCATGAGCACCAGGGTGACGACGAGCACCATGCGTCGGCCGTACCTGTCACCGAGATGCCCGGCGACGAACGCGCCGAGCGGGCGGAACAGGAAGCTGACGCCCACCGACCCGAAAGCCAGGAGCGTGCCCAGGCTCGAACCGGCCGGCTCGAAGAACAGCTGGCCGAAGACGAGGCCGGCCGCCGAGGCGTAGATGAAGAAGTCGTACCACTCGACGGTCGTGCCGACGACCGTCGCGAGGACGACGCGGCGGCGCTCGCGGGACGAGGGAACGGGGCCTCCTGCGGGCCTGTCCGGGGCTACGCGTGACATCGCATGACTCCCTTGTCATCCGGGCCTGCCGTCGTTGGCGGGCCGGTCGTGGGGCGCGGCCGGGTGGCCTTGCCGGGTACCCGTGGACCATATACGATTTGAGATACAAAGCGCCAGGGGTCGTCCGGCGCCGGTGGACGAGCCGGCGTACGACCGGCGGAACGACGGGCAAGGGAGCTCATGGGTACCGAAGCGCACGCCCCGGCAGCGGGGGTAACGGCCCCGGACGGGCCGCTCAGCGAGCGGCCCGGCAAGATCGTCGCCGTCCACCTCGCGTACGTGTCACGCGCCGAGCAGCGCGGACGGCGCCCTGCGGCGCCGTCCTACTTCCTCAAGCCGGCCAGCTCGCTGGCGGCCACGGGTGGGACCGTCGAGCGTCCGGCGGGTACGGAGCTGCTCGCGTTCGAGGGTGAGGTGGCCCTGGTCATCGGCGAGCCTGCCCGGCACGTGCCGGTCGAGCGGGCCTGGGACCACGTCGCCGCCGTGACCGCGGCGAACGACCTCGGTGTGTACGACCTGCGCTGGGCCGACAAGGGCTCGAACGTGCGCTCCAAGGGCCGGGACGGCTACACGCCCGTGGGGCCCGACCTCGTCGACGCCCGCACGGTCGACCCGGCGGGCCTGCGCGTGCGCACGTGGGTCAACGGCACCCTGGTCCAGGAGGACACCACCGGCGCCGACTCGCTGCTGTTCCCGTTCGCGCAGATCGTGGCCGACCTGTCGCAGCACCTCACGCTCGAGCGTGGTGACGTCATCCTCACCGGGACGCCGGCCGGGTCCGGCGTCGTGGTGCCGGGCGACGTGATCGAGGTCGAGGTGGACGCGCCGACGGCGCCCGGCGCGCCGACGTCGGGCCGCCTGACCACCACCGTGGTGCAGGGCGACGTGCGGTTCGGCGACATCGGTGCCCTGCCCCGGATCGACGACACGCAGCGTGCCGAGGCATGGGGCAGCCGCGAGGCCGCGGGGCTACCGGCCGAGCCGGAGCCCTTCGTGCTCACCGACGCGCTCGCCGACAAGCTCCGCCGTGCGCCGGTTGCCGGGCTCTCGGCCCAGCTGCGCAAGCGCGGCCTGGACGACGTGATCATCGAGGGCGTGCGGCCGAACACTCCCGGTGCCACGCTCGTCGGCCGTGCGCGGACGCTGCGCTTCGTGCCACACCGCGGGGACCTGTTCGCCACGCACGGTGGGGGTTACAACGCCCAGAAGCGAACGTTCGACGCCGTCGCCCCGGGCGAGGTGATCGTCATCGAGGCGCGTGGCGAGACCGGCTCGGCCACGCTGGGCGACATTCTCGCGCTGCGGGCGAAGGTCCGCGGGGCCGCGGGGGTCGTGACCGACGGCGGCGTGCGTGACTTCGACGCCGTCGCGGCCACCGGGCTGACCGTCTTCTCGCGGGGGCCCCACCCCGCGGTGCTCGGTCGCCGGCACGTGCCCTGGGACACCGACGTCGCGGTCGCCTGCGGCGGTGCCACGGTACTGCCGGGCGACATCCTCGTGGGCGACGCGGACGGTGTCGTCGTGATCCCGCCCCACCTCGCCGAGGAGGTCGCCGACGCGACCCTGGCCCAGGAGGAGCAGGACGCCTGGGTGGCACAGCAGGTCGCGGCGGGCCACCCCGTCGACGGGCTGTTCCCGCCGAACGCCGAGTGGCGCGCACGTTATGAGGCGTCACGGGGCCAGGCGCCGGGAGAGTCGCGATGACTGCCGGGGACCTGGCAGCCGGCGACCTGACCACCGGCGACACGACGGACTCGACCGTCGAGACGGCGTTCGCCGGCGCGCTGAGCAAGTCTCAGCTCGCGTACGACTACCTGCGTGACCGCATCGCCCTGCACGAGCTCAGCCCGGGGTACCGTCTCGTGCTGCAGAGCATCGCCGACGAGCTCGCGATGAGCGTGGTGCCCGTCCGGGAGGCGATCCGGCGGCTGGAGGCCGAGGGGCTGGTCACCTACGAGCGCAACGTTGGCGCGCGCGTGGCGATGATCGACGAGCACGGCTACGTCGACGCCATGCAGGCGCTGGGCGTCGTCGAGGGCGCGGCGACCGGTCTCTCCGCGCCCGCCGTCTCGGCGGCAGACCTCGCGCGCGCCGCCGAGGTGAACGAACACCTGCGCGCGCTGCTCGACCACTTCGACCCGCACGCGTTCACCGCCCTGAACCGGCAGTTCCACTCGGTGCTGTTCGAGTCGTGTCCCAACAAGCTGCTGCTCGACATGGTCCATCGCGGCTGGGCCCAGCTGTCCGGGCTGCGTGACTCGACGTTCGCGTTCGTCCCCGGACGGGCCCACGACTCGGTGGCCGAGCATGCCCACATCCTCGACCTGATCGCACGGCGGGCCGACCCGCTCGAGATCGAGATCGCTGCCCGGAACCACCGCTGGGCCACCATGCAGGCCTTCCTCGACGCGCGCGGCGACGCTGCCGCACCACACCGGACCCGACCCACGGAGACACGATGACCAGCCAGACGACCCGCCACGTGCCCGCCGAGCTGCCCGAGCGCATCCAGCACTACATCGGCGGAAAGTTCGTCGACTCGGTCGACGGCGCCACGTTCGGCGTGCTCGACCCGGTCACCAACGAGGTCTACGCGCAGGCGGCCGCGGGCAGGAGCGCCGACGTGGACCGCGCCGTCGCGTCGGCGCGCGACGCGTTCGCCGACGGACCCTGGCCCCGGCTGCTGCCGCGTGAGCGGTCACGGATCCTGCACCGGATCGCGGACCTCGTGGAGTCCCGTGACGCGCGGCTCGCCGAGCTGGAGAGCTTCGACTCCGGCCTGCCGATCACCCAGGCGCTGGGCCAGGCCCGCCGGGCGGCCGAGAACTTCCGGTTCTTCGCCGACCTGGTCGTGGCCCAGTCGGACGACACCTTCAAGGTGCCCGGCCGGCAGATCAACTACGTCAACCGCAAGCCGATCGGCGTCGCGGGGCTGATCACGCCGTGGAACACGCCGTTCATGCTGGAGTCCTGGAAGCTCGCCCCGGCCCTCGCGACGGGTAACACCGTGGTGCTCAAGCCCGCCGAGTTCACGCCGCTGTCGGCCTCGCTGTGGGCCGGCATCTTCGAGGAGGCGGGGCTGCCTGACGGTGTGTTCAACCTCGTCAACGGCCTCGGCGAGGAGGCAGGGGACGCGCTGGTGAAGCATCCGGACGTGCCCCTCATCTCGTTCACGGGGGAGAGCAGCACTGGACAGCTGATCTTCGCCAACGCCGCGCCGCATCTCAAAGGCCTGTCGATGGAGCTGGGCGGCAAGTCGCCGGCCATCGTCTTCGCCGACGCCGACCTCGAGGCCGCGGTCGACGCGACGATCTTCGGCGTCTTCTCCCTGAACGGTGAGCGCTGCACCGCCGGCAGCCGCATCCTCGTCGAACGCTCCGTCTACGACGAATTCGTCGAGCGGTATGCGGCGCAGGCCGAGCGGGTGGTGGTGGGCCACCCGAACGACCCCGGCACCGAGGTCGGGGCACTCGTGCACCCCGAGCACTACGAGAAGGTCGTCTCGTACATCGAGCTCGGCAAGAGCGAGGGTCGGCTCGTCGCGGGCGGAGGCCGGCCGGCTGGCCTGGAGACGGGCAACTACGTGGAGCCCACGGTCTTCGTGGACGTGCCCTCGGACGCCCGGATCTTCCAGGAGGAGATCTTCGGCCCGGTCGTGGCGATCACTCCGTTCGACACCGAGGACGAGGCGCTCGCCCTGGCCAACGGGGTCAAGTACGGGCTGGCCGCCTACGTGTGGACCAACGACCTCAAGCGCGCGCACAACTTCGCGCAGGCCGTCGAGGCGGGCATGGTCTGGCTCAACTCGAACAACGTGCGCGACCTGCGCACGCCGTTCGGCGGGGTCAAGGCCTCGGGCCTGGGCCACGAGGGCGGCTACCGCTCGATCGACTTCTACACCCACCAGCAGGCCGTGCACATCACGCTCGGCGCGGTGCACAACCCCACCTTCGGCAAGGGAGCCTGACGATGACCGAACCCACCGGGCCCGTCGTGGCCGCCGCCCCGATCGTTGCCGCCGACCCGATCCCCACGCCTCAGGCGCAGCCGCCGGACATCCTGCGGTGCGCGTACATGGAGCTCGTGGTCACCGATCTGGCCGCTTCGCGTAACTTCTACGTCGATGTGCTGGGCCTCGTGGTCACCGAGGAGGACGACGATGCGGTCTACCTGCGCAGCCTCGAGGAGTTCATCCACCACAACCTCGTGCTCCGCAAGGGCCCCGTGGCGGCCGTCGCGGCGTTCTCGTACCGGGTGCGCAGCCCGCAGGAGCTAGACCGGGCCGTCGCCTTCTACACCGAGCTGGGCTGCCGGGTGGAGCGCCGCGCGGAGGGCTTCACGCGGGGCATCGGCGACTCGGTGCGTGTGACCGACCCGCTCGGCTTCCCGTACGAGTTCTTCTACGACGTGGCCCATGTGGAGCGGCTGGCCTGGCGCTACGACCTGCACACCCCCGGTGCGCTGGTGCGTCTGGACCACTTCAACCAGGTCACCCCGGACGTGCCGCGTGCGGTGCGGTTCATGGAGGACCTCGGTTTCCGGGTCACCGAGGACATCCAGGACGCCGAGGGCACCACCTACGCCGCGTGGATGCGCCGCAAGCCGACGGTGCACGACACGGCGATGACCGGGGGCGACGGCCCACGCATGCATCACGTCGCGTTCGCGACGCACGAGAAGCACAACATCATCGCCATCTGCGACAAGCTCGGCGCGCTGCGCCTGTCCGACCACATCGAGCGCGGTCCCGGCCGGCACGGCGTGTCCAACGCGTTCTACCTGTACCTGCGCGACCCCGACGGGCACCGCGTGGAGATCTACACCCAGGACTACTGGACGGGTGACCCCGACAACCCCGTGGTGACCTGGGACGTGCACGACAACCAGCGCCGCGACTGGTGGGGCAACCCGGTGGTGCCGTCCTGGTACACCGAGGCGTCGCCGGTCCTGGACCTGGACGGCAACCCCCAGCCGGTGGTCGCCCGCACCGACACCTCCGAGATGGCGGTGACCATCGGCGCGGACGGCTTCTCCTACACCCGCCCGGAGGACGACGCCGGCGCGCTGCCGTCATGGAAGCAGGGCGAGTACAAGCTGGGGCACCAGCTGTGACGGGGGAGCGCACGCTCGACGACGCGACGATCACCACCATCGCCGACGCGCTCGCCCGGGCCGAGGCCGAGCGCACGACGGTGCCCCTGCTGACCGCGCGATACCCCGGCATGACGGTCGAGGACTCCTACGCGGTGCAGAACACGTGGCGACGGCGCGGCATCGACGCCGGGCGTCGTCCCGTGGGTCGCAAGATCGGGCTCACCTCGAAGGTCATGCAGGCCGCCACAGGCATCACCGAACCCGACTACGGCGCGATCTTCGGCGACATGGTGTTCGACAACGGCTCGGTGATCGACCACTCACGGTTCTCGAACGTCCGGATCGAGGTAGAGCTGTCCTTCGTGCTGCGCGACGGCCTCCGGGGTCCGGACGTCACGGTGTTCGACGTGCTGCGGGCCACCGAGTACGTGGTGCCCGCCCTGGAGATCCTCTCGTCGCGCATCGAGATGGCCGGCCGCACGATCGTGGACACCATCGCCGACAACGCGGCGATGGGCGGCATGGTCCACGGCGGCAACCCCGTCGCGATCGGCGGGACCGACCTGCGCTGGGTGTCGGCGCTCCTGTACCGCAACGAGACCATCGAGGAGTCCGGGGTCGCGGCCGCTGTCCTCAACCACCCGGCCACGGGCGTCGCGTGGCTGGCGAACAAGCTCGCGCAGCACGGCGACGCGCTGCAACCCGGGGAGATCATCCTGGCCGGCTCCTTCACGCGGCCCGTCTGGATCGAGCCCGGAGACACCGTGCTGGCCGACTACCGAGAGCTGGGGACCGTCTCGTGCCGATTCGTCTGACCCTCCCACCCACGTTCCGCGAACGCATCACCACGTCCGACCGTCCGCAGGTCGGCATGTGGGTGTGCACCGGCAGCCCGCTCGTGGCGGAGATCTGCGCGGGCGCCGGCCTGGACTGGCTGCTGATCGACGGCGAGCACTCACCGATCGGCCTGGAGACCACCCAGGCGCTGCTGCAGGCGGTCGCGCCCTACCCGGTCACGCCGGTGGTGCGCGCGCCGTCGGACGATGCGGTGGTGCTCAAGCAGCTGCTCGACCTGGGCGCGCAGAACCTGTTGGTGCCCATGGTGGACACCGCCGAGCAGGCGGCCGCCGTGGTGCGGGCGGTACGGTACCCGCTGCGGGGCGTCCGTGGTGTGGGCAGCGCGCTGTCGCGCGGTGCGCGGTGGAACCGGGTGACGGGCTACATGGCCGACGCCGACCGCTACGTCTCGCTGTTCGTCCAGGTCGAGTCGGCCACCGGCGTCGAGAATGCCGCAGCGATCGCGGCCGTCGAGGGCGTGGACGGCGTGTTCGTGGGGCCCTCCGACCTGGCGGCCTCCCTGGGGGTGCTCGGGCAGCAGACGCACCCGGACGTCACGGCTGCGGTGCACCGGGCCTTCGAGGCCGTGCGCTCCACGGGGAAGCCGGTCGGCGTCAACGCCTTCGACCCGGCCGTGGCCAGGGCGTATCTCGACGCAGGGGCGTCGTTCGTGCTCGTCGGCGCCGACGTCGCGCTGCTCGCCCGTGGCTCGGAGACGCTGGCGGACACGTGGATCGGCGGGCCGAGGACGGCGGGGGAGCGGACCGTCTGAACCGCCGTACCCGTCTACCGGACGACCGTCATCCTCAGCAGTCGTTCCCTGAGCCGCTCCAGCTCCCGCGGCGACGGTTCCATGCCCCACACCGGCTGTGCGCTCGCGCCGTCCGCCGCGGCGAGGACGAGGAGCAGCACATCCTCGGGAAGGCCGTCCGCGCGCAGCTCCTCCTGCCACCGGAGCGCGTCGGCACGGGCCAGGTCGGCTACCGCGTCGACGGTCGACAGGTGGGCGATCACCACCAGTGCGTCGCGTGTCGCGGTCGCGTCCAGCGCGCCGTCCACCGACGCGCGTACGTAGGCACGCACCAGGCGGCCGGGCGCGTCGTCCTCGGGTGCGATCGCCGCGAGCACGTCGGACCGGAACCGTTCGAGCCAGTCGTGCGCCATCGCGAGGAGCAGCTCCTGCTTGCTGGCGAAGTGGTAGAGCAGCCCGCCCTTGGACACCCCCGCCCGGCGCGCGACGTCGTCGAGCGTCGCCGAGATCCCGCGCTCGCGGACCAGCTCGCTTGCCGCCTGCAGCAGCGCTGCCCGTGTCTGCTCCGGGTCCCTGCCCGCCGTCCGACCCACTCCTGACCTCCTCGCTCCGGCACGCACTCTAGATGCCGGAGAAAGAAACTGTACCGGCTGGACGGTACAGTTGTTTCGTGACCGCCTCGACCCCTGTCCTGACTACGCGCCGCCGGTGGGCCGCGCTTGCCGTTCTCGTCCTGGCGGTCGGCCTGCTCGCGATCGATGGCACGGTCCTCTACCTGGCGGTTCCATCGCTCACCCGCGACCTCCAGCCCACCGCCACCCAGGTGCTGTGGATCGGTGACATCTACTCGCTGGCCATCGCCGGCCTGCTCGTCACGATGGGCACGCTCGCCGACCGGATCGGCCGCAAGCGCCTGCTGCTGATCGGGTCGACCGCGTTCGGCGCCGCCTCCGCGATGGCCGCGTTCGCACCGAACGCCGAGACCCTCATCGCGGCCCGGCTCCTGCTCGGCGTGGCCGGGGCGACGATCATGCCGTCGACCCTGTCGCTGATCCGCACGATGTTCCCGGACGCTCGCGAGCGCAGCCGGGCCATCGCCGTGTGGTCGGCCGCGGCGGGTGGCGGCGCCGCGGTGGGTCCGCTGATCGGTGGTGTGCTGCTCGAACACTTCTGGTGGGGTTCGGTCTTTCTCGTCAACATACCCGTGGTCGCCGTGCTGGTGGTCGCGGGGTCCCTGCTGCTGCCCGAGGCCAAGGACCCCACGCCCGGCCGCCTCGACCTTCCGTCGGTGGTGCTGTCGTTCGCCGCCGTCATGCCGCTGGTGTGGGCCATCAAGCACGCGGCGTCCGAGGGCGTGGACGCGCCCGCGGTCGGGGTGCTCGTGCTGGCGGTCGCCGCGGGGTTCGTGTTCGTCCGGCGTCAGGCCCGTCTGATGACCGACGGCCGTGGACCCCTGCTCGACGTCGAGCTGTTCAAGGTCCCGGCGTTCAGCGGCGCCGTCGCGGCCAACCTGATCGCGATCTTCGCGCTCACTGGCATGCTGTTCTTCTTCTCGCAGTATCTCCAGCTCGTACGGGGCTACTCACCGCTGCGCGCTGGTGTCGCCGAGCTCCCCGCCACCGTCGCGTCGATCGTCGTGGTCGTGATCGTCGGCTGGTCCGTCGCGCGGTTCGGCCGCGGCCGGGCGATCGCTCTGGGGCTCGCGGTCACGGCACTCGGGATGGCCGGCATCGCGGTGGCGGAGGGCGCCGAGCACTACGTATGGCTCGCGCTGGCCCTGGTGCCGGCCGGCCTGGGCGTGGGGCTGGCGATGACGCTGACCACCGACGCCGTCGTCTCGGCGGTTCCCCCGGCCAAGGCCGGCGGAGCCTCGGCGATCTCCGAGACGGCCTACGAGCTCGGCGTCGCCCTCGGTGTCGCGGTGCTGGGCTCGCTCGTCACGCTGGGGTACCAGGCGCGCGTCGTGCTGCCCGCCGGGCTTCCCGCGGACGTCCGCACCGGCGCTGCCGACTCGCTCGCCTCGGCCGTCGCGCTGGCGGGCGACCGGGCCGACGTCGTCGAGGCGGCCCAGGAGGCGTTCGTCGCCTCGCTCCAGGTGGCCTGCGTCGTCGCGGCCGTGCTCACGGCGTTCGCAGCGGTCGTCGCGTGGCGGCTCATCCCGAGTGAGCGGGACGCCGTCACCGGGACGCCGGGATCCGCTGCCCCGCACTGACATGCGGTCACGGGGCGGCGGACGGCGACGGTCAGGCCTCGGCGCGGCGGGCGGACCGACGGTGCCGCCCACCCTGGTGGTCGCCCGCGGCGAGGCGTCGGCCGAGCCCGCGGAGCGCCCAGGACGCCTCGCGGACGTCGGCGAACGCTCGGGTGCACGGGCCGCAGCGGTCCAGGTGCGCCTCCACACGCCGCTGGCGGCCAGGGACCAGATAGCCCTTGACGTAGTCGTACAGGGCGGCCCGGGTGACTCGGCACTCGGGAGGTTGTGCGGGGCGAACGAGCCCGGTGTCATCGGTCAGGCCGGACAAGGCGACACGGAGCGCGGCGACGTCGGCCGGGCGTGCGCCGCCGCCGTGGACGCCGCCCCTGGTGGTCGTCACGCGAACCCGCCCCCTGTAGGCATAGTGATCCGAATCTTCTACGCACAGTGTCCCGAATCGCAGGGCAACAGTTGCACCATGAGTGGGGAGCCGCGGAACGCGCACGTGATACACGACCCGGCTGGTGGCGCGACCCTCAGGGGGCGAGGGCGGTTCGGAGGGCGGCCGAGATCCGGTCCACCTGGTCCAGCTGCTCCGGCGTCAGCGCATCGACGAACAGCTCGCGTACCGCCCGCAGGTGCGGTACCGACGCGCTCCGGAAGGCGTGGGCGCCCTGGTCGGTGAGCACCACCTCCGCCCCGCGGTAGTCGACGGCGCAGTCGTCGCGGCGGATGAGACCGCGTCCCTCCATGCGCCGGATGTGATGGGAGAGCCGGCTACGCTCCCAGCCCACCGCCTCGGCGAGCGCCGAGGAGCGCATGCGCTTGCCCGCCGCCTCGCTCAGGGCCAGGAGCACCGTGTAGTCACCGGACGAGAGAGCCGACTCGTCGTGCAGGCGGCTGCTCAGCCGTGCGTCGAGGTCCCGTGCGACCTCGATGAAACCTCGCCAGGTGCGCAGCTCGTCCGCCGTCAGCGACTGCCGGGTGCGGGATGACGTGCGATCTGTCACGACGACCTCCAAGTGATTGACGTGTCAACCATATCGAGTGCATGATTGACACGTCAATCAAATGTGTAGGGCAGTTGTGAGGGGACCTCATGGGCGACATCGAGTTCGGTATCGACACATTCGGCGACCTGCCGCGGAACGACCGCGGCGAGGTCGTGTCCTACGGTGAGGCGATCCGCCGCACGGTCGAGGAGGCGGTGCTCGCCGACGACACGGGGATCGACGTCGTGGCGGTGGGGGAGCACCACCGCCCGGAGTTCGCCATCTCCACACCCGAGACGGTGCTCGCCGGTATCGCCACCAAGACCTCGCGGATCAAGCTGGCCTCCGGCGTGACCGTCCTGAGCTCCGACGACCCCGTGCGGGTGTTCCAGCGGTTCGCGACCGTCGACGCGCTGTCCGAGGGCCGTGCCGAGGTGATCCTCGGGCGCGGTTCGTTCACGGAGTCGTTCCCGCTGTTCGGCTACGACCTGCGCGACTACGACCAGCTCTTCGAGGAGAAGCTGGACCTGTTCGTCAAGCTCCTCGACGAGAAGCCCGTGACCTGGGAGGGCACGCTGCGCCCGGCGCTCAAGGACGCCGACGTCTTTCCCAAGACGGAGTCCGGCCGCCTGACCACCTGGGTGGGCGTGGGCGGGTCCCCGCAGTCGGTGATCCGCACGGCCCAGCACGGGCTGCGGCTGATGCTGGCGATCATCGGCGGTGCGCCGGAACGCTTCGCGCCGTACGTCGACCTCTATCGCCGGGCGGCCCGCGAGCTCGGCACCACGGCCTACCCCGTGGGCATGCACTCACCGGGCTTCGTCGCCGAGACCGACGAGCTGGCGATGGAGCTCTACTACCCCGGGTACAAGGTGATCCGCGACCGGATCGGGGCGACACGCGGCTGGCCGCCCCTGCGCCGCGACGAGTTCGAGGCCGACGTCGCGCACGGCTCGCTCTACGTGGGTTCCCCCGAGACCGTCGCACGGAAGATGGCCCGTGCCATCGGCGCCCTGGACGTCGGCCGGTTCGACCTCATCTACTCCTCGGCGGGAGCCGTGGGCGCCAGCGACCGGCTGCGTGCCGTCGAGCTCTACGGCACGCAGGTGATCCCCATGGTCCGCGAGCTGCTCGTCGAGCAGCCGGAGAAGGTCGAGGTGGCGTGATGGCGCAGGGCACCCCGGTGCGCACCCTGGGCATCCTCGGGGCCGGCAAGGTCGGCACGGTGCTGGCCCGCCTTGCCGTCGCAGCCGGCTACCGGGTGCTCGTGGCGGGCTCCGGTGACCCGGCTCGCATCGCGCTGACCGTGGAGGTGCTGGCTCCGGGCGCACGCGCGGTCGACGCGGAGACGGCGGCCCGGGAGGCGGACGTCGTGATCCTCGCCCTCCCGCTCGGCCGGTACCGGACCATCCCCGCCGGCGCGCTGGACGGCAAGCTGGTCGCCGACTCGATGAACCACTGGTGGGAGGTCGACGGGCCGCGCGACGACCTCCTCCCGTCCGACCTGTCCACGAGCGAGCTGGTCCAGGCCGCGCTGCCCGGTGCGCGCGTGGTCAAGGCGTTCAACCACATGGGCTACCACGACCTCGACGAGGGCCCCCGGCCGGCGGGGGACCCGGACCGCAAGGCGATCGGCATCGCCGGGGACGATCCGGCCGACGTCGCTGCCGTCGCCGCCGTCGTGGACGCGCTCGGCTTCGACCCGGTGACGGTCGGGGCGCTTGCCGAAGGGGTCCGTATGGAGCCCGGCACACCCGCGTTCGGGGCCGACGTCGCCGCGGAGCGCCTCGGCGAGCTGCTGGGCACGTTCCCCCACCCCGACGTGTCAGAACCTCAGGTCACGCGAGTGACCTGAGGTTCTGACACGTGGTGGGGTCAGTTCGCGCAGCGGCCTGTCGTCACCGCGGTGTCCAGACGCTCGGCCTGCTCCGCGACCGGCACCAGCTCGGCGCTGGTCATCGCATAGCCGACGTCGTCCGCGGAGTCGTCGCGCGCGAAGATGACGCCCGCGACGTCTCCGCCGGTGGTCAGCAGCGGTCCGCCCGAGTTGCCGGGACGCACCACGGCGGCCAGCGAGTACACCTCGCGGTCGGCGGCTCCCGTGCCGTACGAGTCCGGCACGGGCACGGTGCTGACGCTGATCACCGCGGCGCTGCCGGACGTGAACGGGCCGCCGTACGGGTAGCCCTGCACCACGGCGCTGTCACCGGGAGACAGGACCGGCGCGACGTCGAGCGGCTCGGCGCCGAGGTCGGTCACGGCGATCACGGCGAGGTCGTCCACCGGGTCGTAGTAGACCACCCGTCCCTCGCGGACGGTCCCGCCGGGCAGCTCGACGACCGGCCGGTCCACACCGGCCACGACGTGCGCGTTGGTCACCAGCCGGTCGGGAGCGACCACGAAGCCCGACCCGGTCGAGCTCTTGCCGCACGCGTAGGCGATGCCCGAGATCCGCGCCACCGACTGCGCCGACGCCTCCAGCTGGGGGTCGTCGAGGTCGACCACGGGCACCACGGGGGTGTCGCGCGGCACGACCAGGATGTTCAGGCGCGGCAGACCGTCGTCGAGCACGAAGGCGCGCATCTCGGCAAGGGGCCGGCCCACGACAGGCGGCGTCAGCTCGTCGATGGTGCGCAGCACGGCGGACGACGAGACCGCCGAGGCGACGCCCGGGGCACCCGTGGCGCTGACCGCGTTACCGACGAACGAGAGCGCCAGCGCGACGACGCCCACGTTGGCCACCCCGCCGAGCAGTCGCTCCAGCGGGCGCAGCGAGGTGCGGTCCACGCCCTGGCGCAGGCTCCGGCCCAGACCCGCTCCGATGGATGCCCCGGACAGCGGCAGCAGCACGGCCACGGCGACCGCCACCGGGCCGCGCCACTGCGCCGTGGGCACCAGGTCGTTGACGAACGGGACGGCCCAGAAGGCCGCCACGCCGCCGACGATCAGCCCGACGAGACCGCCGAGCGTGGCCAGCAGGCCGCGGCTCAGCCCGGCCATGAGGGCGACGAACAGCACTACGAGGAGCACCAGGTCGAAAAGCGGCACGAGTGCTCCTTCGGGGCGGGCGGCGGCGGGCGCCGTCGGACGGGGTAGGGACGACGGTAGACGCTCGACCCCCGTGTCGCGCCACTTGACCCGCGACCCCTCACCCGATCCCCACTTCCGCCGGACGCCGAACCGTCGAGTGCCGGATCCTTGTGCTCTCAGGCGGTCTGAGAGCACAAAGATCCGGCACTCGACGGTTCAGTTCCGGACGGGGCGGTCAGTCGTCCAGGGGCGAGGGGCCCAGCTCGTCCAGGAGCTCCTGCATCTTGACGTACGCCTTGTTGCGGTAGGCGACCAGCTCCGCCGTCCGCTCCGGGTCGATCTCCCGGAAGCCGCTGCCCGTCTTGGTACCGAGGTGCCCCGCGTCGACCCGCTCCTGCAGGATCGGCGGCGTCGCGAACCGCTCGGGGAACGTCGTCTGCAGCGAGCGGTAGCAGAACGCGTACACGTCGAGCCCGGCCATGTCCGCGATCGCGAACGGGCCGAAGAACGGCAGCCGGAACCCGAACGTGGTCCGCGCGATCATGTCGATGTCCTCGACCGAGGCGACCCCCTCGTCCACGAGCTTGGTCGCCTCGTGGAACAGTGCATACTGCAGGCGGTTGAGCACGAACCCGGTGGCGTCGGTGAGCCGTGCACTGCTCTTGCCCACCTGTGCCAGCAGGGCCTCGACCGGCTCCAGCACCGCGGCGTCGGTCCCGGCGTGGGGGATCAGCTCGACGCCGGGGATGAACGGCGCCGGGTTGCTGAAGTGCACGCCCAGGAACCGCTCGGGCGCGCTGACCTGCTCCGCGAGCTGGGTGATCGAGATGGTCGACGTGTTGCTGCCGATGATCGCCGTGGGGTTGGCCTGGCTGATCCGAGCGAGCGTCGAGTGCTTGAGCTCCAGGATCTCGGGCACGGCCTCCTCGATGAACCGCGCGCCCTCCACGGCCTCCTCGATGGAGGCGGCGGCGCTCAGGTGCGTCCGTACGGTCTCGGTGGCACCCTGGGGGAACAGCCCGGCCTGCTCGAACTCGGCCGTCTCGCGCAGGATGCGCTCGAGGTTGCTCGTCGCCACCTCCTCCGACACGTCGGCGAGCCGCACGTCGTTGCCCGCGAGCGCGAGCACCTGTCCGATCCCGCCGCCCATGTAGCCCGAACCGACGATCGCGATGTGGTCGCTCATGCGTTCTCCTCCGTGGTGGCGTGGTCGTACGCGTCGATGGACGCCACCTTCTGCGCCGAAGGTGACGACTCGTCGAAGCGGTAGTCCAGCCACTCGCGGACCAGCCGCTTGGCCAGCTCCAGCCCGATCACACGCTGGCCCATGGTCAGCACCTGCGCGTTGTTGCTCAGCACGGAACGCTCCACCGAGTAGCTGTCGTGCGCGGTCACCGCGCGGATGCCCGGCACCTTGTTCGCCGAGATCGCGACACCCAGACCCGTGCCGCAGATCAGCAGCGCCCGGTCGGCCTCGCCCGCGGCGATCCGTCGCGCGGCGTCGACCGCCACGTGCGGGTAGTCGGTGTGCTCCTCGCCGGTGACACCGACGTCGGTCACCGACTCCACGCGCGGGTCGGCCAGCAGCTGGGCCTTCAGCGCGTCCTTGTACTCGAAGCCTGCGTCGTCGCTCCCGACGACGAGGCGCAACCGGTCGGTCATGAGGTTCGTCCTTCTGCACTGGCGATGGTGGACAGGACGAGCGCCAGCGACGTGGCGCCCGCATCGGGGTGGCCGAGACTGCGCTCGGCGAGCGGCCGGGCGCGTCCCAGCGCCGGTCGCAGGGCGGACGTCGCCGTGGCCGCCGCGGTGGCGTCCTCGGCCGCCGCGACGAGCGCCTCCGTGAGCGGCAGACCGGCGGCCGCGGCCGCCTCCAGCCGCTCGACATAGGGCACGAGCGCGTCGACGAGCGTCTTGTCGCCGACCTTCGCACGACCCAGCCGGACGACGGTGTCGAGCGCCGCGCGCGCGGCGTCTGCCACCTGCGCCGTGCCCACGTCGTCCCGGTCGAGCGCCGGTGCGAGGGCCGTCAGCGCGGCACCCCACAGCGCACCGGACGTGCCGCCGGCGATCTCGCTCCAGCCCTCGCCCGCGCCCCGCAGGGCGGCGCCCAGGCCGGACGTGCGGGCCGCGGTCGCGGCGTCGAGCGCCGCATCGATGCCACGCCGCATGCCGACGCCGTGGTCGCCGTCGCCCGCTATCGCATCGATCCGGCCCAGCTCCTCCTCGTGCTCGTGGAGCGTGGCCTGCGCCGCCGTCAGCAGCGCCAGCGCGCGGTCGGCCCGTGCGACGGACGCGGGATCGGCCTGCGAGGCCGCGGCATCGCCACCGGCATCGCCCGGTGATGCGTCCGGCGGCACGACGGCGGCCGGGGTGCGCAGGTCAGCGGCGGCACGTGAGCCGTCGGACACCGCGGCGGCGCGCTCGACCAGACCCTTGCGGTAGGCGGGGGTGTAGGCGGGAGCGCGCCACAGCTCCTCCAGCTCCTCCGTGAGCCAGAACAGCGTGACCGAGAGGCCCGCCATGTCCAGGCTGGTGACCAGCTCGCCGCACTCCGGCTCGACGACGGTGAGGCCCGCCTGACCGAGCCGGGCCGCGACCTGGCCGTAGAGCACGAACAGCTCCTCGTACTTGACGGTGCCGAGCCCGTTGACCAGCACCGCCACCCGGTCACCACGGTCCTCGGGGACGTCCCCCAGCAGCTCGGAGACCAGGATCTCGGCGATCTCGGCGGCCGAGCCCATCGGCACGTCCCGGATACCAGGCTCGCCGTGGATACCCAGCCCCACCGACATCATGCCCTCGGGCACGCTGAAGAGCGGGCCGTCGGCACCCGGGAACGTGCAGCCGCCGAACGCGACCCCGAGGGTGCGGGTGCGGTGGTTGGCCGCGACCGCGAGCCGTTCCACCTCGTCGAGCGAGTCGCCCCGCTCGGCGGCGGCCCCGGCCACCTTGAACACCACGAAGTCGCCGGCGATGCCGCGCCGGTCGTCGATCCGGTCCAGCGGGGCGCTCGCGATGTCGTCGGTCACCAGCACGGTGCGCGCGTCGACGCCCTCGGCGCGCAGCCGTTCCTGCGCGGCGCCGAAGTGCAGCACGTCGCCCGCGTAGTTGCCGTAGCTGAACAGCACGCCGCCGCCGGCACCGGCGGCGGCGGCCACGCGGTAGGCCTGGCCCGCGGACGGCGACGTGAAGATGTTGCCGCAGACGGCGCCCGTGGCCAGCCCTGCGCCGACCACGCCGGCGAACGCCGGGTAGTGCCCCGAGCCGCCGCCCACCACCACGGCCACGTGGCCGGGCGGCAAGGGGTCGGCGCGCACCACACCGCCGTCGACCTGGCGGACCAGGTCGCCGTGCACGGCGGCGAAGCCCGCCAGGGCATCCTGGACGAAGTCCTCCGCGGTGTCGAGCACCCGCGTCATCGGGCCGCCCCGCTCAGGTCGTGCTGCCGCACGCGGCTGGTGCCGAGCGCGTAGCCCGGCCGCTTGGGCAGCACGTGCGCGCGCAGGTAGTCGCGGTTCGCGGCGCACACGCTGAGCCCGTCGCCGCCGTAGTTCTCGGTGCAGATCACGCCCTGGAACCCGTTGGCGAGCGCCGTGCGGAACGCCGACCGGTAGTCGATCAGGCCGAACTGCATGGGGGCGGGCACGGAGAAGTACGCGTCGCGGGCCAGGTCCTCGTCGCGCGAGTAGTTCTTCACGTGCCAGAAGTTCGTGTAGGGGAGGGTCTTCTCGACCAGCTCCTGCCACGGCTCGACCGGCCGGTGCAGGCGGACCAGGTTGGCGATGTCCGGGTTGAGGCCTACCTCGGGCAGGCCGATCTCCTCGACCAGGCGAACGGCGGAGTCGGCGGTGCCGAGGAACGTGTCCTCGTACATCTCCAGGGACAGCAGCACGCCCACCTCGGCGGCGTGGCGGCCCAGCTCCTGGAAGCGAGAGACGGCCAGGGGCCAGTCGTCCGGGTCGTCGTGGTGCCCGGGGGCCGTCCAGAACCACAGCTGTTCCTTCTGCTGCGGTGTCAGCGCCTGGTGCAGGCCCACCGAGACGACGCCGATGCCGAGCGCCGCCGCCGCGTCGATGGTGCGGTGGCTGTAGGCGAGGTTGTCCTCGCCGTTCTCCGCGTCGATCACGCTGCGCCGGATGGCGGACACCGACGCCAGGCCGAGGCCGAGCTCGCGCGCCGTTGCGCCGAGCCGCTCGAGCGCGGGCCCGCCCAGGTCGCCCGGCCGCAGCCACGAGTCGGTGAGGTCGACGTGGTCGAAGCCCGCGTCCGCGATGTCGGTGAACACCTCGTGCCACACCGTGGGGTCGTCCTGCGCGGACCGGCCGTCCGGGGTCGTCGCGGGGAACGGCAGGGTGCTTGCCGCGATCGGCCAGTCGGTGGCCGTCAGGTCAGGCATGGTGGTCTGTTCCGTGGTCAACTGTGACCTCCGTCCTGAGCACGCGCCGGTCTCCGGTGAGCCGGGTCGTGCCCTCGATGGTAAATGTGGCGGTCGCGGGCGTGCCGGTGCTCGACAGCCCCGCCGCGAGATCGATGCGTCCCGGTTCCACGACCCGCTCGAGGTCGCGCCCCGTGAAGGAGAACCGGTCGGCGTGCAGCCCGAACCGCACGGTGGCGGTCTCGCCCGCTGCCAGGGCCACGCGGGCGAAGCCCACGAGCTGTCGCACCGGACGGGTCACGGACGCGACCGGGTCGCTCGCGTAGAGCTGGACCACGGTGGCGCCGTCCCGGTCGCCGGTGTTCGTGACGTCGACGCTCGCCTCGAGGCGGCCGTCCGTCGGGATGCGGTCGCGGTCCAGCTCGAGCCGGCCGGTCTCGAACGTCGTGTACGACAGTCCGTGGCCGAACGGGAAGGCGGGGGCGATGCGGACCGCGCTGATGCGGTCGCCGTCCTGCCCGAGCGGAGGTGCGAGGTAGGTGTGGGGGAGCGCGGCGGCCGAGTCCGGGACCTGCACGGGCAGGTGTCCGCTGGGGTTCACACGCCCGCCGAGCACACCCGCGATGGCGGAGGCGGCCTCCTCGCCCGGGAAGAACGCCTGCACGATCGCGGCGGCCCGGCCGACGTACCGGCCGAGCGCGTACGGCCGGCCGGACAGCACCACGACGACGACCGGCGTGCCGGTCTCCAGCAGTGCGTCGAGCAGGTCGCCCTGCACGCCGGGCAGATCGAGGTCAGGTGCGTCGGAACCCTCGCCGGAGGTGCCGCGCCCGAACATCCCGGCGCGGTCGCCCACCACCGCGACGACGACGTCGGCGGCCTGTGCCGCGCGCACCGCGCCGGGGATCCCCGAGCGGTCGGGATCGACGAGGGGGACCCCCTGCTCCACCGTGACGGTCGTGCCGGGCAGCTCGTCCCGCAGTGCCTGCGGCAGCGTCGCGACCGGGATGCCGAGACCGAGGTGCGGGTGCCGTGGCAGCACGTGCACCGGGTAGGAGTAGCAGCCCAGGAACGCGCGGGGGTCGTCCGCGCACGGGCCGACCAGAGCGACCGCCGCGGGCCGGGCCAGCGGGAGGACCCCGCCGTCGTTCGCCAGGAGCACCACCGAACGTTCGGCGAGCTCGCGGGCGATGGCCCGGTTGCGGGGGCTGTCCAGATCGACGTCGTCGGCGTCGACGTCGGGGCTCCACCCCGGGTCGAGCAGGCCGAGCTCGGCCTTCTGCAGCAGCACGCGCCGGACCGCCCGGTCGACGTCGGCCTCGTCGAGCGCACCCGACTCGACGAGCGGGGCGAGCAGCCCGTAACCGCCGGTGTCGGGCAGCTCGACGTCGAGGCCCGCGCGCAGCGCGAGCGCACCGGCGTCCGCGACCGTCTCGGCCAGGCCGTGCTTGGAGCGCAGGAACGGCACCGACCAGTAGTCGGACACGACCGTGCCCGTGAAACCCCACCGGTCGCGGAGCAGGTCGGTCAGCAGGGACCGGTCCGCCGCTGCCGGCATCCCGTCGATCTCGGCATAGGAGTTCATCACCGAACGGGCGCCCGCGTCGCGCACCGCCGTCTCGAACGGCGGCAGGTAGACGTCGGCGACCTCACGCGGGCCGGCGGCGACCGGGGCGTGGTTGCGGCCGCCCCGGGACGCCGAGTAGCCGGCGAAGTGCTTGAGGGTGGCGATCACCCCGGCGGACTCCAGACCGCGCACGTAGGCGCTGCCGATCTCAGCCACCTCGTACGGATCCTCGCCCACGGTCTCCTCGACGCGGCCCCAGCGGTAGTCGCGCACCACGTCGAGCACGGGCGCCAGGCCCTGGTGCACGCCGACCGACCGCAGGTCGTCACCGATGGCGTGCGCCATCCGCTCGACCAGCTCGACGTCGAAGGAGGCGCCCCAGGCGAGCGGCGCCGGGTAGACGGTGGCACCGAGCGTCGTGAAGCCCGTCAGGCATTCCTCGTGCGCGACGGCGGGGATGCCGAACCGGCTCGCCGCCTGCACCGCACGCTGGGCCGTGGCCAGGCGCCGGGCGCCCTCCGCCGCCGGGGCGGGGTGAGTGCCGAGCGTCCTGGTGAGCTGGCCGATGCCGTGCGCGATCGCCTGCTCGAACGTGGGCCGGCCCTGCGAGAACACGTCCTGCATGGGCGCGATGACCTCGTCGCTGCCCCGCTTGTCGTCCCAGTAGCTGCCGAGCTGCGCCAGCTTCTCGGCGAGCGTCATCCGGGTGAGCAGGTCCTCGACGCGGTCCGCCGCGGGCAGGCTCGTGTCCTGCCACGCCGTCGTGGCGATGTCGTCGGTGGCGCTCATGTGTGGCTCCGGTCGGTGCTGGGGGAAGGGCTCGTGCTGGGGCGGGTGCTCGGGGTGGGCTGCGGCGCGCGGGGAGCCGTCGTGGAGCCGCGTACCACCAGCTCGGTCGCGAGCTCGATGTGGCGCGAGACCGGCTCGGTGCCCGCGGCCAGCGCGAGGACGCTGTCGAGCGCGACGCGCCCCATCTCCCACAGCGGCTGGCGCACGGCGGTCAGCGGGGGCGTGGACCACGCGGCGATGTAGGTGTCGTCGTAACCGACCACGCTCAGGTCGTCGGGCACGTGAAGCCCATGCTGTCGCGCCGCCTCCAGCACCCCCATGGCCTGGGTGTCGCTGGCCGCGAAGATCGCGGTCGGACGCCGGCCGGACCCGAACCAGCCGTCGGCGACGGCGAAGCCGGAGTCGTAGTCGAAGCCCGTGAACTCCACGAGGTCCTCGTCGACCGGCACGCCCGCCGAGGCGAGGGCGGCGCGGAAGCCGTGCACGCGTGCGGTCGCGGCCACCGACTGAGGGCGTCCGCCGAGCGCGGCGATGCGCCGGTGGCCCAGGGCGAGCAGGTGCTCCGTGGCCGCCATACCCCCGGTGAAGTTGGTCGAGCCGACGCTCGGAACCTCCGGGTTGGTCAGGTCGAGCGGGTCGATCACCACGACCGGCAGGTGCTGCTGGCTCAGCCCGGAGACGTGCTCGGGGCTGAGGTCGGCCGTCAGGATGATGGCCCCGGTGCGGCCCGCGCTCGACAGCCGGCGTGCCCAGTCCCCGGGCGCCAGCCAGCCGGTGTCGGGCGCCGCCCGGTGGAAGCGGCTGACGACGATGTCGGCGCCGGCCGTCTCCGCGGCGTCGGTCACCCCTCGCAGCACCTCCATCGCGTACGGGGTGGCGAGCTGGTCGGCCATCACCTCGATGCTGCGCTGGGCCAGCGGACCGCGCGAGCCGCGGCGGACGTAACCCAGCTGTTCGATCGCCGCCTTGACCCGCTCCCGGGTCTCCGTCGCGACGTCGGGGTGCCCGTTGAGCACCTTCGACACCGTCGGCATCGAGACGTCGGCCGACCCGGCGACGTCCGCGAGCGTGGGGCGCCTACCCGACGTTCTTTCGAAATATTTCGCTGGCACGCCCTCGAATCTAGCTGGTTCTCGCGCATGAAAGCAACGCGACAATGGCTGAAATTGGTGCTGAAACTGGTGCTGAAACTGGTGTACTGCTGGGTCGGGAGGAGGCCGAACTCGACCGAAATATTTCGGAGATGCTGGGCCGCCTAGGGGAGGATCGAGTCCACGTAGCCGCCATCCACCCGGACGGCCGCACCCGTCGTGGCCGAGGCCAGCGGCGAGCTGAGGTACGCCACCATGTTCGCGATCTCCTGCGGCTCGATGAGCCGCTGCAGCAACGACTGCGGACGGTGCTGCCGCATGAACTCCCGCTGCGCCTCGTCCCAGGGCAGCTCCGGGTCCACGAGCTCGTACACGAAGCTCTCGACGCCGCCGGTGTGCGTGGGGCCGGCGATCACGGAGTTGACGGTCACGCCGGTGCCCGCCGCCTCCTTGGCGAACCCTCGGGAGACGCCCAGCAGCGCCGTCTTCGAGACGCCGTAGTGGATCATCTCCGCGGGGATGACGATCGCCGAGTCACTGGCGATGTTGAGCACGCGGCCCCAGCCTCGCGCGGTCATACCCGGCAGGGTGCTGCGGATCAGGCGGACGGCGGCGAGCACGTTGACCTCGAAGTACCGCCGCCACTCGTCGTCGTCGATGTCCAGCGGCGGCGTGCTGCCGAAGATGCCGAGGTTGTTGACCAGGATGTCCACGTCGCCCGCGGCGGCGAGCACCTCGGCGGCACCCTCGGCGGTGGTGACGTCTCCGGTCGCAGCCACCAGGTCGCGCTCCGTCGGTCCTGTCGCTGCCCCTGTCGCTGCCGTCGACTCCGCCCGGAGCTCCTCGATGGTCGTCGCCACGCCCTCGGCGCGCCTGCCGTTGACCGCCACCCGGGCACCTGCGTCGGCGAGCGTCGCGGCGATCGCGCGCCCGATGCCCTGGGTCGAACCGGTCACGAGCGCGGTCCTGCCGGTCAGGTCGATACGCATGCTGTCCCCTTGCTGTCGAGGTTCTCTCTGGTGCTGGTGCTGGTGCTGGTGCTGGTGGTGGGTCAGCACGTCTACCCGTCCTCCAGCCGAACATAGTTCAGCCCGCATGGCACATCCCGTTCTCCCTCCGTGTGCCCCGCGGCGATCGGTACCGGGACATCGGAACAGCGGCTCGGACCTCGGGCTCACCAGCGGGGACACCGGGGTCAGGGCCGGGTTCGAGCAGTGTCAGTTCTGCTCCGTGCGCGTCCAGCGCTCCCAGAGCCACAGGATCGCGACGATCAGCAGGAAGCCCGGTATGCCGACGGCGCCGAGCCCGGCGAGCCATCCGGCCACCTCGGCGCCGACGCCGGTCCGCTCGCCGTCGGCGCTCGCTGGTCCGTCATCGGCCGAGCCGGCGTCGTTGCCGGATCCTGGGCGGTCACCCGCGTCGTCCGCGCCGCTGCCCTCGTTCCGGGCCGCCGCCTCGCCGTCGGCGGTCTGGTCCTCCGCCTCGTCGCCCGTGGACGGGCCGTCCACGATGCCGAGCGAAGCGAACCAGTCCTTGATCCCCGCGCCGATACCGGCGTCCGTGTCTGCTGCGTCGCCCGTGCCGCCCGTGCCGCCCGTGCCGTTTGTGTCGTGTGCGTCGGCCGTGTCGTTCGCGGAGCTCCGGTCCCTGCTGTCCTTGCGGGTCGAACCTTCGCCGCCGGCTTCGCCGTTGCTGTTACCCGGGTTGTCGGCGCTCCCGCCGGATCCGGGCTGCGTGCCGGGCTCGGCTCCTGTACCTCCTTCGTCGCCGGGTCCGCCCGCGCCCCCACGAGCACCGGCCCCACCTCCGGCTCCACCTCCGGCTCCACCTCCGGCTCCACCTCCGGCCCCACCTCCCGCACCAGCACCCGGATCGGGCACGGACTGGGCTGCCGGGGGCTCGTCGGCCTGGTTCGCCACGAGCGCTGCGGCGCCGCCCCCCACTGCGAGCGCCGCCAGCACCGCCGCCGCGACGGCCGCCTCCTTCTTGCCGAACGGCCGCGGTGCGCCGGCCCCAGCGGCTCCGGCACCCGAACCACCAACAGCACCGGCCGCGCCTGCACCGACCGCCGCCCCCAGCGCGCCGGTGGCCAGTGCACCCGCGACGACGTGCTGGCCCAGGTCACGGAGCATCCAGGAGACCTCGCGGACGTCGACGAACGCGCGGGTGCACTCGGCGCAGGCGTCCATGTGGACCTCGAACCGGGCCCTGCGCCGGGGGAGCAGCCGGTCCTTGAGGTAGTCGTGCATGGCAGCGCGGGTGGTGCGGCACTCGGGTTCGTTGACGTGGTGGGCGTGGGCGGCGGCGAAGGCGCCGGCGAGGCGTTCCTCGGCGCGGCGCAGGCGCATGGTGATGGTGTGGGGGCGTACGCCGAGGTCGG
>Ga0233375_1000264_pt1 | contig 30344 bp, 27 predicted proteins | sample ElkDunMinimDraft_10_FD_191539 | JGI IMG/M metagenome (GOLD analysis project Ga0233375, IMG submission 191539) | Fecal eukaryotic communites from dung pellets of Tule Elk in California, USA - Elk Dung E16 | ecosystem: Host-associated > Mammals > Digestive system > Large intestine > Fecal | place... | reverse complement strand
TGGTCCAGCTCGTCCTTCGTGTGCCCCTTGCGCTCGACCTTGGTCACGTAGAGCGGGTAGACGCTCGCGAAGCTCATCGCGAAGATGCGCGGTCGCACCATGGGATCCTCCTCCTGCGGGGCCGGGGCCGAGCCGCCACCACCCGGGTGGGCGCGCGGCACCCCGGCCACGCTACCCCTCGACGACGGTCAGGGGTCCGCGGGCGCGAGCGCCGCCCGGAACTCCCCCAGGAGAGCGTCCGAGAACAGCACGAACCGCACCTCGTCCACGCCGCTCGGTGGCTCCGGACGCCACCCGCGGACGGCCTCGACGGCGACGCGCGCCACCGTGGCCGGGTCCCACCCGTACACGCCTGCGCTCACCGCGGGGAAGGCGACGGACCGGGCGCCCAGGTCCGCGGCGACGTCGAGCGAGCGCGTGAAGCACGACGCGAGCAGGGCCGGGTCGCGCTGCCCGGCGTGCCAGTTCGGACCGACGGTGTGGACGACCCAGCGCGCGGGCAGGTCGAAAGCCTCGGTCGCGACGGCGTCGCCCACGGCGAGGCCGTCGGTACAGGTGGTGCGCCGCAGCTGTCGGCAGGCCTCGAGGAGGCGAGGCCCGGCGGCGGCGTGGATGGCGCCGTCGACCCCTCCTCCGCCGAGCAGCGAGGAGTTCGCCGCGTTGACGACGACGTCCGTCGCCACACGCGTGATGTCCCCGCGCTCCGCGGTGATCCGCCGGATGGTCCCCACGATCTCGACCCTACGCGGGACGAGGTGCCTCGCTCGCCGGCACCCGTCCTCAGGCGTCAGGCAGCGCGGACGGCCGTCGCTGCGAGTCCGTGCGAGGCCTCCAGACGGTCCACGAGCAGCGTGCCCGCCGCGACGAGCGGCACGAGCACGAGGTTGCCGAGCAGCATGGTGCGCAGGAACGGAAGACCCGAGACGTAGCTCGCGACGAGCCCGTCCACACCGGCCGGGTACCACACACCCCGGCCCTGCAGCCAGACCCCGAGGTTGGTCCACGCGAAGAACCAGAGCGACCCGGCGACGCCGAACAGGGCACCCGCCCCGACGCGGCGCCACCCCGTGGTCCGGCCAGCGAGCAGCGAGCCCAGCCCGACCACGAGCCACGCGCTCCACGTGAACAGCGCGATCGAGGTGTTGCCCAGCACGACGTCGGACACGACCGTCACGGCGAGCGGCACGACGAACGCCCACCGCGAGCGCAGCAGGAGCGTCGCGGCGAACGTCGCGGCGGTGACGAGCTCGAGGTTGGCCGGGGCGCCCAGGTCGGCGCGCACGAGGCGCCACACCACGGCGAGCAGTGCGAGGGCGACGACGAGCGCGACGCGCCACCAGCGCGTCGTCGCCGGGATCGGTGAGCGCGTCACGAGGTGAAGGTCTCGAGCTGCCACGTGATCTCCTCCCCGTCCTTCGTCTGGACTGAGCCTGCTCCCACGGTAGCGGGCTCGCCGTCCACGTACAGGGCCCAGAACTCGCTCGCCGGGTCGGCGGCGACGCCGTCGATGGCGGTGACGAACGCGTTCTCGCCCTCGCCGGTGATCGCGGCCGACGGGTCGGCCTCGAGCAGCAGGTCGAGGGCGGTGGCCCCCTCGCGCCCCGCGTAGGAGAACTCGACCCCCGTGCCCTCCGAGGCGCTGTCCGACGCCTCGTCGGCGGGCGCGGTCGAGTCGTCGCTACCACCCGTCTCCGACGCGGACGGCGTGGGGTCCGCGGCGGGCTCGTCGGTGGAGGAGCATCCGGCCAGCAGACCCGCCGCGAGCAGGAGCGCGGTCAGGGCGGTGAGCGGGCGAGCAGGCGCCTCGCGCAGCGTTCGAAGGGTCACGGGCCCAGAGTACGGAGCGCCCGCTCCCCCGTGCCCGGACGCCCGCCAGGCGGACGGCACGTGCCCGGTCGCAGCCGGCGGCCCGCCGCCACCCGCCAGCGCGCGGCGGTGGCCGACCGCGTCAGGCGTCGATGCGAGCCCGGTCCAGCTCGGCGGCACCGGCGACGATGAACTCCTTGCGCGGCGCGACGTCGCTGCCCATGAGCAGCTCGAAGACGCGCTCGGCGGCGGCCGCGTGCTCGGCGGTGACGCGACGCAGCGTGCGGTGACGCGGGTCCATCGTCGTCTCGGCGAGCTGGTCGGCGTCCATCTCCCCCAGGCCCTTGTACCGCTGGATGTCGTCCTTGTAGCGGCGCCCGGCCTTGTCGAGCTTCTTCAGCGTCGCGGCCAGCTCGGCCTCGGAGTAGGTGTAGATGTACTCGTTCTTGCGCCGGCCCGACCCGATGACCTCGACGCGGTGCAGCGGCGGCACGGCGGCGAAGACGCGCCCCGCCTCGACGAGCGGCTTCATGTACCGGTAGAAGAGGGTGAGGAGCAGCGTGCGGATGTGAGCACCGTCGACGTCGGCGTCCGTCATGAGCACGATCTTCCCGTAGCGCGCCGCCTCGAGGTCGAACGACCGCCCGGACCCGGCGCCGAGCACCTGGATGATCGCGGTGCACTCGGCGTTGCGGAGCATGTCGCTCACGGACGCCTTCTGGACGTTGAGGATCTTGCCGCGGATGGGCAGCAGCGCCTGGAAGTCGGAGCTGCGCGCGAGGCGGGCGGTGCCGAGCGCGCTGTCGCCCTCGACGATGAACAGCTCGCTGCGGCCGACGTCGTCGCTGCGGCAGTCGACGAGCTTGGCGGGCAGCGAGGACGTCTCCAGCGCGTTCTTGCGGCGGGAGATCTCCTTCTGCTTGCGCGCGGTGAGGCGTGCGCGCATCTCCGCCACGATCTTGTCGAGCAGGAGCGCGGCCTGCGTCTTCTCGTCGCGCTTGGTCGACGTGAGGAGCGCGTTGATCTCCTTCTCGACGACGCGGGTCACGATCGCGCGCACCGGCGCCGTGCCGAGGACCTCCTTCGTCTGGCCCTCGAACTGCGGCTCGGCGAGGCGGACGGTGACGACGGCGGTCAGGCCGGCCAGCACGTCGTCCTTCTCGATGCGCTCGGACGCGTCCTTGGTGGAGACCTTGAGTCGGCGCGCGTTCGTCTCGACGGCCTTGCGCAGGACCTTGAGCAGACCCTGCTCGAAACCGGCGAGGTGGGTGCCGCCCTTCGGCGTCGAGATGATGTTGACGAAGCTGCGCACCTCCGTCTCGTACCCCGTGCCCCAGCGGAGCGCGACGTCGACCTCGCACTCGCGCTGCACGGCCTGCGGCGTCATGTGCCCGCGGTCGTCGAGGACCGGCACGGTCTCGGTGAACGACCCCGAGCCCGTGAGGTGCCACGTCGCGGTGACGGGCGTGTCCGGGGCGAGGAACTCGACGAAGTCGACCGACCCGCCGGTGTGGACGAACGTCTCCTCGTGGGGCCCGTCCTCGCCCGGTGTGCCGGGGACGGCGCGCTCGTCGCGCACGGTGATCTCCAGGCCGGGGACGAGGAACGTCGTCTGGCGCACGCGCGTGACGAGCTCGTCGTAGGAGAAGACGGCGGTCTTGAGGAAGATCTGGCGGTCCGCCCAGTAGCGCACGCGCGTGCCCGTGACGCCGCGCTTGGTCTTCCCGACGACCGCGAGCTCCGACCCGGAGACGAACGGCTCGAACGGCGCGTCCGGCGTCGGGCCGGTGCTGGGGTCCGAGAACGTCCCGGGCTCGCCGCGGTGGAACGTCATGCGGTGCGTCTTGCCGCCACGGTCGACCTCGACGTCGAGGCGTGACGACAGCGCGTTGACCACGGACGCGCCCACGCCGTGCAGACCGCCCGACGCGGTGTAGGAGCCGCCGCCGAACTTGCCACCGGCGTGCAGCTTGGTGAAGACGACCTCGACGCCGGACAGGCCCGTCTTGGGCTCGATGTCCACGGGGATCCCGCGCCCGTCGTCCTCGACCGTGACGGACGAGTCGGCGTGCAGCACCACCCGGATCTTCGAGCAGTTGCCCGCGAGAGCCTCGTCGACCGAGTTGTCGATGATCTCCCACAGGCAGTGCATGAGACCGCGCGAGTCGGTCGTCCCGATGTACATGCCGGGGCGCTTGCGCACGGCCTCGAGACCCTCGAGGACGGACAGGTGCCGAGCGGTGTAGCTCGACTCAGCGGAGGTGGTCGTCACGGCGGCAAGCCTAGACGAGCGCGCCCACAGCGTCGTGCTCCCCCGCCGCTGTCCGGCCGGCGGCCGGACCACCGCTTCGCGGGTAGCGAACCAGGGACTCTCCCGGGAGGAATACCGAGGAGGGGATGGTTGGATATGAACGTGACTGCTACGACGACCACCACCGAACCGCTGACCGCGGCCGACCGCTGTGACCGCTGCGGGGCCCAGGCGTACGTCCGCGTGGTCCTGCCGAGCGGCGAGCTGCTTTTCTGCGGCCACCACGCGCGGGCGCACGCCGAGGCCTACACCGACCTCGCGACCTCCATCCAGGACGAGACCGACAAGCTGCTCGCGGAGCACGGCGCGCGCTGACGCGCCGGCACTCCGCGAAAACGAACGCCGAGAGCCCCGAGGAGAATCTCCTCGGGGCTCTCGCCATGTCCGCACGGACGGCCCGCGGCTCGTGGGCCACGGACCGTCCGCGGACCGTCAGTCCAGGTAGTCGCGCAGCACCTGCGAGCGCGACGGGTGGCGCAGCTTCGACATGGTCTTCGACTCGATCTGACGGATGCGTTCGCGCGTCACGCCGTAGACCTTGCCGATCTCGTCGAGCGTCTTGGGCTGCCCGTCGGACAGGCCGAACCGCATCGACACCACGCCCGCCTCGCGCTCGCTCAGCGTGTCCAGCACCTGGTGCAGCTGCTCCTGCAGGAGCGTGAAGCTCACCGCGTCGGCCGGGACGATGGCCTCGGAGTCCTCGATGAGGTCCCCGAACTCCGAGTCACCGTCCTCGCCGAGAGGCGTGTGCAGCGAGATCGGCTCGCGGCCGTACTTCTGGACCTCGACGACCTTCTCGGGGGTCATGTCGAGCTCCTTGGCGAGCTCTTCCGGGGTGGGCTCGCGGCCCAGGTCCTGGAGCATCTGGCGCTGCACGCGGGCGAGCTTGTTGATGACCTCGACCATGTGCACCGGGATGCGGATCGTGCGGGCCTGGTCCGCCATCGCGCGGGTGATGGCCTGACGGATCCACCACGTCGCGTACGTCGAGAACTTGTAGCCCTTGGTGTAGTCGAACTTCTCGACCGCACGGATCAGACCGAGGTTGCCCTCCTGGATCAGGTCCAGGAACAGCATGCCGCGGCCCGTGTACCGCTTGGCCAGCGACACCACCAGACGCAGGTTCGCCTCGAGCAGGTGGTTCTTCGCGCGCTTGCCGTCGTGCGCGATCCACTGCAGCTCGCGCTTGAGCTTGCGGTCGATGTCGTCGCCCTCGGCAGCGAGCTTCTCCTCCGCGAACAGGCCGGCCTCGATGCGCTTCGCGAGCTCGACCTCCTGCTCCGCGTTCAGCAGCGCGACCTTGCCGATCTGCTTGAGGTAGTCCTTCACCGGGTCCGCGGTCGCACCCGCGGTGACGACCTGCTGCACCGGGGCGTCGTCCTCGTCCGCGTCGGACACGACGAAGCCGGTCTCCTCCGGCTCGTCGGCCGCGGCGGGGGCCTTCTTCGCGGCCGGCTGGGCGGCCGTGTCCTCCACGTCGTCGACGTCGATCTCGAGGTCCTCGACCTCGACCTCCGCCTCGTCGTCGGCCTTCTTCTTCGCGCGCGCCGACGTCGCCCTGGACTTCGGGGCGGCCTTGGCGGCGGTCTTCGCGGGGGTGCGCTTCGGCGTCGCGGCCTCGGCCTCGTCCGGCTCGTCGGAGGCGGGCGTGACCGTGGTGGTCTTCGTCGTCGTGCGCGTCGTGGACTTCGTCGCGGGCTTCGAGGCGCGCGCCGTCGTCGTGCTGCGGCCGGACGTGGCGGCGGCGACCTTCGTCGCGGTCGGGATGTCGACCTCGACGCCGGCGCCCGCGAGCGCACGGAAGACCGCCTTCAGCCGCTTGGCGTCGTTGACGGCAGCCTGCTCGCACGCGGTGCGGAAGCTCTCTGCGTCGACGCGACCGTTCGCGCTCCCGCGGCGCAGGAGATCCTGCAGTGCGGGGTGCTCGAACTCTCGCGGGAGTGCGGGAATCGGGGTTGAGGGCGCCACAAACCGACCTTTCGGCAATCATGGGGGGCGGTAGGGCCGCCGGAGCGGGACGTGAACCGTGAAGTACGGGCTGTTCGTGGACTCTCACGGTGAGTCATCAGGCTCTGGCGGACACCTATATTGTACCGGCGATCCGTGCACCGGACGCCCCGACACGGGTGATTCGGACCTTCCCGCTCTCAGCGGTGGTCGCGCACCACGTCTCGGCGACGTTCAGCACCGGGTCCTGTAGCCGTACAACGGCCCGTTACCCCCGAAGATTCCCTCGGCAGGTGCGCTGAGGGTGAGCGGCCTGTGCCCCTCAGACGCCGGCGGGCCGCGCGGGCTTCACGGCGAGCACCGGGCAGGGGGCGTCGAGCAGGATGCGCTGCGCGTTCGACCCGAGGATGAGCTTGCCGACCGGGCTGCGGCGGCGCAGACCGATGACGATGAGCTCCGCGGACGCCCGCTCGGCGGCGGTCACGAGGGCGTCGGCGAGATCCGATCCACCGTCCTCGCTGCGCAGCGTGGCGCTCGTTCCCTCGAGGCGCGCCGCGACGCGACGCAGGTCGTCCTCGCGCGCCGCGACGAGCTCGGGGGTGGACGTCGGTCCCTCCGTCACGACGACCACGAGCTCCGTCCCGCGGCGGACCGCCTCGGTGGCGGCGCTGTCGAGAGCCTCGCGACCCTCGGGCGTGCTCAGGTGCGCGACGACGACGCTCATGTGTCCTCCGGGGAACGGCTCGTGGGTGCGGTCGGCGGGCCGCACGTCGTGTTGCGGTCGAACCTACCCGAACCCGACCGGCCCGGCTCACACGTCGGCGCGGATCCAGCCCGGGGGGACTCCCGCATCGAGGGCGCTCGCCAGCAGCAGCGCCAGCCGGTACGTCGAGTCCTCCGCGAGCGCCTCGTCGAGGCGCTGCGAGGCGCGGCTGCCGTCGCCGTGCCACCAGGCCACGAGCGCGAGCAGCGTGAGCGCCGGCGTCGCGCGTCCGCGCGGCACGTGGGCGACGACCGCCTCGAGCACCGCGCGGGCGGGGCCCGTGACCTCCGGGTCGGGCGCGAGCCCGACGACGGGGTCCACGATCGCGGCGATCGCGGCTCCCGTGCCGGCGTCGACGTCGGCGCCGCGGACGGTGCGGTCGGCGAGGTCGCCCGTCCCCGGCACGAGCGAGACGAGCACGGCGTCGCGCACCGGGATGCTCTCGAGCCCGGCCGCGAGGCGGCCGAGCTCGGTCGCGGTCGGTCCGCCGGAGGGTGCGCCCGGCTCGTCCCGCGCGACCAGCGCGACGGCGTCGCGCCACGCGGCGAGGGCCCGCACCCGGTGGTCGAGCCCGTCCGCGCCCCCCCGCGCGTCGGGCGCCGCCGCGAGCGCCTGCTCGCGCACCCGGCGCGCCGCGCGGGCCGCACGGCGCCGGGCGTCCGCGCTCGCCCGCGGGATGCGCAGCGCCTCCTCGCGGGAGTCGGCGAGACCGTGACCGGCGAGGACCATGTGCGCGCCGACCTCGCTCGACTCGAGCTCGCGCAGCGCACGTCCTCCCGGCGGGCAGCAGTCCGGGTCGTCGCAGTCGAGCCCGAACCAGCCGGAGGAGGTCACGACCCACGTGTCGGCGGCACCGTGGACGGGTTCGGCCGCGTCGCGGCAGCGCGCGACGGCGGCCCGTGCGCGGACGGCGTCGGGGCCGCCCGCGTCCAGCAGGGCGTCGGAGTACAGGACGAGGACGACGCGTCGCGCCCCGTCGGCAGTGAGGTGCCCGACGACGGACCGTGCCAGCCGTGGCCCGTGGTCGGGGTCCACCAGGTCGGCCACGTCGACGCGCACGACGAGCCCGACGCGGCCGCGGGGCGACCGGAGCCCCACGAGGACGATGCTGTCCTGCGGCCGGTACCCGAGGCGGTACGGCACGTAGGCGAGGAGCTCACGAGGGCCCTGGGCCCGGATCAGTGTGGTCATGGGTCCATCCCAGCCCGGACCGGGACGCTGCGTGCGGCCCGGGGCCGGTCCTGTGGACGGGCGCCGGCGCCGGGTCCCCGCTCGCCACGCCGTTCCGGCGCCTGTGGTCGACCCCGGACCCCGGTGACGGCTCGCTCGCGTGGGGGTACTACGGTGTCCGCGTGCCACCACGAATCCGAGCGCGCGCGGGTGCCGTCGCCGCCGTCGCGCTCGCCGCGGCCCTCGCCGGGACCCTGGCGGCGTGCGAGGCCGACGTCACGGACGCCCGGGGCGCGGCGGCTCAACCGGCCACGCAGGACGGCACCGGCACGGGCGGCACGACGGACACCACCGGGGGCGACGGCGGCGCCGCGGACGCCGGGGGCGACGAGCGCTCGGACGAGGGTGCGGCGCCCGGCACGCCGCTGCCGGAGTACGACGTGTCGTCGGCCGTCGGCGACCTCGCCGACGGCTTCCCGTCCGACCTCGTCTCGATCCCGCCCGGCGCGCAGGTCCTCGCGAGCTCGGCGCGCGCCTCCGACGACGGCTCGCTCGTCGTCATCACGCTCAACCTGCGCTCCGACGAGCCGGTCGACGCGCTCACGGCCTACTACACCGACGTCCTGGGCGCCCAGGGCTTCGGCGTCTCCCCGTCGAGCGTGCCGAGCGCGCTGACGTCCCTCACGACGTTCGTGCGCGCCGCGGACGGCGCCCCGACGGAGTCCGTCGCCGTCGGCGTGTTCGACGACGAGAGCGAGCGCCTCGTGACGATCAGCGGTCAGGTCGCACCGGCCTGAGCGCATAGGCTGCCTCCGTGCCGACCCCGCCGCTGCCGACCTCGCCCGAACCGCCCGCGTCGACGACGGACGCCGCGCCCGACCCGGGCGTGCGCGCGCTCGTCGACCGCGACGACGTGCGCGCGGGCGTCGACGAGGCGCTGCGGGCCGCGACGGCCGCGCTGCGCGACGAGCTGGCCGCGACGCACCCCGACGCCGAGCCGCTGGCGCGCGCGACCGAGGAGCTCGTCGCGGGAGGCAAGCGCCTGCGCGCGGCGTTCTGCTACTGGTCGTGGCGCGCGCACGGCGGTGACCCGGAGGGCCCGCACCGCGACGTCGTGCTCCGCGCAGGCGCGGCGCTCGAGCTGTTCCAGGCCGCGGCGCTGTTCCACGACGACGTCATGGACGCCTCGGACACGCGCCGCGGCCGCCCCACGGCGCACCGGGCGTTCGCGGCGCGGCACCGCGAGCTCGGGTGGTCGGGCGACGCGGACCGGTACGGCGAGAACGCCGCGATCCTGCTCGGCGACCTCGCGCTCATCGGCAGCCACCGCGAGCTCGGCGACGCGCTCGACGGCGTCCCGGCGGCAGTGGCCACGAGCGCGCGCGGCGTCTTCGGCCGCATGCAGACCGAGGTCACGGTGGGCCAGTACCTCGACGTGCACGCCCAGGTCCTGCCGTGGGGGGTGGACCCCGCGTCCGACGAGGAGCGCGCACGGGCCGTGATCCGCTCCAAGTCCGCGCGGTACAGCGTGGAGCACCCGATCGCCCTGGGCGCCGCCCTCGCGGGGGCGGACGACGCCGCGGTCGCGGCGACGAGCGCGTTCGGCCTGCCCGTGGGCGAGGCGTTCCAGCTGCGCGACGACGTCCTGGGCGTCTTCGGCGACGCGCGGGTCACGGGCAAGCCCGCGGGCGACGACCTGCGCGAGGGCAAGCGCACCGTGCTCGTCGTGCGTGCGCTCGCGGCCGCGACGCCGGCGCAGCGCGACCTTCTGCTCGCCCACCTGGGCGACCCGGGTCTCGACGCCGCGACCGTCGAGGAGCTGCGCGGCGTGCTCGTCCAGACCGGTGCGCGCGACGCGGTGGAGACGCTCATCGACGAGCTCATCGCCCGTGCGTCGACCGCGCTCGCCGCCGCCGGGCTGGCCGAGCCGGGCGCGACGACGCTCGGTCTGCTCGCGCGGGCCGCCGTCGAGCGCACGGCCTGAGCACGGCCGGGGCGGCGCACGACGCGCCCGCTCCCGGGCGCCGCGCGTCAGAGCTCGGACTGGGCGACGCGGCGCACGCGCGCCTTGTGGCCGCTCAGCAGGGTGTCGAGCGGCGCCTCGCCGAGCTCGTCGTGCGGGGTGAACAGCCACTCGAGGATCTCGGCGTCGTCGAAGCCCGCGTCCGTGAGCACCACGATCGTGCCCTGCAGGCTCGCGAGCACACCCTGGCGGCCGGAGTCGTCCGGGCGCCCGGCGTTCGCCGGGTCGACGAGGTGCAGCGGCACGAGGAACCGCGCGGGGACCTGGAACGTCGTGCGCTCGCCGCGCTTCACGCCGACCACGCGACGCTCCTGGACCAGACGCCGCACCTTGCCGACGTCGGTGCCGAGCGCCTCGGCGACGTCCGGGAGGGTCAGCCACTCGCCCACCAGGGTGTCGAGCTCGGAGCGGGTGGGGCGAGGGGCGGCCTGGTCTTGAGCGTTCACCGGGCCAGCCTACGGCGCCCCTGCACACAACACCCACGCCGTGCACGCCGCGCTCACCGGATCACGACGTCCTGCCACCTAGACTTCCCCCGTGGCCACCGTGACGACCGATCCCCTCGTCGGCCGCCTGGTCGACGGGCGGTACGAAGTCGTCTCGCGCATCGCGCGGGGCGGCATGGCGACGGTCTACCTCGCGGTGGACCGTCGTCTCGAGCGCGACGTCGCGCTGAAGGTCATGCACGCGCACCTCGCCGAGGGCGCGTCGGGCGCCGACTTCGTCTCGCGGTTCCGCCGCGAGGCGCGCGCCGCCGCACGCCTCACCCACCCCGGCCTCGTCGCCGTGTACGACCAGGGCCTCGACGGCGACACGAGCTACCTCACGATGGAGTACGTCGCGGGCTCGAACCTGCGTCGCACGATGCTCACCGAGCGCACGCTGACGCTGGGCCGCACGCTCGACGTGCTCGACGACGTCCTCGACGCCCTCGCCGCCGCGCACCGCGCCGGCCTCGTGCACCGCGACGTGAAGCCGGAGAACGTGCTCCTCGACGCCGAGGGCCGCCTCAAGGTCACCGACTTCGGCCTCGCGCGCGCCGTCAACGAGGTCACCGCCACGACCACGGGCACGATCCTCGGGACCGTCGCCTACCTCTCCCCCGAGCTCATCGCGACCGGAGCGTGCGACGCACGCACCGACGTGTACGCCGTCGGGATCCTCGCCTACGAGCTGCTGCTCGGCACCGTCCCCCACACCGGGACGACGCCGATCCAGGTCGCGTTCCAGCACGTCAACACCGACGTGCCGCCGCCGTCGGACACGGCGCCGTGGATCCCGCCGGAGATCGACGACCTCGTGTGCGCACTCGCCGCGCGCGAGCCCGCGGACCGGCCCGCCGACGCCGGTGCCGCCCTCGCGCTGGTGCGCTCCGTGCGCGCGGCGCTCGACCCGGCCGACCTCGAGCGGCGCGCCGACCCGCCCGCCGGGGCGACCGGCGTCGGACAAGCGGGCGGCGAGCCCGGCGGGAGCTCCGGCCCGACGACCGACCCCGCCTCCGCGCCCACCGCGGCCCTCGCGGAGCTCAGCCTCCGCGACCGGGAGGCAGCGGGCCTGACGGAGCCGCTCGCCGTCGGCCACGTCGTCGTCCCGACGACGCGGCCCGCGCCCCCACCCCCTCCCGACCCCGCACCTCGCCGGCGCGGCCGGGGACGCGTCGTCGCGTGGTCGCTCGTCGTCCTGCTGGTGCTGGGCGGGCTGGGCGCCGGGACGGCCTGGTGGTTCGCCTCCGGGCCGGGCGCGTACACGCAGGTGCCCGACGGCCTCGTCGCGCAGTCCCGGACCGAGGCGGCGACCGTCCTCGACGGCGCCGGGCTCGGCCACACGGTCGAGGAGCGCTACGACGACGCCGTCGAGGCAGGTGCCGTCGTCGAGACGGACCCACCGTCCGGTGAGCCCGTGCGCAAGGACGGCAGCGTCCTGCTCGTCGTCTCGAAGGGCGTCCGGATGCTCACCGTGCCCACGGGGCTCGTCGGGGCGACGCAGGTCGAGGCGGCCGCGGCGGTCGAGGGCGCGGACCTCACGCTCGGCGAGCCCGTCGCGAAGCCGCACGACGACGTCCCGGCGGGCCAGGTCATGGCCGTCACCGACGCGGACGGCAACGCGATCGAGGAGGGCTCGCAGATCCGCCACGACGTGCCCGTCGTGCTCACGGTCTCCTCCGGACCGGCGCCCGTCGTCGTCCCGCAGGTCACGGGCGCGGCGAAGGACGCCGCCGTGCAGGCGCTCGAGGAGCAGGGGCTCGTCGCCTCCGTGACCGAGGAGTACTCCGAGACCGTCGCCGCGGGCCTGGTGATCCGTCAGGACCCCGAGCAGGGCTCGGACGCGCACCGCAAGGACACGGTCGACGTCGTCGTCTCGCTGGGCCCGCCGCTCGTCGAGGTGCCCAACGTCAACACCCGCAACGTCGCGGATGCCGAGGGCCTCCTCAAGGACGCGGGCTTCGCGGTGGAGATCCGCTACCCGCAGGGCATCCACCCGCTCAACATCGTCTACGCGCAGGACCCCCCGGGCGGCGACGGCCGCACCGCGCCCAAGGGCTCGACGATCGTCCTCAACGTCTTCTGACCCGCCGAGCTGCGTTACGTCCGCTCGACCGAGCCCGGTCTACCGTCGGCGCGGTCTCTGAGCCTGCTCGCGAGCTGGTCGCTCACGGGCGACGGCGCGCGGCCCGCGACCTGACGGACTCCGGCGCTTCCCCGGCGGGGCCGGGTCAGCGGCGGAGCATCTCCGCGACCTGGAACGCCATCTCGAGGGACTGCTGGTGGTTGAGGCGCGGGTCGACAAGGGTCTCGTAGCGCAGGGCCAGGCCCGCGTCGTCGATCTCCTCGCTGCCGCCGAGCACCTCGGTGACGTCGTCGCCGGTGAGCTCGACGTGCAGGCCGCCGGGGACGGTGCCCGCGGCGCGGTGCACCTCGAAGAACCCGCGGACCTCGTCGAGGACGTCGTCGAACCGGCGCGTCTTGTAGCCGCTCGCGGACGTGATGGTGTTCCCGTGCATCGGGTCGGTGACCCAGGTGACGGGCACGCCGGCGCGCGCGACCGCCTCCACGAGCGGCGGGAGCGCGTCGCGGACGTTCCCGGCGCCCATGCGCGTGACGAAGGTCAGGCGGCCCTCGACGTCGTCGGGGTTGAGGCGGCGCGCGAGCTCGAGCGCGACCTCAGGGGTCGTCGTCGGGCCGAGCTTGACCCCGATCGGGTTGGCGACGCGCGACAGGAAGTCGACGTGCGCGCCGTCGAGCTGGCGCGTGCGCTCGCCGATCCACAGGAAGTGCGCCGAGGTGTCGTACGCGTCGCCGGTGCGCGAGTCGCGGCGCGTGAGCGCGCGCTCGTAGTCGAGGACGAGGGCCTCGTGGCTGACGAAGAACTCGACGGTGCGCAGGGCGTCGAAGTCGGCGCCGCACGCGTCCATGAACCGGATGGCCCGGTCGATCTCGGCGGCGGTCTGCTCGTACCGCGCGTAGGCGGGGTTGAGCATGAAGCCGCGGTTCCACTCGTGCACCTGGCGCAGGTCGGCGAACCCGCCGGTCGTGAAGGCCCGCACCACGTTCCACGTCGCGGCCGAGATCCGGTACGCCTCGACGAGGCGCTCCGGGTCCGGCACGCGGGCCTCGGGCGTGAACGCGTGCCCGTTGATCATGTCGCCGCGGTACGCGGGCAGCGTGACGCCGTCGCGCGTCTCGAAGTCGGAGCTGCGCGGCTTGGCGTACTGGCCGGCCATGCGGCCCATCTTCACGACGGGCATGCTCGCGCCGTGCGTGAGGATCACGGCCATCTGGAGGATGGTCCGGATCTTGTTGCGGATGCGGTCCGCGTTCGCCTCCGCGAACGTCTCCGCGCAGTCGCCGCCCTGCAGGAGGAACGCCTCGCCCCGCCCGGCCGCGGCCAGGCGGGAACGCAGCGTGTCCGCGGCGGCGGGCACCACGAGCGGCGCGGCGGCCGCGAGCCGGTCCCGGACGTCGGCGAGCGCCGCCGCGTCCGGCCACGTCGGCTGCTGGAGCGCGACGAGGCTGCGGAAGTGGTCGAGCCCGGCGTCGGTCCCCGGCTCGCTCGTGGTGGTCATCCCGTGCCCCGGGTCAGTGCGCCGCGGGAGCGGCGGCGACCAGCGGCTGGCCGATGCCCTCGAGGAGCTCGCCGAACCACTGCTGCGTCACGTCGAAGGCCTTCCCGCCGGCGATGCGGGGGAACTCGATCGCACGCAGGCGGTCGCCCTGCTCCTCGTCGTGGCCGATGACGCCGGACTCGCCGCGCAGCGCGCACTCGACCGCGAGGTCGGTCATCGACTTGATGAGGCGCAGGTCCTCGGCGTTCGCGGCCGCGGCGCGCGAGAAGTAGCCGGACTTCTGGACCATGACCTTCTCGGCGCCGAGCTTGTCGGCGAACTGCTTGGCGAACCACTGACCGGGGTTGACCGTGTCGAGCTTGACGTGGCCGAACGGGTCGCGCTGGACCTCCTCGCCGGCCGCCTCGAGCTGCGCGACGATCTCGTGCATGCCGGCGCCCTCGGACAGGAAGATGTTGACGTTCCCCTGCTCGTCCATGATCGTCTTGAGGCGCGCGGCCTCGGCGTCGATGTCGAGCGCGAGCTCGGGCAGGAAGACGGCGTGCACGTCCCAGCGCTCGCGCGTCAGGCCGAGGGCCGGGGCCCACTCCTGGGCGTCGAGCCACTTGCGGTACTCGGCCGCGGACGCCGCCGTGAGCCAGCCGCAGTGGCGGCCCATGACCTCGTGGACGATGAGCATGCGCGGCCCCGAGCGGTGCTCGCCGATGATGTTCGCGGCGAAGCCGGCGGCCTCCTCGGCCGCGGTCCACGCGCCGAGCGACTGGCGGATCGGGATCACGTCGTTGTCGATCGTCTTGGGCAGGCCCACGACGGTGAGCTCGTAGCCGTTCTCGTGCAGGTAGGCGGCGAGGTCGGCCGCGGTCGTGTTGGTGTCGTCGCCACCGATGGTGTGCAGGACGTCGACGCCGTCCTCCTTGAGCTGCTCCGCGGCGACCTGCAGCGGGTCCTGACCCTCCTGGACCAGGCCGCGCTTGACGCAGTCGGCCGCGTTCGTGAGCTTGACGCGCGAGTTGCCGATCGGCGACCCGCCGAAGCGGTGCAGGATCCCGGCCTGCTTGCGTCCGTCCTCGTCCACGACGATCTTCGTGCCCGTCAGCAGGCCGTGGTAGCCGTACTGGTAGGCGATGATCTCGATCTCCGGGTCGAGCTCCGTGTACCGCTCGATGAGACCCCCGACCGCGGAGGACAGGCACGGGGCGAAACCACCCGCGGTGAGGAGGGCGACGCGACGAACCGACATGTGAACTCAGAACCTCTCGTAGGACGGATCCATGGCCGGACGGACGCGGTCCGGCGGGTGCGGCGGTGTGCGGCGCGGACCCGGGGTCCGGCGCGACCGGCTCGGTGTCAGTCTACTGACGCGGCGCCGGGCTCCGACGGCGGTTCCGGGACCTGGACGTCCGGGGCGGGGCGCCCGCCGGGCGCGCCGCCCGCCGGCTCGACGCCGTCGGTGCGGCCGGACGCGAGGCGCGCCTTGGCCGTCGCGGCGTAGATGTCGACGTACTCCTGCCCGGACAGACGCATGATCGCGTACATGATCTCGTCGGCCACGGCGCGCAGGATGAACCGGTCGCTCTCCATGCCGCGGTAGCGCGAGAAGTCGAGGGGCTCGCCGACGACGATGCCGATCCGCATGGGTGTCGGGATGACCTTGCCGATGGGCTGGGCAATGTTCGTGCCGACCATCGCCACCGGGATCACCGGGGCGCCGGACTCGAGCGCGAGGCGCGCGACGCCCGTCTTGCCGCGGTAGAGCCGGCCGTCGGGGCTGCGGGTGCCCTCCGGGTAGATGCCGAACAGGTCGCCGTCGCGCAGGACCCGCAGGCCCGTCTCCAGCGCGGCCTCGCTCGCCTTGCCGCCCGCCCGGTCCACCGGGATGGTGCCCACCCCGCGCATGAATCCGGCCGTGAGCCGGCCCTTGACGCCCTTGCCCGTGAAGTAGTCGGACTTGCCGAGGAACTGGACCTTGCGGTCCAGCACGAGCGGCAGGATGAACGAGTCGATCACCGCGAGGTGGTTCCCCGCGAGGATCGCGCCGCCGCTCTCCGGCACGTTCTCCACGCCCCGCGTCCAGGGACGGTAGAGCAGCCGCAGCAGCGGACCCACCATCACCTGCTTCATGAACCAGTAGAACAACGTTCCTCCTCGCGGGGTCCCGGCACGGGACGTGCATCCGACTCTAGAGTGAGAACCATGGCCGCACCGAATGCCCAGCCGGACTCCCCGCAGCCCGACGACGTCCCCGACCGCGGGGCCGACGACGCGCACGACGCCTCCGAGCACCCTGCCGAGGAGAGCGGCGAGAGCCGGGCGACGGGCGACGAGCCGCACGAGCCCGCGCTCGACGTGGACGCGCAGTGGGCCGGCATCGTCGCCGAGCTCTCGGAGCTCTCCGACCTCGACGACGGCGCGGTGCGCGACGACGCCGCCGGGACGACGTCGGACGCCGCCGGCACGGCACCGCGCGGGCCGCGCGACGTGCTGGGGTCCGTGCCCGTCGCTCCGTGGGTGCGGGCGAGCGGGCCGCGGGACTGGCCCACGACCCCGGAGGTCGAGGAGATCGAGGAGGCCGAGAGCCACTTCGTGCCGCCGGACCCGCCGCTCGTGCTCGGCCGCGACCCGCTGCTCACGATGGCGTGGGCCGTCGCCGTGGGCGTGCCGCTGGTGCTCCTCGTCGTGCTCGTGGTCGCACGGCCGTACCCGGTGATCGTGGCGCAGATCGGCGGCGCGGCGTTCCTCGCCGCGCTCGCCGTGCTGGTCTGGCGCATGCCCCACCGCCGGGACGACGACGACCAGGGGCCGGGCGCCGTCGTCTGACGCCTCGTGTGCGCCTCCGCCGGCACCACGGGCGGGGCGCCGGGTCGCGCCGCGCGGCCCGGCGCCCGGGCTGTCCTCAGCGGCGCGCGAGGTCGGCCGCCCCCACCATGCCGGCCTCGTTGCCGTGCTCGGCGAGCTCGATCCTCGCCTCGGGCCGGTGCCCGCGCGCGGAGAGCTGGTCCGCGAACGCGCGGCGCACGGGCTGCAGCAGCAGGTCACCCGCGGCCCCCACCCCGCCGCCGATGACGATGAGCTCCGGGTCGAGCAGCGCGGTCACCGACGCCGCCCCCTCGCCGATCCAGCGGCCCAGGTGCGCGAGCAGCTCGACGGCGAGCTCGTCCCCCTCCTGCGCAGCCTGCGTGATCTGCGGGCCGTTGAGCTTCTCGGGGTCTCCCCCGCAGATCTCGAGGAGCCGCGTCGCACGGTCGGGCTGCGCGATGAGCGCGCTCTGCCCGTCCCGCACGAGCGCGCGGCCGGAGGCGTACTGCTCCCAGCAGCCCTCGTGGCCGCAGCCGCAGTAGTGCCCGCCGGGCACGACGCGCACGTGGCCCACCTCGGCCGCCACGCCCCACTTGCCGCGCACGAGCTCGCGGTCCACGATGATCGCGCCGCCCAGGCCGGTGCCTACCGTGAGCATCAGCATGTCGGTCGCCTCCCGGCCGACACCGAACTGGAACTCCGCCCAGCCCGCCGCGTTCGCGTCGTTCTCGACGACGATCCGCACGTCCGTGTCGCCGATGAGCTCGCGCACGTTGCGCGCCAGCGGGTACTCGCGCCAGGCGATGTTCGGGGCGAAGAGCACGGAGGTCCGGTCGGGGCTGACGAAGCCGGCCGCGGCCAGGCCCATCGCGCCGACCTCGTGCTCAGCGGTGAGCTCGGCGTACACCTCGGCGATGGCCCGGTCGATGCTCGCGACGTCGTCCGGCTCGGTGTCGCGGCGCGTCTGGGCGAGGATCTCGCCCTTCTCGTCCACGACGCCGGCCGCGATCTTCGTCCCGCCGATGTCCACACCGATGGCGTGCATGTCCCGTCCTCACTCGCTCGGTACCGCTGACTCCAGAGGGCCCTGCTGCCCGTGCTGCGGGCTGACGGACGTCGCACGACGGCGGATCTCGCGGCCCCGCGCCCGGGCCGATCCCGCCGGAACCTCGCGCCCGCGCGAAACGTTGCGCAAGCAGCGCACAGCAGGTGAAGCCTACCGACTTCCGGAGGTCCCCGGCACGCACCGCCACTGGGTAGGGTTCTCCCACCGTCGACTACTGCCACTGGAGCCAGCATGGACGAGATCAGCGCCCCACGGATCGTCGAAGTCGATCCCTCGAAGAACCTCAACGACCTCCTCGCGTCGCGTGTCGCGGCCGACCCGGCGGCGCCCATGGTCGAGCGCCCCACCGGCCAGGGCACGTGGGAGCCGCTCAGCGCCCGCGCGTTCGACGCCGAGGTCGTCGCCGTGGCGAAGGGGCTCGTCGCCCGGGGCGTCGAGCCGGGGGACGCCGTCGGCATCATGTCGCGCACCCGGTACGAGTGGACCCTGCTGGACTGGGCCTCGTGGGCCGCGGGCGCCGTCCCCGTGCCGCTCTACGAGACGTCGAGCGCCGAGCAGGTCCAGTGGATCCTCTCCGACGCCGACGTCCGCCTCCTCGTCACCGAGACGGCGGCGCACGCCGCGACCGTCGCCGAGGTGCGCGACCAGGCACCCACCCTGGACGACGTGCTCGTCCTCGACTCGGGCGCGATCGCGACCCTCGTCGCCGAGGGCGCGAGCGTCGACGACGCCGAGATCGTGCGCCGTCGCGGCCTCGCGAACCTCGCCGACGTCGCGACGATCATCTACACCTCCGGCACGACGGGACGGCCCAAGGGCGCCGAGCTCACGCACGAGAACTTCTACTCCCTCACGGTCAACGCCGTGAAGGCGGTACCCGAGGTCTTCGGCGAGCCGGGCGGACGCACGCTGCTCTTCATGCCCCTCGCGCACGTGTTCGCCCGCTTCATCGGCGTGCTCGTCGTCGCGGGCGGGACCGTGCTCGGCCACACGGCCGACACCAAGACGCTGGTCGAGGACCTCGGGACCTTCAAGCCGACGTACGTGCTCTCCGTCCCGCGCGTCTTCGAGAAGGTCTACAACTCGGCCGAGCAGAAGGCCGCGGCGGGCGGCAAGCTGAAGATCTTCCACTGGGCCGTCGCGACCGCCATCGCGTACTCGCGCGCGCTCGACGACCCGAAGGGCCCTGGCCTCGCGCTGCGCCTGCGGCACAAGGTCGCCGACGCCCTCGTGTACAAGAAGCTGCGCCAGGCGCTCGGCGGCCGCGCCAAGTTCGCGGTGTCGGGCGGCGCGCCGCTCGGCGAGCGGCTCGGCCACTTCTACCGCGGCATCGGCGTGCGCATCCTCGAGGGCTACGGTCTCACCGAGACCACGGCCCCGACGTCCGTCAACCGGCCCTCGAACACGCGCATCGGCACCGTCGGCACGCAGCTGCCCGGCTGCGGCGTCCGCATCGCCGAGGACGGCGAGATCCTGCTCCAGGGGCACCACGTGTTCCGCGGGTACCACAACAACGAGCAGGCGACGCAGGAGGCGTTCGTCGACGGGTGGTTCCGTACCGGTGACCTCGGCTCGCTCGACGACGAGGGGTTCCTGCGCATCACGGGCCGCAAGAAGGAGATCATCGTGACCGCGGGCGGCAAGAACGTCGCGCCGGCGGTGCTCGAGGACCGGATCCGCGCGCACGCGCTCGTCTCGCAGTGCGTCGTCGTCGGTGACCAGAAGCCGTTCATCGGCGCGCTGGTCACCCTCGACCCGGAGGGACTGCCGGGCTGGGCGACCATGCACGGCAAGGAGCCGCTGACGGTCGAAGAGGCCGCGACGGACCCCGACGTCCTCGCCGCGCTCGACGCCGCGGTGACGCGTGCGAACAAGGCGGTCTCGCGCGCCGAGTCGATCCGCAAGTTCACCGTCCTCGCGACCGACTTCACCGTCGAGAACGGCTACCTCACGCCGTCGCTCAAGGTGAAGCGCGCCGAGGTGCTCAAGGACTTCGCCGCCGACGTCGACATGCTCTACGTGGACGGCCCCGCGGCCGTCGTCTGATCCGCTCGGCCGCTCCGGCCTCGCGTCGCGGCCCGTCCGGTGCACCACCGGGCGGGCCGCGGCCGTGCAGGCAGGCGCCGTCCGTCGTCGGGCGTACCGCTCAGCGGCGCGCGAGCCGGGCGAGGAGCGCCTGGGCGGGCACGCTCGCCGCGCCGAGCGCCTGGACGTCGTCGGCGACCGCCCGGTCGCTCGTCACGACGACGACGGGCCGCCCCTGCGGCTCGGCGGCCACCAGCCGCCGGATGAGGTCGTCGGCGATCTCGCCCGAGGAGAACATCACGCGGACCCCGCGCGGAGCCCGCACCGGGCGCGGCGGCGCGTCGGCCCCGTCGAAGCACACCGTGACCTCGGTCCCGCCGGACGCGACCCGCAGCAGCCCGTTGACGAGCCGGTCGCGCTGCTCGGCCAGCGTCAGCTCCCCGAAGCCCGTCTTCGTGACGTTGTAGCCGTCGACCACGAGGTGCGTGCGCGGCACCGACAGCAGGTCGTCGAGCAGCGCCGGGTCGTCCGCGGCGCGTCCGCGCGACCCCGTCCGGGCGGTGGCGGCGCCGGCACGCGTCACGGACGCCGCGACGTCGTCCGCCGGTGTGGTCGTCGACGGGCCGAGCGCGAGCTCGCGGCGCAGCCCGACCGCGGCGTCGACGACGGTGTCGAGCAGGAGCCGGGCGCGGGCGGTCGCGAGGTCGGCGCTCGAGGTCAGCGCACGGCGCGCCTCGTCCCGCTCGGCCCGTGCCCGGGCGACCTCGGCGCCGGCCGCGCGGCGCTCCTCGCGCGCGTCGTGCAGCGCGGACTCCGCCACCGCTCGCTCCGCGCGGGCCGTCTCCTGCGCGGCGCGGGCCTCGGCCCGGGCGCGGTCCGCGTCGGCGCGCAGCCGTCGCTCGCTCCGACGGGCGGTCGCGAGCTCGGCCGTCGCGGCGTCGGCGCGGGCCTCGGCCGCCGCCGCGACGGCGCGCAGCTCCTCGACCTGCGCCACGAGGCGCTCGTGCTCGCGCCGCAGCCGGTCGGCATCGGCACGCTCGGAGCGCTCGGAGGCGACGGCGTCGTCCAGCGCACCGGCGCGGGCGACCGCTGCCTCCCATCCGTCGGGGCGGAGCAGGAACGCCCCCGCCGCACGCGCGCGCACGGCGGCGGGCGTCTCGCCCTGCGCCCCGTGGGAGGCCCGCTCGCCGTCCTCGCTCTCCGCGCCCTCCCCCGAGCCGTCCGTCGTGCTCGGGTCCCGGTCCTGCGGGGCGTCCTCGTCCGGCGCCCCCGCGGTGGCCGGGCCGTGCGCGCGCGCCCAGTCGGCGGCGACGGCGTGCCGGAACCCGTCGTCGTCGACGAGCGTCCGCCAGAGCGGCGCCGCGCCCGCCGTGGCCCGTCGCCGGGGTGCGAACGTGCGGACCCGGTGCAGCGACGGGGGCACCAGCGCGGCGTCCAGCGCGCCGAGCGTCTCCGCCGCGGCCCGCACGAGCAGGCTGCGCACCGAGGCCGGCACGTCCACGACGGCGGGCGCACCCGCGCCGGTGTCGTCGGCCCCCATGCACCTGCTCCTCACGTCCTGGGACATCGCAGACGTTTCGTCCCTGATCGTCCCTTTTCCCTGGAGCCCAGCCTATGCCCGCGCGACGGTGGCGACGCGCACCCGCGGTCGCGCCGCGGGCCGCGCCGACCACGACCGGCAGCCGCGTGTCGGTGGTCGCGGCTACCGTCGCCGCCATGTCGACCGGTCCCCTGCTCACCCGGGCCCCGGGCCCCGCGCCGGTCGGCCCACCGTCCGGCACGCCGGTCCAGCCCACGCTCGACGACGTCGGCACCCCGCTGCACGAGGTGACGTTCGTCGTCGTCGACCTGGAGACGACGGGCGGCTCGCCCGCAGGGGCGGGGATCACCGAGATCGGAGCGGTCAAGGTGCGGGGCGGCGAGGTGCTGGGCGAGTTCCAGACGCTCGTCGACCCCGGCGTCCCGGTGCCGGCCTTCGTCGCGCGCCTCACGGGGATCACCTCGTCGATGGTCGCGACGGCACCTCGCATCGAGGCGGTCCTGCCGAGCTTTCTGGAGTTCGCCCGCGGCGCCGTCCTCGTGGCGCACAACGCGCCGTTCGACATCTCGTTCCTCAAGGCGGCGTGCCGGGAGGCGGGCTACGAGTGGCCCGGGAACCAGGTGCTCGACACGGTCCCGCTCGCCCGCCGCGTCGTCACGCGCGACGAGGCGCCGAACCACAAGCTGGCCACCCTCGCCGCGCTGTTCCGCGCGAGCGTCACGCCCGACCACCGGGCGCTCGCCGACGCGCGCGCCACCGTCGACGTGCTGCACGCGCTGCTCGGCCGGCTCGGCCCCCTCGGTGTGACCCACCTCGAGGACCTCGCGGGCGCCACCGACCCCGTTCCCCAGGACGTGCGGCGCAAGCGGCACCTCGCGGACGGCCTGCCCGACGCGCCCGGCGTCTACCTCTTCCGCGGGCCCGGCGACGAGGTCCTGTACGTCGGCACGTCCACCTCGATCCGGCGTCGCGTGCGGTCGTACTTCACACGGTCCGAGAAGCGCGGACGGATCACCGAGATGGTCCGCATCGCGCACGCGGTCACGCCCGTGGTGTGCGCGACGGCGCTCGAGGCGCAGGTCCGCGAGCTGCGCCTCATCGCCGAGCACTCCCCCCGCTACAACCGCCGCTCGCGCCACCCCGAGCGCATGACGTGGGTCCGGCTCACCGACGAGGCGTACCCGCGCCTGTCGCTCGTGCGGGACGTGCGGGCGCCCGCGGCGCACATCGGCCCCTTCTCCTCGCGGCAGCAGGCGCAGGGGGCCGTCGACGCGCTGCACGACGCCTTCCGTCTGCGCCAGTGCACGCGGCGCCTGCCCGTCGTCGCGTCGCCGGGCGCGACGGCGTGCGTGCTCGCCGAGATGGGGCGCTGCTCCGCGCCGTGCACGTCGCCCGCGCGGGACACGGGGTACGACGACGTCGCGGCGGGCGTCCGCAGCGCCTTCGAGGGTGACCCCTCGCCCGTCGTCGCCGAGCTCGGACGACGGATCGTCGCGCTCTCGCACGACGAGCGGTTCGAGCAGGCCGGTGAGCTCACCCACCGGCTGCGCGCGTTCCTCGCGGGCGCCGCGCGCGCCCAGCGCATCGGCCCGCTCGCGGCGTGCCCCGAGGTCGTCGCCGCCCGGGCGACGGACGCGGGCGGGTGGGAGATCGTCGTGGTGCGCCACGCCCGGCTCGCCGCGACGGGCGTGAGCGACCCCGGCGACGACCCGTGGCCGCTCGTGGACGCGCTCGTCGCGACGGCGGAGGTCGTCCCGGCCCCGGTCCCGCCCGCCCCCGCGAGCCATCCGCACGAGGCCGAGGTCCTGCTGGCGTGGCTCGAGCAGCCAGGAGTGCGGATCGTCGACGTCACCGGCGAGTGGACGTGCCCGGTGCGCTCGGCGCGCGCGCACGTCGACCCGGCCGTCACGGCGCGCGACGTCGCACGTCACGGCGCCGCGGCACCAGGAGGTCCTTCCCACCCGACGACCGTCGTGACCGTAGAGTGGTCGCCTGACGACGACCCGTCCCCGGAGGAACCATGATCACCGCCATCGTCCTGATCGACACCGACCCGGCACGCATCCCCGAGGTGGCGTCCGGGGTCGCAGACCTCAAGGGCGTCAGCGAGGTCTACTCGGTCACCGGCAAGGCGGACCTGGTCGCGATGGTGCGGGTCCAGGAGCACGACCGGCTCGCCGACGTCATCGCCGACCGCATCAGCAAGGTCCCCGGCGTCGTGCGCACCGAGACGTTCATCGCGTTCCGCGCGTACTCCAACGTCGACCTCGAAGAGGCGTTCGCGCTCGGTCTCGACGACTGAGCCGACGCACGCGCCGGCGTTCTACGCCGCCGCGGCCGCCCAGCGCGCGAGCGCCTCGCGCGCGGCACCGGAGTCGACGCTCTGCTCGGCCAGCCGGTAGCCGGCGCGCAGGCGCTCGACGAGCGTGCCCTCGCCCGTCCCGGGGAGGGTGCCGTCCGCGACGAGCCCCGCCGCGGCGTTGAGGAGCACCGTCTCGCGCACGGGCCCCGTCTCGCCCGCGAGGAAGCGGCGGGCGACGTCGGCGTTGTGCGCCGCGTCTCCTCCGCGCAGCTGCGCCACGGTGACGGGCGAGAGACCCAGGTCGACGACCGGGTCGAGACGGTGCTCGGCGACGGATCCGTCGCGGACCTCCCAGACGGTCGCGCCCCCGGTCGCGGCGAGCTCGTCGAGCCCGTCGTCGCCGCGGAACACCAGGGCCGACGTCCCGCGGCCCGCCAGCACGCCCGCGATGAGCGGTGCCATGCGGGCGTCCGCCACGCCGATCGCCGCGGCCCGGGGCTGCGCGGGGTTCGTCAGCGGGCCGAGGACGTTGAACGCCGTCGGGATGCCGAGCTCCTTGCGCGCCACGCCCGCGTGGCGCATCGACGGGTGGAAGACCATCGCGAAGCAGAAGGTGATCCCGGCGTCCCGTGCGATGCCGGCGACCCGGTCCGGCCCGTGGTCGAGCCGGATGCCGAGCGCCTCCAGCACGTCGGCGGCGCCCGACGACGACGTCGCCGCGCGGTTGCCGTGCTTCACCACGCGCACGCCCGTACCCGCGATGACGAGGGACGCCATCGTGGAGATGTTCACCGTGTGCGCCCGGTCGCCCCCGGTACCGACGATGTCGACGGCCGGGCCGTCCACCGTGAACCGGCTCGCGTGCGCGAGCATCGCGTCCGCGAGCCCGGTGAGCTCGGCGACCGTCTCGCCCTTGGCCCGGAGCGCGACGAGGAAGCTCGCGAGCCGCACGGGCGAGACCTCGCCCGACATGACCTGGTCCATGGCCCAGGCCGTGCTCCCCGCATCGAGGTCGCGTCCGGCGACGAGCTCGGTGAGCAGGCCGGGCCACGTGAGACCCGCACCCGTCGAGTCGCTCGGGGTCGAGACGGCGGGGGTGGGGGTCGCGGTCACGGGTTGCCCTTCGGCTGGTAGGTCGCTACTGCGTGCCGGCGGCACCCAGAAGGTCGGCGACGGCGCGCTGGAGCACGACCGCGTCGAACGGTCGGGGCACCGCGTCGTCGGCGAGCGACCACGATGCTAGCCAACCGTCCTGCGGCCTGCCGGTGAGTACCAGGACCGGCGGGCAGCGGTAGATCTCGTTCTTGAGCTGACGGCACAGTCCCATGCCGCCCGCCTTGTCCGCCTCGCCGTCGAGGACCAGCAGGTCCCAGCCGCCGGCGTCGGCCGCAGCGACCACCGCTGCGGGGGTGGCCACCTCCTGCCACTCGATGTCCGGTCGACCGGCGCCCAGCCGTCGCCCCACGGCGAGGCGCACCTGCTCGCGCACGGTCACGTCGTCGCTGTACAGCAGGATGCGCGGCGCACGCGGCGGGGTCGTGGTCATGTCCCCCTGCGTCGTCGTCACGGTCGTCGTCATCGTCGTCACCGTCGCCTTCGTCGTTCCCTCGGGTGGTCGGGCGCGCGTACGAGAGCACCTGTCGCGTGCACGTCCCGACTGGCATCTTGGCACGTCGCCCCAGGTTCCATCACCCCCGGGACCCTCCTGCGCCGGGACGGGGGACCAAGGGCCCTGGCCCGGTCTCGCGGCGCACGTGTTTCATGGCACTTGGCTGCGATCCGTCACCAAGTGCAGGTCTTCGTGGGAAGATCTGGAGACATTGTGAGATTCGCCGCGCTCGACCTCGCCGTCGAGTGCCGCGAACATGCCCTGCGTCGGCCATAATGGCTGATGTGTCGACCGCAACGGCTGCCCCCCACGCCCATCAGCACGTGAGCGTCAACCGACCGAACCCCGTATCGGTCGGGACGATCGTGTGGCTGGCCAGCGAGCTCATGTTCTTCGCCGGCCTCTTCGCCATGTACTTCACGGTCCGCGCCGTGATGCCTGCAGACGAGTGGTCGCTGCAGGCAGACAAGCTCAACCTGACCTTCGCGGCGATCAACACGACCGTCCTGGTGCTGTCGTCGGTGACGTGCCAGATGGGCGTGTGGGCCGCGGAGCGGTTCCAGCCCGTGCGGACCGGCTCGATCTTCCAGGTGAACCGCTGGGGGATGAACGAGTGGATGACGCTCACCTTCCTCATGGGCGCGTTCTTCATCGGCGGGCAGATCTTCGAGTACGCCGAGCTCGTCGAGCACGGCGTCACGATCTCCTCGACGCCGTACGGCTCGGTCTTCTACATCACGACCGGCTTCCACGGGCTCCACGTCGTCGGCGGCCTGATCGCCTTCCTGTTCCTTCTCGGCCGTTCGTTCTCGGCCAAGAACTTCGGGCACCACGAGGCCACGACGGCCATCGTGACGTCCTACTACTGGCACTTCGTCGACGTCGTGTGGATCGCGCTGTTCTTCGTGATCTACATCCTGCGCTGACGAGACGCTCGGGGTCCGCCCCGTCCAGCCCATCCGCCCCCTGCTCCCCCACCTGCGAGACGAGGATCATTTCGTGAAGGCACTCGCCGCCCGCAGACACCACCGCCTCGCGCCGGTCGTGCTGCTGCTGCTGGCGCTGCTGGTCACCGGTGGCGTCTACGCCGCCTTTGCACCGACCTCGGCGAACGCCGAGACCGCCAGCACCGAGGACATCGAGACCGGCAAGAAGCTGTTCCAGGCCAACTGCGCCACGTGCCACGGCATGGACGCGGAGGGCTCGGACACGGTTCCGTCCCTGGTCGGGGTCGGCGCAGCGTCGGTCGACTTCCAGGTGTCCACCGGCCGCATGCCGATGCAGATGGACGGGCCCCAGGCTCTCCAGAAGCCGCGCCAGTTCGACGAGGAGCAGACGGCGCAGCTCGCCGCCTACGTCGCGTCGCTCGGCGCCGGCCCGGCGATCCCGACGGACGAGCAGGTCGACGCCTCGCTCGGCGACGTGGCGAACGGTGCGGCGATCTTCCGCACCAACTGCGCCATGTGCCACAACGCCGTCGGCGCCGGCGGCGCGCTCTCCGAGGGCAAGTTCGCACCCCCGCTCTGGGACACGTCCGAGCGCAACATCTACCAGGCGATGCTCACCGGCCCGCAGTCCATGCCGGTGTTCAACGACGCGACCGTCACGCCCGAGGAGAAGAGGGACGTCATCGCGTTCCTCGTCGACCAGCGCGAGGGTTCGGCCGGCGGTCTGTCGCTCGGCTCGCTCGGTCCGGTCAGCGAGGGTCTCTGGGCCTGGATCGTCGGAATGGGCCTCCTCGTCGGGGCCGCAGTGTGGATCGGAGCGAAGTCCTCGTGAGCGACTACCAGAACCCCCGGTCGCCTGAGTCCTCGCCCCGCGAGGTCGGGCACCGCGACCAGCACGGCACCCTCGACACGTTCCCGGACCCGGGGCTGCCGGAGCACAAGAGCCGTATGGCCGACCGCGACCCGAAGGCGTCGAAGCGCGCCGAGCGGCAGGTCGCCACGCTCTTCGGCATCTCGGTCATCGGCACGATCGCCGCGCTGGTGGTCTACTTCGTCATCCCGCCGGACGGCACGACGGCGGGGGTCCGCCTGTCGACGCTGGCTCTCGGCCTCGCGATCGCCTTCGCCCTCCTCGGCATCGGCCTGGGTGCCGTGCACTGGGCCAAGGTGCTCATGTCCGACCACGAGAAGGTCGACGAGCGGCACCCGATCGCGTCCGACCCGCAGACGCGCGTGGACGCGCTCGCGGAGCTCGACGCGGGCGTGAAGGACTCCGGCATCGCCCGTCGTGGCGTGCTCAAGGGGGCCGTCATCTCGGCCCTCGCGCTCTTCCCGCTGACCATCGCGGTCCCGCTCGTCGGGAGCGTCGGCGGCGACTGGAACGTCTCGAAGTTCAAGCACACGCTGTGGAAGCCCGGCACGCGCCTCGCGATCGACCCGTCGGGTCGACCCATCAAGGCCGCCGACGTGACCATCGGCTCGGTCGTGCACATCATCCCCGAGGTCTCCCAGGAGGAGATGCAGTCCCACGAGTGGATCACGGAGAAGGCCAAGGCGGTCGTCCTCCTGGTCCGGCTCGACCCGCGCGACATCAAGTCCGACCAGTCCCCCGAGGGTGAGACCTGGTCCTACGACGGCATCGTCGCGTTCTCCAAGATCTGCACGCACGTCGGCTGCCCCGTGGCGCTCTACGAGCAGCAGACGCACCACCTGCTGTGCCCGTGCCACCAGTCGACGTTCGACGTGGCCGACAGCGCCAAGGTGGTCTTCGGCCCCGCGAAGCGGCCCCTGCCGCAGCTGCCGATCACCGTTGATGACGAGGGCTACCTGGTCGCGCAGAGCGACTTCCACGAGCCCATCGGCCCGAGCTTCTGGGAGCGTCTGAAGTGACCACCAGCACCGGCACCGCCGCAGCCAAGCCAGCGGCACCCCAGGCGTCCACGCCGACCACCCCCGCCGGCAAGGCCGCCGACTACCTGGACCAGCGCACGAGCATCGGCTCGGCCGTCAAGGAGTTCGCGCGCAAGGTCTTCCCCGACCACTGGTCGTTCCTCCTGGGCGAGATCGCGCTGTACTCGTTCATCGTGCTCATCCTCACGGGCATCTTCCTGACGATGTTCTTCGTGCCGAGCATGTCGCTCGTCACGTACCACGGCGAGCCTGCGTCGATGAACGGCGTGCTCATGTCGGACGCGTTCGCGTCGACGCTGAACATGTCGTTCGAGGTCCGCGGCGGTCTGCTCATGCGGCAGATCCACCACTGGGCGGCCCTGATCTTCCTCGCCGCGATCGTCACGCACATGATGCGCGTGTTCTTCACCGGGGCGTTCCGCAAGCCGCGCGAGGTCAACTGGCTCGTCGGCATGCTGCTCATGATCATGGGTCTCGCGGCCGGCTTCTCCGGCTACTCCCTCCCGGACGACGTCCTGTCCGGCAACGGCCTGCGCATCACCGACGGCGTCGTGAAGTCGATCCCGCTCATCGGCTCGTACATGTCGTACTTCGTCTTCGGCGGCGAGTTCCCGGGCGAGCACATCATCCCGCGGCTCTTCACGGTGCACATCCTGCTCGTGCCGGGCCTGATCCTCGCCCTGGTGGCGCTCCACCTGTTCTTCGTCGTGCTGCACAAGCACACGCAGTACCCGGGTGGCGGCCGCACCGACAAGAACGTCGTCGGCTTCCCGCTGTTCCCCGTGTACGTGGCGAAGGCCGGCGGCTTCTTCTTCGTGGTGTTCGGCATCCTCGCCCTCATGGGCGGCACGATGGCGATCAACAACGTCTGGAACTACGGCCCGTACGACCCCTCGCCGGTTTCCGCAGGGGCGCAACCCGACTGGTACATGCTGTTCCTCGAGGGCTCGCTGCGCCTCATGCCGGGACAGACCGAGTTCGTCATCGGCGGCTACACGCTCTCGCTGAACGTCCTCATCCCGGCGGTCGTGGTCCCGGGTCTGCTGTTCACGTTCCTCTTCGTCTACCCGTTCCTCGAGGCCGCGGTGACGAAGGACAAGCGTGAGCACCACGTGCTCGACCGCCCGCGCAACGTGCCGGTCCGCACCGGCCTGGGCGTCGCCTTCCTCACGGCGTTCATCATCCTGGCGCTCGCCGGGTCGAACGACCTCATCGCGACGCACTTCTCGTTGTCGATCAACACCATCACGTGGGTGTTCCGGTTCTTGATCTTCCTGGGCCCGTGGTTCGCGTTCTGGATCACCAAGCGCATCTGCCTCGGCCTGCAGCGCAAGGACCGCGAGCTCGTGCTCCACGGCCACGAGACGGGTCGGATCGTGCGCTTCGCCCACGGCGAGTACATCGAGGTCCACCGTCCGCTGGACGAGCAGGAGCGTTGGCTGCGCGTCAACTACCAGGCGCACGAGCCCCTCGAGATCGAGCCGGCGACCGACTCGCGCGGTGTGCGACGCAAGGGCTACAAGAAGGACAAGCGGCTCCAGCGCCTGTCGCGCTTCTTCTACGAGGACCGCGTAGAGCCCGTGACGCCCGCCGAGGTGGCTGCGGCGCACTCGCACGGCGAGCACGACGCCCTCGAGGGCGAGAGCCACGCCCAGATCGAGGCAGGGGCCGCCACCGTCGGTGGTGGGCGCGACCTCGTCGAGCCCGAGAAGGGTGCCGACGAGCGTCGCCCCTGAGGTTCCTGCACAGTAGAACGGTGACCCGCGACCAGTCCCCTCCCCGAGGACGACCGGTCGCGGGTCATCGGCGTCTCCGGCCCCCGACCCTCCGTCGGTGAGCCAGAGGCTCCACTCCCCCAGCCCCAGGCCGACGACCACGCCTGGCGGCCCGAACCAGGAGGTACTCCGGATGCCCGTCTACACCCTGCCCGAGCTGTCCTACGACTACGGTGCGCTCGAGCCGCACATCTCCGGGCGGATCATGGAGCTGCACCACTCCAAGCACCACCAGGCCTACGTCACCGGCGCGAACACCGCGCTCGACAAGCTCGCCGAGGCCCGCGAGT
>Ga0233375_1000263_pt1 | contig 30365 bp, 19 predicted proteins | sample ElkDunMinimDraft_10_FD_191539 | JGI IMG/M metagenome (GOLD analysis project Ga0233375, IMG submission 191539) | Fecal eukaryotic communites from dung pellets of Tule Elk in California, USA - Elk Dung E16 | ecosystem: Host-associated > Mammals > Digestive system > Large intestine > Fecal | place... | reverse complement strand
TTCGAGACGTTCGGCTTCGAGACGTTCGGCTTCGAGGCGTTCTGCTTCGAGGCGTTCGGCTTCGAGACGTTCGGCTTCGAGGCGTTCTGCTTCGAGGCGTTCGGCTTCGAGGCGTTCGGCTTCGAGACGTTCTGCTTCGAGACGTTCTGCTTCGAGACGTTCGGCTTCGAGACGTTCGGCTTCGAGACGTTCGGCTTCGAGACGTCCGGCTTCAAGACGCTCCGCTTCAAGACGCTCGGCTTCGAGACGTTCGGCTTCGAGACGCTCGGCTTCGAGACGTTCGGCTTCGAGACGTTCGGCTTCGAGACGTTCGGCTTCGAGACGTTCGGCTTCGAGGCGTTCGGCTTCGAGGCGTTCGGCTTCGAGACGCTGCGCTTCGAGACGTTCGGCTTCGAGACGTTCGGCTTCGAGACGTTCGGCTTCGAGACGGCCTGCTTCGAGACGTTCGGCGTCGAGACGTTCGGCGTCGAGACGCTCGGCTTCGAGACGCTGCGCTTCGAGACGCTGCGCTTCGAGGCGCTGCGCTTCGAGGCGCTCGGCTTCGAGAGATTCGGCGTCGAGGCGCTCGGCCTCGGCGCCATCTGCCGGGGTGATTTCCTCGTCGGCGGTCTCGCGAACAATCGCGTCCACCGGCATGGGCTGCGGCGGTTCTGCGCCGATGTCCAGGCCGGATCCGATGAAGTCGCCGTAGGCGCTGAGGTCTTCGGTCGTCAGCGACATGCCGCCATCGGCCAGCGACAGCTCCGCATCGGCGGCCTCCTCGATGCCCTGGGCATCGACAAGGGCGGCCAGACCGCTCGCGGCCTCGGGCAGGCTGTCGCGCAGGGCGACCAGACGCGCGGCCAATGCCTCCTGGGGCAGGAGCGCGGGCGCGGGGCCCTTCAGGATCTCGACCGTCGCGCGCACGGTGTCCGTCAGGTCCCGGAGCGCGGCGATACCCTCGGGCACGGCAACCGCATGCGAGGCCAGCAGGCGCCGCGCGTAGTGCTCGGCAGGCCCCAGCACGCCGTTGATGACCGGCACTTCGGTCATCGCGAACGCACCGTTCATGGTGTGCAGCGCACGCAGCAGTGCATCGCTGCCCTGTTGCTCGCCGGCGCGTGCCTGCACGATCCACTGCTCGACCGTCTGCAGGTGGCCCTGCACCTCGGCGTCGAGGATCTCCAGCAGCAGCGCGTCGATGCTCGCCGGGATCGGCTCGGCCGCAGGTCCGGTCGCGACCATGGGCTCGGCCGCCAGCGGTGGCGCGGGCGCGTCGGCTGCCGCGTCCTGCGGCACCGGCGCAGCGGTGGGCGCGGTCGCCGCGCGCGTGGCCTCGGGCGGCAGGGTTTCGTCGCCAGCCGCGATGCGGTCGGCGGCCTCCTGCAGCGGTACCAGGTCGGTGGTCAGGCTGCGCTCGCGACGCAGCGCCGCCTGCAGTTCGGGCAGGGTGTAGAAGGCGCGATCGACCATCGCGATCACCGCCGGGCTCGGCGGCCGCGACCGGTCGAGCACGCGGTTGAGCATGTTCTCGACCTTCCAGCTGAACTCGCCCAGGGCGCGCGCGCCCACCAGGCGGCCGCTGCCCTTGAGGGTATGGAACACGCGCCGGATGGGGCGCAGCTTTTCCATGTCCTCGGGCGCCGCGCGCCACTGCGGCAGCAGCGAGTCGAGGTTGTCGATCTCCTCGGCGAACTCTTCGAGGAAGACCTCGCGGATCTCCTCGTCGATTTCCTCGCCAACCGTCTCGAACCCGCCGACGATCGGCTCATCCGGCGCGGCCGGTTCGCTGGACGGTACGGCGGCGGAGGCCTCGAGCGTCGCCTCGGCGGGCGCTTCGGACGGGCCGCTGGCCGGCGCGGCGACCGACGCCACGTCATCCACGGCCGGCGCCAGGGCCATGGGGCGTTCGGACGATGGCGCCGGCTCGGGCAACGGCCAGTAACCCAGCGCCTCGAGGCTGCCGCGGGCGATGTCGAGAATCTCGTCGCGGTTGCCACGCTGCTCACGCAGGGCTTCGAGGTAGTACTCCAGGCTGGCCAGTGCGTCGGCGAGCGTGTCGAGCTGGCGGCCGTTGGGCACGCGCTGGCGCGCGATCAGTTCGCGCTCGGTATAGCGGCTCACCGCGACCAGGTAGTCGGCGGGCTGCCCGAGTTCCATCATGCGCAGCGCGCCGGCCACCTCGTCGAGCAGGCGCGGCACGTCGGAGAGCTGTTCGTGCTGCCAGCTGGTTTCCACGAAGGCCACCAGCGCCTGGCGTGCCTGCACGAAATTGGCGATCGCCTCGCGCACGATGGTGTCGACCACCTGCCGCGCCTCGCCGGCGAACAGTTCATTGCCCGCATCGTCGCCGGCCGCCTCGGCCGCACCCAGCCGCGCCACCTGGTCGTCCAGCGTGGCGTCGACATAGAGCAGTGCGCCGGCCACATCCAGCAGCGCGTCCTCGTTCGCGGCGACAGCGCCGTCGAGGATCGCCTGCATCGCGTCGCGCTGCTGCTGCACCACCTTGCGCGCCACGCCCAGGCCGAGCATGCCGAGGGTGTCGGCCACGCGGCCCAGGGTCTCGGCATGCGGCTGCAGCCCGGCCAGATCGTTCGATCCGGTGCGCAGGTGCAGATCGAGCGCGTCCTTGACGTGCAGCAGGTCGTCCTTGACGGCAGCCGAGACCGTATCGAGCAGCGCGCGGTTGCGGCCGCTGATGCTGCCCTGCGCGTGTTCGAGTTCCGACTGCGTCGGCAGCGCCGACTCCAGTTCGAAGGCCTGGCGCAACTCCTGCAACGCGGCGTGGCCGCCATCGGGATGGTGGGCGACGTGGTAGAGCAGTTGCCGGGTCGGCTCCTGCGCACCCTCGCCGCTGGCCTCCGCGTAACCGTCGTTGTCGAGCAGGGCGCGGCGCGTTTCGCGCTCCACGCCGGCGAATACCTTGCGAAGCCCGGGCGAGGCCGGCAGCGCGCCATCGGCCACCGCGCGCGCCACGTTCGAGGCGACCCACAGCATGCGCTGCACCGGCACCTGGCGCACGTGTCCCAGCAGCGCGACGATCGACGGCGCCAGGTTCGCCAGGACGCCGGCGGGCGTGTGTTCCTGCCACGTCGCCAGCTCGCGCCGGAACGCGTCCAGCAGCGTCGCCATGTCGTCGTTGGACGCCGCCAGTCCGGCGGCGATCGCGCCGGGCAGGGGCCGGTCCAGGTCGGGCGAGAACAGCACGCTCTCGCTGAGCACGCTCTCGCCGCGCGTGGTGCGCAGCTCGTTGAGCAGCGGCAGCAGCACGATCGGGATGTCGCGATGCCCGCCCTGCAGGCGTTCGAGGTAATCGGGCAGCAGGACGATGCCGCGCAGCAGGGCTGCGCAGGCGGCATCGCGATCGGCGACGGTGCCGGCGTGCAGCGCCAACGCCACCTGCTCCATCTCCTCGGCCACCATGGCCGGCGCGTACAGCTCGACCATGCGCAGCGTGCCCTGCACCTGGTGCAGGTAGCCTGCGCACAGCCGCATTCGGCCCACGTCGGCGGGATCCTCGACGTAGTCCTCGAGCTCGGCCTTGGCCAGCCGCAGCGTTTCGTCCAGCTCGGGCTTGATCCAGCCCAGCGCGGTGTGTTCGAGAGCCTCGCGCAGCGCGGTCATCGCCTACTCCCGCTGCCTGCCTGCGTCGGCCAGCGACCCGTCGTCGTCGCGTTCATCCCTGTCCTGGCTCCGTGCTCAGGCCGGCAGCTTGAAGTCGGCGACCGAGCGGCGCAGGTTGGCGGCCAGCTGCGCGAGGTTGCCGATCGACTGCGCCGTCTGGTTCGCGCCCTGAGAGGTCTGGGCGGTGATCGACTGGATCGTGTTCATGGTCTCGGTGATGTTGCTGGCGGCCGCGGACTGCTGCCGCGCCGCGGTGGAGATCCCGAGAATCAGGCTGGCCAGGTTGCTGGACACGCTTTCGATCTCGCCCAGGGCCGTACCGGCGTCCTCGGCCAGTCGCGCGCCGGCCACCACTTCCGAGGTCGTCTGCTCCATCGAGCTGACCGCTTCGTTGGTATCGCTCTGGATGGTCTGCACCAGCGTCTCGATGCGCTTGGTCGCATTGGACGCGCGTTCGGCCAGTCGCTGCACTTCGTCGGCCACCACCGCGAAGCCACGGCCTGCCTCGCCCGCCGATGCCGCCTGGATGGCCGCGTTCAGCGCCAGGATGTTGGTCTGCTCGGAGATGTCGTTGATCAGTTCCACGATCGAGCCGATCTCCTGCGAGCTTTCGCCCAGGCGCTTGATGCGCTTCGAGGTCTCCTGGATCTGGTCGCGGATCGAGTCCATGCCGGCGATCGTCTCGCGCACCACGCCCGCGCCCTTGGTCGCGATCTGCACCGAGCGCTGCGCCACGTCGGCCGATTCGGCGGAGTTGCGCGACACCTGGTCAATGCTCGAGGCGATTTCGGTGATGCGGCTGGACGCGGAGTTGATCTCCTGCGCCTGGTGCTCGGCGGCCTCGGCAAGGTGCATGGCGGTCGCCTGCGTCTCCTGCGCGCTCGACGCCACCTGCGCGGAGGTGTCGTTGATGGTGCCGACGAGGTCGCGCAGGTTCTCGACCGCGAAGTTGATCGAGTCGGCGATGGCGCCGGTCATGTCCTCGGTCACCGTGGCCTTGACCGTGAGGTCGTTCTCCGCGAGCGCGCCGATTTCGTCCAGCAGGCGCATGATCGCCTCCTGGTTGCGGTTGTTGAGCTCCATCGTGTCTTCGTAGCGCTTGCGCTGCGCGCGGTTCAGCGACCACAGCAGGCCGGCGAGCGAGACGATCGCGAGCAGGCCGCTGATGATGCTGATCCAGACGTTGCCCAGCACGCTCTTGTCGTTGAGCGAGCCGAACGCGGTGAACGCGGCGAACAGGTCCTGGCTGTCGGACAGCAGCTTGTCCGAGCCGGCGGTCAGTGCGGTGGACGCGGCCTGGGCCTGGAACAGGGCCGGCGCGTTGGCGATGATCGCGTCCAGGTCCTGCTTCATCGCGGTCCAGCGTTCGGTGGCCTGGGTCAGCGCGGCGATCGCGCCGCTGTTGGCCAGCGGCTGCACGTTCATGGTCTGGTCGCCGGCACGCAGGCCTTCGAGCACCTGCTCGAACACGTTCACGTCGCGCGCCAGCGCGTCGCCGGCGATCGACGCGCCGCTGCCGCCGGCCTGGATCTCGGCAACGCGGCGGGCCATGTTGCCGGCCAGCACGTTCTGGCGCAGGGCGATGTAGACCTGCGAGGCGGGCGACCCGCTGGAGGACATCGCGCGCACCAGCTCGTCGAGCTGGGCCTGCAGTTGCGGCACCGCCTGGCTGAAGCGGCCGGCGTTGGCGGCGAAGCCGCTCACCGCCTGCTCGCTCGCCGCGACCTGCTCGGCGCTCGCCGCCAGCGGCTTCCAGGTGGCGCTCACCGTCTGCACCGGGCCGGCCACGCCGGTGGTGTTGCCGAAATTCGCGTTGAGCTGCTCGATGTCGCGGTCGATCCGCGCCTTGGTGTCCTTGAACGCCGCGAAGGTGGCGGCGTCGCCGGCGACCGCTTCCCGCGCCTGGTTGGCCAGCCGCTGCGAGTTCACCTGCAGGCTCGAGGCCGAGGTACTGGCGCCACCCAGCCGCGCCGCCTTCCAGCCGGCGTAGCCGGTGTTGGCACCGAAGACCACGAGCGTGGTGACCAGCGCCGCGATCCAGACGTTGCTTCCCAGCCCGCGGCTCTTGCCGGCGATCGTGTCGACTACTGTGCTCATGATCCTGTCCCCTGCCCCTGCTCTTGTTTCTTCCCGGACGCGGCCTCAGGCCGCGGCTTGTCTGAATTCCGGCGTGCGCGTGAGGCGGGCGAGGCTGAATACGCCCCAGTCCTGCCCGGCCTGCCGGTACGCGCGCTCGATGAAATGTACGTAACGCCCCTGCGCTACCGGTTCGGTCTCGACCTGCTGCTCGTCATGGAAGCTGCGCTGGCCGTACAACTCGTCGATCGTCACCGCCACGTCGCCGTCGGGCTGGCGCACGACCAGCACCCGCTGCGCCTCGTGCAGCACCGTGCGCTCGCCTTCGAGGAACTGCCTCAGATCGATGATCGGCAGCAGATTGCCGCGCACGTTGCCGACGCCCAGCATCCACGCCTGCGCCCCCGGCACCGGCGTGACCTGGGGCAGCGGCAGGATCTCGAGCACCTCGTCGAACGCCGATGCCAGCCTGCGTTCCCCGACCCGGTAACCGACGCCGCGCCACAGGCCCGGCGCATCGAACTGCTCCGGCAGGCCCGCGACGTGCGCGAGGCTGCGCTGCTCGTAGTCGAGCAGCATCGCGAACGGGTCGCGATGCGGATTCATCCAGCCGCCCCCAGCAGGCGATCGACCTCGCCGATCAGCACCTCTTCCTTCACCGGCTTGACCAGATAGCCCTTGGCGCCCTGGCGCATGCCCCAGGCCTGGTCGGTCTCCATGCCCTTGGTGCTCACGATCAGCACCGGGATCGCGCTGGTACCGTCGTCGCGGCCCAGGGCGCGCGTGGCCTGGAAGCCGTTCATCCCCGGCAACACCACGTCCATCAGCACCAGATCGGGCTGCTCGCGCTTGCAGGTCTCGATGCCGTCCTCCGCGCTCGAGGCGGCCAGTACCTCATGGCCGTTGCGTTCGAGCAGCTGGGTCAGCACCGCTGTATCGGTCGGCGAGTCTTCGATCAACAGGATTCGAGCCACGGCGGTTCCCCCTTTCACGCCTTGACATGGGTACGGATCGCGTCGAGGAGTTCCTCGCGCGTGAATGGCTTTGTGACGTATTGCTCCGAGCCGACGATGCGGCCGCGGGCCTTGTCGAACAGGCCGTCCTTGGAGGACAGCATGATCACCGGCGTGTTCCTGAAGAGCTGGTTGTTCTTGATCAGCGCACAGGTCTGGTAGCCGTCCAGGCGCGGCATCATGATGTCGACGAAGATGATCTGCGGCTTCTGGTCGGCGATCTTGGCCAGCGCCTCGAACCCGTCCACGGCCGTGACCACCTCCGCGCCTTCGCGCTTGAGCAGGGTCTCGGCGGTGCGCCGGATCGTCTTCGAGTCATCGATGACCATCACCCGCAGACCATCGAGGCTGCCGGCGCGGCTTTCCTGTTCCGTCATTCGTGCTTCCCCCGGCGCGCAATGCCAGGCCACTGCCTGCACTGCCGCGATCGCCGTATATTCCAGCCTCGTGCTGTAGTGTCAAGCGCCGATGAAGAAGTTTGCGCAAGTCGCCGCAGCATCGACCGGAAAGTCGTGCGCGGCGACTGCTAACATTTGTCAGAAAGTGCCACTGGTGGGTCATATGCAGCTGAACGTCGTGGTGGTGATGGATCCGATCGGATCGATCAGCGTCGCCAAGGATTCGACCTTTGCCATGCTGCTGGAAGCCCAGCGCCGCGGCCATGCGCTGTGGTACGTGCAGCCGGGCAGCCTTGGCATGGTCCATGGGCTGGCGCATGCGCGCCTGGCGCCGCTGACCGTGCGCGATGATCCGGCGGACTGGTACGAACTGGGACGGTCATCACATCGTGCGCTGGGCGAGGGGGACCTGGTGCTGATGCGCAAGGATCCGCCGGTCGACCCCGACTTCATCCACGACACCCAGATCCTGAGCATGGCCCAGCGCCAGGGCGCGCGCGTGGTCAACGACCCGCGCGGCCTGCGCGACATGAACGAGAAGCTGGCCGCGCTGGAATTCCCGCAATGCTGTCCGCCCACCCTGGTCAGTCGCGAGGCGGCCGCGCTCAAGGCCTTCGTGGCCGAGCACGGCGAGGCGGTGCTCAAGCCGCTCGACGGCATGGGCGGACGCTCGATCTTCCGCGCGCGCGCGGGCGACATGAACCTCAACGTGATCCTGGAAACCCTGACCCAGGGCGGCCGGCACCTCGCGATGGCGCAGCGCTACCTGCCCGAGATCGTCGAGGGCGACAAGCGCATCCTGCTGATCGACGGCGAGCCGGTGGATTACTGCCTGGCGCGCATCCCGCAGGGCGACGAGTTCCGCGGCAACCTTGCCGCGGGCGGGCGGGGCGAAGGACGCCCGCTGAGCGAGCGCGACCGCTGGATCGCCGCGCAGGTGGGTCCGGAGGTGGCGCGGCGCGGCATGCGCTTCGTGGGGCTGGACGTGATCGGCGACTGGCTTACCGAGGTCAACGTCACCAGCCCGACCTGCATCCGCGAACTCGACCAGCAGTTCGGCCTCAATATCGCCGGGCTGCTGTTCGATGCGATCGAACGCGACTGAGCCGCAGCCGCCCGCTCCGATGTCCAGTCTCGCCCTTCCCCCCGCGCCGGTCATCGGCGAGCGCGAACGCCTGAGCGCGACGATGGTGCTGTCGCTGCTGCTGCACGCGACGCTGGTGCTGGGGGTCGGCTTCGCGCTCGAGGATGCGGCGCCGGAAGTGCCGATGCTGGACGTGATCATCACCGAGACCACCAGTCCGCTGACCCGCGCGCAGGCCGACTTCCTGGCCCAGGCCAGCAACGAGGGCGGCGGCGAGCACGAACGCAGCTCGCGGCCGCGCGACGACCAGGCCGGGCTGGTGGCGCAGGCCGAGTCGGGAGTGGCGCCGGTGGAGATGCGCGCCCAGTCGCCTTCGGCGCAGCCGCCGCCACAGGCGCGCGTGGTCGCCAGCCACCGCGGGCAGTCACCGATGCCGCAGGCCGACGCCCGTCCGCAGGCCGACGACAGCGCCCTGCCGCGCGGGCCGGAGCGGATCGAGCGCGACCTCGCGATGGCACGCCTGGCGGCCGAGATCCACCTGCGCTCGGAACGCTACGCCAAGCGGCCCAAACGCAAGTTCGTCTCTGCCAGCACCCAGGAGTGGGCCTACGCCGGCTACCTGCGCGACTGGGTGGACCGCGTGCAGCGGGTGGGCAACCTCAACTATCCCGACGAGGCGCGCCGGCGCCAGCTGTCGGGCCAGCTGGTGATCAGCGTGGCGATCCGCCGCGACGGTTCCGTCGAGCGCGCCGACATCCTGCGCTCCAGCGGCACCCGGCTGCTGGACGACGCGGCACTGCGCATCGCGCGCCTGGCCGAGCCCTACCCGCCCCTGCCGCGGACCGACGAGCAGATCGACATCCTCCACGTCACCCGCACCTGGCAGTTCCTGCCGGGCGGGGAACTGGTGGACGACTGAGGCGCCGGCGACCTGCCGCGCCCGCGCGTTCCGCCGGCCCTCGCGGCGCCAGCCGCGGGCCTACAGCCGCTTCCAGACCGGCCCCTGCCCGCTGCGCCAGTACACGCCCACCGCCTTGCCGTAGAACGCCTGTTCCGGCACCAGGCCGAAATAACGGCCGTCGGCGCTGGCGCCGCGATGGTCGCCCAGCACCAGCACCATGCCCGGCGGGACCTCAAGCGCGATGTCCGGACCGCCGCCGTCGGTGAGGTCGAGCCGGACCAGGCGCCCGCCGATGCGCTCGCCCGGAGCCCCGGCGTCCTCGGCCAGCACCTGCCCGTCGATCGACAGCCGTCCGTCCACCAGCGCCACCGCCTGCCCGCCCACCGCGACCACGCGCTTGATCAGGCGGGTGCCGTCCACGGGCGACTTGAAGACCACCACGTCGCCCGGCTCCGGTCGCCCGCGCTCAAGCAGTTCGAACCCGGTGAACGGCACGCGCAGGCCGTAGGCGCTCATGTCCACGACCACGCGATCGCCCGGGACCAGCGCAGGCAGCATCGAGCCGCTGGGCACCTGGTAGTGGTTGGCGAAGGACGAACGCGCCAGCACCAGCAAGGCGATGGTCAGCAGCAGCGGCGGCATTTCGCGCCGCAGCCAGTGCCGCAGCCTGGCACTGCGCGACTGGCGGGAAGCTTCCGTGTGCATGGCGCGTTCCTGTCGGGTACGGTTGCCTGACCACGGCCGGGGAGTACAGGTTCCCGGCCTCAGGCGCGGGCGTCGCGCAGGGCCTGCTGCTCGCGGCTGGTCAGGGCGACGTTGTCGCGCAGGTAGGCCGGCTCCAGGCGCTCGGGCGCCATGCCCCCGCCGCGCGCGAGCGCGAGCGCGCCCAGTCGCGCGACATCGCCGGCGTGCGGCAGGGCCGCGGCATCGACGCCGGCCAGCACACTGCCCAGGCGTTCGCGCAGCGCGCCGCCCGCGGCATCGAAACCGGTACCTGCGCCCTCCCAGCCCGTGCCGGGCGGCAGCGGGGCCAGGTCGGGGCGCAGCACCGCCTCGCTGCCCAGCAGGCGCAGGTCGCCCTCGCCGCGCTCGAACGCGCCCAGGTAGACCTCGCCCATCCGCGCGTCGATGGCGGCCACCACGCGCGCGCCGCGCGCGCCGGCGGCGAGCGCGGCCAGGGTCGAGACCGGAACCACCGGCCGGTCCAGCGCCAGCGCGATCCCCTGCGCCAGCGCCACGGCCAGGCGCACCCCGGTGAATGCGCCAGGGCCCCGACCCACCGCGATGGCATCGAGCTGCGACTTGGCCACGCCCGCCTCGTCCAGCAGCGCCTGCGCCCAGGGCAGCGCGAGTTCGGCATGCCGCCGCGGCGCCAGGTCGAAGCGCTCGCGCACCTCGCCGTCCAGGTAGAGCGCGACGGAACAGGCTTCGGTGGCGGTTTCGAAGGCGAGGATCCTCATGGCGACATGGTAAGCCGCCGGCGCCGCCGGAGGGGATGGGACGGACCCAACCCCGCGCCCGAGGGCTGGCGGGCAGCCAGCAAGGAAGCGTCCGCAGCCGCGCGGGCCGACGCGGCCGGCGCGGCTCAGGCTCAGCGCAGCGGCAGTTCGCCGAACTCGACCTTGCCCTGCGGCGACTGCAGGCAGGGCGTGTTGAAGAACGCCGCCAGATAGGCCTCCGGCGCGGGCTTGAAGCCCGAGTCCAGGGTGTAGGTATTGCCGCTGGCCGGGTCGGTCGCGGTCAGGTTGACGCCGCCGCTGTCGAGCCTGCGGAAGCGGGTGATCTCCCAGCCCTGGGCCTGCCAGCGTGCATGCGCGGCCTCGATCTGGTCGCCGATGTCGTTGCCGGGGGCCAGCCCGCGGACGCCGACCCAGATGTAGAACAGGTCGTCGCGGGTCTCGCCGCGTTCGCCCTCGCAACGGTTGGCCCGCAACTCCATCGACTCGCGCCGGATGGTCAGTTCCGACAGGACCTGCTCGACCTGCGGCAGGAATTCGGCGGCGGCCTGTTGCGGCGTCTTTTGCTGCATGCGATCGGTGTCCTTGGCGCCGGCGCAGCCGGCAAGCAGCAGGCACGCCAGCGCGCCCGCGATGGGGAGACGCCGGGCCCTGGTACGTTCGGAAGACGTCTCCATGCCGACAGCATAGCGCCGCGCGGCGCGGTCAGCCGAAGCGGCGGCCGAGCGTGTCGACCTGGTCGTAGTTGCCGGTGAGGATGTAGGCCTGGTTGCGCAGCGCCTCGGTGCCCGGCTTCCAGTAATCGCTGTGTCCCGACGCACCGTCGGTGGTGATGCGCCGGCCGCCGAAGCTCCAGTCCACCGGGCTGTTGCCATGCACCTCGGTGTAGGTGACGGCATCGTCGCTGGCCGCGCCCGCCCAGAAGTGGTCGGCATCGACATGCATGTCGCTGACGTCGTCGACCAGGGGGCTGTCGAACCAGCCCTGACGCTCGGGCGCCTCGTAGCCCATCCCCGGGCTGCCCATGACGACGACGTCGTCCACCGCCAGGCCGGCGCCGTCCAGCGCGTCGGCCGTGCCGACCACGGTCGAACCGTAGGAATGCCCGATCATGGTGACCCGCGCCTCCGGGCCCAGATGCGACTCGCGCAGGCCCAGGGTGAAGTCGCGCAGGTCGGCCGCACCGTCCTTGGCGTAGCCGGCGCCGAGCGCGTCGGGGAAGATCGAATCGGGCGCGTCGTAACCCAGCCAGACGATGGTCGAGGTCTGGCCCGAGCCGGGGATCGTCTGCGCCTGCGCCTGCAGGTCGGCCATGCGGTCGATGTTGCCGCCGATGCCGCCGACATCCGAACCGGTCCCGGGCACGAACACCGCCACGTTGTCCGCGGTGTCGGGATCGCTGATCGCCACGATCGCCTGGGCATCGGCGCCCGCGGCCGCCGGCTGGAAGCCCAGCAGCACGAGGCGATCACCGGCGGGGCCGGACTGGGAGGACTCGACCCGGTCCAGCAGCGCCTGCGAGGCCTGCCGGTCCTGGCCACCGGCGGCGTCCTGCTTCAACACCGCCAGGTTGGCCTCGTGCCGTACCTGCGAGGGAAGCCCGTCCAGGCTGCCGACCAGGGGGCCGTGGGAGGAGAGATAGTTGGCCTGTTCCTGCGCCGACAGCCCGTTCCACCATTGCGCGTTCTCGCTGGCGCTGCCTGCAGGCGGCAGGCCGGCCGGACAGGCATCGGGTGGCGGCAGGTCGAGCTGGGTGGAGACCGGGCCGAGGGTCGGGCTCATGTGTCGCTCCGGCAGACGCTGGGATCCTGCGTCCAGCCTGCGCGATGTCGGCGTCCGCGTCAGCTAGGGCAGACCCTTGGCCGGCTGCGCGGCGGCACCGTCGTGGGCGAAGAAGTCCTGGACATCGGCCACATCGCGCGTGGTCGCGAATGGCGGCAGCGAATCCAGGAAGGTCTCGCCATACGACTTCTGGGTCAGCCGCGGATCGCACAGCACCAGTACGCCGCGGTCGCGCTCGGTGCGGATCAGGCGACCGACACCCTGCTTGAGCGCGATCACCGCCTGCGGCAACTGCTCGTCGCGGAAGGGATTGCCGCCGGCCCGCCGGATCGCCTGCAAGCGCGCCTCGAACACCGGATCGTCGGGCGCGGCGAACGGCAGCTTGTCGATCACCACCACGCTCAGGGCCTCGCCCGCCACGTCCACGCCCTCGCGGAAGCTGGCCGCGCCCAGCAGCACGCCGTTGCCCGATTCGCGGAAGCGCTGCAGCAGCACGTGGCGCGGTGCCTCGCCCTGCACGAACAGGGGCCATTCGCCCTCCTCGCGCAGCAGCTCGGCCGCTTCGCGCAGCGCGCGGTGGCTGGCGAACAGCACGAAGGCGCGTCCCCCGGATGCCTGCAGCACCGGGCGGATGGCCTCGATCACGGCCCAGGTGTAGTCGCGGTCGGCCGGTTGCGGCATGCGCGTGGGCAGGTAGCACAGCGCCTGCGCGGGCCAGTCGAAGGGACTGGGCACCAGCAGGGTCTCGGGTTCCTCCAGCCCCAGGCGCGTGGCGAGGTGGCCGAAGCTGCCCTCCACCGCGAGCGTGGCCGAGGTGAACACCCAGGCCGCGTGCGACTGTTCGCGATGCGTGCGCAGCGGGCCGGACACATCCAGCGGCGTGCGCTGCAGGCGGAAGCCGCGCGGCGACAGCTCGTACCAGCGCACGTCCTCGTCCTTGCCGGGCGCCGGAGCGGCGGGCGCTTCGGCGGGCGATGGCGCGACCGTGTCGGCGGCGGCCCCGGCGCCGGGCGATGGCCGCCCGGTCCAGCGTGCCAGCCGCGAGCAGTTTTCCTGGGCACGGGCATGGCAGGCATCGAAGCCTGGCGCGGCCTCGCGCAAAGGCGCCAGTGCATCGCGCAGCGTGGCCACCGCCTGGGCGACCGCCTCCAGCCCGCTGTCGAACGCGGGCCAGTGCAGCGCGCGGTCGCGCGTGCCGCGCCCGGGCAGGCCCTCCATGGTGGCGCGCAGCGCGCGGGTGGCATGCTCGAGCTCACGCGCCGGCTGCTGCAGCGTGGCGAGCGCGCCGGGCACGTCCTTGCACTCCGCCAGCGCGTCGCGGGCCAGTTCCACCAGCGGCCGCGCCGACAGGCTCTCGCCGAAGAACTGCGCGGCCAGTTCCGGCAGCTGGTGGGCCTCGTCGACGACGAAGGCCTGGGCGCCGGGGAGGATCTCCCCGAAGCCTTCCTGCTTGAGCGCCAGGTCGGCCAGCAGCAGGTGGTGGTTGACCACGACCAGATCGGCCGTCTGCGCGCGCTGGCGCGCCTGCACCACGAAGCACTCGTTCCACATCGGGCACTCGCTGCCCAGGCAATTGTCGGCCGTGGAGGTGACCATCGGCAGCAGCGGCGAGTCCTCGGGCAGCGCCTCCAGCTCGGCCAGATCGCCCATCCGCGTGCGCCCGCTCCAGGCCACGATGCGCTGGAACTGGCTGATCTGTTCGCGCGTGCTGAAGCGCGGCTCGCCCTTGGCGTGTTCGAGCCGGTACCGGCACAGGTAGTTGGCGCGGCCCTTGAGCAGCGCGGTCTTCAGCCCGGTGCCGAGCGCATCGCGCACACGCGGCAGATCGCGGTGGTAGAGCTGGTCCTGCAGCGCGCGGGTGCCGGTGGAGACGATCGCCTTGCGCCCCGACAGCAGCAGCGGCACCAGGTAGGCGAAGGTCTTGCCGGTGCCGGTGCCGGCTTCGGCCAGCAGGGTGCCCTGGCGATCGAGCGCGCCCGCCACCGCCGCGGCCAGGCGCTGTTGGGCCTCGCGCGCGACGAAGGCCGGGATCTGCTGCGCCAGCAGGCCGCCTTCGGCCAGGGCCGCGGTACTGCGCCGGCCCAGGGCGCTGCCCGCGGGCAGTTCCTGCGTCGCGGAGATCTCAGAAACGGTTCGGCCCCTCGACCTTGCAGCCCTGCACCTGGGTGCGCGCGGAGGCCGCGCCATCGGCATCGCCCTCCACCAGCCGCACCTGCTCGATCGTCGCCCAGTGCCGCCGGCACAGCGGGCCGACCTGCGCACCCAGGGCGAAGGCGCGCTCGGCCAGTTGCCCGGCACGCGCGAAATCGCGCTGCAGCAACGCCACTTCCGCGCGCTCCTGCAGCAGGGCCGGGTCGTCGGCCACGATTCCCAGGGCCTGGTCGAGGGCCTCGGCCGCGTCGTCGTGCCGGGCCTGGGCCCGCGCCTGCTGTGCCTGATCGCGCAGGTCCTCGACCATCGGGTCGCGCAGGGGCTGCACCGCGAGTTCGCCCTCCCCGTCGCCGGCGGCCGCGTCGATCGCGGCGACCATCTGCTCGGGCGTGGCGGTGGTCAGCGCGACCGGTTCGGGGACCGGCGGCGCACTGCTGCAGCCGGCCACCAGGACCGCGGCGACGGCGACGGCGACGGCGGTAAGGACTCTCATGACGGGTTACTCGCTGGGCGGGGGAGGCGGCTGGGGTGGCGTGGGCGCGGCGGGCGCGGGCTGTGGCGCCGGCGCGGGCTCCGGCTGGGTCTCGCGGCGGCCCAGGCCGAACCACTCGCGCCAGCCGCGCCGCTCGCCCTGGCCGTCGCTGCCCGCCTGCGCCGGATCGGCATACGGATCGCTGGGCATGAACGATGCGCAGGACGCATATGGTGGCGCAAAACCGGCCACGAAGGCGAAACGGCGCGCACCGGGGCACTCGGGATCGGTCGCGCTGGACTGCAGCACCCACTGCCAGTCCAGGCCCTCGCCGCTCACGCGCAGCGGCGCGCTGGGCAGGTGGCTGAACAGGCCCGACCAGATGCGCATGGCGCCGGTGGCGCCATACAGGCCGGTCTGCTCGTTCTGGTCGTTGCCGACCCAGGCGACGGCCAGATGGTCGCCGGTCCAGCCGGCGAACCAGCTGTCGCGGCCATCGTTGCTGGTGCCGGTCTTGCCGGCGGCGTTGAGCCGCCCCAGGCCGTCGTTGACCAGCTGGCGGCCGGTGCCGGAGCTGACCGCGTACTGGAGGCCCAGCGTGACCAGGCGCGCGGCGATCGCATCGCCCTCGGTGGCCGGCGCCGGCGCCTTGTCGTAGCGCTTGACCACGCGCCCTTCGGGATCGATCACGCCCCGCACCGCGTGCAGGGGCTGGATCTCGCCGCCGGAGGCCAGGAACTGGTAGAGCTGGGCCATCGCGTAGGGGCTCTGGTCGACCGAACCCAGGATCAGCGAGGGATTGTCGGGCGCCTCGATCCCCGCCAGCGTGCGCAGCAGGTCGGCCAGCCGGCGCGGATCGACCTGCATGCCGACGCGCACCGTGGCCTGGTTGTAGGAGCGCGCCAGCGCATCGATCAGGCGCACGGTGCCGTGGCTGCGCCCGTCGGAGTTGCCGGGCGACCAGCGCTGGCCGTTGTCCAGGGTGACCGTCACCGGCGAATCGTCCACCCAGGTCGCCAGTGACCAGTTGCGCGGGCTGGCCAGCGCCAGCAGGTAGACGTAAGGCTTGAGCAGGGAGCCGACCGGGCGCCTGGCCTCGATGGCGCGGTTGAAGCCGTGCACGGTCGGGGTGCCGCTGCCGACCACGGCCACCACCTCGCCATCGTGCACGTCGGTCAGCACCAGCGCCGCTTCCAGCGGCGGGCGCTTGCCGGTCTGCAGCGACTTGAGCGTGCGCGTGACCGAGGCCTCCGCGTACGCCTGCGCGGACGGCGACATCCCGGTCATCACGCTCAGCCCCGCGCCCTGGAGCGCGTCGGCGGGATAGTCGCGCGCCAGCTGCCGCCGCACCAGGTCGACATAGGCCGGGAAGCGGTTGGCCGCGACGTTGCCCGGGGTGCTGGTGATGCCCAGCGGCGCGGCCACGGCGCGGTCGTAGGCCGCCTGGTCGATCAGGCCGGTCTCGAGCATGTTCGCCAGGACGAAGTCGCGGCGGGTCCTGGCGCGTTCGGGGTTGCGGCGCGGATCGTAGTACGACGGGCCGCGCACCATGCCCACCAGCAGCGCGATGTGCTCGGTGTCCAGGTCCTCGAGCCGGCGCCCGAACCAGAATTCCGAACCCGCGGCCATGCCGTGGATGGCCTGCGCGCCGCGCTGGCCGAGGTAGACCTGGTTGAGATAGGCCTCCAGGATCGTGCCCTTGTCGTAGCGCGCCTCCATCAGCAACGCATACAGGATCTCGTTGAACTTGCGGCTCCAGGTCTGCTCGCGGCCGATGCCGAGCAGGCCGCTGCGGGCCAGCTGCTGGGTGAGCGTGCTGGCGCCCTGCCGCTTCTCCCCCGAGCGCAGGTTGACCCAGGCCGCGCGCGCCATGCCGCTGAAGTCGATGCCGATGTGGTGGGCGAAATCGCGATCCTCGACCGCCTGCAGGGTATCGGTCAGCAGCGGCGGCACGTCCTCCACGCGCACCAGGCGGCGCTCTTCCTGGCGTTGCCCGTAGAGGGTGGCGATGCGCGCGGCGTCCAGGCGCGCGGACTGGATCGTGCGCTTGCCGGCCAGATCCTTGAGCGCGCCCACGCGGCCGCCCGAGACGGTGGCCTCGATGCGGCTGGGCCCGACCCCGCCATCGACATCACGGAAGCCGCGGCTGGAGATCGTCCAGCGGCTGCCATCGCGCGCGTAGGTGCCGGCGCGCACGCCATCCCCTTCGCGGTAGGACGCCGCGTCGAGTTCGGTCTTGAGGGTCTGCGCGTCCATCGCCAGGCCGGGCTCCAGCCGCAGCGGCCGCGCGTACACGCGCGTGGGCAGCTGCCAGCGCAGCTCGTCGAAGCGCTCGCTGATCTGATGGTTGAGATAGAGCGTGTACGGAACCAGGAAGCCGATTCCCAGCCCCACGGCCGCCAGCGCCCAGGTCACCAGCTTGCGGCGCCAGTCGCGCGCGGGCCCGTCCCCGTCGGCGTGTTCGTCTTCGTCGTATTCGATTCGCGCCATTCATCCGTTACCTGCACCGGCAATCAGCCGCGGGATGCGACAATCGGCGCGATGCCGAGTCTAGCCCACCGCTCCGCCTGCCGCCCGGCCGCCGCCCGTGCGCGGTCAGCTGGAGTTGCAAGCGCATGAATCTGCCGTACGCGGAGGTCCGCCTCTGGCTGGTCCGGGGCAGCGGCCTGGTGCGCCGTGGCATCGCCAGCCTGCGCACGCGCGGCTGGCGCCACAGCTGGGAGCGGGTGAAGCTGCAGTTCGCGCGTCCCGTGGCGCCGACGCTGGCGCCGCTGCTGGCGGCCGACCGCAGCGCGTTCTCGCCGTTCGCCGTACCCTCGGCGCAGGTGCCCGACGCCAGCATCGTCATTCCCGTCCATGGCCAGTGGCCGCACACGCTGGCATGCCTGCGCGCCATCGCCGCGCACCCGCCCGACGCCGCGGTCGAGGTGATCGTGGTCGACGACGCATCGCCCGACGACAGCCTCGCCCGGCTTGCGCAGGTCGAGGGTGTCCGGGTGGTGGCCCGCGCCGCCAATGGCGGCTTCATCGCCGCCTGCAACGAGGGCGCGGCCGCCGCGGGCGGCCGCATCCTGGTCTTCCTCAACAACGACACGGTGCCCCAGCCCGGCTGGCTCGACGCCTTGCTCGACACCTTCCGCACGCACCCGGGCACCGGCATCGCGGGCGCGCAGCTGCTGTACCCGGACGGGCGGCTGCAGGAGGCAGGCGGCGTTGTGTTCTCCGACGGCGGCGCCTGGAACTACGGGCGTTTCGAATCTTCCGAGGATCCGCGCTTCGCGTACGTGCGCGAAGCCGACTACGTCTCCGGCGCCGCCCTCGCCATTCCTCGCGCGCTGTTCCGTCAGGTCGGCGGCTTCGACAGGCGCTACGCGCCGGCGTACTACGAGGACACCGACCTGGCCTTCGCCGTGCGCGCCGCGGGACTGGCGGTGCGCTACCAGCCCGCCGCGCGCGTGGTCCACGATGAAGGCGCGACCGCGGGCACCGATACCGCCTCCGGGCCGAAGGCCGCGCAGGTCCGCAACCAGGCCGTGTTCGCCCGCCACCGTGCGGCCGCGCTGGCCATGCAGCCCGCGCCCGGGACAATCCCCGGCCCTGGCCTCGTGCACCGCGGCAGCCGCCAGCTGCTCGTGGTCGACGCGACCACGCCCAGGCCCGACCGCGACTCGGCCTCGCTGCGACTGGTCAACCTGATGCGGCTGCTGCGGCAGGAAGGCGCGCACGTGGTGTTCCTGCCGGCGGATCTCGCACATGCCGGCCGCTACACGGGCGACCTGCAGCGACTGGGGATCGAGGTCTGGCACGCGCCCTGGGCCCGGGGGCTTCCGGCGTGGCTGCGCGAGCACGGCCCGCGCTTTCAGGCCGCCATGGTCAGCCGCCACTACGTGATGCGCGAGCTGTTGCCGCTGCTGCGGCGTCACGCCCCCGCCGCCCGGCTGGTGTTCGACAGCGTCGACCTGCATTACCTGCGGGAGACACGGACCGCCGAGCTCGCCGGCGACGAGACGCTGCTGCGCAGCGCCGCGCGCACGCGCGCCCTGGAACTGGACATGGTGATGCGCAGCGACGTCACCACCGTGGTCAGCCAGGCCGAGGCGGCGGTGCTGTCGACACAGGCGCCCGCGGCGCGCGTGGAACTGCTGTCCAACCTCCACGAGGTCGCAGGCACCGGTCTGCCGTTCGCACAGCGACACGACCTGGTCTTCGTCGGCGGTTTCCGGCACCCGCCCAACGCCGATGCCGTGCGGTGGTTCTGCCGGGAGGTGCTGCCGCTGGTGCGCGCGCGCCTTCCCGAGGTCAGGCTGCATTGCATCGGGATGGATCCGCCCGCGGACATCCAGGCGCTCGACGGGAGCAACGGCGTGCAGGTACACGGGCACGTGCCTGACCTCGCCCCCTACATGGAAGGCTGCCGTCTCGCGATCGCGCCGCTGCGCGTGGGCGCGGGGGTCAAGGGCAAGGTGAACCTGAGCATGGCCCACGGCCAGCCCGTGGTCGCCACCTCGCTTGCCGTGGAGGGCATGCACCTGCGCGACGGCGTCGACGTCCTGCTCGCCGACAGCGCGCAGGATTTCGCCGCGGCGATCCTGCGCCTGTATGGCGACGCGGAGTTGTGGACGCGGCTGAGCGCGAACGGCCACGACAACGTCGCCCGGCATTTTTCCGCCGACGCCGCGCGCGACGCGGTCAGGCGGATCTTCTTCGAGAACGCCGTACCGGTGGCCGGCTGAGCCGCGCGCCTATTCGCTCGCGGCCGACGCCGTGCGCAGCCGCTGCTCGAACGCCGCCAGTCCCGGCACGCCCGGATCGATCGCCCCGGCTGCGGCCAGCGCCGCTGACGCCGGCTGCATCTCCCCCGCAGCGAGCCGTTCGTCCCCGATCGCCAGCCAGCGCAGGGCCAGGCGCCGCTGCGCCGCGGCCAGGGCGCGCGGCTGCTCGCCGAGCGTATCGCGCGCGTCCAGGCAGCGCCTGGCCAGCGCCAGGTTGTTGGCGCTGAGCGCGCGGTCGAAGCAGTCGCGCGCCGAGGGCAGCAGGCGGGCAAGTGCGCGGCGCACCTGGGCATCGCGCGGCGCCAGGGCCTGGGCGGCACGCAGCCGGTCGTAGGCGCTCTCGCCCGGCGGCGACAGCAGGTCGCCGCGCGCTTCGGCTTCGCCCGCCTGCCGCAGCAGTTCGGGCAGGCGCGCACGCTCGCCGGCCGTGGCCGGGGCCTGCATCGCCTGGTGCCTGCGCTGCGCGCGCTCGACCGCGACCTGCGCCGCGGCCACGGCCGGAGCCCCGGGCGCCAGCGCATCGGCCCTGGCCAGGGCACGGCCGGCGTCGAGGAAGCGGAAGTCGGCGGCCAGTCGCGTGGCGTGCGCGGCGTGCGCCTGCGCGGCGCGCTGCAGCCCAGTGGCGACGTCTGCATCGTCCGGGTCCAGCGCCTGCAGCCGCTGCCAGGCGGCGACGGCGGCCTCGATCCGGCCGCGCTGCAGGTCGGCCTCGGCGCGGGCGCGCAGGGCGTCGAGCTCCTCGGTGAGGCGCGCCTGGGTATCGGGCAGGTCGACATGACCAGGGTCGTAACGGCGCGCACTGGCGATGGCGGCAGCGGCGGCGGCGAGTTCGCCGCGCCGCAGGTCCTCGCGGGCCTGGTCGAGCAGGGTCGCTAGCGCGTCGTCGCGGCCGCGCAGGGCCTGCGCATGCGAGGGCTGCAGCTCCAGCACCCGCGCATACAACGGCAGGGCGGCCTCGTCGCGCCCTTCCAGCAGGCCCTGCGCCTGCGCCGCATCCGCGCGTGCGATCAGCCCCTCCAGGCCCGCCAGGGCGGCTTCGCGCTCACGCAAGCGCGCCGCCACGGCCTCGGCCTGCTCGCGCGGCGCCGACAGCTCGCGCGCCAGCTGCAGGTGGCGGTGGGCGGCTGCGAGACGGTCGGCGGCCAGGTCCTCGCGTGCCCTTGCCAGCGCGGCGGTGGCGACCTGAGCCAGGCCGCTGCGCGCCTGGCTGCGGTCGGGGTCCATCGCCAGCGCCGCTTCGAAGAGCTCGCGCGCGCCGCTGCCGTCGGCGGCGCTCAGGCGTCCGCGCGCCAGCGCGTCGGCACCCTGGGCGGCCAGTTCGTGCACGCGCGCCCGCGGCCAGAGCCGGTCGCCCAGCGGACCGCGGCCCAGCAGTACCAGCATGGCGACCACGGCCAGCAGGCCGGCGACGATCCACCAGCGCCGTGCACCCGCGCCAGGTGCGCGTGCCGGCCGACGCGCGCGCCCGGCATCGAGCGCGGCCGCGTCCAGGTCGCCCAGGACGGGGTCGCGACGCGCGGCGCGGCCTGGATCCGCGGATGTGTGATCGGTGCCCACCCCGGCAGGGTACGCACCGCGTCTGAATGCGTCCGTGATCCACCCGCTACTCGCGCCGTGCCTGCTCCACGCCCGGCAGGCTGTCGAGCCTGGCCAGCAGGCGCGACAGCTGCTCGTAGCCCTCCACGCGCAGGCGCAGGCGCAGGCGCATCCGGCCGTTGCGCGCACGCTCGCTGCGGATCGAGACCACGTGCGCCTCCTCCTGGGCGATCACGTTGCTCACGTCCTTGAGCAGGTGCTTGCGGTCGACCGCATCGACCACCGCGCCCGACTCGTGCACGCCGCCCTGCCGGCCCCAGTCCACCGGCAGCACGCGCTGCGGCTGCGCTGCCGCCAGGCGCAGGAAGCCGGGGCAGTCGGCGCGGTGGACGGTCAGGCCACGCGCGCGGGTGAGGTAGCCGGCGATCGGCTCGCCCGGCAGCGGCTGGCAGCAGCGCGCCACCTGCACCAGCAGGTTGTCCACGCCCACCACCGTGAATCCCGAGGCGGTCGCCTTGGGCACGCGCCGCCGCGGCGGCTGCGCCACCGCCGGCGCCGCACCGGTCCGCGACTGCGCCCGTTCGTGGTCCTGCAGGGCGCGGCCGACCTGGTGCGGGCCGACGTCGCCGAGCGCCACCAGCACCAGCAGATCGTCGAGGGTGGCGACGTTGAACTTCGCCAGCACCGGTTGCAGGTCGGCCTGCAGCAGGCCCATGCGCCGCAGCTCGCGATCGAGCATCTCGCGCCCGGCCTGCAGGTTGCGCTCGCGGTCCAGGCGGTGGAACCAGCTGCGCACCTTCTCCCTCGCACGCGGGCTGGCCAGGAAGCCATTGGCCGCGACCAGCCAGTCGCGGCGCGGCTCGGGCTCCTTCGCTGTCAGGATCTCGACCCGGTCGCCGCTGCGCAGCTTGTGGTCGAGCGGCACGATACGGCCGTCGACCTTGGCGCCGCGGCAGCGGTGCCCGACCATGGTGTGCACGTGGTAGGCGAAATCCAGCGGCGTCGCACCGCTGGGCAGGTCGATCACCTCGCCGGCCGGCGTCAGCACGTAGATGCGGTCCTCGACCAGTTCGGTGTCGAAGCCGCGCGCCAGCGCCGCGCCGTCCTCCCCTTCGGCATGCGCCTCGAGCAGGCGCCGCATCCACTCGATCTTGCGCTCCAGCGCGGCATTGCCGGCCGCCGAGCGCTGCGAGCCGCCGGTCTCCTTGTAGCGCCAGTGCGCGGCCACGCCCAGTTCGGCCTGCTCGTGCATCTCGCGCGTGCGGATCTGCACCTCCAGGGTCTTGCCTTCGGGCCCGACCACGGCGGTGTGCAGCGAGCGGTAGTCGTTGTGCTTGGGGCGCGCGATGTAGTCGTCGAACTCGCCAGGCACCGGCGTCCAGAGCGCATGCACCACGCCCAGCGCGGCGTAGCAGGCCTGCACGTCGTCCACCAGCACGCGCACCGCACGCAGGTCGTAGAGCTCGCCGATGGGCACGTTCTTCTTCTGCATCTTCTTCCAGATGCTGTAGATGTGCTTGGGCCGGCCGGCGATGTCGGCGGCGATGCCCTGCGCGCGCAGGGCCCGGTCCAGTTCCGCGCCGACCTCGGCGATGTAGCGTTCGCGGTCGGCGCGCTTTTCGTCGAGCAGGGCGGCGATGCGCCGGTAGGTCTCCGGTTCCAGATGGCGGAAGGCCAGGTCCTCCAGCTCCCACTTGAGCTGCCAGATGCCCAGGCGGTTGGCCAACGGCGCGAGGATGTCGCGGGTCAGGCGCGCCAGCGCCGCGCGCTCGGCCGCGGGCAGCGCACCGGCGTGGCGCATGCGCGCGAGCTGGCGCGCCAGCAGGATCGGCACCACGCGCAGGTCGCGGACGATGGCCAGCAGCAGCCGCCGCAGGCCTTCGGCGTTGCCGCGGCCGGTCGCCTCGGCATGCAGGGTCCAGACCTGGTTGGCCGCGCGCTGGCCTTCGAGCAGGGCCGCGACCGCGGCGTGGCGCGCCGGCAGCGCCGGCTCCACCCGCGCGGCCAGTCGCGGCAGCTCGAACAGGATGGCGGCCGCCACCGAATCGCCGTCGGCGCCCAGCAGCGCGAGCGACGCCAGGGTGTCGCGCAGGACCTCGTCCGAGGCCGGCACTTCGTCCAGGCCCTCGGCCGAGGCGCGCATCACTTCGCGCAGCGCCGGCGCGATGACCTTCGCCGCGGGCGTTGCAAGCCAGGTCTCGGGGCCGGAAGTCACGGCGGCGGCGCATCGTCCACGTGGGGGAGCCCTACACTATCCGCCTCCCGCCGAGAGGAACAGCCATGCGAACGATCCACACCCTGCTGCTTGCGACGCTTTTCGCCCTGCCCGCGCTGGCGCTGGCCCAGGGCGCGCCGCCGTTGCAGCAGGCCATGAGCGGCGAAGAGTTCAAGGCTGCCGGCCTCGACAAGCTCAGCCCGCAGGAACTCGCCAGGCTCAACGCCTGGCTCGACCGCCGTGTCGAGCAGCAGGCCTCGGTCGCCGTGGCCGCCGCGGTGGAGCAGGCGCGCGACGAAGGCCGCCGCGAGGTGGTGGAAAAGAATCGCGGCTTCTTCCATTTCGGATCGCAGGAGCCGATCGAAGCCAGCATCGTGGGCCAGTTCGACGGCTTCGGCAGCCGCAAGCGCTACACCCTGGACAACGGCCAGGTCTGGGAGCAGGTCGACTCGGCGACGCTGGCCGGCGTGCGCAGGACCAACCCCGCCGTGCGCATCAGGCCGGGCGCGCTGGGAGCCTGGTGGATGCGCGTGGACGGGCACAACACCCAGGCCAAGGTGCAGCGGGTCGAATAACAGACCGCACCGGAACGGCGGAGCGGCCGTTCCTATTCCAGGGCGGCGATCCGGGCCGCCAGCTTCTTGGCCGTGGCGCCGCCGCGTACGGCCAACTCCTGCGCATACGTCGCCACGCGCACTTCCTCCAGTTCCCAGCGCAGGGCCGCACGCATGTCGTCGCTGCCGCGCCCGTCGGCCTGCGCCTGCGCCAGCGCGTCGACCAGGGGCTTGAGGTCGAGCATGCGCTGCTGGTCGCGCAGCGGGTCGCGCTGGGCACGCTCGGCGCGCACCGACAGTGCCTTGAGATAGCGCGGATAGGCCTCCAGCGCCGGCGCCGGCACGTCGCGCAGGAAGCCCGGATGCGCCAGCGCCGCCAGCTGCGCCTGCATGTCGTCGAGGTTGGCCCGGGCCCAGCCGATGAGCTTCGATTCGAGCCGGGCGCGCACCTCGGCCACCAGCGCCAGAATGGCCTCGGCCTGGCGCAGCCGCGCCATCGCCTCGCCGAACAGCGCGCGTCCGGCCTCGTCGCGGCGCGCGGCGAAGGCGGCCGGGTCGCGGATCGTCTCCAGCCCGTCGGCCAGCAGGGCGGCCAGCGCGCCGTCCACCAGATCCTCGCGCAGCCGGTCGCCGCTGCGGCCATCGCCGCGCCCCGCCCCGGCCGATTCGATCGCCGCATACAGCAGCGCGGTCTTGGGCTGCACCGGCAACTGCTTGCGCGCCTGCTTCACCCGGTCCTGCAGGGCGATGGCCAGCAGCCTGCGCACGCCACCCGGATGCAGGCGCGCGGCCTCGGCGGGATCGGCGTGCACCGCCAGCGTGGCGCTGTCGCCGGCATCCTCCAGGGCGGGCCAGGCCGGCACGCCGCCGGCGCCCGGCACCGAAACCGGGATCGGCGTGGGCGGGAATTCGCGCAGCCCGGTCTGGGCCAGGCCTTCGGCCGCGCGCTCGGAGAAGGCCGCCGCGGCGCGCGCGCCGAAGCGCTCGCGCAGGTCCGGCAGGTCCCTCGACTCGGCCAGCACCACGTCGCCGCCGCGGCCGTGCTCGACCAGCCGCAGGTTGGCGCGCAGGTGCGGCTCCAGCGCGGCCTCGTCGAAGTCGGTGGCGGCCACGTCGACGCCGGTCATGCGCTTGAGGAAGCGCGCGAGCGTGCCGGTGAAGGCGTCGGGCTCGTCGCGGCCGTGGGCCTCGGCGAAGGCGCGGGCGAAGTCCGGCGCGGGGACGAAGTTGCGCCGCAGCGCCTTGGGCAGCCCCCGGATCAGGGCGGCGGCCTTGTCGGCCACGAAACCGGGCGCCAGCCAGGACAGGCGCACCGGATCGAGCGCATTGAGCAGGTGCAGCGGCACCGAGACGGTCATGCCATCGTCGGGCGCACCGGGTTCGAAGCGGTAGCGCACCGCCAGCCGCGCCTCGCCGACGGCCAGGTAGGCCGGGAAGCGCACGGCGTCGGCGCCGGCACCCATCAGCAGGTCCTCGCGCGACCATTCCAGCGCCTGCCGCGCCTGCAGCGGCTGCCTGGCGTACCAGGCATCGAGCGAGCGCGCCTCGACGATCTCGGCCGGCACCCGGTCGGCGTACCACTGCGCCATCCATTCCTCGTCCACCACCAGGCCGGCCTTGCGCTGCTTGGCTTCCTCCTCGCGCGCGGCCTCCAGCGTGGCGAGGTTGCGCTCCACGAACTTCGCGCGCAGGTTGATCTCGCCGGCCACGAGGCCGTCGCGCAGGAACAGTTCGCGCGCCTGTGCCGGATACAGGCGGCCGTAGTCCACCGGCTTCTTCGGCGCCAGCACCAGGCCGAACAGGCTGACCTGCTCGCTGCCCAGCACGCGCCCCTGCGAGCGCGACCAGCGCGGGTCGTGGTGGCGGCGCGCGAGCAGGTGCGGCAGTTCGGCGATCACCCAGTCCGGTTCGATCGCGGCGTTGATGATCGCCCAGACCTTCTCGGTATCGAGCAGGGTTGCCGAGAGCACCCACGGCGGCGGCTTGCGCGCCAGCGCCGAGCCCGGAAACAGCTGGAACCGGCGGCCGCGCGGGCCTTCGTAGAGTCCGCGCTCGATCAGGTGGCCGATCTGGGTCGGCAGGCCTGCGACCAGGGCGCGGTGCAGCAGCCCGTAACGCGCTGCCGCGCCGCGCTGGAACTCGGCGGAACCGCCAGCGGCGCTCTCCGCGGCAACGGCCGTCTCTGCGCCAGCGACGGCCGGCGCGTCGGGCGCGCGCCCGGCGGGCGTGCGCTGGCCGCGGCCGCGCCCGCGCCTGTCCGCATGGGCCCGGGCGGCCTGCGGCGCGCGCGACGGTGCGTCCTCCGTCGGCCACAGCTCCTCGCACTGCAGCTTGAGCTGCCGGTGCAGTTCGCGCCACTCGCGCATGCGCAGGAAGCCCAGGAAATGCTTTTCGCACCACTTGCGCAGCTGCGACTGGGTCAGGTCCTCGTGCGCGAGCCGATAGGCCTCCCAAAGCTTGAGGATGCCGACGAATTCGCTCTTGGGGTCGGAGAACAGCGCGTGCGCGTTGTCGGCCGCGGCGCGCTGGTCGGCGGGTCGCTCGCGGGGATCCTGGATGCCGAGGAACGAGGCGATCGCCAGCATGTCCTGCAGGCACCCGTGGCGCTGCGCGGCGATCAGCATCCGCGCCAGTTTCACGTCCACCGGCAACCGCGCCATCTGCCGGCCGGTGTCGGTGAGCCTGCGCTCGCCGTCGACCGCGCCAAGTTCCACCAGCTGCTGCCAGCCGTCGGCGACCGCGCGCGGATCCGGCGGCTCGACGAAGGGGAAGGCGTCGATGTCGCCCAGTCCCAGCCAGAGCATGCGCAGGATCACCCCGGCCAGGGCTGCGCGACGGATCTCCGGGTCGGTGTACTGCGGGCGCGACAGGAAGTCGGCTTCCGAGTACAGGCGCACGCAGGTGCCCGGCGCAATGCGGCCGCAGCGACCCTTGCGCTGGTCGGCGCTGGCCTGCGACACCGGTTCGATGTGCAGGCGATCGAGCTTCTGCCGCGGGCTGTAGCGCTTGACGCGCGCCAGCCCCGGATCGACCACGTAATGGATCCGCGGCACGGTGAGCGAGGTTTCGGCCACGTTGGTGGCCAGCACGATGCGCCGCTGCGGGCCCGGGTTGAACACCCGGTCCTGGTCGCGCGCGGACAGGCGTGCATACAGCGGCACCACCTCGGTGTGGCGGTACTTGCGCCGCTCCAGGGCCTGGTGGGCGTCGCGGATCTCGCGTTCGCCGGGCAGGAACACCAGGGTGTCGCCATGGCCGCGCTCGCGCATGATCTCGTCGCAGGCCGCGACGATGCCGTCGAGCACGCTGCGCTCCCCCTCGTCCTCGCCCTCGCCTTCCAGCGGCCGCCAGCGCACCTCCACCGGATAGCCGCGGCCTTCCACGCTGACCACCGGCGCGTCGTCGAAATGCTGCGAGAAGCGCTCGGTATCGATCGTGGCCGAGGTCACGATCAGCTTGAGGTCGCGGCGCTTGCGCAGCAGCTGCTTGAGGTAGCCCAGCAGGAAATCGATGTTGAGGCTGCGCTCATGGGCCTCGTCGACGATGATCGTGTCGTAGCGCGACAGCCAGCGGTCCGAGGCGATCTCGGCCAGCAGGATGCCGTCGGTCATGAACTTGACCGCCGTGTCCTCGGAAACGTTGTCGTTGAAACGCACCTGGAAGCCGACCAGGCCGCCCATCGGCACCTGCAGTTCCTCGGCCACGCGCCTGGCGACCGCGCGCGCGGCGATGCGCCGCGGCTGGGTGCAGCCGATCATCCCGGCGGCACCGCGCCCGGCCTGCAGGCACAGCTTGGGCAACTGGGTGGTCTTGCCCGAGCCGGTCTCGCCGGCGATCACCACCACCTGGTGGGCGCGGACCAGTTCGACGATGCGGTCGGCGTGCGCGGCGATGGGCAGGCCCTCGGCCACCGGTGCGGCCGGCAGTCGTGCCGCGCGCGCCTGGCGGGTCTGCACCGAGGCCTGCAGCGCGTGCGCGAATGCCTCCTGCGCGGCGGCCTGGCCTGGATTGGCGTTCCAGCGCGCCCACAGCCCCAGCAGGCGGCTACGATCGCGCGACAGCGCCCCGTCCACGGCCCGGCGCGCCTGCTTTAACGCTTCCGTCGCGGCCGCGCGCCTAGACTTCATCGGCAACCTTGCAAGCGTGCCGGTCGTTCATATATCGCTTGTGCATGGCCTATTGTCGCCAAAACCACCTGATCGAGGTCCACATGTCCAAGAACAAGCCGGGCAAGCCGGGCAAGGCCGCGGGCGGGAAGCCCGGCGGCAAGCAGGGCGCCGCCTCCGGGAATGCATCCACCGTCATGCTGGAGTCCTCGCAACAGGGCGACGCCGGCCAGGGTGGCCAGAGCGGGCAGGCCGGCGGGTCCGGCCAGCAGGGCGAGGCCGTCACCCCCGCCGCCTCCCCCAATGGCGGCGGCCCGGCCATCGACATCGGCATTTCCACCGAGGACCGGCAGCAGATCGCGACCGAGCTGTCGCGCTTCCTGGCCGACGCCTACACCCTGTACCTCAAGACCCACAACTTCCACTGGAACGTGACCGGGCCGATGTTCAATGCCCTGCACACCATGTTCGAGACCCAGTACACCGAGCAGTGGGGCGCGCTCGACGACATCGCCGAACGCATCCGGGCGCTGGGCTACAACGCGCCCGGCTCCTATGCCGAGTTCATGCGCCTGACCTCGATCACCGAGGAACCCGGCGCGACCGAGGCCATGGACTGGCGCGGCATGGTGCGCCAGCTGGTGATCGGCAACGAGGCGGTGTGCCGCAGCGCACGCAGGGCCCTCGAGGTCGCCGACGAGGCCGACGACGAGCCCACCGAGGACCTGCTGATCCAGCGCCTGCAGACCCACGAGAAGTACGCCTGGATGCTGCGCTCCCTGCTCCAGTAGCGGCGCCGCGCCCGCGTCCACGGGCCAGCCATCGGGCGACGGCGCGGCGACGCGCCGTCGCCGTTTCCGCCGCCCGCCGGCTTGCGGGCGAGCCAGCCGCCGCGCGGCTGGCTATCCTGCACGCATGAGTTCGAACGCCCACCACCTGCTCGAGACGATTTTCGGCCACCGCGAGTTCCGCGGAGAACAGGGCGAAATCGTCCGCCACGTTGCCGACGGCAACGACGCCCTGGTCCTGATGCCCACCGGTGGCGGCAAGTCGCTGTGCTACCAGCTGCCGGCCCTGCTGCGCGATGGCGTGGGGATCGTGGTCTCGCCGCTGATCGCGCTGATGCAGGACCAGGTCGATGCCCTGCGCCAGCTCGGCGTCCGTGCCGCCTGCCTCAATTCCACGCTCGACGCGGCGGCCGCCCAAGCGGTCGAACGCGACCTGCTGGCAGGGGACCTGGACCTGCTCTATGTCGCCCCGGAACGCCTGCTCACCGCCCGCTTCCTGTCCCTGCTCGAGCGGGCGCCGCTGGCCCTGTTCGCCATCGACGAGGCCCACTGCGTCTCGCAGTGGGGCCACGATTTCCGGCCGGAATACCGCGAGCTGACGGTCCTGCACCAGCGCTGGCCGCAGGTGCCGCGCATCGCCCTGACCGCCACCGCCGATCCGCCCACCCAGCGCGAGATCGCCGAGCGCCTGCAGCTGGAGGATGCGCGCCGCTTCGTCAGTTCCTTCGACCGGCCCAACATCCGCTACACGGTGGTGCAGAAGGACAACGCCCGGCGCCAGCTGCTCGACTTCCTCGCGCCCCATCGCGGCAACGCCGGCATCGTGTACTGCCTGTCGCGGCGCAAGGTGGAGGAGACCGCCGAATTCCTGGCCGGGCACGGCATCGACGCGGTGCCCTACCACGCCGGCATGGACCCGGCCCTGCGCCTGGCCAACCAGCACCGGTTCCTGCGCGGCGAGGGCGTGGTGGTCGTGGCGACCATCGCCTTCGGCATGGGCATCGACAAGCCGGACGTGCGTTTCGTGGCGCACATGGACCTGCCCAAGTCGATCGAGGGCTACTACCAGGAAACCGGGCGCGCCGGCCGCGACGGCGAGCCGGCCGAGGCCTGGATGTGCTACGGCCTGGGCGACCTGGTGCTGCTGCGGCAGATGATCGAACAGTCCGAATCCGGACCCGAGCGCAAGCGGCTGGAACACCGCAAGCTGGACGCGCTGGTGGGCTACTGCGAAACCATGCGCTGCCGTCGCCAGGTGCTGCTGGACAACTTCGGCGAGGCCCTGCCGCAGCCTTGCGGCAACTGCGACAACTGCCTGTCCCCGCCCGAATCCTGGGACGGCACGGAGGCCGCGCGCAAGGCGCTGAGCTGCGTCTACCGCACCGGACAGCGCTTCGGCGCCGCCCACCTGATCGACGTGCTGCGCGGTGCCGACACCGAGCGCATCCACCAGTTCG
>Ga0233375_1000260_pt1 | contig 30816 bp, 28 predicted proteins | sample ElkDunMinimDraft_10_FD_191539 | JGI IMG/M metagenome (GOLD analysis project Ga0233375, IMG submission 191539) | Fecal eukaryotic communites from dung pellets of Tule Elk in California, USA - Elk Dung E16 | ecosystem: Host-associated > Mammals > Digestive system > Large intestine > Fecal | place... | reverse complement strand
TTCAATGTCGGCCTGATGGCACGGAGCACAGCGACCATATGAGAGGTCCGACTTCTTGAATCGGGTGCCGCAGTCCTTGCAGGCAACCGGGATGCATCGATCACAGAGTCCGTTCGCGAGGTAGTGCTTGGGAACCCCGCGCCCACATCCCGAGCACGTTCCCTGATTGCAGTCGTAGCAACGGCCCTCAACGAGCGCTTTCTTGGGCTTCTCCCTGCCGCACAGGACGCATTGAGCGAAGTTGAGCTTTCGATTGCAGTCGGAACACCGTCCCTCGTTCAACGACCTTGACTGCTTGTGCCGCCCACAGCCGATGCACTTCGGCAGGTTCGAGCGGCAGCTCATGCACAGTTTGGGCGTCACGTAGGTCTTGGACTCGTCGTTCCAGATTCCTGCCATCGAGGTTCTGCATTCTGCGCACGCGTAGATCGGCGTCTCGGCTGACATCGCCTTGAACCGTGTGGGGTACACGTCGTTCGACATTGGGTCGAAGTTGGCGGCGCTGTTGAGGTACCGGCGGTACTCGCGGAATGCGTCGAGCCACTCCTCGTCCGTTGGCCGATTGGAGTAGCGACTTCCTTGACTGTGGAACGTGTTCCAGAAGAGACCCTTGAGCCCCTTCTGCACGTGGCTCCACATGTACTTCCAGTTGCCTGCTGGTTGATCCTGGTTGGAGTTCCCCTCGTACTGGAACGCGAAGTTCCCCTCCTTGATCAGGCGCACGATGTCGCCATCGGAACCTGACCGCGCGTAGGGGAACTGACCAGTGATGAGGACCATGAAGAGCATGGTCGCGACTGCGAACCGCTCGTCCTCGATGGTTCGCAGGAACTCGGGATATCGCCTTCCGATAACGCTTGGCGCTCCGAACATCTCCGTTCCGACCGGGCACGGGTATCCGTCCAACTGCCACGAGTCGGCATCGATGATCCAAACGTCCTTGTCCGCATCGACGAGCAGATTCTTAGGGTTTATGTCCCCGAGGATGATGTTCAGCGAGTGCAGGTAGGCGACCTTCTCCAAGAACGAGATCGCGACATCGACGAGGTCGGCCTTCGTCCAGTTCGGGAACTCCTTGCGGAACCGGCGCGGGCTGAAGATCGCCTTCGAGAACTCCTTGCCCCTGGCCTTCGGCATCACGTAGCCGACGAACTCGCCGGAGAGGTTACGCACCACCGCTTGCGGGAAGCAGATACCCCGCTCGGTGAATCCGCGCGATGCGAGGAGCTTGATCTTCTCTTCACGGTGCTGCGTGACGTGGTCAGCGTCGAAGATCTTCACGACCTGGCTATCCGAGACCACGTACACGCTGCCCTCACCGCCTTCGCCGAGCTTGTCGGCCAAGATCATTCGGCTCGTTCCGGACGGCGATTCAACGAGGACTTCGTCGCCCGCACCCGGGATCTCGGTAACTCCGAGCATCTGGTCGAGGCCGCGGAACTCAGGCTCTGCCGGGAAAGCTCGGGGATCAGCACCGGTAGACGGGGCCCGCGAAGTTCGCGCACGCGATGACGCAGGGTGCTTGCGCGGTACCGGATCAAGTGTGTTGTACGCGGATTGATACTGCCTCAGCGCCTCTTGGAGCGACTCGATCTCAGGGACATCCTTCGATCCGCCCTCACCCGCCTCCACGCGCCGACGCAACGTGCGCAACTTCGCGAGGCCCCTCTCGTAGAGCGCCTGCGGTACGTCGTACTCGATGGTTCCGTCGTTCAACAGGCGACCAGCGGCGACAGGCTTGTCGGCGGCTGCCCCAAGAAGGTTGATGCGCAGCAACAGGGTGATGTCGTTTGTGAGCAGGGTCATCGCGTATCGCGTCGAATAGGCTTGGAACAGACTCACGAAGAGGTCATCGGCGTACGGATTGCTCTCATCGCCGAGGTCGTTCCGGACAAGTCCTTGGGCTTCAGCTGAGCCCAGAAAGATCAGAGCATTCCCCGCCTTCCTGATGGCCTCTGCTCGGTCCGCCTCCAGCGCGGTCGGATCGAGCCCACTCTGCTTGGTGAGCTCGGCAATCACCTTCGAAGGAACAACCACTGGATTCCGACCCTCCAGCAGCACCGGCGCAATCCGCTCAAACAGAGCCTTGAGCCCGCCCTGCCGACGCGGGTCGGTATCCATGAAGACGTTGGTGTCGATAAACAGTCTGCTCGTGGGCGAGACGAGCGTGACGGGGTCGACGACCACCGCCTCGGTGGTGCTAGTCGTCAAACTGCACCCCGCTAGCGAACCCCTGGGGAGCCGCTGGTGCCCCCTCCCCGAAGACGACATTGCTGACGAAGCGCACCGCAAGCGAGGGATCGCCGGCGAACTCGGAGTCACTGACGACCGCCGCCTCGAACACGATGCGGGGCTCGTCCGGGTGCGACTCGTCGGGGCTCACGGTGAAGGCGACCGACTCGACTGGGAGCTCTCCGAACTGGGGGTCCGAGCCAAGACCACTCTGCCCAAGGGCGGCGGCAAGCAGCGAATCCAGGTCGTCATTGGTGCCCAGGAGCTGAGCCAGGAATGAGGAGGCGCCGTATGAAGGGGAAAAGCTGGACGGGTAACCGGCACTCGAGGTGCGGCGGGCACCACCTGAACCAGACGCCATCGATCGCCCGATCGCTTGGCTAGCGCGGCCCATCGAGTAGTACTTGCCGTCGTAGTTCCCGTGCGACTTGAGCGCAGCAATCTGCTTCCCGGAGGCAGGACGGGACCACCGACTTGAACTCGATCGACGTGCCACTCTGCGCCCTTCCCGGACACGAACTTCCTGTGGCTCGACCCTAGCGAAAGCCACCGACAGATATGCCGGAAGTCGACACACGCAGAAGCCGGGCCACGACGGCGACGTGAGCACTGCGGCTTGCACTCACCACCTGATTGCCATGAACGTCGCCGCGCTCATTCCGCTCGTTAGCCCCGACTTCTGCGCCGTCGGTGGGTCGGGGCAGCTTCGAGTCATCGTGGGCGCACTGCTCACCTATGGCCTGATCGTTGCCGTGCTCATTGTCGTCACCTGCGGTGCGACGTGGACGATCGCATCATCGAGCGGAAGCTGGCAGGCCGCGGGCAAGGCCAAGACAGGGCTGTTCGTCGACCTGGAGAGGCGCCGCCCTCACTGGTCGCGCACACGCCTGGGCCAAAGGAACAGCTCGGCCACGCGTCCAAGACGGTCACCGAGCGGCACTACATCAACCGCCGGCTCGTGGTGCCGGACTACTGCGCCGCGACCGAGCGGCTTGCTCCTCGGACTGAGCCCACCGACGATCCCGCAATCGGGCCCTGAGGGCCCTCAGGCCCTCCGAACGGCCCCCGTGCAGCCCTCTTCGCACTACGCGTCGGCCTACGGGCCGTTCTTCGCGTCCTGAGGGGTCTCCACGCTCGGCAGCGGGGCAGTCGCAAAGTCAAAGTGCGCCCAAAGTGCGCCCTAAGCCCGGATTTTCGAGGTCGGCACCAACACCCCGATTTGCATCACCGCAGGTCAGAGCCACTTTTTGTCAGCAAAGCGACGCATTCGACGTGGTGCGTCATCGGGAAGACGTACATGACGCTGAGCGTAGTGCGATCCTTTGCGGGCGCCTGCGCTCATGAGGCCGAACGAGCCCGTGACCTGCGGCGACGCCGTTCTGGACGCCCGCGGGCGTCGGCGCCCAGTTGCGAGTGATTGCGAATCAAAGCGAGCCCAATCCGAGCCTTCCCGCCGACGATCGCAAATGTCCGCAGCGTGCGCACGAGGCTGCCCACCCTGCAAGGAGCAGTTCGAGCTGACCTGCGCCAACTGATTTGGGGCACCGATCTTCAGCCTCATTTGTGTTGTCGTGCGCACCCAGTGCCCCCCAAGGGCGGCAGACACTCCCCCACGAGCCAAGGGACAGGGGCGTACAAGACGCCAACTGCCACCACTGCCACCGTGACGGTCAGCGGCTTCAGCCTGAGCGTCATCCCGGGCTGGAATGTCCGCATCACACAGAGCGCGAGCGTGCCGGTCGAGAAGGTGACGGCGACCTCCGGCGAGTTCACGAATTCAGAAGGTTTGAACAGTGCGAACTGACGTGTTCACCCTCTCACAGGCGGCGGCCAGAACTTTGGGTTCGCGAACTGGCGGTCGTGCATGCGTACCGGCGCCGTTCTGGCTATTCGACGAACATGCTCCGCGCCTGGTCCAGGCATTCGACAGTGACGGGCACGTGGTCGCGGGCGGCCCATTCGGCCGCCGTCAGGCGGAGCCGATGCGAGATGACTGCTTCACCTCCGCGTTCATCGCGGGAGATGCCGTCGGGGGTGTAGCCCAGCTTGCGGGACACCGCCCGGGACGCGTGGTTCTCCGGGAAGACCTGAGTGACGGCGTCTGTGGCATCGAGGTACTCGAATGCGAACGTGAGGAGTCCAGTTCGAGCCTCGGTGCCGATCCCGCCACCTTGATGCGTGAGGCCAAGCCGACCTCGCGAACAATCGAGAAGTCTCGGGCCCACATGCTCACCATTCCGACGGGGGCGTCGCCAAGGAAGACACCGAGTCCGAGTTGCCAGTTGGTCGGCTGCCAGCTCTGACGCTGGTTCCAGTGGCGGCGAAGGATCGTCTGGGCGCGCTGCTCTGTGGTTCCGTCGGTCCAGGGGATGAGGAACGGTTGCTCGCCTGGCGGATGTACGCCCTGTGCGGCGACGTTGGCGAGCGCGGCAAGCTCATCGTCGTCCGGCAGGCGGAGGCACAGGCGTGGGGTGCGAATGCGTACCGCGTAGGTCGGCCAGTGGTCGGCGATCATGCCGGAAGCCTCGCAGAGGGTCGATCGGCTGTGCACGTGGATTCGCCGGGGCCCGGATGCGACGGCGAGTTGTCAGAGGTCCTTGCGGAGATGGATATCGGCCTGACCGTCGACGGGTACGCCGTCCCAGCGGAAGATCTCGCGGTAGCCGCGCTTCTCGTAGAAGCCGGGAGCTTGGAAGGTGAAGGACGTGACGAAGATGCGTCTTGCGCCTCGCTCGGCGGCGACCTGCTCGAAGCGGTCGATGAGGTGGGCGCCGATGCCTGTGCCGCGTTGGTCTGCGCGAACCCAGGTCATGCCGATGCCGGCGGCTTGCTGCCAGGTCCAGCCGCTGATGCCGCCGAGCAGTTCACCGTGCTCGTCGAGGTGCTGCACGGTGAGCTCGGCTGCTGCGGGGCCGGGGATGGCTGTTGCGTTGACGACGTCGAGTTCGTTGGAGAGGCGCTCGTCGAGCGCGGCGTCGGCTTCGCCGACGAGGATCCGAGAGGTCACGGTCAGGATCGTCGCACGCGACGGTGGCTCGGCTCAAGGCGCTGACCGAGCGGGAGAGGGAGGTCCTGCGACTCGTGGCCGGCGGACGCTCCAACAGCGAGATCGCGGCAGCCCTGTTCCTGGCCGAGCAGACGGTCAAGACCCACGTCAGCCGCGTCTTCACCAAGCTCGACCTGCGCGATCGCGCCCAGGCAGTGGTCTTCGCCTACGAGTCAGGTCTCGTCACCCCCGGTGAGTAGACGAGCCGGCGCCGGGCGCCCAGTTCGGCCGTCAGACCGTCGCCAGTCGGTCCGTCTCCCGAGACCCCGACAGGGCCGTCGGCGACTCGACGGGAAGGTTCGCGTCACGCACCTCGCGGTACGTGCGCAGGTCGGTGTACAGCTCGTCGCGCAGCGGGTTGCGGCGCCGCCTGACGATGGTGAACACCTGGTACGCAGCAACGGCGACGTTCGCGGCGAGTGACAGGGCCGACACGACGAACAGCGCTGTCGGGTTGTGCGAGGACTCGACCGCGAACTGCGACGAGGTCACGAACGTCGGGACCGCCATCGTGAACATCATCCAGAGGGCCAGCGTGTGGGCGCGGTGCTGCAGCCAGGCGCCCTTCTTGATGAAGAAGGCGGGGATGGTGCAGGAGATGAGCAGGGCCGCACCGGCGTAGAAGGCGTGGTCACCCACGCAGTTGTAGACGTAGGCGAAGTTCCACAGGTCGTACGCGATGATCCAGAACCACATCATGTCGGGCCAGATCATGTCCTTCGACCGGTCGCGCGACACGATGATGCCGGCCCAGCCGCAGATGGTGAGCAGGTTGAGGATCCCGGCGATGGCGTTCATGTAGTTCCACGGACCGCCGACCATGAAGACGCCGTCGTGCATACCGTCCAGGCCCGCCACCTGGAAGTCACGAATGACTGCCTCGGCGATGTTGATCGCCAGGATCACGGCGGGGAACGTCAGCATCCAGCGGTTCTTCGCCCGGCTACGGGCCGAGCCGCTCGACAAGGTGACGGTCACCGAGCTGACCCGCGACTGCGGACTGACGCGACAGGCGTTCTACTACCACTTCCCCGACGTGCGGCACCTCGCCGTCTGGGTGTTCGAGACCGAGGTCGCCGGCCAGGTCCGCGCCTTCGCGTCCGACGTGGGATGGGCCGACGGACTGGTCCGGTTGCTGCTGTACATGCGTGACAACCGCTCGTCGACGCTCGCGGTGCTCGATGGGCTGGGTCGGTCCGGGCTCGAGCGGTTCCTGTTCGGACAGATGCGGCCCGTCACCGAGGCCGTGATGGACGAGGACGGCGGCGGACCGGTGCACGCTCACGACCGCGTCCTGGTGCTCGACTTCTACACCTCAGCGGTGCTCGCCGTCGTGCTGCGGTGGGTCGCCGACGGCGTGGTCGAGCACCCGTACCGCGTGGTCGGCGATCTCGAGATCGTGCTGCACGGCGCGGTGCGGGAGTCCGTCCGCCGGCTCGACGAACGCGCCACGCCACGGCGAGCATGACGGAGGTGCGGGCGAGCGGCGAGGACAGCACCTTCTTCGAGCTGGTGAATCGCGAGCACGGACCGCGCATGCCACCGCCGCGCTACCGGGAGATCACGACCTTCAGCGCCTTGGTCTCCGCAGCGCGGGCGAACGTGTCGTAGGCGTCCATCATCTCGTCGAGCGTGAAGTGGTGGGTCGCGAACTTCTCGGCCGCCAGCTTGTGCTGGGCGACCAGCTTCAGCAGCATCGGCGTGGTCGAGGTGCTGACCAGGCCCATGGTGATCGCGATGTCCATGATCCACAGGTCCTGCAGCTGCAGCTCCACCGGCGCTCCGTGCACGCCCACGTTGGCGATGGTTCCACCGGGCCGGATGATCGTGGTGCAGGCGTCGAACGTCGCCGGGATGCCCACGGCCTCGATCGCCACGTCCACGCCGAGCCCGTCCGTCATCGCGAGCACCTGCTCCCGCCAGTCCGGGTCGCCGCTGTTGACCACATCGGTCGCCCCGAAGCTCAGCGCCTGCTCCAGCCGGTTGGCGTCGAGATCCAGCGCGATGATCCGGGCCGCGCCGTACAGGGTGGCGGTCATCATCGCGGCCAGGCCGATCGGCCCGGAGCCGACCACCGCGACCACGTCGCCGGGCTTCACCCTGCCGTACCTGACCCCGATCTCGAACGAGGTCGGGAGGATGTCGGACAGCATGACCGCAGCCTCGTCGCTCACGCCCTCGGGCAGCTTGTAGACGGAGTTGTCCGCGAACGGCACACGGACCAGCTCCGCCTGGGTGCCGTCGATGAGGTGACCGAAGATCCAGCCGATGCCAGGGGCGCCCTCGTCGGCCAGACAGTGCGCGTAGAGGCCCTGGTGACAGTACGAGCAGGCGCCGCAAGCGCTCACGCACGAGAGCAGCACCCGGTCACCGACGGCCACCGTGGAGACCGCGGAGCCCACCTCGGTGACGGTGCCGACCCCCTCGTGACCGAGAATCCGACCCTCCGTCACCGCCGGCACGTCGCCCTTGAGGATGTGCAGGTCCGTGCCGCAGATCGTGGTCGTATCGATCCGCACGATGACGTCGGTCGGCTTCTGGATCCGGGGATCGGGAACGTCCTCCCAAGCCTTGCTGCCGGGACCGTGGTAGACCAGTGCCTTCATTTCTCCTCCTGAGATGTCGCGGCCGCCTGGTGTGGCAGCGAGTTCTGGGGATCATCGTGCGGAGAGCGAGCACAATCCTCGACCAGCTTCGGTCTCTCGATGTGAGTCGGAGGATCCTCGTAGGCCTCTCGTCCACTATCTCCCGGGACGGGTGACCTGCACGTTGAAGAGCGCGGACGTTCACACCGCGTACTGCGTGCCCGCCTGTCCCGGGCAGAGCTCCCAAGCCGCATCTGCGGCGAGCCACCCTGGCTAAGCGGATGCGCGACGTCCTTCGAGGCATCGAGCGTCGAACGCCAAGGCCCGGGTCCCACCTAGTCGTTGACGGTGGACGGCGGCGCGTTGAAGAGCAGGTCGCGGTACTCGGGGTGCTTGCGCATCCACGCGAGGATGAACGGGCAGACCACCAGGGTCCTCAGCCGGCGCTCGCGGATGTCGTCCAGCGCAGCGCGGGCAAGGGCGCTGCCGACCCCTCGGCCCTCGAAGGCCGGGTCCACCTCGGTATGGGTGAGGACGATCAGCTCGCTCGTCTCCTGGTAGTCGACGAACCCGGCGATCTGTCCCTCGCCGTCGGTGGCCTCGTAGCGCTGCTGGTTCGGATCTCGGGTGACGACGAAGTCGGTGGACATGCTCGGTGGAGCCTCTCTCTGTGTTTGTCAGGTGACGAGTGTCAGTGCTGCGGTGAGGGGGACGGAAGCCGTTCCTGGTCCAAGGTGTCGAGGTCGGAGACGACGATGACCCTGCCGCCGTCTCCCGGGTCGGGATCGGGAAGCATCGAATCCGGGTCGACCAGGTAGACGTCATGGCCCTCGAGCGTGAGCCGCCGCGCGACCTCCAGGAGCATGCGCCGGGCCACGTCGTCGATCGACGAGACCATGGTGAGGTCCAGGGCGACCCTGGGCTCAGCGCGTACGGTTTCGACGGCTTCTCGTACGACCCTCTCGCCCCCGGCGAAACGGATCCCACCCTGGAGCTGGAGAACCCGGACGGCATCCGGCCCTGTGCCGACGACGTGGTTGGACCGCACGACCGCGCGAGCAGCCGGTGGAACCTCCATCAGGTGCAGACCCATGTCGGACGAGAACCTTTCGAACAGCGACACTCCCCGCACGCTGTTCCCGTGCGGGTCCAACCGGGGTGAGAACGTCGCGATGCCGATCTGACCGGGAAGGGCACCGATGAGCCCGCCGGCCACCCCGCTCTTCGCCGGGATGCCGACCTGGGTGGCCCAGTCACCGGCGGCGTCGTACATCCCGCAGGTGGACATGACGCTCAGGACCTGGCGTACGACCGGAGCGGGCACCACGCGCTCGCCTGAGCACGGGTTGACTCCCCCGTTGGCCAGCGTCGCGGCCATCACGGCGAGGTCGCGGGCGGAGACGAGCAGCGAGCACTGGCGGGTGTAGCCGTCGACGACGGCGGTCGGGTCGTCGGTGAGGATGTCGTGGCTGCGGAGCATGTGCCCGATCGCGAGGTTGCGGTGTGCGTGCTCCATCTCCGAGGCGTACACCGACTCGTCGACCTCCAGCCGGCGGCCGGCGAACGCCGAGAGGCCACCGACCACCCGCTCGACCCGCTGCGACGGGTCCAGATCAACGGACCCGGCCAGCGAGTGAGCGGTGATCGCGCCGGCATTGATCATGGGGTTGAGCGGACGGCCGGTGCCGTCCTCGAGGGAGATCTCGTTGAACGCCTCCCCCGAGGGCTCGACACCCACCTTGTCAAGAACCGCACCGAACCCACGGTCGGCGAGCGCCAGCGCGTAGGCGAAGGGCTTGGAGATCGATTGGATGGTGAACAGGGCATCGAGGTCGCCGGCGCCATAGATCTCACCGTCGATGGTGGCGAAGACTGCGGCGAGGCGCTCGGGATCTGCTGTGGCGAGCTCGGGGATGTATCCGGCCGGCGCACCGGACGTGTCCGCGTCGACGTGCCCGAGCGCCTCGGTCAGGTAGTCAGGGATCGGTGACCGCATGCGTCTTCTCCTTGCAGGGGTACGGCGAGGTCCGGCCTCGATGCTCACATGGTCGTCGCCTCGACGCTGTTCAGCCGAGGAAGGTGCGTAGAGCACCGTTGACCTCGTCCGCGTGGGTCCACAGCAGGCCGTGCGGAGCTCCCTCGATCTCGACGTACTCGGCGTGCGGAACGAGGTCCCGGAAGCGTCGACCCGTGGCGTCGATCGGCAAGATGTTGTCGGCGGTGCCGTGCACGATCAGGGTCGGCAGGCCCGCGTCGCGAACCGCCTCGACATCGCCCCGGAAGTCCTCGATCCAGCTGGAGACGACCGCGTACGCCGCGACGGGGGCGCTGCTGGTGGCGGTGTTCCAGTTCGCCCGGACGAGATCCTCGCTGACCCGTGACCCGAGCGTCTCGTCGAGGTTGTAGAAGTCGTGGAAGAACTGCGTGAACCAGGCGTAGCGGTCGGCCTTGGCCGCGGCCTCGATGTCGTCGAACACCGTCTGCGGAACGCCGTCGGGGTTGTCGTCGCGCTGCACGAGGAACGGTTCGAGGGACGCGAGGAACGCGAGCCTGGCGATGCGCTCAGTCCCGTACTTCGCCACGTAGCGGGCAAGCTCACCGGTGCCCATCGAGAAGCCCACCAGGATGACGTCGCGCAGGTCGAGGGTCTCGAGCACCGTGCTCAGGTCGGCGGCGAAGGTGTCGTAGTCGTAGCCGGCGCCGACCTTCGAGGACTGGCCGAAACCGCGACGGTCGTACGTGATCACGCGGTAGCCGGCGTCGAGCAGCTCGCGCGTCTGACGCTCCCAGCTGTCACCGTTCAACGGATACCCGTGGATGAGGACAACGGCCTGTCCCGTGCCCTGGTCCTGGTAGTGCAGCTCGATCGGGGTGCTGTTCTCGTTGCCGACCGTGATGAATCCCATGATGTCTTCCCTTCCTTGTGGCCGATGAGGCCTTTCGTTGCTGACTGGAGCGCCTCCGTGAACGCTCCCGCGCTCTGGAAGCGGTCCTCTCGCGCTTTGGCGAGTGCCTTGACGAGCACGGCGCCGAGCGCCGGGGTGCGGTCGAGGCCGTACGCGGTGACCCGCGGCGGTTCCTCGTGGACGTGCTGGTATGCGACGGAGACCGGGTCGTCCCCGGTGAACGGTGGCCGCCCGGTCAGCAGCTCGTAGAGCAGGCAACCCGCCGAGTAGAGGTCGCTCCGCGCATCCGCGACCTCACCGCGCGCCTGCTCCGGGGAGAGGTACACGGGAGTTCCCATGAACGCCCGGTCGTGGGTGATCGTCGTGGCCGCATCACCGCCGTCCCGCGCGATCCCGAAGTCGACGACCTTGACGGCGCCAGACGGCGTGATCATCACGTTGGCCGGCTTGATGTCGCGATGGACGACGCCCGCCCGATGGCTGGAGGCCAGGGCCGAGAGCACCGCGAGCTGATGCTGGATCGCTCGTTCGAGCGGGAGGCCACCGCGCTTGAGCAAATCTCGCAACGACCAGCCCGGGACGTACTCCATGACGAGGTACGGAACGCGTGCGTCGTCCGTCGCGCCACCGTCGAGCTCCTCCCACCCATTGTCGAGGAGAGCGGCGATCGAGGGGTGGTGGAGCCGTGCGAGCAGGCGCGTCTCCCGCCAAAACCTGGAGAGCACCAGCGGGTCCTGTGCGAGGTCCGTGCGGAGCACCTTGACGGCGACGCGGCCGCCCGAGCGGAGGTCGTGGGCTCGGTGGACGTCGGCAGTCCCGCCCCGTCCGATGACCTCCCCCAGGACGTAACGGCCTCCGACCACCCGCGACGTGCTCACCGGCGCGGCTCCCACCGGAAGTACCGGGAGGCCAGCGCGAAGGCGACGACGGCCCAGCCCAGCGTGGTCGCCAGGAGCGGCAGCATGTCGGTGAACGGAACCCCACCGTTCCAGGCGGTGACGACCAGCTGGGTGGCTGAGCCGCCGGGGAGCAACCGCTTGAGCGCTGCGAAGTCGTCGAGGCCGGTGATCCCCACCCAGCTCGCGACCGCGATCACGACCAGGATCACCGGCAGGGTGGTCACCTGGGCGTGCTCCGGCGAGTTCGTGAGTCCCGTGGTGGCCAACGCCAGGCCGACCATCATGGCGGCGATGGCGAGGATCGCCACGACGAGAATCGGGACGTCGGCCGGCGCGGTGGACACCACACCGAGGACGACCAGGATCGCGACCGTCTGGGCGAGCGCGATGACCGTGATCGGCAGGACGAGCCCTGTGATGATCTCGGCATCGCTCGCTGCGGTGGAACGCAGTCGTTTGAGGAAGAGGTTCTGTCGCCGCGAGGCCAGGGTCGTCACCGCGGTGGTGTACAGGCCGAAGGCCATCACGGTGAACAGCACGATCGCCGCGATGTAGCCGAGGCTGGCCCGGTCGGCGAACGCCTCGTGCTGGTAGACGAAGAGCCCACCGACTGCCAACGGGATGACAAGACCGGTAACCAGAACCAGCCGGTTCCGGAAGATCTGGATGAGCTCACTACGCGCGATCGCCAACATGCTGGGGCCTTTCGAGAGTCGGTGTCGTGGTGTCGGTGCTGAGGGCACGGAAGACGTCGTCGAGTCGGGTGGCGCCGGCCTGCAGCTCCCGCAGCTCCACTCCGGCTGCGTGCGCCCAGTCCAGCAACCGGTAGAGGTCCTCCTGGAGCCCGAACGTCTCGACGCGCACGGTGCCGTCGGCGTGCACGACGGAGAGCGGCGGCTCGGGTGCGCCGGCAGGAAGGGTGAAGCTGATGACCGACGGGAGACTCTGGGTCAGCTCCACGAGCGTTCCCTCCTGACGCAACGTCCCCTGGTGCATGACGCCGATGCGGTCGGCGCGCTGCTGCGCCTCCTCCAGGTAGTGGGTCGTGAGCACGATCGTGGAGCCCTCCTCGCGCAGGCGGTCCACCGCAGCCCAGAGCGCGTCGCGGGACTGTATGTCCAGACCCGTCGTCGGCTCGTCGAGGATGACGAGCCCCGGTCCGCCATACATGGCGGTCGCGAAGTCCAGGCGACGTTTCTCCCCACCGGAGAGCTGCGCGACCTGGGTGCCAGCCTTGTGGGTGAGGCCGGCGATGTCGAGGACGCGATCGACGTCGTCGCGCCTCCCGCTCAGCGTCCCGAGAAGGCCGACCGACTCCCGCGCCGTGAGATCCGGGGAGAACCCGCTCTCCTGCAGCATGATCCCCATCCTGGGCCGTACGGCACGCCGGTTCGTGGGGGGTTCACCGAAGATCCGCACGGCTCCGGCCGTGGCCTGGCGGTGACCTTCGATGACTTCGAGGGTGGACGTCTTGCCGGCACCGTTGGTGCCGAGGAGGGCGTAGAGCTCACCGTGCTCGACATGGAACGAGAGGTCTCGTACAGCAGTGAATTCACCGTACGAGACGTTCAGACTGTCGACCTCGATGACAGGACTGGTGACCATGGCGGTTCTTTCGTGTCGAGTTACCCGCCCGGGTCAGGCGGTGTCCTCAGATTCGCACCGGCAGACACCGCCTCGCGTCGGTGAAAGCGCCTGATGTCCTCGCGCACGGGGCGACCCGCTCGCCCTCTCCCCGTCCACGGAGGAACACCCGGTCTGGTGCGCCCCGTTCGCATCGGTAAGAATTACCTAGATTCCACCGAGGTGCCGACGCTGGGAGTGCACACTGACGACGCTTCTGGGCCGGCGCGAGGAGTGCGAAACGGTCACGCAGCTGCTCGACCGGGCCTTGTCCGGTCGCAGCGGTGCGCTGGTGCTGCGTGGCGAAGCAGGCATCGGCAAGACAGCGCTCGTCCAGCACGCCCGCGACCGCGCGCTCCCCTTGGGGTTCCGCGTGGAGTGCTGTGTGGGGGCGGAGTCCGAGACCCAGTTCGCCTTCGCTGGTCTGCACCAGCTGTGCGGGCCGTTGCTGGACGGCGTGGATGCGCTGCCCGAGCCGCAGCAGACGGCACTCTGCGTGGCGTTCGGGCAGCGGGCCGGTGCCGCACCGGACCTGTTCTTGGTCGGGCTCGCCGTCCTCAACCTGCTGGCAGAAGCCGCCGAGAAGGCGCCGCTGCTGTGCCTGATCGACGATGCACAGTGGCTCGACCAGGCGTCCGCGCAGGTCCTGGCCTTCGCTGCGCGCCGGGTCGACGCTGAGAGGGTGGCGCTGCTCTTCGCGGTGCGCGACACCGACGTGGACAGCGATCATCGGTTCGCCGGGCTGCCCGAGCTGCGCCTGGCAGGGCTGTCCGAGACGGAAGCCCGGTCGTTGCTGGCCACCGCGGTCCACGCGCCGCTGGACGATGCGGTGTCCGAGCGGATCTTCGCGGAGGCGCGGGGCAACCCGCTCGCCCTGCTGGAGCTCCCCCGCGGCATCCACGCCGCGCATCTGGCCGGCGGGTTCGCGTTGCCCGATGCGCGGGGCGTTCCACGCCGTGTCGAAGACAGCTTCCAGCGGCGCTCAGCAGGTTTGCCGGTCGCCACGCAGCTGTTGCTGTTGGTGGCATCGGCCGATCCGACCGGCGACGTCGAGCTCCTCTGGCGCGCCGCGGCGCGGCTCGGGCTCGATCGCGAGGCGGCCGCACCGGCCGAGACCGCAGGTTTGCTGGAGATCGACAGTCAGGTGCGGTTCCGCCATCCGCTCGTGCGATCAGCGGTCTACCGGTCCGCGACGCCTCCTGACCACCGCCGCGTCCACGCAGCGTTGGCGGCCGCCACCGACCCGTTGTCCGACCCCGACCGGCGCGCCTGGCACCAGGCTCAGGCGGTCCTGGGCACAGACGAGCAAGCCGCCGCAGAGCTGGAGCGTTCTGCAGGCCGGGCGCGCCGCCGCGGCGGGCTCGCCGCCGCCGCAGCATTCCTCCAGCAGGCGACCCACTTGTCTCCTGACCCCGCCCACCGGGCCAGACGGGCGCTGGAAGCCGCGCAGGCCAAGCACGATGCGGGCGCCTCCGACGCCGCTCTGGAACTGCTGGAGGTCGCGGAGGACGGGCCGCTGGACGACCTGCAGCACGCTCGACTCGCACTGCTGGACGCTCAGATCGCGTTCCACCTGACCCGGAGCGGCGACGCTCCCGGGATGCTGCTGGACGCGGCCAAGACGATGGCTCCGCTGGACGCCGCACTGTCCCGCGAGACCTACCTGCATGCGCTCGATGCGGCAGTCATCAACGGGAGCGACGCGCTACCCACGGCCGAGGCGGCTCTCACCGCGCCTCCGTCCGGGGTACCGGCTCGACCGGTGGACCTGCTCCTCGACGGCCTCGCGACGAGCTTGACGAGGGGATACGCAGCAGGAGCGCCCGGGTTGCGGCGCGCCCTGGAAACCTTTCGCGACTGCCCGCGTGCAGGCGCCGCGCACGACCCCCAGACCGAGCGCTGGCTGTGGCTGGCCGCTCGCAACGCGGTGGGAATCCTCGACGACGAGCTGGCCTACACCCTGGCCAGCCGCAACGTGCAGCTGGCTCGTGAAGCCGGCGCACTCGCGACGCTTCCCGCCGCACTGAGCTTCCTGGCCATCACGTCCGTCCTGGCGGGCGAGCTCGCCCGAGCGAGCGAGCTCGCCGCAGAGGCGACGGCGATCACCCGAGCCACCGGAGGCGTGCAGTTGCGTCACGCTGACGTCATCCTGAGCGCGTGGCGCGGTGACCACACAGCGACCACAGCGCTCACCGCCAGCACCGCCCTCGATGTCGCACACCCCGACGGGGGTGCCGACGCCACGCTGGCTCAGTACGCGACGGCGGTGCTGCACAACGGGCTGGGCAACTACGCGGTCGCACAGGAAGCTGCGGCGCGGGCGTGCGAGTCCCAGGAGCTGTCGCTCAGCAGCGCGGGTCTGCCAGAACTCGTCGAGGCCAGCGTTCGTGCCGGTGACCCGGACCGCGCTGCCGTTGCGCTCGAACAACTCGGCTCACGCGCCGAAGCCACCGGTACCGCGTGGGCGATCGGGCTGGCGGCCTGCTCACGAGCCCTTGTCAGCACGGGACCCGCTGCCGAGGACCACTACCGCGAAGCGATCGAACGGCTCGGTGACTGCCGGATGACCGTCCATCTCGCCCGCGCACACCTCCTCTACGGCGAGTGGCTGCGCCGCGAGGGCCGGCGTCAAGACGCTCGCGACGAGCTCCGCACCGCGCACGAGAGGTTGTTGAGCATGGGCGTGGAGGCGTTCGCCGAGCGCGCCGCCCGCGAGCTGCGTGCCACCGGCGAGCATCCCCGCAAGCGGACCACCCAACCGACCGACTGCCTCACCGCCCAGGAGCTGCACGTCGCACGGCTCGTGGCTACCGGGGCGACCTCCCGTGAAGTCGCCGCCCAGCTCTTCTTGAGCCATCGCACGATCGAAGCCCACCTGCGGAGCATCTTCCGCAAGCTCGACATCACCTCGCGCCGGCAGCTCAGGGAGATCCCTCTGCCCTGAGCCTTCCTCGCCCAGACCACACGCTGCTATCGCGGTGACCCCGAGGATCCGTCGAGGTAGCGCAGGACGGCGGCTACGCGCCGGTCGGTGTGGTCGTCCGGAGCCAGGTCCAGCTTCATGAAGATGTTGCGGATGTGCTTGTGCACCGCGTTGTCGGTGATGTGCAGCCGCTGTCCGATGGCCGCATTGCCGAGTCCCTCGGCCATCACCGAGAGCACCTCCCGCTCGCGTACCGTCAGTCGCTCCAAGGGATCGCCGGAGCGCTTCTGGGCGAACAGCTGCGCGATCACCTCCGGATCGATCGCCGTACCGCCGTCGGCCACCCGCTGCAGCGCCTCGACGAAGGCCTCGACGCGACCCACCCGCTCCTTGAGCAGGTAGCCGACCCGTTCCGCACCATCGGCGAGGAGATCGGTGGCGAAGCTCTGCTCGACGTACGCGGAGAGGACCACGACCGCGAGCTCGGGATGGGCTCGGCGAGCCGCGACGGCTGCCTTGATGCCCTCGTCGGTGTGCGTCGGCGGCATCCGTACGTCGACGACCGCGAGGTCCGGGCGGTGCTCGGCGATGGCCACGAGGAACGTCTCGGGGTCGGCGGTCGCGGCAACGACGTCGAAGCCCTCACCGCGCAGCACCAGGCTCAGCCCTTCGCGCAGCAGGGTGTCGTCCTCGGCGATCACGACCCGCACGGCAGCTCCACTCTCAGCTCGGTCGGTCCTCCGAGAGGACTGCTCACGACGGCGTGTCCGTCAAGCGCCTCCACCCGCCGGATGATGCCGGCCAGCCCCGTGCCGGCCGCGGGATCCGCGCCCCCATGTCCGTCGTCGCGCACCCGCACCTGGAGCCGACCGGCGTCCAGGCGGACCGTGACCTCCGCAGTGTCTGCACGGCTGTGCTTCGAGACGTTGGTCAACGCTTCGGCCACCACGAAGTAGGCGGTCGCCTCGACGCTGGCCGGGCAGCGGACCGGGACGTCGATCGTCACGGTGCACGGCACGGCGCAGTCGGCGGCAAGCGCGTTGACCGCCCCTGCGAGACCTCGGTTCTCCAGGACAGGCGGCAGGATGGAGCGGACGACGGCACGCAACTCGGCCAGCGCCTGCTCCGTGGTGTCCTGGGCCTGCGCCAGGATCTCCTCGGCCCGGACCGGATCGCGCTGAAGCTCCCGGCGGGCGGCGCCGATCAGCACTGCCACGCCGACCACGCGGTTCTGCGCGCCGTCGTGCAGAGCGCGCTCGATACGGCGCAGCTCGACCGTGTGGGCGTCGAGGGCGGCCGCCCGCGTCGCGGTCAGCTGGGTGACCCTCGCCGACAGATCGGTGCCGGGCGGCGGACCGAGCAGGCGCAGCCCTGGCTGTGCCTGCCATGCGACGAGACGAGGCGAGCCGAAGAACCAGAGCACGAAAGCGATTGCGGCGATCACGGGGCCGAGCAGCGCGCGGCTGTCGGTGCGCGCCGGCAGCAGGCCGTTCAGCAGCAGCTGGTCGGCCGGCCCCACGTACTGCCACCAGAGCGGATACGTGAGGTCGTTCGCGGTGATGAGGAGAAGCTGCAGCACGACCGCGGCGCAGAAGACGCCGAAGATGCCATGGATCAGCACCCACGCGAGCTCCCGTCTCGTAGTCGGGTCGAGCGCCTGCTCCTCGGGGCCTTCACCCGCGCGGACCGGATCGTCGATGCGGTGGCCGAGACGTCGTAGCCGCATACGTTCGGCGTCGGTCAGCCAGCGCAGCCAGCCGAGGAACGGCAGGACCAGCCGGCGCCCCACGCGCAGGAACCAGAGGACGGCGACCACGATCCCGACCGGCAGCGTCGCCAGGGCGAGCAGGCCGGTGCCCCCGCCGTAGGCGGCGTACCCGGTGCTGCGCACCGCTTCCCGCAGCCGGCTGCGGAGGCCGCGGGCGGGTTCCGTCGGCTGCTCGATGTCCATCGGCCGTCACGCTACCTCTCGGCATGCCAGGTGTCGGTACAGCCCGCTGTACCGATCCTTGACCAGGTGGCTGGATGGGTTCGGTGGCCCGCTCTTCCTAACGTCGAGACATGAGCCTTCAGACCCCCTCGCCCTCCGCGCTCGAGCTGCGCGGCGTCACCAAGACGTACGGTCCCGTCCACGCGCTCGACCGGGTCAGCCTGCACGTCCCGCGGGGCACCTTCCTCGCCGTCATGGGCCCGTCCGGCTCAGGCAAGTCGACGTTGCTGCAGTGCGCGGCCGGTCTGGACACCCCGACCTCGGGCGAGGTCCTCATCGGTGGTCGAGAGATCTCCCACCTGAACGAGACGCGACGCACGCTCCTCCGCCGCGACACGGTGGGGTTCGTCTTCCAGTCCTACAACCTCCTGCCCTCACTCAGCGTGGAGGAGAACATCCGCCTTCCGCTTCGGGTCGCCGGAGCTCGCGGTGATGAGACCTGGCTGGCCCAGGTGATCGATCGCATCGGCATGCGTCCGTTCCTGCGGCGCCGCCCGGACGAGCTGTCGGGCGGCCAGCAGCAGCGCGTGGCGATCGCCCGTTCGTTGGCGGCCCGGCCGGAGGTGGTCTTCGCCGACGAGCCGACCGGCGCCCTGGACGCCCGCACGGCGAGCGAGGTGCTGGGTCTGCTGCGCGACCTCGTCGACGACTTCGGCCAGACGGTGGTGATGGTCACCCACGATCCCCGTGCGGCGCACCGTGCCCATGCCACGGTGGTGATGGACGAGGGACGTATCCAGGACTACCTGGTTGACCCCACAGCCGAGGCGCTCGCCGGAACCCTGCTCGGAGCCCGATGATGTCGGCCTCCTCGCCACAGCTCCCCGCCCGCGCGCTCGCACGGGGACACCTCGGCGCCCTGCTCGCCCTCGCGTTCGCGATCTTCGGGGGCACGGCGCTCATCACCGCCGGCGCCGTGCTCACCGAGACGAGCCTGAGCGCACAGGCTCCGCCCGACCGTCTGGCAGGGGCGACGGTGCTGGTCTCGGCACCCCAGCACGTCGCGGTCGTCGAGGACTTCGACGTACGGCTGACAGAACGCGCCCCTGTTCCCACCGAGCTCGCCGACCGGGTCGCCGACGTCCCCGGGGTGGCAGCCGTCGCCACGGACGTGACGATTCCCGTCTCGCTCACCGCTCGTGGCAGCGGACGCACGGTCACCCACGATGCCCACAGCTGGGCAGTCGCCGCGCTGAGCGACCCAGGACTTCGGGGCACCGCTCCGAAGAAAGGAGAGGTGGTGCTCAACGACGAGACGGCCGAGGCTACCGGTCTCGCCATCGGTGACCGCCTCGAGCTGACGGCCGGCGACACCGCCCGGACCGTACGGGTCAGCGGCATCGTCGACTCCCCCGGCGCCGTCCACCTGGCACAGCAGGACGCGGCGGTCGTCGCTCCGCTGCCCGACGGTGTCGCCGACCTGATCGCGGTCCGAGCGAGCGACGACGCCGACACCGCCCAGGTGGCTGCCGCGATCGAGGACGCCGTCGGCCCCGACTACAGGGTGACGACGGGCGACGCGCGAGGCGCTGTGGAGTCGCTCGCGATCGGCAATGCCCGTGGCGAGCTGCTCGAGCTGGCCGCCTCCCTGGCCGGAGTCCTCCTGCTCCTGGTCGGCTTCATCGCTGCGGGTGCGTTGGCGATCTCCGTGGCCCACCAGCGCCGCGAGCTCGCGCTGCTCCGGGCGGTGGGAGCGACCCCTCGCCAGATCAGAAGCCTGGTCGCCAGGCAGGCGACCGTGGCAGCGGCCATCGGGCTGATCCCCGGCGTGGCCCTCGGCTACCCGCTCGCCGGGTGGTTCTCCGGTGAGCTGGCCGACGCCGGCGCCGTCTCAACGGAACTTTCGGTCGCCTACACGCCGATCGCCGGCATGACCGTGGTCGCACTGACGTTGCTGGTCGTCCAGCTCGCCGCCCGAGGCGCCGTCCTGCGCGCGTCACGACGTCCAGCCAAGGAGGCGATGGGCGACGCCCAGGTCGAGCCGCGCCATCCGTCGCGGATCCGTACGGGGACCGGCCTGAGCCTGATCGTCCTGTCCTTGGCCCCGGCCTTCCTGCCGCTGGTGATGCCTGGTGATGCCGCGTTCCTCTCCGCGGCGAGCAGCACTCTGGTCGGCGTCGTCGGCCTCGCCCTGGCAGGGCCGGCGCTGGCCCGCGCCCTCACCGGCCGGCTCGTCCGGCGCACCGACGACCGGACCAGTGCCACCCGATGGCTGGCGCTCAACAACACCCACGCCTACGCACTGCGGACCGCCGGATCGGTGAGCGTGCTGGCTCTCGCGATCGGTCTCACCCTCACGCAGGTGTACGCCCAGTCCACCCTCGACACCGTGACCCGCGAGGAGCAGTCGGCGGGGATGAGGGCCGATGCGCGGGTCACCGGTCCGCTGACGGCGGGTGACGTCGCCGCTCTCTCCGCAACGCCGGGGATCGACGCCGCGGTGCCCATGGTCTCGACCACCTTCGTCCGTACGAGCACGTCGCTCGGCGATGCGACGACAGAGCGGTTCCCCGCGCTCGGCGTCGGCCCTGGAGCGGACCAGGTGCTCGACCTCGACGTCGCGGACGGCGACCTGGCCGCTCTGCGCGGCGAGAGCGTCGCCCTGGATGCCGGTGCCGCACGACGATGGGGCCTCCGTGTGGGCGACCGGACCGCCCTGCGGCTCGGAAACGGCGTCACCGTACGTCCTGTCGTCGTCGCCACCTACCGGCGTGCCTTCGGGTTCGGCGGCCTCATCGTCTCGACCGACCTGCTGACCGCCCATGGTCTCGCCCGGTCAATCGACACCGTGCTCGTCGAGGGCGACAGCGCTGCGGCCCGCGCATGGGCAGAAGGCCGCCCCCACCACACGGTCGTCTCCGGTCGGTCACTGACCGAGGACGGCGGTACGAACATGGAGAGCTGGATCAGCCTCATCGTCCTGATGCCGATGCTCGGGTACGTGCTGGTCGCTGTGGCCAACAGCCTGCGCACCGCTACCGGACGACGCCGTGAGGAGCTGGCGATGCTCCGGATGCTCGGCGCCACGCCTCGGCAGATCAGGGCCATGGTGACCCGTGAGGCAGCACTGATCTCGGCGCTGGCGATCGCCGCGGGCCTGATGCTCTCGGTCCTGCCGATGTCCGTGCTCGCGCTCGGCGTGGTCGGCCGACCGTGGCCGCAGGGCCCGCTGTGGGTGATACCGGCGATGAGCGCCGTGGTGGCCCTCATCGCGGCGGGCTCGATGCGCGGCGCGACACGACGGATGCTGCGCCGACCGGTCATGGGGTGATCTGGGCGCCTCCCCTTCGACCGCCGAGCGCGGACCACGCCTGGAAGCCTCCCATGAGGTCCGCGACGTCACGGAGGCCGAGCTGCCCGAGGGTGTACGCCGCGAGAGTGGAGCCGTAGCCCTCGTTGCACACGAGCACGACGCGACGGTCAGGGTCGTCGTGTCCCGGCAGCCGATGAGGGCTGGTCGGATCGAGTCGCCACTCGAGGACGTTGCGGTCGACCACCACGGCTCCCGGCAGTGGTCCGTCCGCGCTCCGCTGCTCGCTCGGCCGCAGGTCGACGACCAGAGCGCCGGCGGCCATCTCTCTCGCGAGGTCCGCCGGCTCGACGCGGTCGATGCAGCGGCGGCACTCCGCCAGCAGCCGGTCGATCGCAGGGTCATCCGGGTCGCTCACCGGGCCAGTCTCACAGCCGGTGAACGGCCGAGCACCTCGTACAGGGGTCGGAGCAGCACTTCGGGCGCGGCGATGTCCATGTCGGCGTTCCCCGATCGTCAAGGGGACAAAGACGAGAAGGAGATCACGATGTACCTCTATTTCCCGACGATGCCCGACACCTACCCGGAGCTGGTCATGGCGGACGCGCACCGCCGGATCACCCAGCTCGAGCGCGACCGGGTCCGGCGCGCCGAGCGGCGTGCCCGGCGCCGCGGGATCCTGTCGTTGCGGCGGCGGCGGCGCGCGGACTACGCTCCGCCGCAGGAGGACCGATGAAATACCTCATGCTCATCTGCGGCGACGAGAACCTCGACCTCTCACCGGAGGAGACCGCAGCGATCGGCACCGCGACCGACGCCTGGGTCCGAGAAGCAACCGAGCGCGGTGTACGCCTCGACGGCAACCGCCTGGCCCGTACGGAGACTGCCACCAGCATCCGCTCCCGCGACGGTGAGCTGCTCGTGACAGACGGACCGTTCGCCGAGACGAGAGAGCAGGTCGGCGGGTACGACGTGCTGGAGTGCGCCGATCTCGACGAGGCGCTCGAGGTCGCCTCCTCGCACCCGGTCGCGAGGATCGGCACGATCGAGGTCCGGCCGTTCTGGGACCAGTGACCGTCGACGCAGCCCTCACTCAGGCGTTCCGCTCCGGGTGGGGGCGGATCGTCGCGACGCTCATCCGGACGACCGGCGACTGGGACCTGGCCGAGGAGTGCGCGCAGGACGCCTTCGCGCGCGCCCTGGAGGTCTGGGCACGCGACGGGGTCCCGGACAGTCCGGTCGCCTGGTTGACCACGGTCGCCCGGAACCGCGCGCTCGACCGCCTGCGCCGGGCGAAGACCGAGGCCACGAAGCTGAAGGAGGTCGCGTCCGTACCGGCACCCGAGGAGGTCGCCGTCGACGACGACCTGCCCGACGACCGGCTGCGCCTGATGTTCACCTGCTGCCATCCTGCGCTACCGACAGAAGGCCGCGTCGCGCTCACGCTGCGCACCGTCGCCGGCCTCACCACTGCCGAGATCGCGCGCATGTTCCTGGTCCCGGAGCCGACGATGGCGAAACGGCTCGTACGCGCCAAGCACAAGATCCGCGCGGCCGGGATCCCGTTTCGCGTACCACCTGCTCACCTTCGTCCGGAGCGGCTATCCGGGGTGCTCGCCGTGATCTACCTCCTCTTCACCGAGGGCTACGCCGCCACCAGCGGCGACCGGCTCGTCCGCCGGGGGCTCACCGACGAGGCGATCCGACTCAGCCGCCTGCTGACCACCCTGGCGCCGGACGAGCCGGAGGCGCGCGGACTGCTCGCGCTCCTCCTGCTCCAGGACTCCCGCCGCGACACGCGCGTGGACGGCGACGGGCGGATCGTCACGCTCGAGGAGCAGGACCGCGCCCGCTGGGACTCCGGCGAGATCGAGGAGGGCCTCGCGCTCCTGGCCCGGACGCCGACCGGCGGCCCGTACGTGCTGCAGGCGCGGATCGCGGCGTGCCACGCGGCGGCACCGACGGCCGCGAGCACCGACTGGCCACGCATCGCCAGCCTCTATGGGCAGCTCGCTGCACTGACCCCATCCCCCGTCGTCGCTCTCAACCGCGCCGTGGCGGTCGGCATGGCGGAGGGACCGGAGGCGGGGCTGACCCTGGTCTCGGACCTGGAGGCGAGCGGCGCTCTCGTCGGCAACCACCTCCTGCCGGCCGTCAAGGCCGACCTGCTGCGCCGGCTCGGACACGCCGACGAGGCTCGCACGGCGTACGAGGAGGCACACGCGCTCGCCCGCAACCAGCCCGAGCGCGACCACCTCGCCTCGAGGATGGCAGCGCTCGGCACACCGACGTGAGATCGACCTCGGACCCACCGGCGCGACACCTGAGCGATCGACCGGTCGAGGCACGACAGGTGTGATGCGGCAGGCTTTGCCTATGTACTTCGTCGGAGTCGACCTCGCGTGGGGCGAACGCAGGCCCACGGGCCTCGCGGTCCTGGACCCGGCGGGCCACCTGGTGCACGTGTCCGCCGTGCGCACGGACGACGAGATCGTCGCGGCGCTGGAGCCGTTCACCGACGGCGACTGCATGGTGGCGATCGATGCACCGCTCATCGTCAACAACCCCACCGGCAACCGTCCGGCGGAGGCCGCGCTCAACCGGGACTTCGCCGGGTTCGACGCAGGCGCACACCCGTCGAACACCGGCAAGCCCGAGTTCGCCGACAAGCCTCGTGGTGCCCGGCTCGCGGCTCGGCTCGGGCTGGACATGAATCCGCGGTCGGGTCGCTCCCGGCGCGCGATCGAGGTCTACCCGCATCCGGCGACCGTCGCCCTGTTCCGGCTGGGTCGGACGTTGAAGTACAAGAACAAGTCGGGCCGCGACGTCGAGCAGCTCCGCGGGGAGCTGGTCGCCCTGCTCGGGCTCATCGAGGGCCTCAGCGCCGGCGACCCGCGGCTCGTGGTCGACACCCCCGAGGCAGGGGACGCGTGGCGTGCGCTGCGTGCCGCTGCCGAGTCGGCCACGCGGAAGAGCGAGCTCAGGGTCGTCGAGGACCAGGTCGACGCGGTGCTCTGTGCGTACATCGGTCTGTTCGCGGACCGTCATCCGGACGAGACCACGACGTACGGCGACTTCGAGACCGGATACATCGTCACCCCCACCCTCCCGGCGGGACTGACCCCGGCGCCGCGGACCAGGCGCGCGGTCGTGCCGGCGCACGACCCGCGGACCGCGGTCCGCGAGTACGCCGAGCGGCAGCCGAGGCTCCAGGACAGCGCGGCCGAGTACGTGCGTCTGGTGACGTCGATCCTCGACGACGCCGGCATCAACTACCTCACGGTGACCGGGCGGGCGAAGTCGGTCGCGTCGTTCGCCGACAAGGCGGCACGGATGGCCGATGGAGCGCCCGTCTTCGCCGATCCGCTGCGCGAGATCACCGACCAGATCGGGCTGCGGGTCATCACGTACGTCCAGAGCGATGTGCAGGCCGTCGTCGACCTGCTGGACGACCAGGTCATCGTCCACGACGACCGGGACATGGGCCGGGAGACGGCGAGCGAGGGCCGTTTCGGGTACGCGAGCCGGCACCTGCTGATCGGCCTCGACGAGGAGGGGCAGGCACTGCATCCGACCCTGGCCGGGCTGCGGGCCCAGGTGCAGGTGCGTACGGTGCTGCAGCACGCGTGGGCGGAGTTCGAGCACGACATCCGTTACAAGGGGACCGTCCCCGACGAGCACGTCCCCGACCTCGACCGGAGGTTCACGCTCGCCGCCGGACTGCTCGAGCTCGCAGACCGTGAGTTCTCCACGATCCGCGAACGTCTCCACGGGTCCGTCACCGAACCCGGGCCCGAGGGGAGCCGCGAGGACCCACGCATCGCCCCGCGTGAGCTCGCCGCGTTCCTCGCCGGCCAGTACCCCGACGCCGGGTGGTCGCGGACCGACCACTACGACTGGATGGCCGGACTGGTGCTCGAGCTCGGGATCACGTCCCTCACCGAGCTCGGTGACGTCCTGCGCGACGCTGACGCCGACGCTCTGACCGAACGGATGGCCTACCGCTACCCGCCCGGAGCGGTGCGCAGGCTCGACGACGCACTGCTGTGGGTCCGCGGCGACGACTACGTCTCCCTGCACTCGAACGCGCACCGGGCCCCTCTGCTGCGGGCCCGGCTCGCCAAGATGCGCGCCGCCCCGCCGGTCTCGGGCGACGCCGGCGACTGACGCGTCCGTCAGTCCGGTTCGACGAGACCCGTCTGGTAGGCGATCACGACCAGCTGCGCACGGTCGCGAGCCCGCAGCTTCGTCATCGCGCGGCTGACGTGCGTGCGCGCGGTGGCAGGGCTGAGGAAGAGAGCGGCGCCGATCTCGCCGTTGCTCATCCCCTTGCCGACCAGCGCAAGGACCTCACGCTCGCGCTCGGTGAGCACGGCGAGCCGGTCGTCAGCGGCCCGGGCGGCGTGCCGTCGTACGGTGAGCTCGCCGATGAGCCGACGGGTGATCCGCGGCGCGAGCAGCGCTTCACCGGCGGCGACGACACGGACCCCGTGCAGCAGCTCCGCGGCACCGGCGTCCTTGAGGAGGAATCCGCTGGCGCCGGCCTCGAGACCCTCGAACACGTACGCGTCGGTGTCGTACGTGGTGAGGATGAGGACCCGGACGTCACGGAGACCGTCACGCGCGACGATCTCCCGCGTGGCGTCGATCCCGTCGACGCGGGGCATCCGGATGTCCATGAGGACGACGTCCGGGTGGTGCGCCAGCGCGAGCCGTACGGCCTCGGCCCCGTCCGCCGCCTCACCGACCACCGTGATGTCGTCCTCGACCTCGAGCAGCAGCCGGAGCCCCGAGCGGACCAGCCCTTCGTCGTCGACCACGAGCACACGGATCGGCCGTCCGGCGGCGGATCCCGCCGTGCCGGCCTCCTCCAGCGCACCCTCGGTCGCGCGGCCGCCCTCGTTCACGGGACGACCGCTCCCGGAGCCAGCGGGAGCCTCGCGACCACCTGGAACCCACCGGCAGGCGTCGGCTGAGCCTCCAGGTCACCGCCGAGGAGCTGGCAACGCTCGCGCATCCCGCGAAGACCTCTGCCGGGCTCCTCCGGCGATACCGCCGCGCCGACGCCGACGCCGCGGCCGTCGTCGGCGACCCTCAGCTCGACGATGCGGTCGTCCACCCGCAGCGCCACCGCGACCTTCGTGGGACCGGCGTGACGGATGACGTTCGTGACGGACTCCTGCAGGATCCGGTAGACCGCCCCTCCCACCGCGCTCGACACGGCGACGTCCGCCCCGGTGCGCTCGAACGTCAGGTCCAGACCTGCCTCCCGCGCGGTGTCGGCCAGCTCGTCGAGGTCGGCCATGCCGGGCTGCGGCGCGCGGTCGTCCCGGTCGTCGCGCAAGACCCCGAGAATCGTGCGCATCTCGTCGAGCGCCCGCGCGCTGGTGCGCTCGATGGCCTCGAGCGTCGTCCGGGCCTGGTCGGGCCGCCGATCGAGCACGTGTGCGGTGACCCCGGCCTGGACGTTGATGACAGCGATGGCGTGGGCGACCGTGTCGTGCACCTCTCGGGCGATCCGCAGGCGCTCTTCGTCGACCCTCGCGCGTGCCTCCTCCTCACGTGTCCGTTCCGCCAGCTCGGCGCGCTCGAGGGCTTCGGCCGCGATGACCCGCCGCGACCGGACGCTCTCGCCGAGAGCGGCGCTCATCACGGTCGCGCCGATCCGGAAGAACACCCAGCCGATGGCGGCCCGCGGCTCGACGTCGGCGCTGGCCACGAGCCACACGACGCTCATCACGGCAGTCACGGCCGCGACCAGGGCGAGGAAGCGGCGGCCGTCCCCGAGCGCGGTCACCGTGTAGGTCGCCACGAAGAGCGCGATCCACCCCGGACCGTCGGGGAAGTCGAGCGAGTAGTACGCCACGCTGGCGGCCGCGGTCGCCAGGAACACCGCCACGGGCCACCGGCGCCGTACGACCAGGACGAGCCCGCTCACCGCGAGCAGCGCGATGCCCAGCCCTCCGAGATCGGAGAGCGGGCGGATCACCGTCGCAGGCTCGACGTCGACCTTGGCCACGGTGCCCTGGACCTGCAGGACCGTGACCACGAGCGCGAGCGCCGAGTCCTGCGCCCAGGCGGGCACACGGAAGCGGTCGAGACGCTCGAACCTGAGCATGAGGCCGATCCTACGGTCCTTCGGTGGTCCCGCGGCTCCGACGAAAAGCGACGTCACGTACGTCGAGGGGCGTACGTGACCACCGCACGGGTACGCCGGAGGGCCGACCGAAACACTCCCTCACGTGGACGCGGCACCGCCGGTCGGCCCGCGAGCATCGTTGCCATGACGACACCGATCCAGACCGACCCGACCACCCACGCGTCACCGGCCCGCCGTTCCGCGATGGAGCGGGTGGCCGGCTTCGCCCAGGGCCATCGTTGGACCGCCCTCGCCTGCTGGCTGGTCCTGCTCGTCGGGGCGACGGTCGCCGGCCAGGCGGCCGGTGACGCGTACGACGACGACTTCGCGCTGCCCGACACGCAGTCGCAGGAGCTGGCCGACCTGCTCGAGGCGCAGGCGCCGTCCCGGTCCGGCGACAGCGTCGTCGTCGTGCTGCACGACGACCGCGGATGGGCCACCGACGTCGACCTCGACGCCCTGACCAGCGACCTGGCTGCCGTGGACCGTGTCGAGACGATCACAGCCCCGAACGCCGACCGGGGCACGGTGTCGACAGACGGCACCGCGGCTCTGCTCGAGGTCGGCCTCGAGGGCAGAACCGGAGATGCGCCTCGGGAGACCTACGAAGAGCTCATCGACGTCGCCGGCTCCCACGCCTCGGGTGCGCTGCAGGTCGAGCTCGCCGGCCCGGGTATCCGGCAGGCCGAGGGCGGCGAGGGCTCGACCGCAGAGGCGGTCGGGCTGCTCGCGGCGGTGGTGATCCTGGTCCTGATGTTCGGGTCGTTCCTCGCGGCGAGCCTGCCGCTGATCACCGCCGTGCTGGCGGTCGGGTCGACGTTCGGGCTGACCGTCCTCTTGTCGCACGTGCTGACCATCCCGAGCTACACCCCCGCGATGCTGGCACTGGTCGGCCTGGGCGTGGGGATTGACTACTCCCTGCTGGTCTTCAGCCGGTACCGCACCGAGCTGCTCTCCGGGAAGGACCGCGAGGGGGCGGTCCGGGCCGCGCTCGACACCGCCGGCCGCGCCGTGCTGTTCGCGGGCGCCAGCGTGATTCTCGCGCTCGGCGCGCTGTTCACCCTCGGGGTCGACGCGTACGAAGGCGCCGTCACCGCCGTCGCGGTCACCGTGCTCGTCACGATGATCGCGTCCCTCACCCTCCTCCCGGCCCTGCTCAGCCTCTTCGGCAGGCGGATCGAGAAGCGGGTCCGGAGGCACGCCATGAAGGGCGGCCGGAGCACGGGCGCGGCGTGGCGCCAGTGGGCTCGGTGGGTGCAACGGGCCCCCTGGCCCGCGTTGGTCGTCTCGGTCGTCGCCCTCGGCGCGCTGGCGATCCCGGCTCTGAGCATGACGCTCGGCTTCAGCGACGCCGGCACCGACGACGAGTCCACCACGACCAGAGCAGCGTACGACCTGGTCAGCGACACGTTCGGACCCGGCGCGAACGGCCCGCTGGTCGTCGTCACCGAGGGGACCGAGGCCCAGGCGCGGTCGGCGTACGACCAGCTGGCCGCCCACCCTCAGATCGTCGGTGATCGGCTCGGTCCCCCGGTCTCGGTCGCTGACGGCCTGTACCTCATCAGGGCTGAACCGACGACCGGCCCTCAGGACGAGGCGACCGCGGACCTGGTGACCTCCCTGCGCGACGACCTCGGCGAGCCGCACCTCGTGGGTGGCACCACCGCGGCGTACGTCGACTTCTCCGACACCATGGCCGAGCGGTTCCCGGTGTTCGTCGTGTGTGTCGTGGGACTGTCCAGTCTGCTCCTGATGTGGGTCTTCCGATCGGTCGCCATCGCCGTCAAGGCAGCGTTGCTCAACGTGCTGTCCATCGGCGCAGCGCTCGGCGCGATGACGCTGGTCTTCCAGGACGGCCGCCTCTGGGCGCAGGCCGGGCCGATCGAGGCGTTCCTGCCCGTCTTCGTCTTCGCGATCGTGTTCGGACTGTCCATGGACTACGAGGTCTTCCTGCTCTCCCGGATGCGCGAGGAGTGGCTGCGTACCGGGGACGCGGGCCTGGCGGTCCGCGAGGGCCTCGCCCACACCGGCGGCGTCATCACCGCTGCCGCCGCGATCATGGTCGTCGTGTTCGGCTCGTTCGTCCTGTCACCCGACCGGATGCTGCAGCAGATGGGCTTCGCCATGGCGGTCGCCGTGCTGCTCGACGCTCTGGTCATCCGGTGCCTGGCCGTGCCTGCGGCGATGCGCCTCCTGGGCGAGCGCGCCTGGTGGCTGCCGCGGTGGCTCGACCGGCGGCTTCCCCCTCTCCACGTCGAAGGGAGCCAGGTGGCGTCGACACCCGCTGGCGAGGCAGCGGTCACTGCTCGGACGTGACGGCCCTCTTCCGGTCGCCCGGCACGCGCGTGATGAAGGTGAGGACCACGGCGACCAGCGCGATGATGCCGATCGTGGTGTAGCCGAGCGTGTAGTTCGGCTCACCGGTGTCACCGAGCAGCGCCGAGATCACGAGCGGACCGATGACGCCGCCGATGCTCCAGCCGATGAGCATCAACCCGTAGATGGCGCCGGCGTACTTGACGCCGAAGTAGTCGCCGGCGGTCGCCGGCATGGTGCCGAACCCGCCGCCGTAGCAGAGGTACACGATCGCGGCGAGGACGAACCAGAGGGCAGCGTTCCCGGCGTGCGGGAGGATGACGAGACACACCCCCTGCAAGGCGAGCATCGCCGCGAAGGCCGGCATCCGGCCGATGTAGTCCGAGGCGGCCGCCCACACGATCCGGCCGCCACCGTTGAAGATCGCCAGCACGCCGACCACGGTCGCGGCGCCCGCCGAGCTGTAGCCGGCGATCCCCTCCGCGCTGCCGGCCGCCTGCGAGATGAGGGCGATGCCGGCAGTGACGTTCAGGGTGAGGATCGCGGTGAGGAGGTACCACTGCGGCGTCCTCAGCGCCTCCTTCTCCGTGTACTCCTTGGCCGTACGTCCGGTTGGTCCGGCGGTGGCCGCCTCGTACCCGGGCACGACGTACCCGGCCGGGGGGTTGCGGAACACCGAGGCGCCCGCCAGCGACATCACCAGGTACGCCAGGCCGAGCCACAGGAAGGCCTTCGACGGCTGCGCCTCGTCCTGGCCGATCAGCCAGCGGGCGACCGGTGAGGTCAGCACAGCGCCGAAGCCGAAGCCGCCGACCGCCAGACCGGTGATCAGACCCTTCTTGTCCGGGAACCACTTCTGCAGCATGGCGATCGGGACGATGTAGGCGACGCCGAGGCCGAAGCCGCT
>Ga0233375_1000259_pt1 | contig 30887 bp, 25 predicted proteins | sample ElkDunMinimDraft_10_FD_191539 | JGI IMG/M metagenome (GOLD analysis project Ga0233375, IMG submission 191539) | Fecal eukaryotic communites from dung pellets of Tule Elk in California, USA - Elk Dung E16 | ecosystem: Host-associated > Mammals > Digestive system > Large intestine > Fecal | place... | reverse complement strand
CCGCGTCGCGCTGGCGGAGTGGGCGGAGCGGCTGCCCCGGGCCTGACCCGCACGCGGGCCCGCGGGATCCGGTGTGCCGGCAGGGGTGCGTCGATCGGGCAGGGTGCGTCGATCGGGCAGGGTGCGTCGATCGGGCAGGGTGCGTCGATCGGGCAGGGTGCGATGATCAGGCATGCGCGACGACGGGCACGACCGACAGGGCACCGCCGACGCCGCGGGCTCGTCCCCGCCCGACCGGTGGCTGCACGGCACGTGGCAGGTCGTGCGCGCGGACGGTGACGCGCTCGCGGACGGCCTCCAGGGCCCGCCGTGGCTCACCTTCGACGGTGACGGTGTGGTGTTCGGCTACGCGGGCGTCAACCGGGTGCGCGGCACCTGGTGGCTCGCGGGCAACGCGCTGACGTTCGGTCCGGTGGTCGCCACCCTCATGGCCGGACCGCCCGAGGCGGCGAGGACCGAGCGCGCTGTGCTCGGCCTCCTGCGCGACGGCGGCGAGCTCGAGCGCGCGGACGACGTCGTCACGCTGCGGACCGCGGAGGGGCGCACGGCCGAGCTGGTCCGGACCACGCCGCGGGGCTGAGCACCGGCCGGGACCGCGCCGCGGGGCGGGGTGAGGGCCGCGACCGCCCCGCGCACCCCGCCGCACCCGCCGGCGCCGGCACGACCGGTCAGGGGTACAGGCCGCGGATCAGGTGCGCCTCGGCGACCCGCCGCACCCCGATGGTCATCGCGGCCTCGCGCAGCGTCACCGACTCGGCGCGGGCCAGCGCGGCCACCGCCTGGTGGCTCGCGAGCATGCGGTGCTCCAGGCGCTCGGCGATCTCGCCCTCGGTCCACCAGTACGCCTGGTTCGCCTGCACCCACTCGAAGTAGCTGACCACGACGCCGCCGGCGTTCGCCAGGATGTCCGGCACCACCACCACGCCGCGCTCGGCCAGCACCCGGTCGCCCTCCGTCGTCGTGGGGCCGTTCGCACCTTCCACGACCCAGCGGGCCTTGACCCGCTCGGCCGCCGTGGCGTCGATGACACCCTCGACCGCCGCGGGGACGAGCAGGTCGACGTCGAGCGCCAGCAGCTCGGTGTTCGACACCGCGTCCGCGTCGCCGAACCCGGTGACGCCGCCGGTGCGTGCCGCGTGCTCGAGCAGGGCGGGCACGTCCAGGCCGTCGTCGCGCCGCACGCCCCCGTGCTGGTCGCTGACCGCGACGACGCGCGTCCCCGCCTCGTGCAGCAGGCGTGCGGCGTGCGATCCGACCTTGCCGAAGCCCTGGACCGCGGCCCGCACCTCCGAGAGCTCCACACCGTCGTCGCGCAGCGCGGCGCGGGCGGTGTGCACCACGCCCTGGGAGGTGGCCGTGGGGCGGCCCAGGGAGCCGCCGACGGCGAGGGGCTTGCCCGTGGTGACCGCGGGGATCGTGAACCCCTGGTTCACCGAGTAGGTGTCCATGACCCAGGCCATCGTGCGCTCGTCGGTGCCGATGTCGGGCGCCATGATGTCCCGCTCCGGGCCGATCATCGGGCTGATCTCGCTGGTGTACCGACGGGTGACGCGCTCCAGCTCGGCGGCCGAGTGCGCCTCCGGGTCGATCGTGACACCGCCCTTGGCGCCGCCGTACGGCACGTCGACCACCGCGCACTTCCACGTCATCCACATGGCGAGGGCGCGCACCTCGTCGATGTCCACGCCCGGTGCGTACCGCAGCCCACCCTTGGCGGGGCCCCGCGAGATGTTGTGCTGCACGCGGTACCCGGTGAACACGCGGACGTCGCCGTCGTCACGCCGCAGGGGGACGGCCACCCGCAGCTCGCGACGCGGCGTCGAGAGGACCTCGTGCAGGCCGGCGTCGTAGCCGAGGATCTCGACGGCGCGGTCGAGCTGGTGCTGCGCGGTGGCCAGCGGTGCCGACGCGGGGTCGGCGGGGAGGGTCGCACGGTCCGTGGTCGGGGCGGGGAGGGTGTCGGCCATGCCCCACACCCTCGCACGTGGCACGGTGCGGCACCCGTCAGCAGAGGCGGATGTCGGTGACCCACCGTGCGATGTTGCCGCCCAGGTGCCGGCTGTGCCGGGCGGGTACGAGCACGCACATCCCGCGCGAGCCGTCGGAGTACACGGGGGCGACGAACAGGGCGCTGTGCCGGCAGTTGATGACGCGCGCGGACCACGGCGACGGGAACGCCAGGTAGTAGGACGACAGGTACGAGCACCATGCCTCCTCGTCCTCGATCGTCTCCTGCGGGCGGGCGTCGCCCGTGCGGGGGAGCGGCGGCGCCTCCGCGCTCCCCGCCGCACCGGCGGTCGCCCCCGACGCGTCGGGCGCGGGCGGGCTCACGGCGCCGGCGACGGCCTCCCTCGCGCCGGCGGCGGCGGGTGTCGCCGTCGCGATCACCGCGAGGACCACGGCGGCGGCCGCGCGTCGGCGCGCGCGGCGGCGGGACTCGCGTGCGCGTTCGCGGCGGCTGGCCGGGCGGGTGTCGTCCGTCGTGAGGGTCGTGCTCCGGCGCATGGTGCTCCTCTCGGCCTCGACCGGGGTCGTGGCGGGGACGCCGTACGTCGTTGTACGGCGTCGCAACCACCCTGGCGGGGCTCGAGAGGCGTGTCAAGAACCGTCGGCACTCCGGTCATCGCCGGTGTTGCCGGTGCGGACGTGTCAGGCCGACGCGCGGACCACCAGCTCGGGGGCGAAGATCAGGGGCTCCCCGGTCGGTGCGCCGTGGAGCTGGTCGAGCAGACGGGCCCCGGCCGCTCGGGCCATCGCCACGACCGGCTGGATGACGCTCGTCAGCGGTGGTGTGGTCGACGCGGCGACACCGAGGTTGTCGTACCCGACGACCGCGACGTCGCCCGGGACGTCGCGACCCAGCTCCGCGAGGACGCCGAGCGCGCCGGTGGCCATGAGGTCGGAGGCGATGAAGATGCCGTCCACGTCGGGGAACCGCGTCAGCAGGTCGCGCGCGGCGTGGGCGCCCGAGGTGATCGTGAAGTCGCCGTGCACCACGGCGGCCTGGTCGAGGCCGGCCTCCGACATCGCCTGCCGCCACCCGGCGAGCCGGTCGATGCCCGCGGACATGTCCTGCGGGCCGGCGATCGTCGCGATGCGGCGGCAGCCCCGGTCGATCAGGTGCTGGGTCGCCAGCCGCCCACCCTCGGTGTTGTCCGTGTCGACGTACTGCACGTCCTCGTCCGGCGCCGACAGCGGGCGGCCGACGAAGACGTTGGGCACGTGCGAGGCCAGCAGTGCCCGGTCCAGCGCGTCGTCGCGGTGGTGGGAGACGACGATGGCGCCGTCGACGTGGCCGTTGCGCAGGTAGCGGATCGTGCGCTCGCTCTCACCGGGCCGCGCGATCACCAGGACCACCTGGATGTCGGAGTCGGCCAGCGACGTGCTCAGGCCGTTCAGCGTGCCGGCGAAGAAGGGGTCGGACAGCACACGCTCGTCCGGCTCCGGGACGACCAGGGCGATGGAGTCGGTGCGGCGGGTGACGAGGGAACGGGCGGCCCGGTTGGGGGTGTAGCCCAGGTCGGCGACGGCGGCCTCCACGGCGGACAGCGCCTCGGGCGAGACCCGGAGCCCGCCGTTGATGGCGCGGGACGCGGTCGAGCGCGAGACCCCGGCACGTTCGGCCACCTGCTCGAGCGTCGGCGCCGCGGGGCGCAGCTGGTCGCTCTGGGTCGAGAAGTTGTCGACCACCATTGGTCATCCCCTCTGTGGCTGCACTGCGGCAGCGTCATCGTTCACGTGGCCGTCCTCCGGGAGCGCTCGTCCCGAGATTACCTGGCGGCCGGGTCACGCCCCCGGTCGGGCCGGCCGCATGGCGGCCCGACCGGGGACGTCGAGCGGTCAGCCCTTGACGGCACCCGCCATGATGCCTGCCACGAGCTGGCGGCCGGCGACCACGAACAGCACGAGCAGCGGGATCGTGGACAGCACGACACCGGCCATGATCAGGGACATGTCCTTGAAGTAGGACGCCTGCAGCAGCTGCAGCGCCACGGGCAGCGTCGGGTTGGTCGAGCCCAGGACGATGAACGGCCAGAAGAAGTTCGTCCAGGAACCGACGAACGCGAACAGGCCGAGCATCACGGCCGCCGGACGCGCCGCCGGCAGGGCGATGCTCCAGAACGTCCGGATCATCGACGCACCGTCCACACGGGCGGCCTCGATGAGCTCGTACGGCAGCGCCGACTCGAGGTACTGCGTCATCCAGAAGACGCCGAACGCGGTGACGAGGCCGGGCACGATGACGGCGACGAGCTTGCCGATCCACCCCAGCTCCGACATCACGATGAACAGCGGGACGATGCCGAGCTGCGTCGGCACGGCCGTCGTGGCGATGACGAACAGCAGCAGGCCGTTGCGCCCGCGGAACCGCAGCTTCGCGAATGCGAAACCCGCCAGGGTGGAGAACAGCACCACCGACACCGACGTCGTGATCGCCACGATGAGCGAGTTCGTCAGCGCCTTCCAGAAGTTGATGTCGGCGGCGAGGACCTTGCCCGCGTTCTCCAGGAAGTTGCCCTGGGGGATGAGCGACGGGATGGGGTTCTGCGCGATCGTCGACGCGTCCGAGCTCGCCAGGAGGAAGGCGTAGTACAGCGGCAGGATCGAGCCGATGATCGCCACGGTGAGCAGCAGGTACGTGACCCAGCCCGGCCGTCGTTCCGAGCCGTACCCGCGCGTGCGCTTGGCGAACCGCGCGGCGCTCGCGCCGGCCGTCTGCCGGATGTAGGGAACCGAGGGCGCGCTCATCGCTTGACCTTCTTCCGTGCCTGCTTCGGTGTCGATTCCGAGGCGATCCGTCGGGTCAGCCAGAAGTTGAGCATGCCCACGGCCAGGATGATGAGGAACAGCACCCACGCCACCGCGGCGGCTCGACCGAAGCTCTTCTGGTTGCCGAACCCGAGCTCGTAGATGTACATCGTCACGGTCATCCACTGGCGGCCGGGGCCGCCCTGGCCGGTCTGGTCGAACATGCGCGGCTCGTCGAAGATCTGCAGGCCACCGATCGTGGACGTGATGACCACGAAGATGATGGTGGGCCGGATCTGCGGGATCGTGATCGAGAAGAACTGGCGCAGCCGGCTCGCGCCGTCGATGACGGCCGCCTCGTAGAGGTCACGCGGCACGGCCTGCATGGCCGCGAGCAGGATGAGCGTGTTGTAGCCGGTCCAGCGGAAGTTGACCATGCTGGCGATCGCGGCGTGCGACGGCAGCACCGAGCCGTGCCACTTGATCGGCTCGACGCCGGCGAAGCCGAGCACGGTGTTCACGAGCCCGGACTGGTCGGCGAAGAGCTTGCCGAAGATGAGCGCGACGGCGACGGGGGCCACGACGTAGGGCACGAGCACGCCCATGCGCCAGAAGGTCCGCGCGCGCAGGTTCGCGTCGAGCAGGGCCGCCACGACGACGGCCACCATCAGCTGGGGGATCGTCGACAGCAGGAAGATGCTGAAGGTGTTGCGCAGGCCCTTCCAGAAGTTCGGCTCCTGGAAGACGAAGGCGAAGTTCTCGAAGCCGACGAACTCTCCCTGGCCGCCCAGCAGGTGCCAGTCGTAGACCGACACGTAGGCGGTGTACGCGAGCGGGAACAGTCCGGTGAGGGCGAACAGCAGGAAGAACGGCGAGATGTACAGGTACGGCGAGACCTTGACGTCCCAGCGGCCGAGCGTCTGGCTGAAGCCGACGCGACGCGGGGGCCGGGGGGAGTCGGGCAGCCGGCGCCCAGCGCGCGGCTGCGTGGTCGAGGTGGCCATGGGGGTCCTCCGGAGGCTCAGGGGCGACGCGGGCGAGGCCGGGCCGGTGGCGGTCGCCACCGACCCGGCCTCGTGCGGTCAGGTCAGGTCAGCCGAGACCCTGGACGACCTGGACGAAGGTGTCCCACTGCGCTGCCGGGTCGGCGCCGTTGACGTCCACCTCGACGATCGCGTTCGAGATCGCGTCCTGGATCGTGAAGTACTGCGGACCCTTGAACGGCACGACGACGTCCTTGGCACGGTTGGCGAGGATCTCGCCGACCGGGGCGTTGTTGAAGAACTCGTTGGTCGCGGACTTGATCTCGTCCGAGTCGAGCGCCTCGACCTGGCTCGGGAAGGTGCCCTTGTTCTGGAACGCCTCGATCTGCTGCTCCGGAGCCGTCAGCCACGCGGCGAGGTCCTTGGCGGCGTCGACGTTGGCACCCTGCGACGGGACGGTCAGGAACGAGCCGCCCCAGTTGCCGGAGCCGCCGGGGAAGACGTCGGCGATGTCCCAGCCGGTGACGCCGGCCGCGTTGCCCGAGATGACACCGAGCATCCAGCCCGGCGCCAGCATGGCGGCGAAGCCGTCCGTCTGGAACGAGTTGGTCCAGTCGTCGCTCCACTGCGTGAAGTGGGCGGACAGCTTGTCGTTGACCGCAGCGGCCGTGACCTGGTCGTACATCTCCTTGATGCGCGGGTTGTCCAGCGCGGTGATGTCACCGGTGTCGGGGTCCTCGTAGGCCGCCTCCTCCTGGTTGACCATGCCCTGGTAGATGGCGGAGGCCGAGTCGAAGAAGGGCTTACCCGTCGCGGCGGTGTACTGCTTGCCGACCTCGAAGAAGCCGTCCCACGTGGCGTCGGCGCCACCGAAGAGCGCGGCCACCGACTCGCGGTCGCTCGGCAGGCCGGCGGCCTCGAAGAGGTCGGCGCGGTAGGCGATGCCCTCCGGGCCGATGTCCGTGCCGTAGCCGATGAGCTTGCCGTCGGGCGTGGTCGCCTGCGCGACCTTCCACGGGAGCCAGCGGCCCTCGACGTCGGGGGAGGCCAGGTCCTCGAAGTAGTCCGGGTACTGCATGAGCTCGGGCAGCCAGTCGACCTCGATGGCCTCGATGTCGGCGGTGCCGGAGCCGGCGGCCAGACGCGTGTTGAGGTTCTCGCGGGCCTCGTTCGAGGTGGCGGCGACCTTCTGCTCGATGGTGACGCCCGGGTTCTCCGCCTCGTAGCGGTCGAACATCTCGTCGGTGTAGCCGAACTCGTTGAACGTGGCGACCGTGAGGGTGATGTCGCCGCCGTCCGCGGTGCCCTCGTCGTCGGCTGCGTCGTTGCTCGACGAGCAGGCCGTGGCGACGAGCGCAATGCTCGTCATACCCGCTGCGAGCGCCCACGCCTTGCGTGTGGTCTTGCGCACAATGACTCCCTTGTCAGTCGGACGGCTGCCTCGCCGTACATCTGGTCCGTGCGGTCTGCCCGGACGTCGCCGACCGGACGGGCACCGCGCGTTGGGCTCGTGGGCCCAGACGTGGACGCGCTCCCAGCTCTTGCTCGCGGGAGCGTTCCCACGCACTGCGGACACAATCGACCCGGAGATGGTCGGGTGTCAAGGATCGGGATGGCGGCCGGGCGGGTGGTAGCGGTTCCACGCGGCCGTCGCCGCAGGTCAGGGCCGTTTCCCACGCCGTCCACGTTACCCAATCGTTACGGCGTGGAGACCTCCTCGTAGCCGCCGATCGGGCGACGCCTCAGCGGGGCGCCGTGCCGCCCTGAGGGGCGTCGTCGTGCGTGCCCGCGAGCCACCGCGCGGCCACGGCCTCCTCCGTGCCGAGCGCACCGCGCACCGCCGCGGCGGCCGCCTCCTCGACGGCGGCGGCGAACAGCGGCACAGCGGCGCGCACCTCGCCGTCGTAGGTGACACGGGCGGCGGTGGGTCCGACGGGCGCGAGCGACGTGCGGCCGGTCACGCGCACCGGTGCGCCGGCGATCTCGACGACCACCGTGCCGGAGCGCGAGCCGTCGGGTCCGGGGGCCTCCCACGCCTCGACCTGCCGGACGTCGATCCGGTCGCCGACGAACGGACGCAGGTGGGGTGGGATCTGCGCGGTCGGCAGCGCGCGGCGCGACGTGACGGTGAAGGCGGCGGCGGCGCTGCCGGTGACGTCCACCTGCTGCTCCACGGCACCGGCGGCGCGCACCTTGGCGTGCACGTACGCGGGGTCCGCGAGGAGCTCTGCCGCCCCGACCACGTCGGTGGGCAACTCGATCGTCACGTGCAGCTGCACCGTGGACCCCCTCGGTGGTCGGGCTGGGGCGCGGGCGGTCGCCCGCACCCGTGGCGGGCCGGGTGCGCCGGGCCCGCCGTCGTCGAGCGTAGCCGCCGCTGCGTACCCTGGGCGGGTGTCCACGCTGAGCGACCTCGTCGCGCGCCACGGTGCGCTCGAACCTGCCGACCTCGAGTGGCTGCACCTGCTGGTCGGCGACTGGCAGGTCGTGTCCGACCTGGCGTTCGCCGACCTCGTGCTCTGGCTGCCCACCGTCGACGGCGAGTTCGTGGCGGTCGCGCAGTGCAGGCCGTCGACCGGCGCCACCGTGCACTACGACGACGTCGTGGGGTCGCGGCCCCCGGAGGGGCAGGTCGCCCAGCTCCGGCGGGCGCTGGAGGAGCAGACGCCCCAGCGCTCGCGCGAGCCGCGGTGGTTCGGCTCCTACGCCGTGCGTGAGGAGGCGGTGCCGGTCGTGCGCGGCGGTCGACCGATCGCGGTGCTGGCGCGTCAGACCAACCTCGGCGGCGCACGCACACCGTCGCGCCTGGAGCTCAACTACGTCGAGGCCGCGGACGACCTCGTCGCGATGATCGCGCGCGGCGAGTTCCCCGCGCCCGACGCCCCCACGGGTCCGCGCCGCGGTGCCCCGCGGGTCGGTGACGGGCTGGTGCGGCTCAACGGGGAGGGCGAGGTCCTCTACGCGAGCCCGAACGCGCTGTCGTGCTTCCACCGGCTCGGGGCGCTCGGCGACCTCGTCGGGCGCTCGCTCATCGAGGTCACGTCGGACCTCATCGAGCAGAACGCGACGGTGGACGAGTCCATGCCGCTCGTGCTGATGGGCCGCGCGCCGTGGCGCGTCGACGTCGAGGCGCGCGGGGTGGCGCTGTCGCTGCGGGCCGTGCCCCTGACGGAGCGCGGCGAGCGCACCGGGGCGGTGCTGCTCTGCCGGGACGTCTCCGAGCTGCGTCGCCGGGAGCGGGAGCTGATCACCAAGGACGCGACGATCCGGGAGATCCACCACCGGGTCAAGAACAACCTGCAGACGGTCGCCGCACTGCTCAGGCTGCAGTCGCGCCGGATGAGCTCGCCCGAGGCCCGGGACGCGCTCGGGGAGGCGATGCGCCGGGTCGCCACCATCGCCCTGGTCCACGAGACGCTGTCGCAGACGCTCGACGAGAGCGTCCCGTTCGACGACCTGGTCGGGCGCAGCCTGCGGCTCGCCGCCGACGTCGCGACCGCGGGGGCCCACGTGCGCACCACCGTGCGCGGCTCGTTCGGCGCCGTCCCCGCGGAGGACGCGACCGCGCTGGCGCTCATCCTCACCGAGCTCGTCACGAACGCCGTCGAGCACGGGCTCGCGGGGCGGGAGCAGGGGACGGTGGAGATCGTCGTCGACCGCCGGGACAACGCGCTGCGCGTCGAGGTGGTCGACGACGGCGCCGGCCTGCCCGAGGGCAAGGGTGCGGGCAGCGGCCTGGGGACGCAGATCGTCTCGACGCTCGTCCGCAACGAGCTGGGCGGCTCGATCGAGTGGCGCAGCCGGGAGGGCGGCGGCACCTCGGTCGTCATCGAGGCGATGCTCCGGCAGGGGCGGGACGCCGCCACCGTCGCCTGAGGTCGCGGGAGCGCCGGTCGGTGCTCCGCTCCGTCCTGCCTACGGTGACGGGATACCGAGGTGCCAGGCTGCCGAGGTGCCGAGGTGCCGAGGTGCCGAGGTGCCGTGGTGCCGTGGTGGCGCTGCGGGCGCCGGGCGTCGTGGACGTCTTGCCGGCGGTTCCCGGAACGAGGACGGCGTCACGACGGCGACAGACGACGACAGGGCCACCGTCCGGTGGCCCTGTCGGGTGCTGCGGTCCGCGCTCGGCGCGGTGCGGTGCTGCGGTCGGACGTCAGCTCGCGCGGCGCTGGCGCGCGGTGCGGCGCTTCAGGGCGCGACGCTCGTCCTCGGACAGGCCGCCCCACACGCCCGCGTCCTGGCCGGTCTCGATGGCCCACTTCAGGCAGGTGTCCACGACGTCGCAGCGACGGCAGACGGCCTTCGCCTCCTCGATCTGCTGCAGCGCCGGCCCCGTGTTGCCGATGGGGAAGAAGAGCTCGGGGTCCTCGTCGAGGCAGGCTGCGCGGTGGCGCCAATCCATGGGTGTCTCCTTGGCACACGCCCGTTCACGCACTCACGGGGGAGGGCGTGCGTCCAGGCATGGAGTCAGTGGGTGGGGGAACGTGCTGGATCCAGCGTCACACCCCATCCGCCGCCGCACAAGGGTTACGGCAACGTTTCATGTCGGTCACGGATGAGGCGTTGATCACACGGAGCGCGGTCCGAGCGGGAGCCGCGGGTTCGTCGGCCGCCGGGCGCCCGTCGGCGGCTGAACGAAGGTCCAGGTCAGGCGCGCATCGCCGGTTTCACGGCTCTGACCTGGGAGATTGCTGTGACGTGCGGGTGGCGCCGCTGTGCCGGGGGTCACGGTGTGCAGGGCGAGGGCGCCCGGCGTGACCATGCTCACGCCCGCGGTCGGGAGCGTCGGCTTGCGTCCGCGAGGTCACGGCGTGGTCAGGGCGGCATCGCACGTCTGGTATGGGCGCCGGGCTCCCGCGGGGACACCGGGCGTCCGAGGTCCGGCGCCGCGCGGCCTAGGGTCGTGGCATGTCCCGCAGACCTGCCGACCGCTCGCCGGACGACGCAGCGGCCCCGCCCCGCGCACCCCGCCAGGACCAGGGCGCACGCCCGGCGCTGCTCGCCGTGGCGTGCGTGCTCGTGCTCGTGGAGGTGATCGCGCTCCTCGTGGCCGCCGGTGCGGGCGTCCTCGCGCTCACCCGCGGGGACGACGCCGGTCCGGTCCTGTTCCTCGTCGCGCTGGCGCTCGGTGCGGCGGCCCTGCTCGCGGCCGCCGCACGCGGGCTGTGGTCGGGCCTGCGGTGGGGGCGCGGACCGGTCCTCACGGCCCAGATCATGGTCGTCATCACCGCGGCGACGTGGTGGGGTGCCGGGGGCGGGGTGCGCGCGCTGGTGCCGCTCGTCGTGGCCCTGGCGGTCGTCGTCGGTGTGCTCTCACCGCGAGTCGTCGCCGTGACGTCCGGCCGCCGTCCGACCGGCTGACGGGCCCCGCCCGCTGCCGTCACGGCGCAGCGGGCACCGGCGGCTCCTGGGCGGGCGGCTCGTGCACCTGGACGCGCAGCACGGTCCGGTCGAGGCGCAGCACGCCCCGGCCCGGCGGCCGTCGCCACGGGTCCGTCTGCACCGCCGCGCCCGGCCCGAGCAGGTCCAGCGCCGCCGGCCCCTGCGCGTCGAGCACGAGCACCTGCCGCCCGCGCAGCGCGGTGGCGACCGGACCGCGGAACGCCGTGGCGGCGTGGTCGGTCGTGGTGGTCAGCGCGACGACGCGCACGGGGTGCCGGGGATCCTGCTGGACGCGCTCGAGCAGGTCGACGAGCCGCGGGGCCGTCCGGTCGAGCAGGTCGGCGTCGTCGACGAGCAGCACCGTGGCCGGCGCCGTGCGGCGGGTGCGCGCCTCGGCGGGCGGCCCGCCCGCCGGCGCGTCGCAGGGCTGCGCGGTCTCGAGCAGCTCGGTGACGGCCTGCGTGCCGGACACCACGACGCCCCCGGCCGCGGGTCGGACGGCGGTGGCGTCCTCGGCGCCGCCCACGAGGACCACGGCCCGCCCGGCGGCGGCCCACCCCCGGGCGAGCGTGCGCAGCGTCGAGGTGCGCCCGGAGCCCGGCGGGCCCGCGACGACGAGCGGCCGAGCGGGGTCGACGTCGACCGGGTCGGGTCCCTCCCCGCCGACGCCCAGCGGGATGCCCGTGGAGCCGCCGACGGCCGGCGCCGGTGCCCGCAGGGGCAGCAGCCCGATCCGCACCGGCGCGGGGCCGCGGCTGCCCGGAGCGGGTCCCGAGGCCCGCCCGGCGGGCAGCACGACCTGGCAGAGGCGCACCCCGTCGGCCGAGCACGCGACGGCCCGGCCCGGCGTCGTCCGGGGACCGGTCGGCGGTCCGGGCACACCGGCCAGGGCGTCGAGCGTCGCGTCGGGCACCGGCAGGACGAGCCGCAGCCCGAACGCGCCGGTCAGACGGGTGACGGCCGCGACCACCGGCCCGGCGGCCGCGACGTGCACCCCCGGGGGCGGGCGCCGCAGCAGTCCCGTCAGCAGGTCGACGCCGACGCCCCGCGCGTGGGACCCGAGCGCCTCGAGCAGCGCGTCCAGCCCGTCGACGAGGAGCAGCCGCGCCGGTGCGTCCGCGCGTGCGGCACCGGTGAGCCGCTCGAGCAGCAGCACCGTCCGGTGCACGTCGTCGACCGGCACCGCGGTGCCGACGAGTCCCGCGGCGGTCGCGCGCAGGCGGTCGACGGCCCGGCCCGGCAGGCCGACGGCGTGCACGTGCATCCCGGCCCGCAGCCCCTCGGTGCCCACGCGGAGCAGCACCGTCGACCGGCCCGAGCGGGGCCCGCCGACAGCGAGCAGCGGCCCGTGGTCGGGTCGCCACCGCACGGGCTCGCGTCGTTGCTCGTCGGGCACGTCGGCCACCGCGACGAGCAGGCCAGGACGCCCACGGTCGGGGTCGTCCACCGCGTCGGCGGGCACCCGGTCGGGCAGCGGCGGGAGCCACGGCACCCCCGTGCCCCGGCCGCCGCGTGCTGCCCGGGCGCACGCGGCCACCCAGGTGGCGACGTCGTCGTCCCGCGGCGGGGTCGCGTGCCAGACGGTCCCGCCCTCGCCCGGGGGCGCCGCGAGCCGGACGGCCGGTCCCCTCGCGCGCCGCCGCGCGGACGCCACCTGCAGGACGGTGACGGGCCGCGCGGCGACCTGCAGCAGCGCCCGGCCGGGCACGGTGGGGTCCAGGTGGGCGGCGTCCGGGCAGCCGACGACGTCACGCGAGTCGTCCTCGCCCGCGACCCGCAGGGCGATGCGCAGCCCGACGTTGGCGCGCAGGTCGGCAGGTACCGCGCCCGCGGGGCGCTGGGTCGCCAGCACCAGGTGCATGCCGAGCGCCCGGCCCTGTGCCGCGAGGCGTGCCAGCGCGCCGGCCGCCTCGGGCAGGTCGTCGACCAGGGCGCGCAGCTCGTCGACCACGACCAGCAGGCGCGCCGGCGTCCCCCGGTGGGCGGGGTCGAGGTCGGTGAGGTCCGTGCGACCCGTCGCCGCCAGCAGGCGCTCCCGCCGCCGCAGCTCGGCCCGGAGCCACCCCAGGGTCCGGCGCGCGGCGGCGACGTCGAGGTCGTGCACGTGCCCCACGACGTGCGGGAGCCCTGCCAGCGGCCCCAGCCCCGTGCCGCCCTTGAAGTCGACCAGCAGGACGGCCAGCCGGTGCGGGGGGTGCCGCAGCGCCAGGCCGAGCACCAGCGTGGTGAGCAGCTCGGACTTCCCGGCGCCCGTGGTCCCGGCGACGAGGGCGTGCGGTCCGTCCCGGACCAGGTCGAGCACGACGGTTCTTCCTCCCGTGCCGACGCCCAGGGGAGAGGCGAGGGTGGACGCGTCCGCGGCGTCGTGCCAGGCGGTCAGGACGTGGTCGGCCCGGGCGGCCGGCACCCCGGGCAGGCAGCCGAGGGACGCCGCGACGGGCGTCGTGCGCGACGCTGCCGCGGCGTCGGCACCGAGCACCCAGGCCAGGGCGGCCGCCGCCCGTGCCTGGGCGTCGGCCACGTCCGGCGCGACGGCCTCGGGCGGCCGCGCGGTCGTCCGTGCCGGGCGTCGACGGCCCGTGGTCACCACGCCCCCGGAGGGGTGCAGCACCGTCCCCACCCACGCCGGCACCGCCGCACCGGGCGGCAGGACCAGCAGCAGCCGCGCCGCCGGTGCCGTCGCGCGCCAGCCGCCCACCGCTGCGGCGTCCCCGTCGAGCACCACCAGGACGTCGTGGTCGTCCGGCGCGGGCAGCTCTGCGCGGGGCTCCCACCAGCGCGCCCACCCCCACTCCGCCGGGCGTCCGGTGCGCAGCACGAGGCGTGCGGGACCCCCGGCCCCGAGCGTCCGCAGCACCAGGGCGCGCGCCGCGGCCGTGGTGGCGCCCCGCGCACCCACCAGCGCGATCGTGCGGTCCGCGGGCCAGGGCGCCGGGTCACCCGCCACCGGTCCGGCGCGGTCGGCCAGCCGCGCGGCCGTCGCGACCCGCAGCGCCGCCACGTCCGTCGGGGCGGGCGGCGCGTGACCGGACGCACCGGCCGCGGACGTCGCACGGGCCGACGCACCCTCCGGCGTCGTGGTACCCGGCCCGGTCCCGACGCGACCGTCCGGCAGCGCCGCCCCGTCCCCGGGGCGCTGCGCGTCGGCTGCGCGCCGGTCACCCGCGCGCGCCCCGACCAGCCCGACCAGCCCCGTCACCGCGGTCAGGAGCAGCAGGGGCTGGCGCAGCGCGACGGCCAGCGCCAGCGCGACGCCGGCGGAGGCGACCGAGGTCCACGCCCACGCGGGGAGGGTGACCGCGAGGCGTCGTCGGCGCGCCGACCCCTCGACCGCGGCACCGCGCAGGACCAGCGTGCAGGCCCGCCCGTGCAGGGTGGACGCGGGCGACCACGGTCGCCACCGGCGGCCGACGGGCCGGGCGCGCGCACCGGCACGGCCCGGTGCGCGCCGGACCCGTCCGCGGTGCGCCGCCCGGCCGGGGGCGGTCGTGACCGCGCCGCGCCCTGCCGGTGCCCGGACCTGCACCGCCACGCCGCGGCGGCGGACCTCGAGGAGAGCGGCGGGACGGTCGGCCCGCCCGCCCGGTGCCGCACCGGGTGAGGCGGCCGTGAGGGCCACGACGACCCGCGCACCGTCCGGGAGGGGCACCACGCGCCCGGCCTCGGGGCCATCGAGCACGGCGACGTGGGCACCGGCGAGGACCGCGGCGGCCGCGTCGTCGGGCACCCCCGGACCGCCGGTGAGGTGGGAGCCCGGCAGCAGCGGCCGTGCGCCGGCGGGGTGGTGGTCGTCCACCACGGCGCCCGCGACACCCAGGCGCGTGCCGGGGGCCGCCCAGCGGACGTCACCCGTCAGCAGCGTCAGGCGCCGGCGCACCTCGCCCGCGGTGACGCCGGGCTCCACGTCCACGTCCAGGGTGTGGTCCGGGCCGACGGAGGAGGGGACCGAGAAGCGCATCCGGTGAGCCTGCGGCCGCCGGTGCGTGGAGCCCGGGTCCGGGTGCCGCACAGGTGCGTGCGGTGCCCGCGGCCCGGGCTGGGGTCGGGTGGCGGGGTCGCGGCGCCCGTCCGCCGGGCGCCCGCCCCGCCGCGAGCGCCTACGTCCCCTGCGCCTACGACCCGCGCAGCAGCGTGTGCAGCCCGTTGACCAGCGCCACCGTCGCCGTCGCACCGTACGCGGCCGCACCGAGGAAGTACCCGGTCGCCTTCCAGGCGGAGCTGGTGCGGTGCTCGCCGATCCCGCGGCACACCAGCCCGCCCGCCCCCAGCACCACGACGAAGATCACGCCGCTGGCGACCCGCGAGTCGTGCTCGCGCACGAGCGTCAGCAGGACCGGCACGGCGACCATGAGGAGCAGGAGGATCAGCGCCAGGACCACGACGGACCGGAGCCGGTGGCCCTTGCGGAGCTCGGGGTTGTCGAGGATCGCCTCGTCCAGGAGGCGCACGATCCACGAGGTGCGCTTCGGCCGTTCCTCCGGGGTCGTCACGCCGTCCACGCTAGCGCCGCTCCGGGTGGGTCGCCGGGGGAGCGGCCGCGCACGTGCCGGAGGGCACGGCGCCCCCGCGCCGTGCCCTCCGCCGGCCCCGGACCCTCCGCACTCGCCGGTCCACCCGCCGCGCCGCCCCCTCCGGGCGGCGCGGACGTCCTCGGTGCTCAGTCCACGCCGAGCGCGGCGACCGGAGGTGTCCGCGCCGCCGCCCGTGCGGGCAGCGCCGACGCGGCCAGGCCGGCGACCACCGCGACGGCGAGCACCGCCGCGAGGTGCGCCCAGGGCACCGCCAGCTGCACGTCACCGAACGGGCCGAACACCGTGGCCGCACCCGCCCAGCCGTAGAGCAGGCCCAGGGCGCTGCCGATGAGCGCCCCCACCCCCGCGATCAACATCCCCTCGGTGGCGAGCATCGCGCGCAGCCCACGGCGCGAGAGCCCCACCGCGCGCAGTGTCGCGGACTCGCGACGACGTTCGATCACGGACAGCGAGAGCGTGTTGGTCACGCCGATGAGCGCGATGACGACGGCCACGCCGAGCAGGCCGATGACGATGGCGAGCATCACGTCGATCACCTTCTCGGTGCCCTGCCGCTGCGCCGCCTCGCTGATCACCAGGACGCTCTGGCCGGCCATCACGTCCTGCACGTCCTGCAGGGCGACCGCCGCGTCGGCGCCGTCGACCAGACGCACCAGCAGGGCCGACGTGGTGTCGGGCAGCCGCAGCGCGTCGGCCGCGTCGGGGCTCAGCAGGATCAGGTCCGCGTCCCGCCGCAGGACGTCGATCTGCGTGGTGGGCCCGCCCGTGGCCGGCGCCCGGACGGTCAGCCGGGGCTCGTCGCCCGACCAGCCGTGCGGCGCGACGCTGCGTCCGGCCGCGATCGCGGCGGCGGCAGCGGGGTCGCGCAGCAGGTCCGCAGCGGCGGGGTCGACGACCACCGCCTCCTGGCCGATGCCGTCGGGCGACTCGAGCTCGCCACGACGTGCCGGGGCGGCCACCGCGACCGCGTCGAGCGCCGCCACCTCGGACACGACGTCCGCGTCCAGCTGCTCCTCGCCCAGGACCATCATGTCCACCGGGCTGCGCTCGTCCATCTCCTGCCCGAGCGCGGCCTGGGCCGACACGGCCCCGGTGCTCATCATCACGACGAGCGTCACGCCGATCACCAGCGCGGTGCTCGTCGCCGCCGTGCGACGGGGGTTGCGCACGGTGTTGGCGGCGGCGAGCCGTGCGCTCGTGCTGATCGCCGCCACCGGGCGACCGACCGCGGAGACGATCGGGGGGATCCACAGCGGGCCGCCGACGAGCAGGCCGACGAACGACGTCGCCCCCCCGAGCACCCCCACGGCCAGCGGCAGCATCGCGTCGACGCCGACCCCTGCGCGTCCCATCAGGACACCACCGACGAGGGCGCCGCCGCCACCGAGCACCAGGAGCGCGGAGACGACGAGCCGCACCCTGCCGGGGCGCGCGCGCACGGTCGGGGCGTCCGCGGGACGCAGCGCCGCGACGGGTGACACCCGCGTCGCCGCCCGGGCGGGGACGAGCGCCGCGCCGACGGTCACCGCCACGGCGACGAGCACCGGGAGCAGCGTGCTGGCGAGGGTGGGCTGCACCACGGTGGGGAGCGGCACACCGCTCTGGACGTTCGACAGCACCGCCAGCGCGCCCTGCGAGAGGGCGAGACCGGTGACGACGCCGGCGATCCCGGAGACCAGGCCCAGGACGCCCGCCTCCAGCAGGACGGAGGCGCGCAGCTGGCCGCGGCGGGCACCGACGCAGCGCAGCAGGGCGAGCATCCGGGTCCGCTGCGCGACGATGACCTGGAAGGTGTTCGAGATGACCAGGGCGGCCACGAGCAGCGCCACGGCGGCGAACCCCAGCGCGAGCATCGCGATGACGTTGCCCCCGCCCAGCTGCTCGACGCTCCGCACCGCCGCCTCGTCGCGGGTCACGACGCCGGCCTCCGGCACCGCACCGGCCAGCGCGGCCTGCACGGTGGCGACGTCCTGGTCGGCGACGACCAGCACCTCGGCGCCCCACATGGCGTCGATGTCCGCGAACCCGCTCCACGTGACGACGGCGTCGGGCGTCGCGAGCGCGGCCCCACCGAACCGGGACCAGGCACCGTGCGGGTCCTCGACGAGGCCCACCACGCGCACGTCCGCGCTGCGCTGGACCTCCTCCTCGTCCGGCGCGTCCTGGGCGGAGGGCTCCCACCACGTCGACACGACGCTGTCGCCGACCCCGACCCCGAGCCGCTCGGCGGTCGAGGTGGGCAGCGCGACCTCGGTGGTCGTCGCGGGTGCACGGCCGCTCACGACCTGGAGCGAGCCGAGCTCGGGCACCGAGGGGACGGGGACGACGGTCTGCGACACGCTGCGCCGGCCGCTGCCGAAGTCGGCCCAGCCGCGGAACAAGGGATCGGCGGCCGCCACGCCGGGCGTGCTGCGCACCCGGTCCAGCACCTCGGACAACGGCGGCTCGTCGGTCCGCTCGACGATGAGGTCGGCCGTGCCGTACGACGCGGTGACGGAGTCGTACGCACCGCGCGTGATCGCGTCGCCGGCCGTGAGGGCCGCGGTGACGAACGCCGACCCGAGCAGGACGGCGATGCCGGCTGCGACCAGCCGGCCCAGGTTGCTGCGCATCTGCGCGAGGGTGAGCCGCAGCATCAGCGCAGCCCGCCCGTCGTCACGCGGACGACCGGGGTCGCGCCGGTGGACGTGCCGGCGGGGGACTCCAGGACGCGCAGGCCCTCGAGGCCCGCGAGCACCGACTCCGGCGTCGGGTCGGCGATGTCACCGGCGATCCGACCGTCCGCGAGCAGCAGCACACGGTCCGCGTAGGCGGCGGCCGTGGGGTCGTGCGTGACCATGATGACCGTGCGGCCCAGCTCACGCACCGACCGGCGCAGGAAGCTCAGCACCTCGGCACCCGAGCGCGAGTCCAGGTTGCCGGTGGGCTCGTCCGCGAAGACGACCTCCGGCTGCGTGATCAGGGCGCGGGCGATCGCCACGCGCTGCTGCTGGCCGCCGGACAGCTCGCTGGGACGGTGCGTCAGGCGCGGGCGCAGGCCGAGCGTGTCGACCAGCGTGTCGAACCACGCGGCGTCGGGCTTGCGACCGGCCAGGTCCAGCGGCAGCACGATGTTCTGCTGCGCCGTGAGCATGGGCAGCAGGTTGAACGACTGGAAGACGAACCCGACGCGGTCGCGGCGGAGCCGGGTCAGCGCGTCGTCGTCGAGCGCGGTGATCTCGGTGTCGCCCAGGTGCACGGTGCCCGACGTCGCGTCGTCGAGGCCGGCGAGCAGGTGCATGAGGGTGGACTTGCCGGACCCGGACGGCCCCATGATCGCGGTGAACGCGCCCGTCGCGAAGTCGACGTCGACGCTCTCGAGCGCACGGACGGCGGCGGGTCCCGTCCCGTAGACCTTCGTCAGGCTGCGGGCGCGGGACGCCGGGGCGGCTCCTGCCGGCGACGGGTCGGGGTGGGGGGCTGTGGTGTGCACGGTCGTGCTCCTGTCTCGCGGTGTGGCACCAGCCTCGCCGCCCGCACCCTGCCCCCGCGTCCGGCCGGGGGCGGGTCGTTGCGCCCCCGACGTCATCCCGTGGCCGCACGAGCCCGGCCGACCGTCATCCGGCCGGGCGACGGGCGGTGCCCGGGTGGGGCCCCTCAGGAGCCCGGTCGGACCAGACCGGCCTCGTACGCGACCACGACGGCCTGCACGCGGTCGCGCGCCCCGAGCTTGGCCAGGATCCGGCCCACGTGCGTCTTCACCGTCGCCTCGGCGACGAACAGGTCCTGGCCGATCTCGGTGTTGGAACGGCCGCGGGCCATGAGGACGAGCACCTCGCGCTCGCGGTCCGTGAGCTGGGCGACCGCGCGGTGCGCGGGGTCCTCCGTGGCGGCGGGCGCGTCCCCGGGCAGGGCGGTCAGGAGGTGCTCGAGCAGGCGCCGGGTGCTGGACGGCGCGATCACGGCGTCCCCCCGGTGCACGGTGCGGATCGCCGCCAGCATCTCCTCGGGCGGCGCGTCCTTGAGCAGGAAGCCGCTGGCCCCCGCACGGATCGCGGCCAGCACGTACTCGTCGAGGTCGAACGTCGTGAGCACGATGACACGGGGTGCGGGCGCGTCCGGCGTGGCGCGCGACACGATGCGCTCGGTGGCCTCGAGCCCGTCCATCGTGGGCATGCGCACGTCCATGAGCACCACGTCGACCGGGCCGGTCGCGGTGCGTGCCTGCGGGTCCAGGGCCCGCACCGCCTGCGCGCCGTCACCGGCCTCGAGGACGACCTCGAGGTCGGGCTGCGAGTCGATGACCATGCGGAACCCGGCCCGCACGAGCTGCTGGTCGTCGACGAGGGCGACGCGGACGGGGGCGTCGTCCTCGGGGGTGGTGGTGCTCACGGGGTGGTTCCTCCGGCTGGGTCGAGGGCGGGGCGGCGGGTCGGGCTCGTGGGGCGCGCCGCGGGGTCGGTGTCCGTCCCGTGGGGGGCGTCGCCGGCCCCCGGGGTGGGCAGCGTGGCGCGCACACGGTAACCACCCCCGGGCCGCGGGCCGGCCGTGACGGTGCCGCCGAACATCGTGGCGCGCTCCCGCATGCCCAGCAGGCCCTGCCCGAGCCCGTCGGAGTCGGCGGCGGCGCCGCGACCGTCGTCGCTCACCTCGAGCGTGACGGCAGCCGGCTGCCACTGCAGCATGACGGTGACGCCCGGGTCGGGCCCGGCGTGCTTGAGCACGTTCGTCAGCGACTCCTGCGCGATGCGGTAGACCGTCAGCCCGGCGCCCGGCGGCAGGTGCCGCGGTGTCCCCAGCCGGACGAACGACACCCGCATGCCGCTCGCGCGCATCTGTGCCACGAGCGTCTCGATGTCGTCGACGGCGGGCTGCGGCGTCGTCGTGGCCGCCGGTGCCGTGCCGGCGGGGAGGGCGGGAGCGCCGGCCGGCGGCAGGATGCCGGGGGCGTTCCCGCCGGCCGGGGCACCGGGCGCCTCGCGCAGCACGCCCAGCAGCCGGCGCATGTCGGTGAGCGCGGCGCGCCCGGTCTCCGCGATCGTGCCGAGCGCCTGCGTGGCCGCGTCCGGGTCGTGCGCGGCCGCGTACCGGCCGCCGTCGGCCTGCGCGATGACCACGGAGAGGCTGTGGGCGACGATGTCGTGCATCTCGCGCGCGATGCGGGCGCGCTCCGCGGCCGTGGCGATCATCGCCTGCTGGTCCCGTTCGACCTCGAGCCGCTCGGCGCGGTCGACGAGCGCCTCCAGGTGCTCACGACGGCCGCGCCGGACCAGGCCGAACGCCCACGCGACCAGGAAGATGCTGGCGGTGAAGACCGTGGCGACGGTGGTCGGGACCCGGTCGTAGCCGTACTGCACGGTCAGCTCGGCGCCGACGAGGACCGATCCGGCCATGGCACCGGCGATGGCCGTGCGGTGGGCCCAGCGCGGGCCGTGCAGCGCGACGGAGTACAGGGAGAACACCACGACGACGTTCACCGGCAGCACCGCCGCCCGCGCCACGACGAGCAGGAGCGCGAAGGTGTAGGTCGTCGCGACCGACGCCGTCGGGTGGGTGCGGCGCCACGCCAGCGGCACCACGACGCCGAGGACGCACAGGCACAGGAGCACCCCGTCCAGGCCCTGCGCGCGCCACCCGAGGGCGGCCATCGACCCCGGCACCAGCGCGAGCGCCAGGAACACGGTGATCGTCACGTCGACACCGAGTCGGTGCGCGTCCTCCCAGCGCCACAGGCGGTCCCACCACGACATCCCCCGAGACTAGGACGGCGCCGCCGGGCCGGCGTGCACCCGGGGTCGGACCGGCCGCGGGTCGGGGTCCGCCCGGGGGACCAGCACGGTGGGCGGTGGGACGCCGGCGGCGCACGATCGGGGGACCGTCCGGCGGGTCGGGACCGAGGGCTGCGGCGGCCGGACGAGTCCGTGACCTAACATGGCGGAATGACCCAGGTGCTGCTGGCGGAGGACGACCCCGCGATTGCCGAGCCTTTGGCGCGGGCGCTCGGGCGTGAAGGTTACGACGTGCGCGTGCAAGGCACGGGTCAAGGCGCGATCGACGGGGCGGCGAGCGCCGACCTCGTCGTGCTCGACCTCGGCCTGCCGGACATGGACGGGCTCGACGTGGCGCGCGCGATCCGCAGCCAGGGTCTGACGACGCCCGTCCTGGTCCTCACCGCGCGTGCGGACGAGGTCGACCTGGTGGTCGGGCTCGACGCCGGCGCGGACGACTACGTGACCAAGCCGTTCCGCCTGGCCGAGCTGCTGGCCCGCGTGCGGGCCCTGCTGCGCCGCAGCGTGGGGGACCCGGCCGACGAGGACGAGCTGCACGCGCAGAACGTCCGGGTCGACGTCGCCGCGCACCGTGCGTTCCAGGGGGAGCGTGAGCTGCACCTGACCGCCAAGGAGTTCGACCTGCTGCGGGTGCTCGTCGCCGCCGCCGGCACCGTCGTGGCGCGCGAGACGCTCATGCGCGAGGTGTGGGGCTCCGACCCGAGCGGGTCGACCAAGACCCTCGACATGCACGTGTCGTGGCTGCGCCGCAAGCTCGGTGACGACGCCAACGCGCCCCGCTACATCTCGACCGTCCGGGGGATGGGCTTCCGCTTCGAGACCGGTGCCGCGGACGGCTCCGGCGCGGTCACCGAGGCGGCGGCAGGTCCGCTCGACCGGGTCTGACACGTGCGACGTCGCGTCCTGCAGGCGACGATCGCCGCCGTGACGGTCGCCGTCGTGCTGCTCGGGTTCCCGCTCGCGTTCCTCGGTGCGCAGCTGGTGCGCGAGAACGAGCTGCGCGGCCTGGAGATCCGGGCCGAGTCCGTCGCGCGCACCGTCGACTTCCGCGTCGACCAGCAGATCGCCCTCTCCGACCGGATGCTCGAGCCGTACACCGGGGGCGACGGCGAGCTCAGCGCGACGGTCGTCGTGCGCACCCCCGACGGGGAGACCTACCGGGCCGGGCCCACGGTCGACCAGCGCCGGCTCACGGTCCAGGTCACGTCGACCACGGCCGCCACCGTGCTCCTGTACGTCTCGTGGTGGGACATCTTCTGGATGTCCACCCAGGTGATCGCCCTCGTCGTCGTCGCCGCCGTCGTCGCGTTCGCGGCGGGCATCGCGATGGCGATCTGGCAGGCCAACCGCCTGGCCGCACCCCTGGTCTACCTGGCCGCGTCCGCCGAGCAGCTCGGGTCGGGCCAGGTGCGCCCGCAGCTCGAGCCGTCCGGGGTCGAGGAGATCGACCTGGTCGCCGCCGAGCTGGCCCGTAGTGCCGACCGCATGGCGGGGCGCCTGGCGGCGGAGCGGCAGTTCGCCTCGGACGCGTCCCACCAGCTGCGCACCCCGCTGACGGCCCTGTCCATGCGGCTCGAGGAGATCATGCTCACCGCGGGGGAGCCGGAGGTGCGCGAGGAGGCGCGGATCTCGCTGGAGCAGGTCGAGCGGCTCGTCCGCGTCGTCGACGACCTGCTGGCCAGCTCGCGCCGCGCCCAGGGCGGCACGACCGAGGCCATCTCCCTGCACGAGGTCGTGCACCAGCAGGAGGAGGAGTGGGCGCCGACGTTCGCCGCGGCCGGGCGGCGCCTGGTCGTGGACGTCGACCCCGCCACGCAGGTGCTCGCGACGCCCGGCGCGCTCGCGCAGGTCCTGGCGACGCTCATCGAGAACTCGCTCAAGCACGGCGCCGGCACGACCACCGTGCGCTCCCGCGCCGGCGGCTCGTCGCGGGCGGTCGTCGTCGAGGTCGGCGACGAGGGCGAGGGTGTGCCCGACGACCTCGCGCCGCGCATCTTCGAGCGTGACGTCACCTCCGGGGCCGGCACGGGGCTGGGCCTCGCGCTCGCCCGGGACCTCGCGAACGCCGACGGGGGACGCCTCGAGCTCGCGCAGCGTCGACCTGCGGTCTTCGCGCTGTTCCTCTCCGGTGTGCCGGCGTCGCTGCGACCCGACGTCGTCCTGCCGCGCGGTGCGGTCGTCTCGGTGCGCCGCGAGCGCCGGTGGTGAGCGGCCCGCCGGTCCCACGGGTCCTCACCTTCCCCCGGTAGGCTGTCCCGTACAGAGTCCGCGAGGGGGAAGCCGTGCAGTTTCTCGAGCCGGCGATCCAGGGCTACGCCTGGGGATCGTCGACCGCCATCCCGGAGATGCTCCGGCGTCCTGCCGACGGCTCACCCGTCGCGGAGGCGTGGTTCGGCGCCCACAGGTCGGCGCCGTCCCACCTGGCCGGTGCCCCGGCCGTGCCGCTGGACCAGGCGATCGCCGTGGACCCCGTCGCGACGCTGGGGGAGGACGTCGTGTCCCGCTTCGGTGCGGGTCTGCCCTTCCTGCTGAAGCTGATCGCGGCGGCACGTCCGCTGTCGCTGCAGGTCCACCCGAGCGTCGAGCTGGCGCAGGAGGGGTACGCGCGCGAGGACGCGCGCGGCGTCCCCCTGGACGACCCGCGGCGGTCCTACCGCGACCGCAACCACAAGCCGGAGCTCGTGTACGCGCTGTCCCCGTTCGAGGCGCTCGTCGGCTTCCGCGCGCCGCGCCGGGCTGCGGAGATCCTCGACGGCGTCGACCACCCGACCGCGCGCCAGCTCCACAAGGTCGTCACGTCGGACCCGACGTCGACGGGTATGCAGGAGGCGTTCACCCTGCTGGTCAGCGAGGCCACCCGGCCCGGACCGGACGAGGTGCGGGACCTGGCCGACGCGTTCCGCGCCCGCCTGCGCACGGGGTCGCCGTCCCCGCGGACGGACCGGGCGGTCGACGTGCTCGAGCGCGCCTACCCGGGTGACCCGGGTGCCGTCACGGCGGTGCTGCTCAACCCCGTGAGCCTGCGGCCGGGCGAGGCGCTCTTCGTGCCCGCCGGTGCCGTGCACGCGTACCTCGACGGGTTCGCCGTCGAGCTCATGGCGAACTCCGACAACGTGCTGCGCGCGGGGCTGACCGCCAAGCACGTCGACGTGCCCGAGCTGCTGCGGATCGTCGAGTGCGTCGCCGCCCCGCCCATCCGGATCGCGCCCGAGCACGTGTACGACGCCACCGACGTCTTCTACGTCCCGGTCGACGACTTCGAGCTCTCCGTCACGCGCGTCGCGGACGCGCGCTGCCGGATCCCCGGTGGCGGCCCGCGGGTGGTCCTCTGCCTCGAGGGTGAGGTCCGGCTCATGGCGCACCACGGGGCCGTGCTCGACCTGACGGCGGGGCAGGCCGCCTTCGTCCCGGCCTCCGACGGCGTGCTGACGGCCGCGGGCGGCGGACGGGTCGTGCAGGCGTCCGTGCCGTGACGGTCGCGCGGCGCGGGACGCCTGCGAGGTGCCGGCCGGTCACCGGCTACCCTCGTCGTCCGTGACACCTCCGACCGTGGCCGTCGTCGGCGGCGGGCAGCTCGCCCGCATGATGGCGGGCCCCGCGACCGCACTCGGACTTCACCTGCGCGTCCTCGCCGAGGGGCCCGACGTCTCGGCGGCGCAGGCCGTGCCCGACGCCCCCGTGGGCGTGCCGGCCGACGTCGACGCCGTGCTGGCCCTCGTCGACGGTGCCCAGGTGCTCACGTTCGAGCACGAGCACGTGCCCGCACCGGTGCTCGACGCCGTCGCCGCCCGCGGGGTTCCGGTGCACCCCGCCCCGGCCGCGCTCGTGCACGCCCAGGACAAGGCGGTGATGCGCCGACGGCTCACCGAGCTCGGCGTGCCGTGCCCGCGCTGGGCGCCCGTCGCCGACCTCGCCGACCTCGAGCGGTTCCGGGACGCCGCGGGCGGGCGCGCGGTCGTCAAGACGACGCGCGGTGGCTACGACGGCAAGGGCGTGCGGGTGGTCGGCGACGGTCCCGTGCCGGCGGACGTGGTCGCGTGGTGCGCCGCAGCCGCCGACGGCTCCGGTCCGGCGCTGCTGGCGGAGGAGCTGGTGCCGTTCACACGGGAGCTCGCCGTCCTCGTGGCGCGCACGCCGTCGGGACGCAGCACCGTGTGGCCCGTCGTCGAGTCCGTGCAGCGCGACGGCGTCTGCTCCGAGGTCGTCGCGCCGGCGCCGGACCTGGACCCGGCCACGGCCGCCGAGGCGGAGCGGGTCGCGCGCACGGTCGCCGACGGTCTCGGGGTGACGGGCGTCCTGGCGGTCGAGCTGTTCGAGGTGCCCGGTCCGGACGGCGGTGCACCGCGCGTGCTCGTCAACGAGCTGGCGATGCGGCCGCACAACTCGGGGCACTGGACGATCGACGGCGCCGTCACGAGCCAGTTCGAGCAGCACCTGCGCGCCGTGCTCGACCTCCCCCTGGGGGACGTCGCGCCCGTCGCACGCTGGACCGTCATGGCGAACGTCCTCGGCAGCACGCTCGACGACCTGACCGAGGCCCTGCCGGCGGTGCTGGGGGCGGACCCCGGCGCCCGCGTCCACCTGTACGGCAAGGCGGTGCGGCCCGGCCGCAAGCTCGGGCACGTCAACGTGTCCGGGGACGACCTGGAGGACGTGCGCACCCGCGCCCGGGCTGCCGCGGCGGTCCTGCGCGGTGAGCGTCCCGACGACGGAGGTACGGCATGAGCGAGGCACCCCTGGTCGGCGTCGTGATGGGATCCGACTCCGACTGGCCGGTCATGCAGGCGGCGGCCGACGCGCTCGCCGAGTTCGGCGTCCCCGTCGAGGTCGACGTCGTGTCGGCGCACCGGCAGCCGGACAAGATGGTGGCGTACGGGCGTGACGCGGCGGCGCGCGGGTTGCGCGTCGTCATCGCCGGGGCGGGGGGCGCGGCGCACCTGCCCGGCATGCTCGCGGCCGTCACGCCGCTGCCGGTCGTCGGCGTCCCCGTGCCGCTCGCGCACCTCGACGGCATGGACTCGCTGCTGTCGATCGTGCAGATGCCCGCGGGTGTGCCCGTGGCGACGGTGTCCGTGGGCGGTGCCCGCAACGCCGGGCTGCTCGCGGTGCGCATCCTGGCGTCCGGGCTCGGACCGGAGGCGGAGCGGCTCCGCGCGGCGATGGCCGAGTTCCAGGACGGGCTGCGGGCGCAGGCCGACACCAAGGGGGAGCGCCTGCGGGCGCGCGCGACGCGGCCTGCGGCGGGTTTCTCCGCCTGAGCCGCGCCGCACCGTCGCGTGCTCAGCCGGGCGGTCCGCCCACCTGGCCCGGCGGCAGGGTGCCGTCGCGGACCGCGGCGAAGAACACGGGCGCCTGCTCGGGGTCGAGCAGGACGGTCGACCCGATGCCGCCCGGACGGTGGTCCATGCTCGCGATGGGCGGGGTGCCTGTGACCCCGCCCTCGCCGTTCGCGTCCCGGAACGCGAGCGCCAGCCGCGCGACGTCCAGCACGCCGGCCTCGTCGTCGAAGGTCAGGGCGCCGGTCCCGGCGTCGACCAGTGCCACCTGCGCGCCAGGGTCGAACGCCAGCGAGCGGGGGCTGACCTTGCCCATCACGGCGCCGATCAGCTGCCGCTGCCGCTGCGCCCGCCCCACGTCGCCCGCCGGGTCCGCCTTGCGCATGCGCGCGAAGGCCAGCGCGGTGCCGCCGTCGACGTCGTGGCACCCCGCGGTCCACACCATCCCGGAGTCCGCGTCGTCCACGTCGCCGTCGTAGCAGAGGTTGACGCCGCCCACGGCGTCGACCAGGTGGGCGACGCCGCCCATGCCGATCTCGGCGTAGTGGTCGACGGTGAGGCCCGTCAGGCCCTCCACCGTCTGCACGAGCAGGGGTGCGCCGCCCCACGCGAACGCGGAGTTCAGCTTGGCGCCCCCGTGCCCCGGCACGTCGACGTACGTGTCCCGGGGCAGCGAGATGAGCGCGGTCGGCCCGTCGGCGGGCACGTGCAGCAGCAGGATCGTGTCGGTCCGCTGCCCCTCGGTGCCGTCCTCGGCGATGCCGCCCTCGTCGCCACGCGCGTCCGAGCCCGCCAGCAGGTACGTCGTCCCGGGGGTGCCGGCCGCGCCGGACAGCGCGGGGGTGTGCCGCAGCAGGCCGTTCGCCCACACCAGCAGGCCGATCGGCCAGGCGAGCAGCGCGGCGGTGACGACGAGCGCCACCACGGTCAGCCGTCGCCGACGTCGCCGGCCGCGGTCCGGGGCGACCGGGGGGACGGGCGGGGCGGTCCGCGGACCCGCGGGGACGGCGCCCACGGGGCGGCCGGTCGGTCGGACGCCGCCCGCCCGCCGGGGCGCGGTGCTGCGCGGCGGTGGCGGTGCGGCGGCGGGTCGCGGTCCGCCCGCCGGTCCCGGCGCGGCGGCGGGCCGGGCGCCTGCCGGGGGGATCGCGACGGGTGTCCGACGCGGTGCGGCGGCGGGGACGGACGGTGCCTCCGCCGGGGAGGTCGGCACCGCACCGCCCGGCGTGGCCGCAGCCGCGCGCGGGGCACGGGCGGTGGCGGGTGCGGCAGCGCTGCCACGCGACGGTGCGGGACGCCGGACCACGCGGGCCGGCGGGGCGGGGCGGGCACCGGGACCACCGACGACGCGTGCACCGTCGGTGTCGGGGCGCGCGCGCCCGCCGTCGGGCGCGAAGCTCGGCGGCGGGGTCGCGTCGTCCGGGCGGCGGGGCACGGGCGTCAGCAGCTCGTCGACGCGGCGTCGGCCGCGGTGAAGGCGTCGACGCCGGGCGTCTTGGTGTCGGTCGGCGTGGGCTCCGCCGCGGGCGGGGCGGCGGGCGCCTCGCCGGGGGTGCCCGGGGCGGCGGGGGCGGCCGGCGCCGCGGGATCGGCGGCGGGCGGCTCCGGCTCACCGAGCATGGGCCGGTCCGCGGCGATGTTGGCCCACAGCTCGTCGGCCTCGGCGGTCCACTCCACACGGTTCGCGTCGCTGCGCGCAGGTGCCCACGGCACGGTCATGAGCGTGATGTTCCCACGCTCGATGCCGCGCAGGCTGAAGGCGAGGCCGGTGAGGTCCGAGACGCCGAGGTCGGTGGTCACCGACTGCGTCGCCGCGCTGAGGAACTGCATGAGCTGCGCGCCGTCGGTGAGCAGGTTCTTCGAGAGCACCTCGTTGGCGACGTTCGCCAGCAGCTTCTGCTGACGACCCGCCCGCATCGTGTCCGACCCGTCGAAGGTCGTGCCGTGCCGGGCCCGCGCGTACTGCAGCGCCGTGGCACCGTCGAGCACGTGCATGCCCGCCGTGAGGTCCAGCCCGGTGTAGCGGTCGTAGACGTCCTGGTCCACGCACATCGGCACACCGCCGATCGCGTTGATCATGTTCTGGAAGCCGGCGAAGTCGACGACGACCACGTTGGACACGGTGACTCCCGTGTTCGCCTGCAGCGTGCTGACCGCGCACGCAGCCGCGGAGTCCAGGTCGCCGCCGTAGTCCCACCCGATCGCGAACGCCGAGTTGAACATCGCGTTGCGCTGGGCCTTCGTCGTCCGGCCGTTGGTGAGCGTGCACTCCGGCACGTCGACGAGCGAGTCGCGGGGGATGGAGACCATCTCGACGCGGGTGCGGTCGGCGGACACGTGCACGAGGATCGTGGTGTCCGAGCGCATGCCCTTCTCCTCGCCACCGATGTCCGCGTTCACGCCGTCGCGCTGGTCCGAGCCGAGGACCAGGACGTTGACGGCGCGTCCCGCGTTCGCGTCGGCAGGGTCGGGCGCGTCGCTCGGGGTGGGCGCCGCCTCGACGAGCTCGGAGATGTCGAGGCCGTCGACGTTGTTGCTGAGCCGCGCGGCGAAGGCCGCGCCGCCGGCGGCACCGAACACCACGACGCTCGTCACGGCCAGCGCGATGCCCCGCAGGACACCCTGTCGGTGCAGGTTACGAGCGTGCCGGGGCGCACGTGGGCGCCGCGGAGCTGCGTGGCGGGTGGTCACGGGACGATCGTAGAAGAGCCGGGTCGTCGATGCGGGTGAGCTGCGCACCGGCGCGGTGGAGGATCTGTGGAGATGGCGGTCGGAGACCCGCCCAGGTCACCGACCCAGGACGGCGTACTTGGCCTCGGTGGCGTCCTTCTGCGGGCGCCACCACGCCTCGTTCGAGCGGTACCAGTCGATCGTCGCGGCCAGGCCGTCCTCGAACGTCGTGAAGCGCGGCTCCCAGCCGAGCTCGGTGCGCAGCTTGGTGGCGTCGATGGCGTAGCGCAGGTCGTGGCCGGGGCGGTCGTTGACGTGGTCGTACGCGTCGGCCGGCTGCCCCATGAGCTCGAGGATGAGCTCGATGACCGTCTTGTTGTCCTTCTCGCCGTCGGCGCCGATCAGGTACGTCTCGCCGAGGCGCCCCTGCTCGATGATCGACCACACGGCGGAGTTGTGGTCCTCGACGTGGATCCAGTCGCGCACGTTCTCGCCCGTGCCGTACAGCTTGGGCCGCACGCCGTCGATCACGTTGGTGATCTGGCGCGGGATGAACTTCTCGACGTGCTGGTACGGGCCGTAGTTGTTCGAGCAGTTCGAGATGGTCGCGCGCACGCCGAAGCTGCGGGCCCACGCGCGCACGAGCAGGTCCGAGGACGCCTTGGTGGACGAGTACGGGCTCGACGGGTTGTACGGCGTGTCCGGCGTGAACTTGGCCGGGTCGTCCAGCTCGAGGTCGCCGTAGACCTCGTCCGTCGACACGTGGTGGAACCGCACGTCGTGCCGGCGGACCGCCTCGAGCAGCTGGTACGTCCCGATGACGTTGGTGCGGACGAAGGGCCACGGGTCGTGCAGCGAGTTGTCGTTGTGCGACTCCGCCGCGAAGTGGACCACCAGGTCCGCGTCCTTGACCAGGCTGTCGACCACGTCGGGGTCGGCGATGTCGCCCTTGGCCAGCACGACCTTGCCGGCGACCGGGTCCAGGCTGCGCTCGTCGCCCGCGTAGGTCAGCGCGTCCAGCACCGTGACCTGCACGTCGGGACGCTCCCGCACGGTCTGGTGGACGAAGTTGGAGCCGATGAAGCCGGCTCCGCCGGTCACGAGCATGCGCATGGAGAATCCTCGGTCGGGCGGTCGGGGCAGCGCGACGCGCGGCGGTCGCGCCGGGTCACAACGGTAGAGTACGCGGGCCCCCCGCCCTGACCTCCGACGAGGAGCCCTGTGACCCGCCCCGTTCGTACGAGCTTGTCCGTCCTCTGCGTGCTGGCCGCCGTCGTCGCGCACCTCGCGCTGCAGGCGGCCATGATGCTCCGCTGGTCGGGCTGGAACCTCGGCGCGTTCCGCAACTACTTCTGGTCCGACCAGCTGTCGTACCTCTCGATCGTCACGGGCGTCGCGGACGGGCAGTCCTGGCTGGTCGAGCCGTTCACGCTGACGGGGACGAACCACTACCCCCGCGCCTGGTACGTCCTGCTGGGCACCGTGGCCCGCTGGACGGGGACCAGCTCGGCGACCGTGTGGACGGTGGGG
>Ga0233375_1000257_pt1 | contig 31010 bp, 29 predicted proteins | sample ElkDunMinimDraft_10_FD_191539 | JGI IMG/M metagenome (GOLD analysis project Ga0233375, IMG submission 191539) | Fecal eukaryotic communites from dung pellets of Tule Elk in California, USA - Elk Dung E16 | ecosystem: Host-associated > Mammals > Digestive system > Large intestine > Fecal | place... | reverse complement strand
CCCGCCTCGGCCTCACGCAGGAAGCCGATGATCTGTTCCTCGGAAAAGCGCTTCTTCACGTCCAATCTCCTTCTCGTTGGGGATTGGACTCCAAATCGTTGCGCTACTCAAAAGCGGGGGGGCGTCGCCCTCACGGCACAGTAAGAACAACTTGCGCTGATCGTCCTCGTTCTTGAGGTTCACGTCTGCAATGCAGAACGTCGAGACCAGTTCCCAGTCAACAGGTTGTCCAAACTTGATTCTGTAGAGGCGCCATTCGAGCGCGTTGGTCAGAACGATCCACTCGATTCCCTCATGCGCGCCATAATTGATGGCTTGCCGCAAGTGGTTCTCGCTCAACCCCATTGCCGCAGCCTTGACTTCAATGAGGACACGGATCTTTCCATCAATCCGCACGGCGAGGTCACAGAATGTTCCGCGAATCTGCTGCTCACTAGTCAGTTCGTTGTACTTCTCATAGCCAAATATGTCCGCGAGCATGTCTTTCACGAGAGTGACGGTATCCGCTTCAGAGACATCCCTGGTTTTGTGAGACATCGCGACGGCCGTGAGCGAGCGAACAGAACTGGGCCAGCGGTCGGCAACCTTCTTCGGAATTTTGATCATTAACTCGCCCCTTGGGAATGCGATGAGGTTGGACTGCGCGGTCACACCGATATGCCCCCTCAAGTGGGGGATAACTCACAATCTGTACGTATGCCTAGCCCTCGTCAACACGCGGTCGGTCGTTTCGGTGCGCTGCAGCTGCCTGGCATTGGCCGATGCGAAGGCTCGGGCGGTATTCGGGGTAGAGCGCCCCATGCGGCATTGCGGCGAATTCCGCCGCACTCTGGCCCGGCGGCGCCAACTGCGTAGGAGCATGGACGCGGCAGATTGAGGCGGCCGACGGGGGCGGCTTCCCTGCCCACTCGTGCCAGCGAGCGCAGGGATCGGAGGAAGCTTGTCCAACGGATCTTGCTGCCAGAACACTGCCCGGCGATCGTCGGAACTGGAGAGCTGTGCTTGCCGGGCCGCAATCGTTCCGCCGGGGACACGAACGCAAAAGGGCTTGGCCCGACGCCAAGCCCCTGATGTTCGATCTGGTGCCGGAGGTGGGACTCGAACCCACACGCTTTTAAGGGCGGCGGATTTTGAGTCCGCTGCGTCTACCGATTCCGCCACTCCGGCGCGGGCGCGCAGTATAGCGGATCGGGTTGGGATGCCAGCGCGTCAGAAGCGCAGGCCGCCGTATTAGGCGCCTGCGGCGGGCAGGCGGGCCTCCTGTCGGGAGTGCCCCGCGTAGCGCAGGGCTCAGGCCGCGCGATCGATCGACAGCGTCGCGGGCACGCGTCGGTACCACTCGCCGTCTTCGGGCTCGAAGCGGCAGCACTGGTCCATCCGACCCTGGTAGATGTGCACCGAGACGGCGATGGCCTCGTCGCTGGCGTTGCGGATGGTGTGGTACTCGTGCGGCGGGATCAGGCTGCCGGCGCTGCCGGGGCCGGCCCGAACGCCGCCGGCGGCGCGGAAACGGCAGCGCTCGCCTTCGGCTTCCAGCAGTTCGTACTGGGCGATCTCAAGCTCGCCGTGCCACACGCCTTCCACGCACCACAGGCCGCAGTGGTCGTGCAGCGGCGTGCCCTGGCCCGGTCCCCAGGTCATCGCGATGACGCTGTAGCCCAGCTCCGGGCTGCGGTAGATCTCGCGACGGGCGTAGTGGTCCTCGATCTTCTCGTGCACGCAGTCGGGCAGGTGCACGGCCGGATCGCGGATCAGCTCGCACAAGACGCTGCGCAGCTGCGCGGTCACCGCGTGCTCGTCGCCGCTGCGCACCGCGGCGTCCACCGCGGCGATGAAGGTGTCGCGCCCCGCGAAGGGGATGCCGGCCTGGGGGGAGGTCATGGCCGCATTCTGACCGTACCGCTTGAAACGATTCAAGCGGCAGGGACTCAGAGCTCGTCCAGGAAGCCGCGCAGGGCGGGGCCGAAGCGTTCGATGTCGACGAGGAAGGCATCGTGCCCCTGGGGCGACTCCAGGCCGACGAAGCGCGCCTGCGCGCCGCCCAGGGCCAGCCCCTCGGCGATCTCCTCCTGCTGCTCCACCGGGAACAGGATGTCGGTCCGCGCGCCCAGCGCCAGGGCCCGCTCGATGCGGATGCCCGCGAGCGCCGCGCGGACGTCCCCGCCGGCGTACTCGGCCAGGTCGAACCAGTCCATGCTGCGGCTCAGGTAGAGATAGCTGTTGGGGTCGTAGCGGCGGACGAACCGGCGCGCGTGGCCTTCCAGGTAGCTCTCGACCTGGAACTCGAGGCCGAACGGGTCCTCGTCGGCCTGCTCCGAATCCAGGCGTACGCGGCCGAAGCGGCCATCCCATTCCAGCGCCGAGCGGTAGGTGATCACGCCCAGCTTGCGCGCGATGCGCATGCCCGATTCGGGGTAGGTGGACTCGTCGTAGTCGCCGCCGTTCCAGTTCGGGTCCAGGCGGATGGCTTCGCGCTGCAGCGAGCGCACCGCGATGGAGAACGGCAGGGCGCGGGCGCTGCCGGAGACGTTGATGTGGGAACGCGCCAGGCCCGGGTGCCGGTGCAGCAGGGCCAGCGCGGTCATCCCGCCCATCGAATTGCCGATCACGCAGGCCAGGCGCCCGATGCCGAGCGCGCGCACAACGTGCGCTGCGCCGTCGGCGACGTCCTCGAGCGACACGTCGGGGAAGTCCAGCCGGTAGGGCTGGCCGGTGGCCGGGTCGATGGACGCAGGCCCGGTCGAACCCTTGCAGCTGCCCAGCGGATTGACGCAGACCACGTACCAGCGACGGGTGTCGATCGGTTTGCCGGGGCCGAGCATGGCTTCCCACCAGCCCGGCGCGGGGTCGGCTTCGCAGGAGGCGGCATGGGCGTCGGGCGAGAGGCCGGTAAGGATCAGCACGGCGTTGTCGCCTGCCGCGTTCAGCGTGCCCCAGGTTTCGAAGGCGACGCGGCCGCCGCGCAGTTCGCCCCCGCGCTTCATCACGAAGGGCGAGGGCAGGTCGATCCAGCGCGTGGCCGGCGGGATGAATTCGGTCATCCGGGAATTCTAGCGGCAGCGCCGGCCGCAGCCGCGCCCGATGCAGCGGCGCGGCGGCAACCCGCGATCAGCGCGACGGCGCGCCGATCACCAGGTCGACCATGCCCTCGGCCGGCAGGGTCACCTGCAGCGGCGCCGATTCGAGATCGCCCTCCGCCCGGTCCGCGCTGCCGGTGGCCGAGATGCGCGCGACCAGTTCAACGCCTGGCAGGGACGAAAGCTTCGCCGTCGGCATCAGGCTGTCGGCATCGTCGAGCAGCACTTCCAGCGGCAGGTCGCGCAGCGCGTGGCGCTCCACCGCCACCGGCATCGGCGGCCCGCCGATCGCGCGGGCGATGACGAAGACGGTGGCGTCACCATCGAGCCTTGCCCGCGAGGCGAAGTCCGGATCGAGGCTGACACGCACGCGTACGCCCGGCCCCTGTGCGTCGGTGTCGCCGTCGCGCGCGGCGGTGGCCTGCGGCGGCAGAGGCGGCATGCCGGCGGCGGCGCGCGCCTCGTCGATCTGGGTGCGCAGCGCGGCGGCGGTGGCGGCGTCGAGTGCCGGCAGCAGCGCTTCCCACGTCGCGACGGCAGCGGCGTCCTCGCCACGCTGGCGCTGGACCACGCCGATGAACCAGGCGGCCCGCTGGTTGCCCGGGTCCAGGACCTGGGCCTGGCGCAGCTGCGCCAGCGCGGTGTCGTCGAACTGGTTGCCGGGCGTGGCCTGGGCCCGCGCCTGGGCGGTCTCGATCAGCAGGTCCGGATCGTCCGGGATCAGCTCGACCGCCTTCATGAAGGCGTCGCGGGCCTTGATCCGCTCGCCCTGCGAGGCGAGGGCGCGGCCCAGCAGCCGCCAGCCCTCGGGCTGCTGCGGATCGCGGGCCAGCGCGGCCTCGAGCTCGGCGATGGCCTCGGCCATCGTTGGCCCCTGGCCGCCGGGGCCGGCCTGGATCGCGGCGGGGTCGAGCGCGGCCGGCGCGCCGACGATGCGGTACAGGGCAAAGGCCATTACCGGCATCAGCAGGACGATCGCGGCGAACAGCCGCGGGGTCCCGCGCCGCAGCGGGGCGGCCACCAGGGCGCCGGTGGCCAGGGAGGCCAGCACCAGCAGGGCGTACAGCATCGCGGGACTCACCACTCCTGCTCCTCTTCGGGCGGCAGCGGCCGCTTGCCGCGGGCGCGCACGATGCGCACCACCACCAGGCCACCGGCCAGCAGCACCAGGCCCGGGGCCAGCCAGAGCAGGGCGGTGTGGCCGCCAAAGCGCGGCCGGTACAGCACGAACTCCCCGTAGCGCTCGACCAGGAAGCTCCGGATCTCCTCGTCGCTGCGACCGCTGCGCATCAGGTCGAAGACCTCGCGGCGCAGGTCGTGGGCGATCTGCGCGTTGGAATCGGCCAGCGACTGGTTCTGGCACATCACACAGCGCAGCTCCGCCACCAGCGCATTGAAGCGGCGCTCCTCGGCGGCGTCCTGGAACTGCAGCGGCGCGGCATCACGCACCGCCTGCGCCGCGCCCAGGGCGGGCACCAGCAGCAGCGCGGCGAGCAGCCAGCCCGCCGGCGTGCGCAGGCGGGCCAACAGCGCGCTCACCGCGGCACCCCGAGCTGGTCGAGCATCGGTTCCAGGCTTTCGGCGATCACCTTGTCGTCGACCGGGCCGACATGCTTCCAGCGCACGATGCCGTCTGCGTCGACCAGGAAGGTCTCCGGCGCGCCGTAGATGCCCCAGTCGATGGCCTTGCGCCCGTCGTAGTCCACCAGCACCAGCCAGTAGGGATTGCCGAACTGCTCGAGCCAGCGCATGGCGTCGGCGTGTTCGTCCTTCCAGTTGTAGCCCACCACGCGCACGCGGCGGCTCTCGGCCAGGCGGGTGATCACCGGGTGCTCGACCCGGCAGCCCGGGCACCAGCTGCCCCAGACATTGAGCAGGTAGGGCTGGCCGCGCAGTTCCTCGGACGACACCAAGCGCCCGGGCTCGTGCAGGACCGGCAGTTCGAACGTCGGCGCGGGCTTGCCGATCAGCGGCGAGGGCAGAGCCTCGCGGTCGGGCCGGTCGGAGACCAGCACGCCGTAGAGCAGCAGCCCGACCAGGCCGACGAAGACCAGGCCGATGACGACCGCGGGAAGGGTCCGGGAACCGGCCATTACTGCCTGCCTCCATCGACGGCCGTGGCGGCCACCGGGTCGGCCACGGGCGCATCCGTCGCCGGAGGCGCCGCCTCGCGGCGCCGCACCTCGCCGGTGACCCGGCGGAAACGACGGTCCAGCGCGGTGACGAAGCCGCCCAGCGCCATCAGGAAGGCGCCGGCCCAGATCCAGCGCACCAGCGGCTTGATCTGCAGGCGTACCGCCCAGGCGCCGCCGCCCAGCGGCTCGCCCAGCGCGACGAAGACGTCGGCCGCCATCCCGGCGTGGATGCCGGCGTCGGTCATGATCTGCCCGCCCGAGGCGTAGGCGCGCTTCTCCGGATGCAGCAGGGCCAGCGGGCGATCGTCGCGGAACACCTGCACCAGGCCGCGGTCGGCGACGTAGTTGGGGCCGGGCACGCGCTCCACGCCGTCGAAGCGGAACGCATAGCGCCCGACCTCGACCGTCTGGCCCGGGTTCATCGCCACTTCGCGCTGCACCAGCTGGGCTTCCACCAGCAGGGCGCCGGCCACGAAGACCGCGATGCCGAGGTGCCCCAGCACCATGCCCAGCATCTCGGGGGTGAAGCTGCGGCCCTGCGCACGCACGCGCGACCAGACGAAGCGCGCGGTGCCCAGGCCCACCCAGGCGGCGGCGAACACGCCGGCGGCGGTCTTGAGCGGCCCCTGCGGCGCCATGAACCAGCCCGCCACGCCGGCCACCAGCGCCAGGCCCAGCCACGGCAGCAGCATCGCCAGCGGCCGCGAGGGCTGCTCCTGCTGCCAGCGGGTCAGCGGACCGAACGGCACCAGCAGCACCAGCGGCGCCATCAGCACCAGGAACAGCGTGCCGAAGTAAGGCGGCCCCACCGAGACCTTGCCCAGGTCGAGCGCGTCGGCCAGCAGCGGATACAGCGTGCCCAGCAGCACCATCGCGGTGGCGGCGGCGAGCAGCAGGTTGTTGACCAGCAGCAGGGTCTCGCGCGAGGCCGGCGCGAACGGCCGCCCGTCCGGCAGGCGCGGCGCGCGCAGCACGTACAGCACCAGCGCGCCGCCGATCACGGCCGCCAGGAAGGCCAGGATGAACAGGCCGCGCGAGGGATCGGCGGCGAACGAATGCACGCTGGTCAGCACGCCCGAGCGCACCAGGAAGGCGCCCAGCAGGGACAGCGAGAAGGTCGCGATCGCCAGCAGCAGGGTCCAGCCGCCGAAGCTGCCGCGCTTCTCGGTCACCGCCTGCGAGTGGATCAGGGCCGCGCCCGCCAGCCAGGGCATGAAGCTGGCGTTCTCGACCGGGTCCCAGAACCACCAGCCGCCCCAGCCCAGCTCGTAGTAGGCCCACCACGACCCCAGCGCGATGCCGATGGTCAGGAAGCCCCAGGCCACGTTGGTCCACGGCCGGGTCCAGCGCTGCCAGCGCGCATCGACCTTGCCCTCGAGCAATGCCGCGATCGCGAACGCGAACGGCACCACGAAGCCGATGTAGCCCACGTACAGCATCGGCGGATGGATGATCATCCCCGGATCCTGCAGCAGCGGATTGAGGTCGTGCCCCTCCGGCGGCGCCGGCAGCAGGCGCTCGAAGGGGTTGGAGGTGAAGATCATGAAGGACAGGAAGCCGATGGCGACCAGCCCGATCACGCCCAGCACCCGCGCCGACACCACCTGCGGCAGGCCGCGCGACCACAGCGCCACCGCCGCGTTCCACAACGCCAGCATCAGCACCCACAGCAGCAGCGAGCCCTCGTGCGAGCCCCACACCGCGGTGTAGCGGTAGACCATGGGCAGCAGGGTGTTGGAATTGTTGGCCACGTACAGGACCGAGAAGTCCTGCTGCACGAAGGCCGCGGTCAGGGCGAAGTAGGCGAAGCCCAGCAGCAGCAGCTGGGCCGCTGCCGCGGGTCGCGCCACGGCCATCCACGCCGGGCGGTTGCCGGCCGCGCCGGCGAGCGGCAGCGCCGCCTGCAGCAAGGCCGCAAGCAGGGCGAGGAGCAGGGCGAGCTGGCCGAGTTCGGGCAGCACTAGCGACGCGCCCCGGCGATGGGCGCAAGGGCGTGCGTCATTGCGCGGCCTCCGGCGCGGTCGCGTCGACGGCGTACTTGCTGTGCGCCAGGCCCATCTTGTCGGCGACTTCCTTGGGCACGTAGGTCTCGTCGTGCTTGGCCAGCACGTCCTCGGCCACGAAGCGCCCGTCCTGCATGCGCCCGGTCGCCACCACGGCCTGCCCCTCGCGGAACAGGTCGGGCAGGATCTTGTCGTACACGACCTCCAACTGCGCGTCGCCGTCGTCGACGCGGAAGCGCGCGCGCAGCGAGCCTTCCTCGCGTTCGAACGAACCGTTCTCGACCATGCCGCCGAGGCGGAAGCGGGCCTGGCCCGAGGTCACCGCCGGGCCGGCGGCGCCGCTGAGCACCTCGTTGGGCGTGTACAGGTAGGCGACGTTGCGCTGCAGGGCCATGGCGACCAGGGTGGCGGCCAGCGACGCGGCGGCCAGCAGGGCGGCCACGAACCAGAGGCGGCGGCGGCGGGTGGGGTTCATCGTTTCAACTCCTGCGCGGCGTTGCGCGCGCGGGCGGGGTCGCGGCGCGCGAGCAGGCGGACGGCGCGCAGGACCTGGGCGATGCGGATGCGCGGGGCGACGAAGTCCCACAGCAGGACCGCGGCGAACACCGCGTAGGCGGCAATGACGTAACCGGCGTAGCTCATCGTTCCACTCCGGCGGCGCGGCGCACCCAGTCCTTGCCGGCCTCGCGCTGCAGGTTGTCGGCGCGGGCGCGCGCCAGCACCGAACCGATCGCCCAGAACTTGGTGCCGACCACCATCCACAGCAGCGGCGGCAGCATGCTGGCATCCATCGAGGACTCGCCGAACACGCGGATGGTCTGGCCCTGGTGCAGCGAGTTCCACCACACCACCGAGTAGCGGATGATCGGCAGCATCACCACGCCGACGATGGCCAGCAGCGAGGCCGCGCGGGCCGCGGCGCGGCGGTCCTCGATCGCCGCGTACAGGCCGATCACGCCGAAATACAGGAACAGCAGCACCAGTTGCGAGGTCAGCCGCGGGTCCCAGTCCCACCAGGTGCCCCACATCGGCTTGCCCCAGATGCTGCCGGTGGCCAGGGTGATCAGGGTGAAGGCGGCGCCGACCGGCGCGCAGGCCATGGCCAGGATCTCGCACAGCTTGATCCGCCAGACCAGGGCGATGGCGCCGTAGAAGGCCATCAGCGCGAACATGGCCATGCTCATCCAGGCGCTGGGCACGTGGATGTAGAGGATGCGGAAGCTGTCGCCCTGCTGGTAGTCGGCCGGAACCACGAACAGGCCCAGGTACATGCCCACGGCCATCGTCGCCAGGCCGAGCGCGAACGCCCAGGGGGCCCAGCGCGCCGCGAAGCGGTCGAAATAGGGGGGCGACCCGAGCTGGTGGAACCAGCGCACCACCGGGTTCATGTTGGACATCGGGACGTCTGCTCGCTGGGGGAGGGGCGCGGCGCGGCCGCAGGCCGGGCTGCCCCCGGTCTCCATGGCTAAATGACTATTTTTTCAGACTCGGCCCACGCGGCCAAGCCTCGGGGATGGACAGGTTGCCCCAGCCGCCGCCCCGGCGACGGCCGGCCGGCTCACTGCGAGGCGATCCGGATCGCGGTGGCCGCGGCCACCGGGGCCAGCACCAGGGCCAGCAGCAGGCCGGCCGCCAGCAGCAACAGGCCGCCGGCCGGGTCGTGGCCCTGGGCCGCCTGGGCGACGCTGCCGGCGCCGAACACCAGCACCGGCACGTACAGCGGCAGGGCCAGCAACGCCAGCAGCACCCCCGCCCGGCGCATGCCCACGGTCAGCGCCGAGACCACGGCGCCCAGCAGGCTCAGCAGCGGCGTGCCCAGGCCCAGGGCCAGCAGCATCACCGGCCATAGCGGGCGCGGCAGGTACAGCAGTTCGGCCAGCAGCGGCACGGCGAGCAGCAGCGGGGCGGCGGTGGTCAGCCAGTGCATCAGGGTGCGCACCAGGACCAGCCAGGCCAGCGGCACCGGCGCCAGCCGCCACTGTTCCAGCGAACCGTCCTCGGCATCGCCGCGGAACAGCGTGTCGAGCGCCAGCAGGCCCGACAGCAGCACCGCCACCCACAGCACGCCCGGCGCGGCGCGGGCCAGCAGCTCGCGTTCGCTGCCCATCGCCAGCGCGAACAGCACCACCACCAGGATCGCGAACAGCGCCGGCTGCAGCGCGTCGCCGCGCCGGCGCCAGAGCAGGCGCAGGTCCCGGCGTACCAGGGCGCGCGCGGCCGAGGCCAGGGTCGGGGTGGATGCCTCGCTCATTCCCGCGCTCCGGACAGTTCCAGCAGGCGCGTGCGCACCGGCGGCGCGGCGTAGGCGCCGTGCGTGGTCACCAGGGCGCCGCCGCCCTCGTCCAGATGGGCGCGGACCATGCGGTTGACCAGTTCGATGCCGGGCAGGTCGAGGTTGGCGTAGGGTTCGTCCAGCAGCCACAGCGGCGCCGGCGACAGCCACATGCGCGCCAGCGACAGGCGCTTGCGCTGGCCGGCCGAGAGCGAGCGCGCCGGCGCGTCTTCGTAGCCTGCCAGGCCCACGATCGCCAGCGCGTCCTCCAGCCCCAGCGATGGCCGGCGGCCGAGCAGGCCGCACAGGTATTCGAGGTTTTCCAGGGTCGACAGGTCGGCCTTGAGCCCGGGCAGGTGGCCCAGATAGGCCAGGCGGCCGGCGCGCGCCGCCGGACCGGCGGGCACGCCGTCCACCCGCACTTCGCCATGCACGCCGTCCAGCAGCCCGGCCAGCACCCGCAGCAGGGTGGTCTTGCCGGCGCCGTTGCCGCCCTGAACAAGCAGCGCCTCGCCGCGCTCGACCTGGAAGTCGAGCGGGCCGAACACGGGCAGTTCGTCGCGGGCGAAGCTCAGCCCGCGCACATCGATCAGCGGCGCGGCGGCGTGGGGAGTCTGGGGCATCGGGAACGGTTCGGCCGCGGACCGGCCTTCGCGTTCATTCTACTAGCCAGTCGACGTAACGGTCGTCCTCGTCCAGTTCACGCGGCCGCGCGGCGTCCATGCGCAGCCGGACCGGCGCGCCTGCGGGCCACCACAGCGCGCCCAGCTGCCCGAACCTGCGCGAAAGCGCGTCGTAGGCCGCCGCGTCCATGCCCATCACCAGCCAGCCGGGCTCACGCCAGCTGCGGTTGCGCGCCGACGAGAAGGCAGGCAGGTAGGGATGGCTGCTGGCGTCGAGTTCGCCGCGCAGGGCCTCGTCGGCGCTGCGGTTCTCGTCCGCGCCGCGTTCGATCGACAGCGGGTTCCAGGCCGAGATCAGGCCGAAGCTGCAGGCGCTCGGATAGGCCAGTTCCAGTCCGGGCGTGGGCAGCCCGACGTTGATGTCGTGCCAGTCGCCGTCGCGAAGCCAGCGGTACTCGGCCGCCAGATAGGCCCGCAGCAGCGCCGCGAGCCGTGCATCGTCGGTGGCCTGGGTTCGCATCGACATCGGCCGCTAGGTTTAACCGATCGGGGCGGGACCGTAAACTGCCGGGCCGATTCGGCCGCGGATGGACCTCGATGTTGCAGAGCAAGTTGCCGAAGGTCGGCACCACGATCTTTACCGTGATGTCCCAGCTGGCCCAGGAGCACGGCGCGGTCAACCTCGGCCAGGGCTTCCCGGATTTTGACGTGCCCGCGCGGCTGGTCGACGAACTCGACCGGGCGATGCGCGCCGGCCACAACCAGTACGCGCCGATGACCGGGGTGCCGGCGCTGCGCCAGGCCATCGCCGCCAAGACCGGGCGCGTGTACGGCTACCGGCCCGACCCCGACGCCGAGGTCACCGTGACCAGCGGCGCCAGCGAGGCGATCTTCGATGCGATCCACGCGGTGGTGCGCGCGGGCGACGAGGTGATCGTGCTCGATCCCTGCTACGACTGCTACGAGCCGGCGATCGACCTGGCCGGCGCGCGCGCGGTGCACGTGCCGCTGGACCCGGCCAGCTTCGCGCCGGACTGGCAGCGGGTGCGCGATGCGATCACGCCGCGCACCCGGATGCTGATGGTCAACAGCCCGCACAACCCGTCCGGGGCGATGCTCTCGGAAGCGGACATGCGCGAGCTGGAGGCCATGGTCTCCGGGACCGGCATCTTCCTGCTCTCGGACGAGGTCTACGAGCACATCGTCTACGACGGCGCGCGCCACGAGTCGGCGCTGCGCTGGCCGGCGCTGCGCGAGAGGGCCTTCGTGGTGTCGAGCTTCGGCAAGACCTACCACTGCACCGGCTGGAAGCTGGGTTACTGCATCGCCCCGCCGGCCCTGACCGCCGAACTGCGCAAGGTGCACCAGTACAACGTGTTCTGCACCTTCGCCCCGGCCCAGCATGCCTTCGCCGCGATGATCGAGGCCGAACCGGAACACTACGAGCAGCTGGGCGCCTTCTACCAGGCCAAGCGCGACCGCTTCCGCGCGCAGCTGGCGGAGACCCGGCTGCTGCCGCTGCCGGTGCCCGGCGGCTACTTCCAGCTGGTGGACTATTCGCAGGTCAGCGACCTGGACGATGCATCCTTCTGCCGCTGGCTGACCGTGGAGCGGGGCGTGGCCGCGATCCCGCTGTCCCCCTTCTACGAGACGCCGCCGCCGGGCCAGCGGCTGGCGCGGCTGTGCTTCGCCAAGAACCAGGACACGCTCGACGCGGCCATCGAGCGCCTGCGGCGGCTGTAGGCGCATCGCCTCCGCGCGCCGGCTATCGGCGCGCGGGCGCTTGGATTAGGCTCGCGGCATGAACAACCTCCGCATCTCCCTGGTCCAGGGCGCCACCCGCTGGCTCGACCCCGCCGGCAACCGCGACTACTACGGCGGGCTCATCGCCCCGCTGCGCGGCATCACCGACGTGGTGCTGCTGCCGGAAACCTTCACCAGCGGCTTCTCCAACGACGCCATCGCCTCGGCCGAGACCATGCAGGGGCCGACCGTGGAATGGATGCGGGCGCAGGCCGCGCACCTGGGCGCGGCGGTCTGCGGCAGCGTGCAGCTGCGCGAGGGCGGGCAGGTGTTCAACCGCCTGCTGTGGGTGACGCCCGACGGCGCGGTATCGCATTACGACAAGCGCCACCTGTTCCGCTACGCACGCGAGCACGAACGCTATGCCGCCGGCCGCGACCGCCTGACCGTGGAATGGAAAGGCTGGCGCATCTGCCCGCTGGTCTGCTACGACCTGCGCTTCCCGGTGTTCTCGCGCAACCGCCTCGATGTCGAACGCGAAGGCGGGCCGGACTACGACCTGCTCGTCTATATCGCCAACTGGCCGGGCGTGCGCGCCCACGCCTGGAAGACCCTGCTGCGCGCCCGTGCGATCGAGAACCTGTGTTATGTCGCCGGGCTCAACCGCGTGGGCAGCGACGGCGCCGGCCTGCAGTACGCGGGCGACAGCGCGGTGATCGACTTCCTTGGTCAGCCGGTGAGCGAGTGCGCCGCCGAGGAGGTGGTGGTGACCACCACCCTGCAGGCCGCCGAACTGGCCGCGCATCGCGAGCGCTTCCCGGCGATGCTGGACGCGGACGCCTTCGAGCTGCGCTGACCCAGACGGGGGCGGAGAACCTGCCGGTCGGATTAATCCCACGCCCGGGTGCGGCGGCGCCTGCTGCCGCGGTGGCCGCGTGCAGCCGACACTGGCGCCACACCCGATGCGGAAGAGGCCATGGATGGTCCGGAACCGCGCGCGGCCGCGCTGGCGCCCTTCGGCCGCGCGACCGCCGCCTTGCTCGTCCTTGGCGCGCTGGCCTGCGCGCGCCTGCCGGCCCTGCCGCCGTGGCCGGCGCTGGCACTGCTCGCGGGCCTGGGTGCCTGGGCGTGGTGGCGGTTCGGCGACTGGCGGCGGCCGGCCGGTGCGTTCGCGCTGGGGCTTGCGCTGTTCGGCCTGCACGCCGGCTGGACGCTGGCCAGGCAACTGCCCCCGGCGCTGGAGGGCGGCGATTTCGCGGTGCAGGGCCGGGTGGTGCAGCTGCCCGGTCACGAGCAGCGCCGCAGCCGCTTCCTGTTCCGGGTGGACCATGACCGCGGCCAACCCGAGGCCCTGCGCGGCAGGCTGCTGCGCCTGTCCTGGTACGACGCGCGCGACCATGAGGACGCCGACAGGCCGCGCCTGGCGCTGGAACCTGGCAGCCGCTGGCGCCTGACCGTGCGCCTGCGCGCGCCGCGGGCGCTGCGCAACCCGGGCAGCTACGACGGCGAGCGCCAGGCCCTGGCCGCGCGGCTGGCCGCGACCGGCTACGTGCGCCAGGCCGAGCCCTGGGCCAGGCTGCAGGGAGGAGCCGGCATCGACGGCTGGCGCGATCGCGTCGCCAGCCGGATCGAAACGGCCTTGGCGCGGCCATCGGCCCGTTTCGTGCGGGCGCTGGCACTGGGCGACACGCGTGGGCTCGAGGATCGCGACTGGGACATCCTGCGCGCCACCGGGTTGACCCACCTGATCGCGATCTCCGGCTTCCACGTGGGCATGGTGGCGGGCTTCTTCGCGCTGGCCGTGTCGGCGCTGTGGTGGCTGTGGCCCGCGCTGGGGCGCCGCCTGCCGCGCCCGCAGGCGGCGGCCTGCGGTGCGCTGGCAGGAGCGGTGGGCTACGCGGCGGTGGCCGGCTTCGCACTGCCGACCGTGCGCACGGTGCTGATGATCGCCATGGTGGTGCTGGCCAGGTTGTGGCGGCGGCCGGTCGGGGTCGGCGACACCCTCGCGCTGGCCGCCATCGCGCTGTTGCTGGTCGACCCGCTGTCGGTGCTCGCGGCGGGGTTCTGGCTGAGTTTCGCCGGCGTGGCATGGCTGGCCTGGTGCCTGCCGACCTCGCAGCCGCTGCTGCGCGGATTCGCGTCCGCGCAATGGGTGGCCACGCTCGGGCTGCTGCCGCTGACCGCGATCCTGTTCGGCCAGGCCTCGCTGGCCGGGCCGCTGGCGAACCTCGTCGCCATTCCCTGGTGGAGCCTGGTGGTGGTGCCGCTGGCCCTGGCCGGCACCGGCCTGGACTTGCTGCACGCAGGCTGGGGCGGGCCGGCCTGGCGGCTGGCGGCCGCCTGCTTCGACCTGTCCTGGCCGGTGTTCGAGTGGCTGGCGGGCGGGCGCCTGGCGCTGTGGTGGCTGGCGGAGGCGCCCTGGTTCGCGCTGCCGTTGGCGCTGCTGGGCGCCTTCTGGCTGCTGCTGCCGCGCGGGGTGCCCGGCAAGTGGCTGGCGGTGCTGCTGTTGCTGCCCCTGTTGTGGCCGGACCGCCGGCTGCCGCCGCACGGCGCGTTCGACCTGGTGGTGCTGGACGTGGGGCAGGGCACCGCGGTGCTGGTGCGCACCGCGCGGCACGCGCTGCTCTACGACGCCGGGCCGGCGGTACCCGAGGGCTTCGATGCGGGCGAGCGCGTGGTGGCGCCGGCGCTGCACGCGCTGGGCGTGCGCCGGCTCGATGCGATCGTCGTCAGCCACGGCGATGCCGACCACGCCGGCGGCCTGGAGGCCGTGGCGCGGCGCTTCGGCAGCGGCGCGCTGTTCGCCGCCCCCGACGCGGGCATCGCGGGCGCGGCGCCCTGCATCGCCGGCACGCAGTGGCAGTCCGACGGGGTGCGCCTGCGCTTCCTGCATCCGCACCGGCACTTCCCGGCGATGCGCAACGAGTCCAGCTGCGTGCTGCGGATCGCGTCGGCGCAGGGCGCGGCCCTGCTGACCGGCGACATCGGGGCGGTGGTCGAGCGGATGCTGGTGCACGACCAGCCGGACGCGCTGCGCAGCGACGTGGTCCTGCTGGCGCACCACGGCAGCGACAAGTCGTCCGACCCGGCCTTCGTGGCCGCCACCGGGACCGGCCTGGCGGTGGCCTCGAGCGGCCACGGCAACCGCTTCGGCCACCCGCATCCGCGGGTGATGCAGCGCTGGTCCGCGGCGGGCGCGGCCACCGCCGATACCGCCCGCGACGGAGCGATCCGCATCCGGATCGGTGACGGCGCGCACATCGAGCGCCGTCGCAGCCGCCATCCACGCCTGTGGGACGCGGTGCGCAGGGGCGAGCCGGACCGCTGACCGGCTATCCTATCGCCCTGGCGGGGCAGGCCCGCAGGCTCGGAGAATGGTGTGCTTGAACTGGTGAAGGCTGGCGGCTGGCCGATGCTGCCCTTGCTCCTGCTGTCGGCGGTCGGGCTGGCGATCGTTGTCGAGCGCTGCTGGGCGCTGCGCCGCGTGGCGGTGCTGCCGCCGGGCCTGGGTCAGGAAGTCCGCGTGTGGGCGGCGCGCGGCCGGCTGGATCCGGCCCATATCGAATCGCTGCGCGGCAATTCGCCGCTGGGCGAACTGCTGGCCGCGGCCCTGGACGTGCGCAACCGGCCGCGCGAGGAGATCCGCGAGCGGGTCGAGGATGTGGGTCGCCACATCGCCCACCGCATGGAGCGCTATCTCAACGCGCTCGGCACGATCGCCGGCGCCGGCCCGCTGCTGGGGCTGTTCGGCACCGTGGTCGGCATGATCCAGATGTTCCTGGGGGTGATGGACCAGGGCGTGGGCGACGTCAACCAGCTGGCCGGTGGCATCGGCAAGGCGCTGGTCTGCGCGGCCGCCGGCATGGTGGTCGCGGTGCCCGCCCTGATCTTCCACCGCTGGTTCCGCGCGCGCATCGACGGCTACATCGTCGACATGGAACACGAGGCGATCCAGCTGATGGACGCCATCGACCCGCGCACCCGCGCCGCGGCCGAGGCGATCGCCGCCTTCCCGCAGACCAGCGTGCCGCCCGGCCTGCAACCGGTCCAGGGCTGAGCGCGATGCGCATCCGCGACCGCCGGGCCGAAGACGTGCCCGAGATCAACCTGGTGCCGCTGATCGACGTGATCCTGGTGCTGATCATCTTCTTCGTGATCACCACCACGTTCGACGCGCGCTCGGTGCTCAAGCTCGAGCTGCCGCGCGCCGGCGGCCAGGCCAATACCCAGTCCGACTCGCTGAGCCTGCTGATCAACGCGGACGGCCGCTATTTCGTCGGCGACCGCGAGGCGCTGCGCACCGACGTGGATTCGCTCAAGCGCACCATCGTGGAAGTGGCCGGCGACGACCGCGACCGCACCGTGCTGCTGCGCGCCGACGCGCGTACCCCCTGGCAGGCGGTGGTGACCGCCTACGACGCGCTCGGCCAGCTCGGCTTCACCCGTATCGCCAACGCCACCGCGCCCGAGCAGGGCGCGGCCGCCACGGCGCCCTGAGCCATGGGCGCGAAGTCTTCCGCCGCCGCCGCCGCGCAGGTCGGCGCCTGGCCCATCTATCGGCGCCTGCTCGGCCATGCCTGGGTGTACTGGGCGTTCCTGCTGGTGGCGATGGTGGCGATGATCATCGAGGCGGTCGCGGGCGCCGCCTTCGTCTGGCTGATGGAGCCGCTGACCAACGACGGCTTCGTCGATCCCAAGCCGGACATGGCGATCGTGCTGCCGCTGGCGATCATCGGCCTGTTCCTGCTGCGCGGCCTGGCTACCTTCGCCACCGACTACGGCATGGCCCGGGTCGGCCGCAGCGTGGTGCGCGACCTGCGCGAGCAGGTGCTGGCCAAGTACCTGCGTCTGCCGAGCACGCGCTTCGACACCGAGGCGGTGCCGGCCATGGTCAGCCGCCTCAACTTCGACACCGAGCAGGTCACCCAGGCCAGCTCCGACGCGCTCAAGGCCATCCTCACCGACGGCCTGACCATCGTCTTCCTGTTCGGGCTGATGCTCTACACCAGCGTCAAGGTCACCCTGGCGATGATCGTGATCGCGCCGCTGATCGGCGTGCTGGTCTGGTACGTGGGCGGGCGCTACCGGCGCATCAGCCGCGGCATCCAGGATGGCATGGGCGCGCTGGCCGCCAGCGCCGAGCAGTCGCTGGCGGCGCAGCAGGACGTGAAGGTATACGGCGCCCAGGCCTTCGAGCGGGGCCGCTATTCGGCCTTCGCCAACCGCATCCTGCGCCTGAACATGAAGGTCGAGACCACCCGCGCGATGTCCTCGGCGCTGGTGCAGATCCTGGCCGCGCTGGCGCTGGCGGCGATCGTCTGGGTGTCGGTGCACGAGGCGCTCGCGGGCCAGCTCAACCCCGGCGAGTTCGTGCAGCTGATGACCGCGATGATGGGCATCATCCCCTCGCTGCGCCGGATCACCAATGTGCAGAGCGTGATCGGGCGCGGCGTGGCCGCGGCCGAGCGCCTGTTCGCCGTGCTCGATTCGCCGGAAGAGCGCGACCGCGGCACGGTGCCGCTGGCACGCGCCCGCGGCGAACTCGTCTTCGACAACGTCTCGCTGCGCTATGAGCGCGACGACGGCCGGCACGCGCTGGAGGGCATCAGCTTCACCGCCCGGCCGGGCACGGTGACCGCCATCGTGGGGCGTTCGGGCAGCGGCAAGACCAGCCTGGTGCGCCTGGTGCCGCGCTTCTACGAGCCGACCTCCGGCTCGATCACGCTCGACGGCGTGCCGCTGGACGACTACCGCCTGTCCGACCTGCGCCGCCAGATCGCGCTGGTGGGGCAGCGGGTGATGCTGTTCGACGACAGCGTCGCGGCCAACATCGCCTATGCCGCCGAGGCCACGCCCGAGGCGCTGCGCCACGCCGCCGAGGCGGCCAACGCCTGGGAGTTCATCGAGCGGCTGCCGCAGGGCATGGACACGCCGATCGGCGAAAACGGCTCGATGCTCTCCGGCGGACAGCGCCAGCGCCTGGCGATCGCCCGCGCGATCCTGCGCGATGCGCCGATCCTGATCCTGGACGAGGCCACCGCCGCGCTCGATACAGAATCCGAGCGGCTGGTGCAGGAAGCGCTCAACCGGCTGATGCCCGATCGCACCACCCTGGTCATCGCCCACCGGCTCTCGACCATCGAACACGCCGACCAGGTGCTGGTCCTCGACCACGGCCGCCTGGTGGAGCAGGGCACGCATGCGCAGCTGCTGGCGCAGGGCGGCCTGTACGCGCACCTGCACCGGATGCAGTTCCGCGAAGGCGGGGACGCGTGAGCCGCGGCCGGCCGCAGGTCCCGGCCTACTGGTACGGCGAGCCGGGCGCGCCGCTGCATGCGCGCGCCCTGGCCTCGGCCTATGCCGCGCTGACCGGGCTGCGCCGCGGGCTGTACCGGCGTGGCCTGCTGCGCGCGCGGCACCCGGGCTGCCCGGTGCTGGTGGTGGGCAACATCGTCGCCGGCGGCAGCGGCAAGACGCCGCTCACCATCGCCCTGGTCGAGCGCCTGCGGGCGGCCGGCTGGACGCCGGGCGTGGCCAGCCGCGGCTACGGGCGCGACCATGCGGGCCAGCCGGCCTGGGTCGAGGCCACGACCGACCCGGCCGTGGGCGGCGACGAGCCGGTGCTGATCGCGGCCCGGACCGGTGTGCCCGTGCGCGTGGATGCCGACCGCCTGGCCGCGGCGCGTGCGCTGCGCGGCAGGGGCTGCGACATCGTGGTCTGCGACGACGGCCTGCAGCACTACCGGCTGGCGCGCGACCTGGAGATCGAGGTGATCGACGGCCGCCGCCGCTACGGCAACGGCCGCCTGCTGCCTGCCGGCCCCCTGCGCGAACCGGCCGCGCGCGGCGCGCAGTGCCAGTTCCGCGTGCTCAACGTCGGCAGCGACCCCGAACTCGCGGCCGGCTTCGGCGAGTGGCCGATGTGGCTCGAACCCGGCGAGGCGCGCCCGATGGAGGGGGGGCGCCCGCGTCCGCTGGCCGGCTTCGCCGGGCAGCGGGTGCATGCGGTGGCCGGCATCGGCGACCCGGAACGTTTCTTCTCCATGCTGCGCGGCCAAGGCATCGCCGTCGTCCCGCACGCATTTCCCGACCACCACCGCTACAGCGCCGACGACCTGCGCTTCGGCAGCGACCTGCCGGTGCTGCTGACCGAGAAGGACGCGGTCAAGTGCGGCGCCTTCGCTGGCGAGCGCTGGTACAGCGTCGGCATCGACGCGCGCCTGCCCGAAGCCTTCTGGATCGCGCTGCTGGGCCGGCTGCCTCCGCGCAGGAATTGAGAGCACGCCTCCGCCATGACCGATTTCGTCGTCGCCATTCCCGCCCGCCACGACGCCACGCGCCTGCCGGGCAAGCCGCTGCGGCTGCTGGGCGGCGAGCCGCTGGTGCTGCACGTGGCCCGGCGCGCCCTGGCGGCTGGCGCGGCCGAGGTCTGGGTGGCCGCGGACGACGAGCGCATCGCCCGCGCCCTCGACGGCAGCGGCGTGCGCGTGGCGATGACCCGCGCCGACCACCAGTCGGGCACCGACCGTCTGGCCGAATGCGCCGACATCGCCGGCTGGGACGACGACACCCTCGTGGTGAACCTGCAGGGCGACGAGCCCTTCGCGCCGGCCGCCGGCATCCGCCGCGTGGCCGCGCTGCTGGCCGGCGACGACGCGGCCATGGCGACCCTGGCCGAGCCGATCACCGAGCCGGCGGCGCTGTTCGACCCCAATACCGTCAAGGTGGTGACCGCCGACACCGGGCATGCGCTGTATTTCAGCCGCGCGCCGGTGCCCTGGCACCGCGACGCGTTCGCGCGCGAGGGCACGGTCACCGTGGCCGGGCAGTGGTGGCGGCACATCGGCATCTACGCCTACCGCGCCGGCTTCCTGCGCAGCTTCTCCCGGATGCCGCCGGGGCGCCTGGAGCGGATCGAGTCGCTGGAGCAGTTGCGGGTGCTGGAGGCGGGCCTGGCGATCGCGGTCGCGCCCACCCCCGAGCCCTTCCCGCAGGGCGTGGATACGCCCGAGGACCTGGCCCGGGCCGAGGCGATCCTGGAGACCGCCCGTGGCTGAGCCGCTGCGCCTGCTGGTGGTCTGCCTCGGCAACATCTGCCGCTCGCCGCTGGCCGAGGGCGTGCTGCGCCGCCGGCTGGAGGACGCGGGGCTGGAACACCGGGTGGAGCTGGACTCGGCCGGAACCGGCGGATGGCATGTCGGGCAGCCGCCCGATCCGCGCACGATCGCCAATGCCGCCCGCCACGGGGTGGACCTGACCATGCTGCGCGCGCGCCAGTTGCACACCTTCGACTACCGGCATTTCGACTGGCTGCTGTGCGCCGACCGCAGCAACCTGGCCGACGTGCAGGCCCGCGCGCCGGCCGACGCCACGGCACGCAGTGCGCTGCTGCTGGAATGGGCCGGGCTGGGGCAGGGCGCCGAGATTCCCGACCCCTATACCGGCGGCCCGGAGGCCTTCGAGCAGGTCTGGACCCTGGTCGACCAGGCCTCGGCCCGGATCGTCGAGCGCCTGGCCCGACGCGCCAGCCCGATTGACGCATAATCGCCCGCGATGGACGCCACCACCGCACCCGAGTTTCCGCCCGGCATCGAATGGCTGAACCTGCTCTCGCCGCTGCGCATGGCGCAGCTGCGCGGCAAGGTGTGCGCGCTGGCCTTCGTCAACGCCGGCTCGGCCTGGTGCCAGCAGCGCCTGGCCGACCTCGCCCGGCTTCGCGCCCGCCACGGCGACCGGCTCAACGTCGTCGCCGTGCACGTCCCGCGCTTCGAGGGCGAACGCGACGGGCGGCGCATCGGCAAGCGCCTGAACAGCCAGCGCTACGGGTTCCCGATCGGCCACGACCCGGACTGGACCCTGTGGCAGCACTACGGCATCGAGGCCTGGCCGACGGTGGTGCTGATCGATGGCGAAGGCCGGATCCGCGAGCGCATCGTCGGCGACGGCCCCGTCCGCGAACTCGACGCGCGCCTGGGCGAGCTGGTCGCCGAACTGGTCCCGGCCCTGCCCAGCGCCGAACCGATCGAGATGCGGCGCGGCGGCGAACCGCCGCTGCCGCTGCGCTTCCCGGCCGGCCTGGTGGTGTCGGGCAACTATCTCTACGTCGCCGACTGCGAGCACCACCGCGTGCTCGAATGCGACCAGGCCGGGCGCGTGCTGCGGCAGTTCGGCAGCGGCGACCCGGGCTTCATCGACGGGCCGATGGAACTGGCCGCCTTCAATCGCCCGCATGGCATGTGCCTGTGGCGCGACGTGCTGTACGTGGCCGACAGCGGCAACCACGCGGTCCGCCGGATCGAACTGCGCGGTGGCGACATCGACACCCTGTGCGGCGCGGGGCGCCACGGCACCCCGCGCGAAGGCGCGATCAGCGATCCCCGCTCGGTGGTGCTGGACCAGCCGCGCGCCGTCGCGCTCAGCGGCAGCGCGCTGTTCATCGCCACCACGGGCGACAACCGCATCTGGAAGTACGACCTGGGCGCGCCCGCGCTGGAACTCGTCGCCGGGTCCGGCCGCCTGGCGGTGGCCGACGGCAACGGCGTGGGCGCCGCGTTCGCCGAGCCGGTGGCGCTGGCGGCCGTGCAACAAGCGCTGTACGTCTGCGACGCGGCCGGCTCGGCGATCCGCAGCGTCAACGTGCGCACCGGTGCGGTGTCCACCCTGGTCGGACAGGATCCGTGGCAGTTCGGGCATGCCGATGGCGCGCGCACCGAGGCCAAGCTGCAGCAGCCGCAGGCGATCGCCCTCGATCCCGATGCGCCGCTGCTGTGGATCGCCGACGGCGGCAACGACGCCCTGCGCTGCCTGCGCCTGGGCGGCGGCGAGCTGACGACGGTGCAGCTGCCGCAGCGCCTGCATGGCGCGGCCGGCCTGGCGGTGGGCGGCGGCGCGATCTGGATCGCCGACACCGACGCCCACGCCGTCCTGCGCTTCGAACCGCGCACTGGCGCCCTGCGCCACGTGCCCATCGGCGAATGACCGACGCACCATCCGCTCCCGCCACCGGCGCAGCCCCCGGCGATGCGCCCTTCGACGGCAAGGCGTTCGCCCGCGGCCTGAGCACCGCGCCGGGCGTCTACCGCATGATCGCCGCCGACGGCAGCGTGCTGTACGTCGGCAAGGCCGGCGCGCTACGCAAGCGCGTGGCCAGCTACTTCAGCAACGTGCCCAAGCCGGCCCGCACCCTGGCCATGCTCGCGCAGGTCGCGCGCATGGAAGTCACGGTGACCCGCACCGAGGGCGAGGCGCTGCTGCTGGAAAACCAGCTGATCAAGTCGCTGCGGCCGCGCTACAACGTGCTGCTGCGCGACGACAAGAGCTATCCCTACGTGCTGGTCACGCAGGAGCCCTGGCCGCGGCTGGCCCTGCACCGGGGGCCGCGCAACCTTCCCGGGCGCTACTTCGGGCCGTACCCGGGCGTGACCGCGGTGCGCGAAACGCTCAACATGATGCACAAGCTGTTCAAGCTGCGAAGCTGCGAGGACAGCGTGTTCCGCAACCGCTCGCGGCCTTGCCTGCAGCACCAGATCGGGCGCTGCACCGCGCCCTGCGTCGGCCTCGTGCCGGCGCGCGAGTACGCCGACGCGGTGCGCCGCGCCACCCTGTTCCTGGAAGGCCGCAGCGACGAGCTGACGAAGGAACTGGGCGAGGCGATGGAAGCGGCCAGCGCACGCCTGGACTTCGAGGAGGCCGCGCGCCTGCGCGACCTGGTCGCCAGCGTGCGTTCGCTGCAGGCGCGCCAGTACGTCGACGGGCGAGCCGCCGAACTCGATGTGCTGGCGGTGGCGATGCAGGGCACCCAGGCCTGCGTGCTGCTGCTGGCCTTCCGCGACGGTCGCAACCTCGGCACGCGTGCCTTCTTCCCCAGGACCAACGGCAGCGACAACCCGGCCGAGGTGCTGGCCGCGTTCGTGTCGCAGTACTACGGCGAACAGCCGCCGCCGCGCGAGATTGTGCTCGATCGCGCGATCGAGGACCTGCCGCTGCTGGAGGAGGCGTTCAGCGCGGCGGGCGGGCGCAAGGTGCAGATCCGCCACAGCGTGCGCGGCGAGCGCGCCGGCTACGTGGACCTGGCGCGGCGCAACGCGGAGATGTCGCTGGCCACCGAACTGGGCAGCCGCGCCGCGCAGCAGGCGCGGATGGATTCGCTGTGCCGGCTGCTGGAGTTGGAGCAGGCGCCGTCGCGCATCGAGTGCTTCGACATCAGCCACACCATGGGCGAGGCGACGGTCGCCTCCTGCGTGGTGTTCGATGCCGAAGGCGCGGTGCGCAGCCAGTACCGCCGCTACAACATCGCCGGCATCGAGCCCGGCGACGACTACGCGGCCATGCAGCAGGCCCTGACCCGCCGCTTCCGGCGCGCGGTCGAGGCGCGCGCCACGATCCTCGACGAGGCCGGTGAGGGCGGCGCCCCCCCTGCGCCCGGGCGCGAGCCCGGGCCAGCGGCGGTGCTGCCGGACGTCCTGCTCATCGACGGCGGGGCGGGGCAGGTGGCGCAGGCACGCGAGGTGCTGGCCACGCTCGGGGTGCCGGCCTCGACCGGGCCGGGCAGTCGGGGGGTGATGATCGTGGGCGTGGCCAAGGGCGAGGAGCGGCGCGCCGGACACGAGCGCCTGCTGCTGCCCGACGGGCGCGAACTGCGCCCCGGCGCCGACTCGCCAGGCCTGCAGCTGATCCAGCAGGTGCGCGACGAGGCCCACCGCTTCGCCATCACCGGCCATCGCGGGCGCCGCCAGAAGGCGCGCAGCGTCAGCCGGCTAGAGGACATCCCCGGCATCGGGCCGCGCCGCCGCGCCAGCCTGCTCAAGCATTTCGGCGGCCTGGCCGGGCTGAAGGCCGCCGGGATCGAGGAAATCGCGCGGGTGGAGGGCGTCAATGCGGCGCTCGCCGGCCGGATCTATGCGACCCTGCACGGCCTGCAGGACAATGGCGCGGCCGACGCGCCTGGCACCCCCAAATGAAGTTGACCGTACCCACCTGGCTGACCCTGCTGCGGATCCTGTTGATCCCGGTGCTGGTCGCCGTGTTCTACATGCCCTCGCAGTGGACGAATTTCGCGTCCGCGTTCGTGTTCATCCTGGCCGCGGTCACCGACTGGCTGGACGGCTGGATCGCGCGCCGCTTCCACCAGTACTCGGCCTTCGGCGCCTTCCTCGACCCGGTCGCGGACAAGATGATGGTGGCCGTGGCCCTGTTCCTGATCGTGCAGGGCCACCCCACGCCGTGGATGGCCTTCTGGGCGGCGGTGATCGTGGGCCGCGAGATCGCGGTTTCCGCCCTGCGCGAGTGGATGGCCGAGCTCGGCCAGCGGGCGACGGTGAAGGTGGCGGCGATCGGCAAGATCAAGACCATCGCGCAGATGGTCGCGCTGTCGTGCCTGCTGTACTCGATCAACCCGCGTCACCCCCTGCAGCCGGGGTCGGAGATCTGGCTGGGCGAAGCGATCTTCCACATCGGCGACTGGCTGCTGGGTGCGGCCGCCCTGCTGACCCTGTGGTCGGGCTTCGCATACCTGCGGGCCGCCTGGCCGGTGTTGCGGGCGGCGGAGAAATCCGCGGTTGACAGTTCCCAGCCACCCGGTAAAATCCGCCGCTCAACGCGGGAATAGCTCAGTTGGTAGAGCGCAACCTTGCCAAGGTTGAGGTCGCGAGTTCGAGTCTCGTTTCCCGCTCCAGATCAGATGAAACCCCGGCCCACGCCGGGGTTTTTTCGTTTCCGTGGCCGAGGCCTGCCGCTGCCGGTGTCCCTGGCGAGGCCGCGGCGGCGTTCATGCTGAACGCCTCGGGTCGGCCATCGCGCCGCCGGTCTCCGTCGAACAGCCGGCAGGCCGGTGGCGTGAGCGGCGGCCGCGGGTCGCCGCCTGCCCGGGCGATCGGGACTCGCAATCTCCCGATCGCCGCGGCGGCGCGACTCGCGCTGCACGCACCTCGTGGCCGCGCCAGGGGGCCGGCGGCCGGTCGCGCGACAGCCCGGCGGGCGGGGGCGACGTTCCGCGATGTCCGGGCAGGGCATCCTGGATGGCGGTCGGGCGTCCTGGCACGCATTCGCCACGGTCGTCCAGGCGACGACGCGGTGATCGCGAGCGCGTGTGTGATGGCGTGGAAGCGAGATGCATCGAGGCGCGACACCGCATCGCGCGATGCGTGCAATTTCTTCTTCACAATTGTCGGAACGATCGGTAAGATACGCACCACGACGCGGGAATAGCTCAGTTGGTAGAGCGCAACCTTGCCAAGGTTGAGGTCGCGAGTTCGAGTCTCGTTTCCCGCTCCAGATTCAAGTTGCACAGGCCGCCGTCGAACGCGCGCAGGCCGGACAAGAAAAGGAGCTTCGGCTCCTTTTTTCGTTTCGGCGGGCGCATCCGGATTCGGATGGCTGGTGCGCGGTGCGATGCAGGGCAGGGTCGGTGCTGGTGCCCGCACAGCGTGCGCAGCTCGATTGTCGGTGCGGTGAAATGCCGCTAGAATTGCCGGACTTGTCGCCGGGTTGTCACGCACCGGTCGCAAGGCGGCCCCGGCAGCGCCGGGGTTTTGTTTATCGGTGCCGCGAGCGTGTATTGTTCGCCGTGGCGCGCGTCACCGGCCTGGTGGCAGAGTGGTTATGCAGCGGACTGCAAATCCGCGTACGCCGGTTCAATTCCGACCCAGGCCTCCATCTTCCCGACGCGGGAAGCGACGCGACCGCCGGCCACGCCCGAGTGGTGAAATCGGTAGACACAAGGGACTTGAAAGTTTGAGCCCTCCGGGGGAAACGCCGGGGGTGGCACCCGTCAAAGTCGGTGAACGCCCTGGACCGCAGGTCCGCGCCAACGCCGAGCCAAGCCTTCCCGCGGGAAGGAAGGTGTAGAGAGCAGACGGCGGGCACCTACAGCGCGATGCGCCACGGTGAAGGCGTGCTCCAGACCACGAACGGCTGCGGCCGGCGGCGAAAGCCGAAGTGGTACGAAAATCCCTCGACCTCACGGTCGTGCCGGTTCGAGTCCGGCCTCGGGTACCAGCGGCAAGGCGAGCGCCCGCGCATGGCGGCGCGCATCGTGACAATGCCCGCACCGCGTGCGTGTGATCATGCAGTCACTGGCCGCCCGACCGCGCCGCCGCCGTTTTCGACACCATGCTGCATCGCCGTACCGTCTGGTTCACCTGCATTTTCCTCGCGATCCTCGGCCTGGTCCTGGCCGTCACGCACTCGCCGCACTGGTGGTGGCTGGCCGCCGTTGCTGGCGCGCTGTCGGTGCTGGGCCTGGTCGACCTGCTGCAGAAGCGCTCGACGCTGCGGCGGCTGTACCCGGTCATCGCGCATTTCCGCTACGGCTTGGAGTCGATCCGTCCGGAGATCCGCCAGTACTTCATCGAGGACGACCTGGCCGAGGTGCCGTTCTCGCGCGAGAAGCGCGCCCTGGTGTACCAGCGCGCCAAGAACGAACGCGATACCGTGCCCTTCGGCAGCGAGCACGATCCCTACAGCGTCAGCTACGAGTGGATCAACCACTCGCTGGCGCCCGCGCACGCCGAGTCGCACGATTTCCGCGTACTGGTCGGCGGGGCGCAGTCCACGCCCTACGACGCCAGCGTGTTCAACATCTCCGCGATGAGCTTCGGCTCGCTGTCGGCGAACGCGATACGCGCGCTCAACGAGGGTGCCAGGCGCGGGCGGTTCTACCACGATACCGGCGAGGGTTCGATCTCGTCCTACCACCGCGAGCGCGGCGGCGACCTGGTCTGGGAGATCGGCTCGGGCTATTTCGGCTGCCGCGACGAGGCCGGGCGCTTCGACGGGGAACGCTTCGCGGCCAACGCCCGCGACCCGCAGGTGCGCATGATCGAGCTCAAGCTCTCGCAGGGCGCCAAGCCCGGCCATGGCGGCATCCTGCCGGCGGCCAAGGTGACAGCGGAAATCGCGGCGGCGCGCGGCGTGCCGCCCGGCGTGGACTGCGTGTCGCCGGCGTCGCACTCGGAGTTCTCCACGCCTGTGGGCCTGCTCGAGTTCATCGCGCGCCTGCGCGAACTGTCCGGCGACAAGCCCACCGGCTTCAAGCTTGCGATCGGCCACCCTTGGGAATGGTTCGGCGTGGCCAAGGCCATGCTCGAAACCGGCATCACCCCCGACTTCATCGTCGTCGACGGCGCCGAAGGCGGTACCGGCGCCTCGCCGCTGGAGTTCATCAACCATGTCGGCGTGCCGATGCACGAGGCGCTGATGCTGGTGCACAACACCCTGGTCGGCATCGGCCTGCGCGACCGGGTGAAGCTGGCTGGCGCCGGGCGGATCGCCAGCGCCTTCGACATCGCGCGCACCGTGGCGATGGGCGCGGACTGGTGCAACGCCGGGCGCGGCTTCATGTTCGCGCTGGGCTGCATCCAGGCGCGCAGCTGCCACAACGACCAGTGTCCCACCGGCGTGGCCACCCAGAACCCGGCGCGCTGGCGCGCGCTCGATGTCGAGGACAAGGCCACGCGCGTGTTCAATTTCCACCAGAACACCCTGCGCGCGTTGCGCGACATGCTGGGCGCCGCCGGCCTCGACCATCCCTCCCAGCTCGGTCCGGAACACATCCTGCGCCGCGTCTCACCGACCGAGGTGCGCTCGCTGTCGGCGCTCTACCGGTTCCTGGAACCGGGCGAGCTGCTGGCGAAGGTGCCCGAGCATGCGGTCTTCAGCAACTTCTGGGCCAGTGCCCGCGCCGACACCTTCATGCCGCCCTCGCGGGTGCTGGAGATGCGGCGCAGCAAGCTGACCTGAGCCGGGTCAGGCTTCGGCGTCGATCCCGGCGCCCGGGCCGGCGTGGCGGGCCACGATCGCCGTGGCGGTGACGTCGGCCGAGGTGTTGGCGACGGTGGCGAACACGTCCGGAATCGTATCCACCGCCAGCAGCACGCCGAGCGGCTCGACCGGCAGCCCCATCGACTGGGTCACGGGCATGTTGGTGGTCATGAAGCTCACCTGGCCGGGCAGCCCGACCGAGCCCATGCTCACCACCATGCTCAGCGCGACCGCCGTGCCCAGCTGCACCGCGGTGAGGTCCACGCCGTACATCCAGGCGATGAAGCACGCCACCACGATGTACTGCGGCGGGCTGGCGATGCGGAACAGCGACACCGCCATCGGCAGCACCAGTGAGGTCACCGACAGCGGATAGCCCAGCCGCGTGCGCGCGCTTTCGATCATCACCGGCAGCGAGGCCAGCGAGGACTGCGTGCTCGCCGCGATCGCCTGGACCGGCAGCAGCGCCCTGGCGAAGCGTGCGGGGCGCTCGCCCGCCGCGACCACGGCCACCACGTACAGCAGCAGGGTGATCGCGATATAGAGCGCGCACTGGGTGACGATGTAGTAGCCAAGCGCGCTGAGCATGTCCAGGCCCACGCGCGCGCAGACCGCCAGCACCAGGGCGAAGACGCCGACCGGCGCGGCCCACAGCACCCAGCGCACCACCACGATCATGGTGTCGCCGATGGTGCGCACCAGTTCCAGCATGCGCGTGCGCCGGTCGGCCTCGATGCGGGTGAGGCCGAAGCCGAAGAACATCGCGAACACCACCAGCGGCAGCATCGCGCTGTTGGCCGCGGCGGCGATGGCGTTGTTGGGAATCACGTTGGACAGCCAGGCGCCGATGCCGGGCGCGTCGGGCAGGGTCTCGGGCGCGTCGATGGCGGCGCGGAACGTGGCGATCAGGGCCTCGTCGCGCGGCATCATCGACAGGAACGCCGGCGCGGCCACCGAGGCGAAGGCGCCCGACAGCGCCAGCAGCGCCAGGAACACGACGATCGCGGTGCGCGCGGTCCGCCCGGAGGCCGCCGCATCGGCCGCCGAGTTGATTCCCACCACCACCAGCGCCGCGACCAGCGGCACCACCGTCATCTGCAGCGCGTTGAGCCACAGCCGCCCGACCGGCTGCGCCACGTCCGCGACCTGGTGGGCGCGGACCGGATCGAGCGCGGCCAGTACCAGGCCGACGGCGGCGCCCAGCAGCAGCGCGATCAGCACGCGCGCGGGGGTCGACAGGCGGGAAGGGCGGAGGACTGGACTCATGTGGATCCTGGTGGGGTGTCGAGTGCGGCGGCCGACTGGATACCACGAAACCGGCGCCGGTTGCTTGCGGAGGCTGCGCGCTCAGTGTCCCAGCAGCGAGCGCATGTGTTCGTGGTAGTCGTCCAGGCGCCGCCGTCGCGATTCGTCCTCGCACAGCATCAGGTACAGCTGGTCGAGCAGGTGCTGCAGGGCGGCCTGGTAGAGCAGGGGTTCGACGTGGCGTGCGTCGTCGTGCGCCGACACCTGCAGCGCGAGGTCGGCGTGGGCGCGCAGCGCGTTGGCGGCGTGCCGCGTCACCGACACCACTGTGCCGCCGCGCTCGCCCAGGCTGCGGGCCAGCCGGCCGAGCAGGGCCGGGTCGCCGCGCTCGCAGAACAGGACCAGCGCATCGCCCGGCCGCGCCGCCGCCGCGTCCGCCGCGGCCAGCGCCGGATCCGAATGGTGGATGGCCAGAAGGCCCAGCAGCGACAGGCGGATGGCGAAGCCGCGCGCGACGATGCCGTCCTCGCCCAGGCCGACCACGAACACCCGGTCGGCCGCGCCGAGCACCGCGGCGATCCGCTCCAGGTGCCCGGGCGGATTGAGCAGACGGGTCTCCTCCTCGGCGCGGGCCTTGGCCTGCCACAGCGCCTGCGCGGTCGATCCGGCGGTCGCTTCGGCTTGCGCATCGCCGCTGGGCGCGTCCGAACCGCGGGCGATGGCCTCGCCGATCGAGTACTTCAGGTCCGGATAGCCCTTGAAGCCGAGCTTCTGGCTGAACTTGACCACGCTCGACTGGCTGATGCCCAGCGCATTGGCGAGCTGCTGCGAGGAGTAGTCGCGCAGCAGGTGCGCGTTCTCGAGGATGAAGTCCGCGATCCGGCGCTCGATCGCCGACATCTGGTCGCGTTCGGAGCGGATGATCAGCAGCGGTTGCATGGCTCAGCCACTGATGGGCTGGTAGCCGCGGATCGCGCGGATGCCCAGGCCCGGGGCCTCGGAAACCGAGATCTCCGCCTCGTTGAACGTTACCCCGCCGTCGACCGGATCGAACGCGCACAGCGAGGGACCATCCAGGTCGACGCGGGTGATCACGTCGGACTTGGCGATGGCCAGGTGCACGGCCGCGGCCACGCTGATGCTGGTCTCGATCATGCAGCCGATCATGCATTCCACCCCGTACATCGCCGCGATGTCGGCGATGCGCACGGCATTGGAGATCCCGCCGGTCTTCATCAGCTTGATGTTGATGATGTCGGCGGCGCGCTGTTCGATCAGCTCGATGACCTCCAGCGGGCCGAACACGCTTTCGTCGGCCATCACCGGGGTCTTGATCCGGTCGCTGACGTACTTCAGTCCGGCCAGGTCGCGCGCCGGCACCGGCTGCTCGAGCAGGTCCAGGTGCACGCCCGCATCCTCGAGCGCGTGCATCGCATGTACCGCCTGCTTGGCCGTCCAGCCCTGGTTGGCGTCCAGGCGCAGCAGGGCGCGGCCCTCGACGGCGGCATGCACCGCCTTGACCCGCTCCACGTCCAGCCCGATGTCCTTGCCGACCTTGATCTTCAGCGATTCGAACCCGCGCGCGACCGCCGATAGCGAATCGGACACCATCTTGTCGATATGGTCGACGCTGATGGTGATGTCGGTGGTGATCACCGGCTCGCCGCCGCCCAGCATCCGGTACAGCGGCGCGCCGTAGAGCTGTCCCCACAGGTCGTATATCGCGATCTCGACCGCGGCCTTGGCGCTGGTGTTGCGCTCGAGCGCGGTCTGGACCAGGCGCACGATGCGGTTGAGGTTGGCCACGTCCTCGCCGATCAGGCGCGGACCGATGATGCGGCCCACCGCCTCGATGATCGAACCGTGGGTGTCGCCGGTGATCACGGCGGTGGCCGCGGCCTCGCCGTAGCCAACGTGGCCGCTGTCGGTGTGGATCGAGACGATGATGTCCTCCACCGCGTCGACCGTGCGCAGCGCGGTCTTGAACGGCGTCTTCAACGGGACGCGGACGCGGCCCAGGCGCACATCGGTGATCTTCATTCCCTGATTTCCCCTGCGGCCGTGGCCGCGCTGGCGTCCCTGGTCACGGGCGGATCCGCTGGATGCTGGTGATGCGGTCCACGGTGGGCGTGGTGGCGTCGGACATCAGCGGC